>Ga0307513_10013524_pt1 | contig 10013 bp, 10 predicted proteins | sample 15_EM_MG_FD_202174 | JGI IMG/M metagenome (GOLD analysis project Ga0307513, IMG submission 202174) | Populus trichocarpa ectomycorrhiza microbial communities from riparian zone in the Pacific Northwest, United States - 15_EM | ecosystem: Host-associated > Plants > Roots > Unclassified | place...
ATGCACTGCGTCCTGTCGTAGAGATATAGCGCGTGGTAGATCACCTAACTGTGTGGCCAGTTTCTCGATCTCTTGTACCATACCAAGTCCCTCAAATCCAGTACAAGGGTTTGAGTAAGAGGGATTCGGTTGTATTCCAGCCAAGCTGCTCGAGTCTACCTCCAACGGCCACCATGTTAAATCTCGCTGCCGGCTAAAGAACCGCCACCGAATGTTGACTTGACGACGAAGGATTAAAGGTCCGAGGAGTCTCGCATCCTCCGATTTGGGGTCGGCTCGGGCCGGCAGCGTTGGAGGGTGTTCCAGTTGCACGGGATTGTGGCTTTTGTCGTTACTCTTCGCCACAGCTGCACCCAGAATAGCTTGTAACGTCGGTGAATAGGTGGGAGGTCCGGAGCGGTCAACCCCGGGGATTATGGGTTCTTGCCTTGGAGTTTGTGGGTCAGAGAGGTGGGTCTATGTATTCGGTGCTGTCAGGCACAGTTGTATGCACATAATTGGGGCCCACCTGCATTAGTTCCCACCTTAATTTCCCTGTTCTTCCATATGCTTGGTGCAGAATCTGTTCGAAGGCGCGTTGTTTGCCTATGCTCGCAGCCTCTAATCGTCTGACTGTCTGAGAGTAGTACCATTAAGACCCAAATCACGAATTACGCGGTTAGGTGCTTACCTTACGTGCGCGTTGCAGCTTTCTCAGCAGAAGTTCACCAGACACGGTCTGGTCGACGCGAAAATAATGACTGGCGTGTAGGCGATGAAAGAAGCTACTCTAGCGTCAGATTTTCTCAGAAGGAAGGCCGGGACAAGTTACCTTAGATACGGGTGAGGTAGTCTTCCGGCAACACGCAGAGTAGCGCGATACAGGCTGAGGACGGCGACTTTGGTGGATGAAGTCATGAAGTACGGCTCTTGTGGTCGATGGGCTACCTTAAACTTGAAACGGTCGAGTGCTATCTCATGAAGAGTGCTTAAAGGATGGTGGTGGAAGTCAAAGGTCACTCATAGCTTTCGAGAGACGATGGCAAGGAATAGGTAAATTATATTATAAAAACTAGGACAACTCGATTATTCACGAAGACAAAAAACAAGGCTCGTACGTGAGGCCAAGCATCGTCCAGAAAGGTCTGGATCTCGCCACTTCCACGCCTCGTGAGGATTCCCTTTAGAAATCACAGCGATATGCGTGTTTTACCATCCAATGTCACCTCCTTCGTACGCCAAGACGAATAAATCGCTTCTGCCCTTAACCTTCCGCAATACCCACCGCTCCAGGCGATACTCGGCAAAGCTTGTAGCTGAAAGCTTCATTGCGAGTATGTGCTGAGGTCCAGAGCTGGCCGCTATAGCATGCCGCCGGCTCTGCCAAATGCAAGTGGCGAGATTCAGGCCCGTTTTGGGGTCTGGCACGCCATACCAGTACATAAGGAGCTATAAAGATGTTAGTCAGTAAATCAGAGGCGCCCACGCCCACCACTCACTCCTCCATTTTGGACAGCCTCTTCGTGAGCAAGTCGGTCTTGCTCGTACAGGGCTAGAGCTGCGAGTCAACTTTCAGAGAAGCAGTAAGAGGAGAAGAACGCACGTTCGCTATCACTACCAGGTTTTCGGCGGCTGCGAAACGCGACGCAATACCAATCTCTTTCTTCGTCCTCGGGTAGCTCGAGCTGGGCCCAATTGAAGGAAACACCATATGGTGTGCTTGCATACTTGTCATCCACAGGTTTGAACTTGTGAAGAGCGTGGTGCAGAGAAAGAGACACCGGGTCTATGGATGGCAAATGCGTTTCGGTATGAAGAGGACCAGGCTCGGCAGGGTGAGAATGCGGTTTATGGCTTTCTTTATCGTCTTTGTCGTACGTTTGGGGGAGCTTTGAGAGTAAGGGAGGAAGATAGAGAATAGGACGAGTAGGGTCTGCCGCTTCAAAGTCGGGGAGCTCGTGTGCGGCACGTTCTTCATTCGTTAAGGAAGATAGAGTATCATCAGGTCGGAGACCCAATGGTTCAAATGAGCCCTGCTTGACAGAGTCGACTTGGGCCATTGTCGCGAGTTTGTGCTAGAGTGAGGCTCTAATAAAACGGGTTACTGAGGCAACGTGTTACCAATACCTGCTTACTTATATTGCGGAGCGAGACAGTCAGGCCAAATGGCGTCAGCCTTGCTCACTCGCATCAATAATTGCGTGCTTTATGTGAAGAAAGTTGAAGCGGAGGACAACAAATTCGCTCTCTAATCTGTCCGTGATCGCCCATGTTCTGGTCAGGAGCAACGGCGCACAACTCGGCAACCAGACGACTAGGGCACCTCTTTTCGAATGGGCCGCGTCTTGCGTTCCAACGTCCCTGCCATAGAGTCGGTCTCAAAACCGTACTTGCTCCCTAAATACAACGACATGGCACCGCGAACGGGTCAGACATGCTCATATTGACTGACAGAGACCGTCTTGGTGTGTTTTGGTCCGTCCATTCGTTAGTTTGGATGCAAGAGGAGAGAATCAAAATGGTACCCTCCCTACTGCCCATTATCTGGTCTTGACACTTCTCCAGACTCTCCTGAGAAAATCTATCTGGGAGCACTACGAGATGGTTGCAGGCGAAGATTCTGCACAGAAATCGATTGCAGGGGCCCGCAGATGCTTTCTCGTTTCGTACGTCACACATCCCCCTCCGATATATGGTCTCCATGCAGGGTGGGTTCCCTGAGTGATGCCACGGATCACTGGTAAGCTCTGGCTTCTCCTTCACAGCACATATCCTGTGACACCTCTGACACACAAGTGCGCTCCACAGCTGCAAGTGATTCGCGCAAATATGGCGTTGCTGCCGGCTACTAAGACAGACAGTTATAAACACGAACCCAATCACGCAATGAATGAACGACAAATATACACACAGCAAGCCTGTAGGACTATGGTGGGATATATTATTAAAGATACCATTTTCCAATTGAGCGTTTTCCCGTCCGTTCAAATGTACGAATTGTCTGGGACCATAAAACCTTCTCATGCTGGAACCTGGTGGATCATATAGGTCTCACGCTTTCAAGTAGTGGTTACGACAGGAGACGATCGAGGTCCACGACTAAGAAAAGTGCCTTCCGCTCTCTATTCGCCTCGCCTGTCTTCCACGGGTGCCGGCAAGTCTTGACATCCCCGAAAAGCCCCCCATGCGAGACTCACACATCTGCCATCTAGAGATCTTACAACGTGTGCAATATCTCAATTCACAATGCCATTAAACTTGTGCTGTGCCTCACAGTGAGGAGTCTTCTCGTCAAAATGTCCCACCTTGCAAAATATCGCGCCTCTCCTACAGCGTAGAGATGAAAGTGAAATTGATTAGTGTTGTGGTCCCGACGGTCAATATCAACAAGTCACGTCGCCACAAATGTGCAGATTTTTGGGTATTGAGGATGGAGGGGTGTGTAATCACCGGTACCGCCCTTCTATACGCCTATCATTTTGTGTCTACGTCTATCCTCTGGGTGTATAGCGCTCGTATACGAGTCTCGCATTTTATGGCTCTGTCTATCTGCTGCGACCATCTGGCGCAGCTTCAAACCTCGGGTTGGTTCAATCTAGATTCTATAGTCAGTACACTCCCACTAGGGGCTCTCATCTCCATCCCAAATGAATTATTTTGCGCGTTGACACCATCTCCCTGTGGGTTAGCCGCCCACACGAGGTTGAGGTTTGTATCATCCAGACAGGGAGCGTGGAAAATATTCCCGTCGATGGTCCCGATGATTGTTTTCAATGTGATTGTTCCCCAGGCGAGGATTACGATACCAGAGAGGGTCGTTCCTAGGATGCCGAAGAAGTTTGAGTGCAAAGACTCGCCGAGGGAGAGGGTTAGGAGGGAGTAGACTCCACTAAGTAATTTTTAGTGATATGAGAGTTGAGCAGAGACACGGGGCAATACCTTGGGAAGATTACTCCCCAGAAATTTACTCTGAAAGGGATGTACTGGTGGCGGGCAACGTCCGTCAGACCTATGGTTTAGAGATAATGGTGAGAATGAGGGGCAGAACCCCGACGAGAAGAAATCACGAACCAATCACTGCGGTGGTTGCCCACCATGCTCCGATAGCCCATAGTCCAAAAGCAAAGGTCACAGCAATCGTCTGGAGCACCTCTCCCGTTGCAGGGTGGGAGAGTATACTCGTAGATGGCGCTGAGCCTGACAACGTGGGTAAGGTAGAGGCAAAGGTTTTCCCGATGAGGATCATCGCATAGCCTCCCTGAATGAGGCTTCAGTCTGAAAAGGAGGACTCAAGAGAATGTAATGAGTGTACCTGACCGCAAGGACCTATCGGAAGGAGTACGCTAACCATGAGGCCGACTGCCGGGAATCCATGTGTGATCAAACGGGAGAGGTAAATGGTGGCCTGGGGTAACGTAAAAATGGTATGTAATATAATGGTGGGATGGCTCTTACCATCATCAACGCCAGCGAGAGACCCATGATGACCATCGTCGCAGAAACTATCGCGGTCATTAACGCTCTGTCGATGTTAACCGTGGACCAGGCACAGGCCAGAAGTCCACCTGTAGATGCTGCTACGATAGGTGCGACAATTGGGAGCATCCATGTTGCGTTGAGCGTCTCGACTGAATGATTGTGACGAGTCATCCTGCACAAGCGAGTGAGTAGGGTAAAGATGTCGGTAGTGAATACACACATTACATAAGTGAGTAGAACTGCACAGGCGACTGATAGCACTGCGTCGATCCACCACAAGGCCCATACTGTTTCGAGGAATCGCAAACCTCCCCACCCGCGGTCGATGTGGAACAAAGAAAGAGACGTGCTGATGAGGGTAGCAAAACCCATCGGAAAGCACGCAAGGAATAGGCTTTGTACTGGATGATGAAGCATTAGGCTCCATATCTCTGGGAATAGAACGTATCGCATAATCGACATTGCGAGGAAGACAAAAAAAAGGCTGGCGTTGAGGGCGAAGAATACGAATGCAGCCCACCACCGGGCATCTGGTGAGCCATATGGCATAGCTAGGATAAGCGCACTGAGAACGCCGGTTCCTAAGGAACGAGTCAGAGACGAGTATCCATTGGGGACATCGACGCACCCATTACAAGGGCAAACCACGAAGGAGTAAAATGTCGTATCCTATCCTTCAGGTTCTTCCTTTGTTCCGGTACATCGATGCTTGTCATTTGAGGCGTTGGAGTGCTCGCTTTTGCAGGATTGACGTGTAATGAAGTACGAAAGTGCTTTTCTGCACGATTTTAACAGAGAAAAAAGAAGTCGAAGTTGCGTGACAAACAAACCACTCACTCGCTTTCGGCCGTCTCCGTGGTCCGGCTGGCTGCGATGTTCGGTTTCTGGACCAAGGCTCAGCAACAGCAACAACAACAACAGACGTCGACTCTGGCATCGACTGAGCCACCACCGACGTCACCGCTGCCGGCCGCGGATACCTCCACCGTTGTTGCCGCCGATGGGACAGGCAGCGCGCCAGCAACAGAGCTCGCCGTCGCCATCGCTGCAGACCTGGCGGAAGCAAGGTCACCCACTCCATCGACAGTATCTGCATCGACAGACAATGTCAACGGCCAGGCTGACATCGCCGCTCCTCGTCCTTCAACAGACCCAGACATCGCAGAGATCCAGAAGGTACCCAGAGCATCGCTCCAGGTCGACGCTGCTTCTACTTTCAACCAGAATACGTCTGGACCACCCAAACGTACTCGTCGTCTCTCCTTTCAATCATTCTCCTTTGGCCAGAGTAAGAATAAACATCCTGCTGAACACATCTCGCACGCGAAGCAAGTTAAGAAAGAGGAGGCTGCTGAGGAAGCTTTCAAAGAGCGCAAACTTGCTTCAACTCGGGAGGGAAGGAAGGTCGACAGAGCTGTAGCCGCCCTTGCCACCATCATCCTGGGTCCAGTGTATATAGTAGCATCCACAGCTGCATCAGTAACCACTTCCTCGAAGAAGCCTATTCAGCCTCCGAAACCGAAGCCAGCTGGCCCGCAGACGATCCAGAAGGTCCAGAACCAGCTCTTGGTTCCTAAGGAAGCGAACAAGGTCATCGCCAAACTACGGACGATCAACCCAGAGGAGTCACCCAACCCTACATCCCATAAGCATACCCAGCTTCAGCACACGCACAGAGCTGGTGAGCGACCAATTCATGCGGTCTGCCTGGATTGCACGGACGAGGAGGCAGACAAGTACCACTTTTCAAAGTTGGCAACGACTCCAGAGGTGGAGATAAGAAACACCCGCAAGCAGCCAGCGCCGTCTCTAAAACCGAGCGAGACGAGCTTCGCCTTCGCCGATATTACGACTATCGTTCCAGTGTTACGCAGTATGAAACTAGTCACGCTAGTCACAGCTCCGGATCTAGGGTTTGGGCAGCCGCCGGACAGTCCAGGGTTGTTAGCTGGATCAGTACCGAGCTCTCAAGCGTTTGCGGAAGGATTGCAGGAGGTTACCGGGCAGTTGATGGCGCTCGGCTTCGCGACTAGTAAAGCAGTGTTCCCCAGCCATGCGGGAGTGTATCCACCTACCGATCGTATGTCCGTTTTGACATGTACGTCCACTCCTCCCTACCTTTGCTTTGTCGCTGACACTCTAGCAGACTGGTGGGGCCTCGAAATTTGCATTCCTCCACCCAGTATAACGTATTTGACGGTTAGTGATTTCTATTCAATGACCTAATTGCCTGCGCTGATGGTGGCGATGCCGGCAGACTGTCAAATCGATTCAGAACGCCGTGCTTAACTTCTTGACTGCATATTCTCTCATTAATAATGGTGTGAAGGAAATTCTCCCTTTCGTGTTAGTTAAATCATCCTCATCTGTTGAATCGTATTCGGCTCACTCAAACGATACAGGCGCTACATTGCGCAGTTTCTAGACTTTGAGTGGAATGCGATCAGGGCACAGGACCATGGCGATGGAGTCGTTTGTGCAGCGACATGGTGTGTCACTTATGCTCTACACTGCTTCCTGTCTCACCTCCGCCACAGGGTTATGCCCGCCGCTCTCGTCCCCCGCCCATGGGACTTCGCTCCCCCACCCCCGGAAAAGGATCCTTTTTCCAAGAAGAGTGATGGAGAGCTACCTGAACTACCTGGGAACGTTGGTCCGGCGCTCAACGGGCCCACGTTAGCCTTCCCCGGTTCCAAAAATGGACTGTTTACGCCAAATGCTCTGGAACTCCCACCCGTCATGATTACTCCGCCTACACTACCCCGAGGGATAGGTGCTCCTCCTAATGGGAGGGCTAAAGCCAATCCTTTCCCTTTAAGCTGACCAACTCTGATCACTGTCTTTCTTCGCGTGATTGACCTCGCTTGTGTATTGCATACCTTCATTGTTTTGTTTGGTTCTTGATGACGACTCTCTATTCCTTAGTATTCTTGTTCGTGGTTTAGCATATGTATTGGCTCACAACACGATCCCACTTCGACACGACAGTAGTATGATTCTTTACGACGGTTACTATCCGGACTCGTTCACCGTTACCTTCATGTGTGCGTTTGGGCATGATTTATTGGCGATATTAATGCTAGGAAACCGCAACTCCCCAGTGCGCTTGGTACTCAGAAGTTCCGAGAAGCTGAGGTACAGGATATCGATAGGCGATACTTCGTAGTTTCAAGCCAAAGTCTAAGTTACCATGAGAACTATCCCCTAAGAGTTGTTTGTTCACCTGCTTCCTCCCTTGCGATACCCTCCCAAAAGTATGAATCACATCGATAGTAAGCCGTGAAGTATACCACGACTGATTCATCACTCTCTCAGTCTAAAAATGCAGGTTCATCAGGTCCCGCGCTCCCCAATGAACTTTGGTGGTTGATTCTTAACGAAGCTACGTACCTCCAAGGCGAAGCGGACAAAGATGCGTGTCCGTCCGACTCCATACGTCACGCAGTCTTCTTCATAGATCTCCTATGTCGCTGGAAAGACATTCTGCCCACGCGAGCGCGGATCACCCGCGTTTCGAGACTCTGGTACAACTTCACATCCCCTGCTCTCTACCGGAGCTTTTTCCACATAGAAGGCATTATGACCACGAAATTTGTTGCCACACTCGATGGTGCGCCGCACCTCGCGCGTCATATCAAGCGCTTATCACTTCGATGGGGGTGCAAAACGGCCGTCGCAAAACGCATAGCGGATGCGTGTGCGAATGCCACGATTGTTTCGACGGAGATTCACCATATTTCTAATGGGTGGGAGCTGCAAATCATTGGCCAGACCCTCACCGTGTTGGATGTTCGATACCCCGCGAATAGCACCGCAAATCAATTTTGGTGTATTCCCAAGGCACTGCAGTCCTTACAGCAACTGAAAACGCTTATATTAGACAAGCTGCCGGTGCATATCCCTCCACGGGCGGGGGCAGACAGTTATAGTAATCACGTTACACTCCCTCAACTTACGACTCTCCATCTTGTATTTACGTGGAATGCAACGTGGGGCGGTAACGTCCGGGTCGACGACCTGATATATGAATGGGACCTCCCCGCATTGCATACCTTCAACCTCGAGGACGCGGTGGGCGTGCACTCGCCACCAGAACACTGGTTCGGACTGGTAACGTCCTTGGGTATACCCGAGCCCTCCTCGGGCGGGATCGACCTGTCCAACCACACACTACCCAAAGTGACGGAGCTCTCCATCTTCCTACTCAACACAGGTGGTCGTTCGATCATCTCTCCCCTTCCGTGGACACAGATCTGCATCGTAGAGCTCTACGACATCGAATATTTTTGGAGCGAGATGCACGGGCGGTGGTCTAGTGTCGTGGACAACCATCTATCGCACATTATCGCCCTCCTTACGGACGAGACGAGGACGCCTGAGTTGAAGGAGGTAAAGACGGATTTGTCCGACAAGGCGAATTACGAGATCACCAAGCTGCATGTTGTCGCGTTTACGGAGTGGTGGGACGGGCTAGGGGACGCACTCGAGGGGCGCGGGGTGAGCCTGCTAGGGACAGTGGACGGGGAGTGCATGAGTATGAAAAGGGTCTCGAAGATGCTTGTCAGTCGATATGGGCATCTGGGGTTGGATGGAAGTCTGGACGAGACAATAGGGGCACTCCCAAGTTGGATGCTTCAAGAATGAAATCACGCACATTGATCTTTGGGGGTCTCCCACGTACATGTGTAGGCTATCTTCTCCCTCCAAGGGCAATTAATCAAATTGACTTTTCGTCTCTGCCTAGGGCCTTTGAGTTAAATGGATCTCAGGGATTACAATGAGACCCAGAAGCAATCTAGATGATACGGCGGTTGAATTGAACCCAAAACCTGGCTTCGAGAGGGGAAGAAACGAGGTCAACTGTTGCGTTTCAGAATAAGAGCGCCTCAACATTTCGTCCCAGTGACTATTACTATCAATTATATTCTCTTTCAAGGTCCTCCAGTGCCTGACACCGCCAGTTCCAGGATTGCAGCGCTCTAGCCGGCCAAGCATTCATCCAAACGGCCAGACATTCCCCACCGCGATGAAATAATCTAATCATTCGGGATCCTCTCACTTTATCAGTAGCCTATAGAATTTAAAATAAAATAAAAACTCGGGCCTTTTCCCAGCAGGACCGAATTGCGAGGGTGGCGTGGCCAGGCGTGATCACTCAACTCATTTTGTACCCTCTAGTCATCTGGAGTTATCCTCAGGGTGGGGGTGGCAACATTTGTGCTCTCGTTGGACTCACCTGGCAGGGGGCAGGATGGAGATTGACGAGACATCCCCAAAGCAGCAAGGTGAAAACAATCTCGATTTGTAATTGTCAATAGAGGAAGGGATGAATCGAGTTATTATATACCACGACGCGTTTCTAGGAGGCTGGGTGGTGCTACTAAGGGTTCTTAGGTGTTCGTTCATTCTCTTCAGATCGGTTTCGACGGCAATGTACAAAGTATGTTCAGTCGCATGCAAGACATTCGTTCTCCAAGCCGCCGCTGACCTAAATGTCTCATATGTTCTCTCACGCTTAATGAATCGAAAATGAAAGCTTTCGTCTGTTCAATATG
>Ga0307513_10013525_pt1 | contig 10012 bp, 6 predicted proteins | sample 15_EM_MG_FD_202174 | JGI IMG/M metagenome (GOLD analysis project Ga0307513, IMG submission 202174) | Populus trichocarpa ectomycorrhiza microbial communities from riparian zone in the Pacific Northwest, United States - 15_EM | ecosystem: Host-associated > Plants > Roots > Unclassified | place...
CCATTCTCACCATACTCACCCTTCTCTCTCCCGCCACGACCCACCCGGAGCCAATCTCCAACCCCCGTCCCAGACGCACCAAAAGCCTCCACCCACACTCACCTCGAACAACAATCCCAGTACCAATGGCAAACTCCATCCCTCGATTACTCGCCCTCCCCTACGCTCAAATTTCGATCTTGAGCCAAACCCATTCGAGCAGTCTTTCTCCACCACCTCGGCCGTCTCACACTCCTCATCAAAGCCTCTCTCCTCAGATACCCAACGCCCCAATCCAGACCACTCGATCCAGACCCGAGATGCTGACGGTCACCCCCAGGGTCCTTCTCACGATCCTCAGAATACTGACCGCACCAGTGGCGACGACACCAAGCCCGTCCTTCCCCCCCTCGCTTCCATCGTTTCTCCCGTAGAGCCTTTTTCCGGTTGGACAATGAGCAACTCCCTTCGAGCAGGTCCCCTGTCCCCCGCCATGCTCGCCGGTCCCGCCAATCAAACTTCTTTGGGCCTTGGAGCTTTCGACAGTTCATTCGTCAGAACTGGCCTTACTCCGGACGTTTCTAGAACCGGTTTCACCCCCCTTATTGCAGGTGGTGGCTCTTTCCCCCCTCCGACCCCCAACACCGCTGCCCTCTTCGCCATCGTAAACGGTACTTCCGCCGGCCAGTCCCTCTCCAATACCGCTACCATCACCCCCAACACCCTTAATGCACTCAATGGTGTACTCAATGGCACCCTTGGCGTCGGCACTAATGCCGTACCCCTGGATTCCCAAAGTAATGGCCAGCACATCGGTTCACAGAACTACGACATGCGCCACGAAGCCAACGGTCGTCCGAATGGGGCGTACGGGTATCAGCAGGACAGCTATGCCGATAATGCCGCTGCCTCTGCCCTGTACCTGCTCTCCCAGCAGAATTCCATGCGGGCCCAACAGCAGATCGCCCAACAGCAGATCGCCCCTTCTGCGTTGTCCAACCAGAACGATCAGCAGCACGAGGCCAACGATAACCCAGACCCAGACGAAACAAATCGCCGAGGGGCCAACAAGCGCAAGTCGATGGATACCCCCGCGGCGCCAGCCACCCGTGGCGGCAAAAAGGCCAAGGCCGCCCCCGCCGTTGCTCCAACCGCCCCTATGCGCTCATCGTCACGTCGTCGTAGCACCCGTGCGGGGACTGACGACATGGACGAGGATGATGATGACGATGAGGACGATCAAACGTATGGAGGCGCTCTGTCCACCGCCGCTGCCATAGCGAACGGACGCCAAGCCGCGACTACTGCTGGTGGTAAGCCTTCTCAGAAGAAACCGGAGACCGAGGAGGAAAAGCGCCGCAATTTCCTCGAGCGCAATCGGCAAGGTATGCTGAGGCGCCGCTCTCCGGCGTCTCGTCCACCTGTCTATGCGAAGAGTTATTCTTACTGACGCATTGCTTGCTCGTTTCCAAGCTGCCCTCAAGTGTCGCCAGCGCAAAAAGAAGTGGCTGCAAGACTTGCAGGCCAAGGTCGAATTCCTGACGACGGAGAACGAGCGACTGACCAATGCGCTCATCGCATCGAGAGAGGAGATCGCGCGCCTGAGCCAGCTCGTCGTTGCCCACGGTGGTGCACCGTCCAACCTCGCCACGGCACCGAACGATATCCAGCCACAGGGCGGGTCGAATCAGCACATGTCGTCGCAACCTGTTAGTATCAACGTCAGTCTCCCCGGTGTGAGCAAGTCGCTACCTTCTGCCGTGCCCCTTCCCTCGAGTGTGGGCCACCCGTCGCACCAGGCACCCCCACAGGGCGTAACGGTTGGCCGCGGCTATGGATACTGAGCGCAAATAGGTTTTCTCCACCGTTCATTCCCCCTCACTCATCTTTTTGTTTCCTCGCGACCCAATCCACCCCTGGATATGTGGCATTGAAATGCCCCACCCCCCACTAGCCAAAACCCGATCAAATTCACCACCACCCGCACCGCATCACATCATGCACCCAAGAGAATATGCGTTTTTATATGTACTCCAACTCGGTTTCTCGCCCTTGGGCATCTCTCCCTTACAGGGTCAGCTCGTCACATTCACGCACACCGTCGAGTGCTGGGTTATTTCCATTACCCTGACCCGCTCTGTGTCCATAGTAAACAAAAATTCATCAGCACTCGCCTCTCTTTTTGCATCATACCCCCTCACAGCAACCACTCCCCTGCCGCTCCACTAGCATTGACCCCCACCAAATATAAGCCACCCCCATCCCCACCCACTGTCACCAAACTTTGCATGGCTCTCTCGTACGTGCACACACGAATATCGTACGCGTTACCTTGTGTCGTTTCTTGTTTCTCTGCGTTCCTTTATCATCACCTGTCTCCAGTTGGGCTTCATTTATACACGATGGTTGAAAACGCCCCACCCCCGGTTGTGTGGGAGCGTGCGCCCCCGTAGCTAGCTAGCATGTTCTTCTCGTCGCCTTTCTGTCTGTCATCTCGGTCTCTCCCGCCTCTCTGACATTCCCGCCTCTTTCTTCCTTGCTGTTGTCATGCACACCATCCAATCTGGGCTCTAGGACTGTTTCGTAGCTCTCCTCTTCTCTCTTGCTCTAACCTCACGACTCGACCTTCAATTTTGTTTGGCCGATGTTGATGATGATGTAGATTATGTACGTATCAACGCATCAACGCATCAACCAAAAAATTAACGTTGCGTTTCACATGGTGTCCGTCGGGTTGCGGTTCTTTCTCTTACGTTAAGAAATTAACTAATGATTTCGTAAAGGATCAAAAGCTGGCCTGGTCCGGAAAGGAGAATTAAAATTGATTGCTACAATATCGACACACAAGGAATTACCCAGACGAGTCAAAAGCTTAGCTCGAAGTCGAAGTGGCGCCGCCCACCTTGGAGTTGCACACTTGTTCCGAGACACGAATCACAATCTTGCCCTTAGCTCTACACGAGCGAGCGAGAATGGCGTCAGTACGATTACGTATATGCACGAATCCGAACATCAAAAGCGAATCGGGATAGAATGCGTGTATGGACGGATGGCGGATATTGGATGCCAGGAAGGAAGCAAGATGGACTTCAGACTGCGGACAGATGGACGGAGATGGACAGACGGGCGGACGGACGGACGCCAGAGTGGAGTGGGAGTTCACGGGTTCATTTCCGGCTTTGGTCGCCTTTATGGAAGGAGACCGCAAAAACCCCTGATTTGCCGCCCGGTCCGACTTCCAGAGCTTCCAGAAAAGGAACGAGTTGGAGAGAAAGAGAAGGGAGGAGGAGCAGGAGCAGGAGCAGGCAGGGGAGCAGGGGGTACGAGTGGGGCACGTACCTGCCCTGCATAAGTCGTTCAAATGCCTGGGGTGCTTCGTCGAATGGGAAGACGGAGTCGAGGATCGGCTGGATAGATTCTGTCCGCGCGGTGAGCACGAGCGGAAGACGGGAATCGGGTATGACGCTGTTTTGGGGGTATAGGAATGAATTATCATGACGTACTCTCACGGATTAAAGCGTCTAACTTTGCGAAGCCTGCTCTCTATGTCGGCGGGTCAACAGATATGGATGTGGTGCATCATGCAAGACAGAGGCGATCGAAATCACGATACGGAGAAGGGACGTACTGAATTATGGGCGAGGAGGAGTGCAGATTTGTATCGCCGAGGGGTGCCGCCAAGCCAGGAAGGTCTCCAGGTCCTTCCCAGCAGCCGGGCGAATGATTGGACACGCCCTCCTGTTTCCTTCGGCGTGGCCATCGCACAAATGTCGACGAAGAAGCCCGCTGGCTTGAGGTACGCAGGGGATGAGGGGTAGAGCGCAGTATTGAACCCTGCGCAGTCGTAGATGATGTCGAATTGCTTCTCTGGGGAGGAGTAGTTCGCCTTGAGGTGATCGACGAGATCGACGGCGCGATAATCGACCACCTGAAAACGAAGAGTAAGTTTTACGAGTTGCCAGAGGAGAACACGGTACGTGCCTCGTCCGCTCCCGCACGGAGGATCAGCTCCCGCGACTGCTCTGAACAGGTCGAAACGACATGTGCCCCGAGGCCTTTGGCGATCTATAAAACCCCTCAGTCTATCCCTTGCACCCTCAAGTACTAATCTCACCTGAATCCCCCACAAACCCGTACCGCCGCTGCCGCCATTGATAAATACCCGTTGGCCCGCCTGGAGGTTCGCGTGGTCCACGAGACACATCCAACTCGTCAGACCTGTCAGTCCCACGGACCCTGCGGCTTCGAAGCTTAGATGGGGTGGCTTCGGTAATACGAGCGGCGGTGCAGCAACGATATATTCCGCTAGAGAGCCTTGACGCTACATACGGCGGGTGCGCAGTCAGTGTGGCTGCCTCTCAGACATATACATTGAAGGAAGCTCAGGATGGCTCACGTGCCACAGAAGAGTGTGTTCTGTTGGAATATGGCCGTAGACTTCCAAACCGTCCTGTGGTCCGCCCACGACAACCCCAGAGAAATCACTACAGGGGACCACGGGCATACGAATCACGAATGTCGGCCCGCTTGGGTCGACATTCTTGTAGTCCGTGGGGTTGATGCTGGCCGCCGCGACGCGGATGAGGTAACCATCCTTGGGCACACTCGGCAATGGGAGAGTTTCCTGCTCGAGTATTTCGGGCATGGAACCGGCTCGGTTGTACTGCCATACTTTGCGTGTCGTCGTGGGATGCGCCGCTGGTGGTTGGCTTGTCATGGTGGTCGAGGTCGAACGTCGAACTTCGCGCCAACCCAAGATGAACGAGGCTGAGCCCCGCCAAACGTTTTGGTGTCAACCCAATCAGACGAAATTTCCTTTCATATTGTCCGACCATCGCGTGGTATCCTCTGACCAACTGTCCGTTGAGTCCTGGAGATAAGGACAAAATGATGTGGGGGTCATCTTATTCTAGCCAGTTTCCATGGGCAATTTGAGTTCTTGAAATGCTTTTGGTCCTAATGTATATGTCTGCATTGGACCGCTTCTATGATGGTCGTCTAGCGGACATGCGGTTCACAGGGGAGGGGGAGAAGTTAAATACAGTGTGCATTGGATCAGGTATCTCTTCATGTACTGGACGTTTATTAGTAGTACTACCGCTCTCGGCGGGTCCTGTTCACCAGAAGCGCCAACGAGCCGAGTTATGGCCGCAAATGCTTCTTGGCGCAGAGGGAGAACTTGAACCGCGGAATAAGGAAGTACTTCTTTCGAGTTTCGGATACTTGGCGGTGTAATCTATTACAGTGGTGCACATGAAGACAAAATAAGGTCACGCATGTGAGTGAGCCGGAAGGCGTGGGTGATCGACGAGTCTATAATCACTTTGAATCCGAAAACGTAATAGCCAAAAAAAAATTGAGATTTCTCATCATTTGCGTGGTCTGGGTGACACATTCGCTCGCTAAATGGATTTGATCCTCGATCTACTATCAATCAATCCTCATGGAACATGCCACAAGGGCACTGTAACGCAAAATGTGAGGGACATCATTGCATGATATCATCCACTACTGAATTGAGTTGGCGATTGAACTCGAACGTCACAAGTTTAACCATATTATAATGTTAATACAATGTATGAAATCTAAAATGGCACTGTGGCGCAATGGTAGCGCGTGCCCCTCCTAAGGGTGAGGTTTAGGGTTCGAGTCCCTACTGTGTCACGACGTTTTAGCGACTTTCCCGTAGATCTTGGGAGGTTTTGCTGTTTTACTACATTACGTGAATAACGAAAGAAGGAGAATAGAACAGAGTATCCGGTGTGCAGGGTTGAGCCAGATCACCATATGAGAAATAATTCGTCGAGAGACAGATATTCGGATGCTTGGTGGTGCAATAGGGAGAATGCAGCAGACTAAGGTCAGGTCCACGAGGGTGAGGATGCAGTACGTTCCAGGCCCACGACCATTTCGGCTAAAAGTGCCGCGTATCGACAGACCTCCTGACCTAGATATTTGGATAACAGTTGGCTCGACTGGGACAGCCAAATGGGTTTGTTATCGCCATGAGGCATTAAATATAATGTCAAAATGAGATCCTATATTGACTCTAGTTGCAAGCGGAGTGACTAGCTGCTGCAACCGGGGAAACTTCACAGGAGGAATCGCGGACAGAAGTGAATGGGCACGCAGGAATGGGGAATCTACAGGGAACTGTACACGGGAGCGACTTATGCCCAAATTTTAGTTGTGCGGAGGAGTCAGTGGACAGAGGGCCAAAACGCACATCATAGCCAAAAAACCGAGTAAATAAATAAATACGAATCATTTCGTTTACGTCGGCTGGTGCAGGTTGCAGAGTCTTGCGTACCCCACCTTTATTATTGTCACGCAAGATTGTCGGCGATCGGACAATGGTTGTGGGAATCAAAATAGTGCGAAAATTGTGGGTCATCATTTGGCACCATCACCTGAGTGCGTATACGGTGCAAGGAGTCCTCTGGTTTGGACCTGACATTCCCCTCCGCAGTCCTATGGCGCCGGCTCGCCTCCTTCCATGCCTTTATCATTCGCCACACGATCCTGCATACATTCCGTTCCATTTCCATCTCTCCTTTTCCCTGCCGCCGCTTCACTTGAATTCCGAGACCGGCCTCGGTCCAAGACGGATTGAGCAGCAGCGCACTAACTATGCTAGGAAGTAGATTACTACTACTCTACTGTACAATACACCTCTCGAATCGATCCAACCTGCCTGGCATCCACTCTCGATCTCACCGCAGCGCTGCGGCCCACGCCCAGGACAGCACGCGGACGCAGGGGACGCGGAAGATAGACGTCTCTAACTTTGTTCCCCGTCGGTTGATGTGCTGCCCCCATTCGAGTCGAGAACGACCACCGAAGACGGATGATGAATTGTGGCTAAGAATAGCACGCCGTTCCGTTTTTAGACCCGGCGTTGCGTACAAACTTGCTCTCCTCTCCATCCGTCCCCCACACGACGACTAGCACACGTTCCATCCCTAAAACTCGTATCTTGCTTCGGCAAGACTCCCAGCACTCGTTGACTCTTTCCCGTATCGTATAAGTTTTCATGTACATCCTTGCACCTCTCCTCGCTTCAGCGTTTACTACAGCAAACGCCGCAAATGTCCGTCGCCAGGCTTCGAGCTCTTCGACAGCTCCATCAGGAGCCACTCAAGCTCCCACGAGTTCATCTCCCTCGGCCGTCTCCTTCAGCCTCTACTCCACCAACCCGACAGCCGTTCCCCTCAGTAACATTATTCAGAGCCCAGCCACTGAGGCGACAGTACCCCTCACAACTACATATCCTGCCGGAGCAACCCAGACTCTTATCACTGGTGCACCCAACCTCCCAAGCTGTGAGGGTCACCTTGTGCCCCGATAACGCCTTGGACCACTAACGCATATCTCATCCAGATGCCACATTAAATCCTGCCAATTACCCTGCGCTAGACCAGGCTCCTCCGACCAACTCTCCAGAAGTTCAACAGTGGATGGCCCAAATTGCGGCCTCGGGTATTAAAATCCCTGATATCAGCCCGACTGTAGCTGGAGGGTGTTCATCCAATCCTTCTTTAGTTGGCAACGGTAGGGTCACGTTTGTTATATTACCTGCGCAGCCTGACATTCCTGACATCGGCACGGCCATTAAATAGCAACCCGCTGCTGGTGGACTTGCGGCCAATGTGTCAGTCCAATCTCTGACTCATACCAAGAACTCATAACCGATGGGTTTTCACGCAGACTCGAACAACCGATATCACCGTTTGTCCCGACAGGCTGACCTGGGGTGGGCTCCTTCCAAGCGACTCTCGCCTTCACATAGTACTCACCACTCCACTGTAGGCCTGTCTTTCGATGACGGACCCTCTCCAGACACCCCTCGGCTCTTGAACTACCTAGCGGAGCAGAACTTGAAATCAACCTTCTTCCTTGTCGGTTCACGTGTCATTTCTCGACCACAGACGGTCCAAGCGGAGTACATGGCTGGTCACCAACTGTGGGTGTTGCAGAATTCTGGGTCCTCTCCCGCGCTTGCATGCTGTGCTCATCGTGTTCCAGTTCTGTCCATACATGGAGTCACCCCTACCTCACCACCCTGACGAACGAACAGATTGTGGCAGAGCTCGGATGGACTGCCAAGGCGATCAAGGAAATTACTGGAGTAACCCCCAACACCGTTAGTTTTTTATTGAGTTTACGGCATTGAATTCGGGCTTATGACTTTTCATGCACAGATGAGACCACCTTACGGTGACATCGAGTATGATGAACTTCTTTCAGAGTCTCTCTAGTTAGTGACCGAATGCCATAGTGATCGTGTCCGGGCCATCGCCTTGGCTATGGGATTCACTCCAATCATCTGGACGGGTATGGGTAATTCAAACTTTGACACGGATGATTGGCACGTCGTCAGTATCTATTCAAGTACCGCGGCGCAATTCTCACGGCGATCATTATGGTTATAGGCTGGAGGCGAGGTCTCTGCGTCCGGTGTTCTCGCTGCGTTCATCTCAATTCTAAATTCGGCTCCAAGCCTCACCACCGGTTTCATTGTCCTCGCACACGATCTTTACCAGCAATCTGTTGACCTGGCTGTGGGGTACATCCTTCCTGATGCAATCGCCAGTACCAACCCGAAATTCAACATCACGAGCATTATCGATTGTCTCCATATGCCTCTCGCGAATGCGTGCGTATCTATCCCTTCTACCAAAAGATTAACGGTATTAATCCCCTCCCTACATAGTTACATTGAGACCAACAACAACTCGACCAACCCTCCTCCTAATTCAGTCAATGCGAGTGTCGTAAACCACTCCGGGACAGCCACAACGACAGCCACCGGCGGTGCCCAAACTCAGACAGGCGCAGCCTCACAACCAGTCGTTGGTATGAGTGGTTTAATAGGATTCATCACGGCTGTGGTCTTCGGTGCTCTATTCTAATTAGAGAGGTAATGTTGGTCGCGACGAGCCATAACCCGGATAGCTACACCTGCGCATGTCAGGGACAACACCGGGACATTTACTTGGATGCACAACGAACGGCAACCGTGCACACCTAAATAAATATCCTGCCTCCTACTCAGCGCGCTGTGCTTCCGAGCCTATGCTTATCCTACTATGCGGACTGTTTTGTTCATGACTCCCTTTACCCATCGAACACCTTTTTTTTACCCCTGTAGTCGAACTTGCGTAATTCATATGCGGTCGCATTGAGACGTGCGCGACAAATTCTTGCTGTTGAATCCACGATTGCGACAGGAAGGGTTGGTGGAACATGTATTCAATCCCTAAGATTCAGACAAGACAAGCATCGAAACACAACTGACTGGCGGATGCGGAACGAGACAGCGCGACAAGAGCCGGTGGGCGTCGTTCAAGGTGAGGGGGGGATGGGGGTGTCGGTAGAGGGAACGAGAGCATTACAGACTACACACGTGCTACAGAGCGGGATGCGGTTCGTTCTTGAACAATCGCCGGGGTTGTGGGGGCGGGGGGGCAGTGGGGGGGCGCACGAAATAGGATAAAATGCGGAAGGGTGTGGAAGAGGGGGAGAAAAACTAGCTACAGAAATGTGTGAAAGATCGAAAGAACCAAGGGAGCCGTGGAGAAGGAATAACCAGCGGCGCGGAGAAGAGCAAGAAGTGATATGCAGGTGGCGGGTGAGGATGTTAGATAAGTGTACCAGACGCGGGTGACGCGCCATGTAGCAGGGTCCGACGGGTTATTGCACGATCAAAGGGATAAGGGGTGATGACAAGTTGGACATTGCCGAGAGGTGGAGAGTTATTAGAAACCGGGGTGTCGAAGACCGGGTGGACCTGCTGCCGGTTGCTTAGGGTTCGCTTCCTTGGGCGTTTTGACTATGAAGTCCGCGCAGAGATGAATGTGGCTGCAATGGATGTCAGTAACAGGGTGAAACAAGATAGAGAGAACATACTCGGATGGGAAATGAGCGTTCGGGAACCCAACCACACGGGAGATGTACTCGTCATCTACTTCGCCCAGCACGTCCGTGACAGTCGCGTTGTTCGTGGAGTACCAAATATAATCAAGAGCACCCT
>Ga0307513_10013526_pt1 | contig 10012 bp, 11 predicted proteins | sample 15_EM_MG_FD_202174 | JGI IMG/M metagenome (GOLD analysis project Ga0307513, IMG submission 202174) | Populus trichocarpa ectomycorrhiza microbial communities from riparian zone in the Pacific Northwest, United States - 15_EM | ecosystem: Host-associated > Plants > Roots > Unclassified | place...
ACCCTGGGCGGCACCGACTGGGAGGTGTGGCAGGGCGAGAACGGCGCCCAGGTGCTGTCGTACGTGCGCACCCAGCCCACCGACCGCGTCGACGGGCTCGATCTCATGGCGTTCGCGCGCGACGCGACCGCGCGCGGGAAGCTGCCCCAGGAGTGGTACCTCACCAGCGTGCAGGCCGGGTTCGAGCCGTGGACGGGTGGCAAGGGACTGGCGACCACGCAGTTCGGGGTGACCGGGATCGGCGCGGAGACGGTTGCGACCAAGACGGTGGAGACCAAAGCCACCACCCCGGGAGCCGCCGCGGTGCGATGATGGTGGTGGGTCCCTGACGGACCCTCCGGACGAGTGGGTGCCGTACCCGGTGTGCGACAAGACGGCGCTCCCGGAGGTGCGTCATGTCCTGGCTGATCCTGGTCGTGTCCGGGGTCCTCGAGGCGGTCTGGGCGACCGCACTGGGGCGTTCCGAGGGTTTCACCCGGCTCTGGCCGTCGGTGGTCTTCGCGGTGGCCCTCGCTGCGAGCATGGCCGGGCTGGCCTTCGCCATGCGGGAGCTACCCATCGGCACGTCCTACGCGGTGTGGGTGGGCATCGGCGCGGTACTGACCGTCGTGTTCGCGATGGTCACCGGCGCGGAAGCGGTGTCGGTGGCGAAGGTGCTGCTGCTGGCCGGGATCGTCGGCTGCGTCGTGGGGCTCAAGCTGCTCCACTGACCCTCACTGCGGATCAGTCGTCGCCGTCGCCGTCGTCGCTGTCGCGATCCCGGTCGCGCCGGTCGGTGTCGACGGGCTGGAGGCGCTTCTCGGTCTCGGTGAGAACGGTGACGTCGCCGAAGGCGCCGCTCGTGTCGAGCACCACTTCGGGGGCGCCCGGCGCCTGCGGCCGGCACGCCTGGGCGCAGGTGACCTTGCCGAGCAGGACGGTGCCGGTGGTCCGCGCGCGGGTGCCGTCAGGGACGACGATCTCGACATCGCCGAAGAGCATGCCGGTCTCGAGGCGCTGCTGACCAGGGGTGACGGTGGCCTGCCGGTCACCGAACACCGCCGCACCGTCGGCCGCGCCGACGATGCTGAACAGCGAGTACCCGAGCACGGCCAGCGCCGCTGCCCCACCCAGCACACCACCGGCCCGACTGGAGAGGCTGCGCTTTTGCGGCGCCGGCGCGACCGGAGCCGCTTGGGCCCCAGCCGTCGTCTCGGGCGGCAGGTCGGTCGTGAGCACATCCAGCTCCGCCTGGCTGCGGGCAGCCCAGCACACCTTCGCCCGTTCGTCGTACTCGGTGAGGGTGAGCCGTCCCTCGGCGTGCGCCTGCTGGAGGCGCGAGTCGACGATGCGCCGCTCCACGTCGCCGATCCGTAGTTCCGGTTGCCGCCCGCCCTCGGTCCCGTCCGCCACGAAACCCATGGTGGCACGACCTCAGTCGTCGTTGCGGAACGCCGGTGCGCGGGTGCCGGTGGAGCGGGCGCGGGACGCCAGCAGCGGCAGCGTGCGCGGCTCGATCACGGTGGAGAGCACGATCACGCTGGTGGACCGGGTGACCGACCGCGCCTTGGTGAGCTCCACGAGGGTGGCCTGCAGGTCGCTGTGCGACGCGGCGGCGATCTTGCACAGCACGTCGCCGGAGCCGGTGGTGGCGAACGCCTCCAACACCCCGGGAACGGCGGCGAGGTCGGCGGCGACGTCGTCGAGGGCACCCTGGGAGATCTCCAGCGTGACGAACGCCTGCACCGAGTAGCCGGCCTGAGCCAGGTCGATGTCGGGCCCGTACCCGGTGACGATGCCGCGCTGCTCCAGCCGTTGCAGGCGCGCGGCCACAGTGGCGCGGGCGACGTGCAGGAGCCGGGACAGCTCGAGCACCCCCACCCGCGGGTTCTCGCGCAGCGCGGTAAGCAAGGCGAGATCGAGCGTGTCAACCGCGGGCTCTCCGGACATCGATCGGATTCTAGGGGCGGTACGGCCGCAACCATGGGTCCATTCCGACGAGTCGCGCTCGCACACCGGTAGCTACGGCCGGACGTCGTGACGGTTCGTGATGCACACGATCGACGTTGACGCTCACGAGTAAGCCTGCTTTACTCAGTGAGTAAAGCCCGATTACTCAGCCAGGAGGTCCCGTGCCCGTCATCACCCATACCCCCGAACACACCGTCACCAGTCCCGTCGGCGCCGTCGACGCCCTGGCCGGGCCCAGCCAGGGCAGCAATCAGGTCTCCACCTGGCGCCTCACCGCCGTCGAGGACGTCGACTCCCCCGTCCATGAGATCGACCGTGACCAGATCTGGATGCCGGTGTCGGGGACGTTCGAGTTCGAACTCGGGGAAGCCACAGTCGAGCACGTCGATGCAGGTCAGGCGCTGCTCGTGCCGGCCGGCGTCGTCCGGCGGTTCCGAGCGCGCGGCGGGCCGGCGGAGGCGCTGGTCGCGATGGCGGTCGGCGGCACCGCCTCCGTCCCCGGCCAGCCGGAACGGCGCCCCCTCCCCTGGGCCCACTGACCCGGACTGGCAACATCGGCCCTGCCATGGCCACCGACCCCGATCCGCTCGCCGGAGCCGAGCTCACCTACCTGCTCGGCATGGCGTTCCAGGTGCTGCACGCGGAGTTCGTGGAGCGGGTCGCGGCCGCCGGCGGGGGCGATGTGCGGCCGGTGCACGCCATGCTCTTCCAGATGCTGCGCCGGGGCGGCGCCACCAGCACCGAGCTGGCGGCCCGGCTCGGCATCACCAAGCAGGCCACCGGTCAGATCCTCGACCAGCTGGAGGACCGCGGGTACGTGGTGCGGTCCGGCCATCCCGACGGCGGCCGGCGCCGGCTCGTCGAGCTCACCGACGCCGCCCGCGCGTACCTGGACATGGCCGGCGGTGTGCTGCACGAGCTGGAGGCGCAGGTGACAGCCGATCTCGGAGCGGCGGAGCTCGCAGGCGTGCGCGTCGACCTGGCCCGGATCGTCCGACACTTCGCCGGGGCGGATATCCCGCCCCTGCGGCCCCTGTGGTGACGCAAGATGGGCAGGTGACCCGCGCACCGTTCGTCCCGAGCAGCACGCACTGGGGCACGTTCCTGGCCCGCGACACGCCCGCGGGGCTGGAGGTGCGGCCGCACCCGGTCGATCCCGCCCCCTCGCCGCTGCTGGACAACATCGCGGCGATGCGCGATCCACGGGTGCGGATCGCCCGGCCCGCCGTGCGCGCCGGTTGGCTGCGGGACGGGCCGGGCCCGTCGGACGCGCGCGGCCGCGAGCCGTTCGTCGAGGTGGAGTGGCCGGAGCTGATCGAGCTGCTGGCCGGTGAGCTGCGCCGGGTCTACGCCGAGCGCGGGCCCACAGCGGTGTACGGCGGCTCGTACGGGTGGGCCAGCGCCGGCCGGTTCCACCATGCCCAGAGCCAGCTGAAGCGGTTCCTCAACTGCATGGGCGGCTTCGTGCGCTCGATCAACAACTACAGCTTCGGCGCCTCGGCAGTGATCATGCCGCACGTCGTGGGCCCGGACGTCGCGATCGCGGCAGGGCTCACCGACTGGCCGGTGATCGTCGAGCACACCGAGCTGATCGTCGCGTTCGGCGGCATCCCGCGGAAGAACACGAGCGTCGCGTCCGGCGGGATCAGCGCGCACACCACCGCAGGACACCTGGCAGCGCTGGATGCGGCGGGCACGGAGGTCGTCGCGATCAGCCCACTGCGCGACGACGTGCCGGAGATCCGCGGCGCCCGGTGGCTGCCGGTGCGTCCGGCGTCGGACGTGGCGTTGATGCTCGCCCTGATGCACGTCCTGTTCGCCGAAGGCCTCGCCGATCGCGCGTTCCTGCAGCGGTACTGCACCGGCGCCGACGTGCTGGAGGCCTACGTCGCCACCACGTCGCCGGAGTGGGCGGAGCCGCTGTGCGAGCTGCCGGCCGAAGAGATCAGGGAGCTGGCGCGGCGGATGGCCGCGCGACGCACGCTCGTCACCGTCACGTGGTCGCTGCAGCGGGCCGAGCACGGCGAGCAGGCGCCGTGGGCGGGCCTGGCGCTGGCCGCGGTGCTGGGCGGGATCGGGCTGCCCGGCCAGGGCTTCGGCCACGGGTACGGCTCGATGGGCGATGTCGGCGTGCGTGGCGCGGGGACCCGGATGGCGCGGTTGTCGCAGGGCCACAACCCGGTCCAGGAGTTCATCCCGGTGGCCCGGGTGGCCGACATGCTGCTGCACCCCGGCGAGCCGTTCCGCTACGACGGCGCCACGCTCACCTACCCCGACATCTCCCTCGTCTACTGGGCGGGCGGGAACCCGTTCCACCACCACCAGGACCTGCATCGGCTGCAGCGCGCGCTCGCCCGCGTCGACACGCTCGTCGTGCACGAGCCGTTCTGGACGGCGGCGGCCAAGCACGCCGACATCGTCGTGCCCGTCACGACCGCGGTGGAGCGCACCGACATCGGTGCGACGACGACCGACCGGCACGTGGTGCCCATGCACGCGATCGCCGAGCCGCTGGGCGGTGCGCGCGACGACCATGCGGTGTTCGTCGAGCTGGCTGCCACCTTGGGGGTGGAGAAGGAGTTCACCGAGGGGCGCACGTCGCAGGAGTGGCTGGACCACCTCTACGACGGCTGGGCCGCCACCACCGCCAAGCGCCTGGGGGTCGAACTGCCGGACGCGGCGACGTTCTTCGCCGGCGACCTGCTCTCGCTCCCGTCGGCCCCGGACGACCGCACGCTCCTGGAGCGGTTTCGGGCCGATCCCGACGGGCACCCGCTGCGCACGCCGAGCGGGCGCATCGAGCTGTACTCGGCCAAGATCGCCGGCTTCGGCGACGCCGACTGCCCCGGCCATCCCACGTGGATGGAGCCCGACGAGTGGCTCGGCGGACCGGCGGCGCAGCGGTTCCCGCTGCACCTGATCGCCCACCAGCCACGCGGGCGGCTGCACAGCCAGCTCGACTCCGGCGCGGAGAGCTCCCGCCACAAGATCGCCGGACGCGAGGCCGTCACCCTGCACCCGGCGGACGCGGCCGCCCGCGGCATCGCCGACGGCGACGTCGTGCGCCTGTTCAACGACCGCGGCGCCTGCCTGGCCGGCGCCCGGCTGTCCGACGGGGTGCGGCGCGGGGTGGTGGTGCTGCCGACCGGCGCGTGGTTCGACCCACTGCCCGACGGCACGTGCGCACACGGCAACCCGAACGTGCTCACCCGCGATCGCGGCACCTCATCGCTGGCGCAGGGCTGCACCGGCCAGCACGCGCTGGTCGAGGTGGAGCGTTTCGACGGGGAGCCGCCACCGGTGCGGGCGTTCGGCCCGCCTCCGTTCACGGCTCGGTGATCGGGAGTTCCACCTCGGTGGCGCCGGAGGTGAGCCGGGCGGCCAGGTCGGTGAGCGTGCCCGCGGTGACCGGGGCACGCCACTCGTCGAGGACCGCGGAGATCCGCACGACCCCGTCCGCCGTGTCGACCCCGACCAGGTGTGCCCCGGGGGGCAGCGCGTCCGTCGGGATCCGGCGGCGCAGCAGCCCCCACGTCGGCAACGGGATGCGGCGCGAGCCCAGTCGCAGCGCCCGCGCGGTGACCGTCAGGCCGTCCTCGGCGTGCTGCGGCGCCACCTCGAGGCCGATCCGGGTGGTGCCGGTCGGGTGGACGGTCGCGAGCCCGTCGGCGTCGATGGCCAGGCGCAACCGGGGATGGATCTGCGGCAGGTCCTCCGCCGCGATGTCGATGTCGATCAGCACCGGCGCCGCGACGACGGTCGCCGAGATCGCCGCCGGCCGGACGTGCACGTTGCGGCCCGACAGCGTGACCCGGCGCAGTCGCGTCGCCGCCCACTTCACGTCCCGGGCGACCATCCGCACCTCGCCGAGCCGCCCCAGCACGCCCTGCGGGTCCTGCCCCACCGTGAGCTCCTCGAGGATCCCGCGGATCCGCACGGCACCCGCGGTGACCGTGGACTCCCGGCCCCGCAGCGTGGACAGCGCCAGCAGCGCGGTGGAGCGCAGGAGCATCACGAGCGGATCGATGCCGAGCGCGGCCGTCACGTCGCTCACGATCGGCACGCGCCCCGGGAAGCCGTCCGGCCATCCCGGAAGCGGCCAGCGACCGATCATGGACGACCTCTCGGTGGAGTCGGAGCGACCGGTACGACGGTAGCCAGTCCCGCGCGGCCGTGCGACGGGCGTCCCCACGCACCGACGAACGGACCAGTGGACCGCCCCGTTCGCCGCAGTTCTCTGCCAGGCTCGATCGATGCCCACGAACCGCGGGAGACCGCTCGGCCTCTGGATCCACGCCGCGGTGGTGGCCGCCTTCGTGATCCTCTTCCTGGCGATGGCCCTCGCCTTCAGCGACGGCATCGGCGCCAACATCGGCGCCGGCATCGCCCTGCTCCCCGTACTGGCACTGGGTCTGCCGTGGACCCTGCCCATGATCATCGATCCGTACGCCTTCGACTCCTGGCCCAGGCCGATCTGGTACCTCGTGGCCGTCGGGCCGGCCGTCCTCAACGTGCTGTTGCATGCCGCGCTCGTCGCCAGGCGGCGACGGACCGCCTGATCGCCCCCTTGCCGGGCGACACCTCGGTCTCACAGGATTGCGCGATGGGCCGCGACGTCGATCACCGGGTGTTCAGCCGCGAGGACCGACGCCGGTTCCGCGACAAGATCCGCCGCAGCCTCGATGCGCTGACGGTCATGCTCCGCGAGGCCCAGTTCGACTTCGAACGGCCGATGACCGGCCTGGAGATCGAGCTCAACCTCGTCGACGAACAGGGCGAACCGGCCAACGTCAACGCGGAGGTGCTCGCGAGCATCGCCGATCCGGCCTTCCAGACCGAGATGGCCCAGTTCAACATGGAGATCAACGTGGCGCCGCGGGAGCTGGACGGCCCCGCTTTCGCCGAGCTGGAGACCGCGGTGCGGGCCAGCCTGAACTCCGCGAACGAGCGCGCGCACGCCTCCGGCGGGCGGATGGTCATGACCGGCATGCTGCCGACGCTGATGCCGCGGCACGTGAAGATCGAGTCGTTGTCGGCGAACCCGCGCTACTCCCTGCTCAACGAGCAGATCTTCGCAGCACGCGGCGAGGACATGCACCTGTCGATCCGCGGTGTGGAAGCGCTGTCCACCTACGCCGACTCGATCACCCCCGAGGCGGCATGCACCAGCGTGCAGCTGCACCTGCAGGTCAGCCCGGCCGAGTTCGCGTCGTACTGGAACGCCGCGCAAGCCATCGCCGGGGTGCAGCTCGCGATCGGGGCGAACTCCCCGTTCCTGTTCGGGATGGAGCTGTGGCGCGAGACCCGCATCCCGCTCTACGAACAGGTCACCGACACCCGTTCCGAGGAGCTGAAGGAGCAGGGGGTGCGGCCGCGGGTCTGGTTCGGCGAGCGCTGGGTGACCTCGGTGTTCGACCTGTTCGAGGAGAACGCGCGCTACTTCCCGGCGCTGCTGCCGATCTGCGACCCGGAGGACCCGATCGCGCAGCTCGAGTCCGGTGACGTGCCGACCATGGCCGAGCTGGCCCTGCACAACGGCACCATCTACCGCTGGAACCGGCCCATCTACGCGGTGGTGGGCGGCACCCCGCACCTGCGCGTGGAGAACCGGGTGCTGCCGGCCGGCCCCACGGTCGTCGATGCAATGGCCAACACCGCGTTCTACTACGGGCTGGTCCGCACTCTCGCGACCGCATCCCGCCCGGCATGGACCCAGATGAGCTTCCACGCCGCCGAGGAGAACTTCCACGCCGGCGCCCGCGACGGCATCGACGCGGATCTCTACTGGCCCGGCCTCGGGTCCGTCCCGGCCACGGAGCTGGTGCTGCGCCGGCTCCTCCCCCTCGCCCACGAGGGCCTCGCCGCCTTCGGCGTCGCCGACGCCGACCGCGAGCGGCTCCTCGGCATCATCGAGCAGCGCTGCACGTCCGGGATCAACGGCGCCTCCTGGCAGGTCCGCACCGTGCACGCGCTGCAGGAGAGTGGGCTGGAACGCATCCCCGCCCTGCACGCCATGCTCGAGCGCTACATCGAGAACATGCACGCCAACCAGCCCGTGCACACGTGGGAGCTGCCGGGGTAAGCCGTACAGGAACATGTACAGGTTCCTGTACGCTCGCCAGGTGACCATTCCGGAAGTGCTGTCGGTCAGCGAGCTGCGCGAACACCTTGCCGAGGCGATGACGCAGGTCCGCTCGGCATCCGCCGAACCCGTGTTCGTCGGGCGGCACCGCCGGGCAGAGGCCGTGCTGCTGTCGGCTGATCGGTACGCCCAGCTCGTCGCCGAGGAGCGGCGCGCGGCGGTCGCGAGCGCGATCGGGTCCGTCCGCGCCGAGGGTCTCGAGCTCGACGAGTTCGGAGAGAACATCATGCAGGACGTCGCCCGCGGCGCGCTGACGCCGCATGAGGCCCAGTCGCAGATCCTCGCGCACTACCGGTCCTGATCGGGACGAGGTTCGCGGTCGTGCCCAGCTGGGACCCCTACCTGGACCTCGAGTCAGGCGTGCTGCGCAATCACCTCGGGATCACCGATCCGATCGTGCTCAGCCGAGCCGAAGCAGCCGCCACCACGGTTGCGCTGAGCATTCTCACCCTCGACCCGCTTCCCGGGGATTACGACCTGGCGCACCTGCAGGCCTTCCACCGAGCGATCTTCGGTGGTCTCTACCCGTGGGCGGGTGAAGTGCGCACCGTTTCCCTGGGCAAGGCGGGCCACCTGTTCTGCCCGCCGGAGGCGATCGAGCAGCGCGCCCGCGAGATCTTCCTGGCACTGGCGGTGCGCGATCGGCTGCAGGGCCTGCGGCGGGAGCCGTTCCTGGACGCGCTGACCGAGCTGCTGGCCGCACTCAACCACCTGCACCCCTTCCGCGAGGGCAATAGCCGCGCCCAGCGCGCCTTCCTGGCGCAGTTGGCGCGTGCGGCCGGGTACCGGCTGAGCTGGGCCGGGCTGGATGGCGCGCGGAACACCGACGCGTCACGCGCCGCGCACGGGGGCGACCTGAAGCCCCTGCGGGCGATGCTCGATCCGCTGCTCGGCACCTGACCAACTCGTAGACCCACTTCTGCGGCCCCGGGAGCACCCAGTTGCGCGCCCGCCGCGTTCAGCCCGCCTCCGCGCGGACCGCGCGGCAGCAATCAGCGGATGATCGCTTCGAGCGAGTCGGCTCCAAGGCTCAGGATCACAGCGGCGTTGAGGCGGTGGAAGACCTGTCTGCCTTCCTTCTGCGATTCGACGAGCTGGGTCTCGCGCAGTGCACGCAGGTGCCGGGAGACGGCTGACTTGCTGGCCCCGGTGCGGGTCGCGAGCTCCGTGGTGGTGATCGATTCGTTGATCAGGTGCCGGCACAGCTCCCAGCGAATCGGCTCGGACAGGACGAGCAGTCGCCTACGCATGTCGTCCTGCGTCGGACGGGACGTTTCGCCTGCGGCCCTGGTCGGATAGTGCACGATCTTCGGCACCGTCGGGTCGGCCTTGACGATGAGGTGCGGGCGCGCGCGGATCGAGGGGATCAGCAGGAGCCCGGTCTCCTCGACGATGCATTCGGCTTGCTGCAGCTTGTCGATGTAGACCGTGTCGGCCGAGCCACGCGTCGACGCTGCGTCGGTGAGTCCGGCGATGACGTCGAGAACCGGTTCGGTGCTCAGCTTGTGCGAGACCGCACGGGATGCTGCGTCGAGCACCGGGCGGGCGCGCTCCCAGTCGGATGCGAAGAACGCGGTGGCGCAGCGGCCGAGCAGATCGAGCAGATCGCGGCGGAAGGCGTCGGGGTTGCGCACCAACGCATGGGCGAGGTCGCCCCTGGCAAACGAACGGTTCTCACACTCCCGCACCCACGCCCCGCCCGCGGCGACGGCTGCCGCATCGTCGAGCCCGGTGACCCTGCCGCGGATCGCATCGGCGGCCAACGGCAGAAACTGATCGTCGGGTAGGGCCGCTAGGCTGACGAGCTCCTCGGTGAGAGTGCGGTTGAGCCGCTCGTCGGTCGGGAAGAACAGCCGCGATCGGTAGCGGGCCCACAGGGGCACGAACCGGTGCAGATCCGAGCGCAGCGGGTCGGGCAGA
>Ga0307513_10013527_pt1 | contig 10012 bp, 8 predicted proteins | sample 15_EM_MG_FD_202174 | JGI IMG/M metagenome (GOLD analysis project Ga0307513, IMG submission 202174) | Populus trichocarpa ectomycorrhiza microbial communities from riparian zone in the Pacific Northwest, United States - 15_EM | ecosystem: Host-associated > Plants > Roots > Unclassified | place...
AGTCGCTGGACGTCTACGGGTACTACACCCAGCTGCTCGAGGCCATCAAGCTGGGCTTGCAGGGCCTGGCGAAGACCGCGCCGGACACCACGACGGCCGTTGAGGAGTCGACAGCCACCGTGCTGTTCTCTGTCGCCGACGCGATGTCGCGGGGCCATGCGCTGGCGGTCGGCGGGGTCCGCAACGGCGGCATGCCGGCCGACGAGTACCTCGAGTTCTCCCGACAAGTCGGCCGCTACCACACCGACCTCGAGTCGGCGGTGCCCGTGCTGCCCAAGCCGCTACAGGAACGCTTCGGCCGGCTCGCCTCCTCCGACGCGTGGAAGAAGCTGAGCCAGATGGAGGTCGCGCTGCTCCTGCGCGGGCCGCGACCGTCCCAGACGGAACCGGACAACCGCAAGCTGCCGTTGAGCATCCAGGAGTGGCAGGCCGCGTCGGTCGAGGTGAACGACGCGCTGCTGGACATCTACGACGAACACCACCGCTACGCCGAGGGCTTCGCCGCGGACACCGGCAAGGAGACGTTCCGCAACTCGCTGATCGCCGGTGGCGGGATCCTGCTCGTCATGATCATCGCCGCGGTCGTAGCCGCCCGGCTGTCCAACCGGGTGGTCAAGCGCCTCAAGCGGCTGCGCGCCGACACCCTGGAGCTCGCCGACACCCGCCTGCCGCGGATGGTGCGCCGGCTCCGTGGCGGCGAGCAGATCGACATCGCGCGCGAGGTGCCGTCGCTGAACTACGGCCGGGACGAGCTGGGCCAGGTCGCCGAGGCGTTCAACATCGCCCAGCGCACCGCGGTCGGCGCGGCCGCGCAGGAGGCCGACATCCAGACCGGCGTCAAGGCGGTGTTCCTGAACATCGCCCACCGCAGCCAGGTCGTGGTGCGCCGCCAGCTCGAGGTGCTCGACAAGGCGGAACGCGACCAGGAGGACCCCGACCACCTGGAGTTGCTGTTCCAGCTCGACCACCTGGCCACCCGCGCACGGCGCAACGCGGAGAACCTGATCATCCTCGGCGGCGAGCGACCGGGTCGCCAGTGGCGCAACCCGGTGCCGCTGATGGAGATCGTGCGCAGCGCCATCGGCGAGACCGAGCACTACCGCCGGGTGCACACGGCGCGGCTGCCCGAACTGCTGGTCTCGGGGTCGGTGGTCGCCGACCTCATCCACCTGCTGGCCGAGCTGGTCGACAACGCGACCGCGTTCTCGCCGCCGGACTCCCGGGTCGAGGTGCGCGGCAACACGGTCGGCAAGGGCGTCGTCGTCGAGGTGGAGGACCAGGGCCTGGGCATTCCCCGCGACGAACGCGAGGACATCAACGCCTACCTGCAGGACCCGCCCGACTTCGGCGTGATGGCGCTGTCCGAGGAGGCGCGGCTGGGCCTGTTCGTGGTGTCCCAGCTCTCCGCGCGGCACGGCATCAACGTCACGCTCGTGGACTCGGCCTACGGCGGTATCCGGGCGATCGTGCTGATCCGCTCCGCCCTGATCGCGTCCGGTCCGGGCGACAGCGGCCCATCGACCGGCCCACCGACCGGCCAGCAGAACGACCGGGCGAGCGGCTCGCGGACGGACCTGCCCCGGCCGCGGCGCGAGATGATGTTCGACGAGCCGTCGACGACTGCGCCGGTGCCCACCCAGTCGCGCAACGAGTGGCCGGACGATCTCGACACGCCGGAGCCGACCGTCAAGTGGTCCGCCCAGCAGGGTTGGCCGGCACAGACGTCGTGGCCGGGACAGGCGGAACCGCCGCCCGCCAACGGAAACGGTCGCGGGCGCGGCGCCAACGGGGACGGGCGCGGCCGCGGCGGCGCGCGGCGCTCGGACGACTCGCGGCCGGTGTTGCCGCGCCGGCGGCGGCAGGCGAACCTCGCACCGCAGCTGGCGAGTGACGCCGCCGCGCCGGAACAGAACGTGCCCGACGAGGCGGACGGGGCGCAGTCGGCGGAGCAGGCACGCAACCGGATGTCGGCGTTCCAGCGCGGTACCCGTAAGGGACGGTCGGCCCCGTGAGCCGGCCGTCCAGCTGAGGGTTTCATCAGAGCGGAGCAGGACAGGGGTGACATGGACGAAGCCAACCCGAGCGATCTGAACTGGTTGCTCGACGACCTCGTCACGCGGGCGGTAGGCGCCCAGCATGCAGTGGTGCTGTCGACCGACGGCCTGTGCGTCGGCCGGTCGCGGGGCCTGAGCAGAGAGGACAGCGAGCACCTCTCGGCGATGGCGTCGGCGTTCCAGAGCCTCGCCCGCGGGGTGGGCCGGCACTTCAACGGCGGGCAGGTCCGGCAGACGGTCGTCGAGCTCGACCGCGCCTTCCTCGTGGTGACGGCAGCGGGTAACGGTGCCTGCCTGGCGTTGGTAACGTCCGACGACGCCGACATCGGCATGATCGCCTACGAGATGAACCTCATGGTCAAGAAGGTCGGTAAGTATCTTGTCGCGAAGCCCCGCGTGCCCGGCTCCAGCATGTGAACCGCATAGACGATGAAGCACGGGCGGGATTCCTGGTACGACGACGACAACGGTCCGTTGGTGCGGCCCTATGCCGTGACCCGTGGTCGGACCAAGTCCTCCCGGCACGACCTCAACCTGATCACCCTGGTGGTCACCAGCGCCTACGAGAACGTGGCGATGGGTCCGGAGTACGCGGAGATCCTGCGGATCTGCCAGTACCCGCTGTCCATCGCCGAGATCAGCGCCACGCTCGGGCTGCCGCTCACCGTGGTCAAGATCCTGGTGTCCGACCTCATCGATCAGAGGTATCTGATCTTCAGTTCACCACCCTCGCCCATGAACACGGAAACTCCGGACATGAACATCCTGCAGGCGGTACTCGATGGCATCCGTAGGCTCTGACCCACACGGCCAGGCGGCCCTGGGAACCTCGGCGCTCAAGATATTGATCGCCGGCGGCTTCGGCGTAGGCAAGACCACATTGGTCGGCTCGGTGAGCGAGATCCCGCCACTGCGCACCGAGGAGATGATCAGCGAGATCAGCGGGGGAGTGGACAACCTCGTTGGCGTGGAGAACAAGAACACCACCACGGTCGCGCTGGATTTCGGCCGCATCACGCTGAACGACGCGCTGATCCTCTACCTGTTCGGCACCCCGGGCCAGGATCGGTTCTGGTTCATGTGGGACGAGCTGGCCCTCGGCGCGCTCGGCGCCGTCGTGCTCGCCGACACCCGCCGGCTGGAGGGCTGCTTCGCCGCGGTGGACTTCTTCGAGCGGCGCTCGATCCCGTTCATCCTGGCGGTCAACAACTTCTTCGGCCAGCAGCTCTACAACGTCGACGAGGTCCGCGACGCCACCGACCTCGACTCGCACGTGCCGATCGTGCAGTGCGACGTCCGGCACCGGGAGTCGAGCAAGAGCGTGCTGGCCACGCTGCTGGAGCACCTCATCGGGATCGCGGCGCAGCGCCGGGCGAGCTGATCCTCGCCGCGCGGGTCAGGTCACCGGGAACGGCGGCTGCCACCACCACGGCGTGGTCGTGAGCTCGATGCGGTCGACCCACTTGACCCACCAGAAGCCGCGGCGTCCGGGTGCGACCATCCGCACCGGATACCCGTGGCCGGGCCGCAGCGGCTCGCCGTTGACCGTGGTCGCCAGCAGCAGGTGGTCGAGATCCCGTACGGGGAAACGGATCCAGTAGCCGGTGACGGAGTGGACGTACAGGCTGCGCGCGTCGCCCGCGGCCGGGATCAGCGCGCGCAGCGGCGCACCGGCCCAGTCCTGCTCGGCGTACCAGCCGGACGTGCAGTCCAGCGTGGCGCGTACCCGGGTGTCGTATGCGGACAGGTCGGCGAGGGTCAGCTCGCGGGTCGTGCGGCCGTCGCCGACGGTGAGCCGCCAGCGGTCCGCGTCGACGGCGGGGGTGCGGTCGTCGAGCCAGGTGTAGCTCGGCATGGCGGCCGCGTCGAAGGAACCGGTCTCGTAGGAGCCCGTGAAGCGCCGGCCCGCGCCGGGCAGGCCGGTCGCGGTGACGATCTCGGACTGCGCGACGTAGAGCCCGGCCGCGGCCCCGGTGAACAGGCCGGCCCGCAGCAGCGTGCGGCGGGACAGGTCGGCCCGCCGCGGCCGGGACCGCCGGGCGAGCACGTGCCAGATCACCAGCGGCAGCAGGGCGAGCGCGGCGGCGATGTGCAGCCACATGCCGAGCTCGCCCGCGACCGTGCGCGCCAGGCCGGTCGTGTACCCGATACCGGCGAGCAGCGCCGTGGCGGCGAGGACCGCGAGCAGCACGGACAGCCAGCGGGTCCGGCGTGCCCGGCGCAGGCCGTGGCGGACCACGCGGCCCTTCCACGGCACCAGCAACACGACCGCGAGCGCGACCACGCCGTGCGCGATCACCACCCACCGGCCACCCGCCGAACCGTTGGCGACCGCACCGAGCCCGGTCGCGAACGCCAGCAGCAGCGCCACCAGCAGCGACACGTTCGTCCGCCGCGCGCCGGGGCCCCGCACGAGCCGCGCGAGCCGCCCGCGCGGTCGCGTGGGTGCGGGTTCGGCCGCGGACACCATGCCGCCGACCGTAAGCGCCGGTCAGCGCGGGCGGAAGCGGCCGTAAGACTCTCGTGAGAACCCCCGGCTCGCGGCACCGGCCTGGCGCCGGGCATTAGAACACCACCGAGCGGGCCCGATCGGGTACCGGCCGACGGCTCTCGGCATTCCCCGGATGTGCGGCCGGCACGCAATTCGGAATTCCGTCGTGCCGGGCGCGTGAATCCACGCATGCGCTTTTTCGTGCCCGGGCCCGACGCGGGTCGATCACTTCTCTATCTGGCCGGAACCGCTTTCATGGCACACGCAGGTCCCGGCTCCCATCCGCCGACTGAAAATGCGGCAGCGAATGGCGACTCGTGTAGTGGCAAATATAGCCGACGGTGCTCGCGGTTCGCGAGCGAATTGACGAAGCCCGCTCGCGGCGGAGCGCGCAAGCGGGCCGGACAGCAGGTCGGCGCAGGCGCGCACACCCGTGCTCACCGGCACGAATCCCATCCCTGGCAACGCGATCCCGCACCTCGGGCGGACCGCGTCGTGCCGCGGCACGGTACCGGCTCGGCAGCGTGAGGACAACCCGCGCGTATGGGAATTGCGATTCCGGATAGTTGCTGCAGCATTCAACAAGGACTACTGAATGCGTGCTGGAGGTGCAATCGACACATATCCGACATGTCATTGTGGCGCAGATCACAGTTGTCAGATCTCACAGTGCGGGAGTACCGTCCACTCTCGCCGCGACGTTAGTGAGAAACGCGAGAATGGGGGACTCGGTTAGTTGCTGTCGGGGTTGTCGCGGCCGAAATCGCTGTCTAATCGAAGGTTGTGCATGCCTGCTCCTGGCCACTTACGGGAAATCCAAGCATCGACCGTCAACGACATTCTCGCCGATCATTGGGCGCACAATCTCGGCGACGACGTGATCGCCGGGTACCGCAAGAGGTTCGCCGACGAGCACGTCGTGGTCCTCGACGGCCTCTGCCCACCGGAACTGCTCGAGGCGATGCGGGCCGAGGCCTTCGGCATCGTCGACCGGTTCGGCGCGAGCCACCGGACCACGTTCGCCATCACCGACAACACGCCGCGCAGCATGACGACCGTCGGCCAGCCCGTCATCAAGAGCGAGGGCCCGCTGATCGACGCCTTCTACTTCGCCCCGGCGCTCCTGACGCTCACCTCGAAGGTCTTCGGCGAGCAGGTGCACACCTGCCCGTACCCGGGCGAGCACTACGTGCTCAGCCGCCTGACCGACTCCGGCGACACGCACGGCTGGCACTGGGACGACTACACCTACGGGATCATCCTCGTACTCGAGGCGCCCGACTACCGCGACGGCGGGTTCATCCAGGGCGTCGCCGGCACGTCGTGGGACAAGGAGAACCCGGACGTCCACGGCGCGCTGCTGAAGGGCGTCGTCCGCTCGTACGCGCCGAAGGCCGGGGACGCCTACCTCATCAAGACCGACACCACGATGCACCGCGTGTATCCGATCCGAGGCGAGAGCCGCCGGACGATCGTGAACATGACGCTCGCGAGCACCGCCGACCTGTCCCGCGAGATGACGCACGAGACCAACGACACCCTCTTCGGCGGCGGCGGGGAGCCGCGATGACGGCGGCGACCGAGTCCGGCGTCGACGTCCCGCCCCGCGAGACCATGCGTGGCCAGCCGCGCATCCTGCAGCCGTTCCTGACCTGGGTGACAGGTGTGCCGCTGGCCGGCACCGGGCCGCGGGTGCGGTGGCGTCCCGGCCTCGCGGCGCTCGCGGGTGTCGTGCAGACCGGGGCCGGCATCGCCGTGGGGGCGTTCGCGCTGGCGAGCCCGCCCGTGGTGCTGGTGCCGCTGCTCCTGGTCACGCTGCCGGTCATCGGCGGCGGCCTGCGCCGGCTGGACGTCGTGGTCGTGCACCAGACGCTGCACAGCATGTTCACGGCCTCCCGGGCCGGGAACCGCGTCGTCAGCGAGATCATCACGACGCTGCTGTGGCGCCCGCCGTACGACGGCAACCGCGAGGAGCACCTGACCCACCATGCCTACCCGTGCTCGCTGCGCGACGGCGACACCCAGTACCTGATGAGCACCCACGTCCGGCCCGGGATGACGCGGGCGGAGTTCCGGCGAACCATGGTCCGGGCGCTGGTCTCGCCGCGGCATCACTGGGCCTTCTTCTCCGCCCGGGTCAAGGCGAACTTCTTCGTGCGCATGCCGGCCTACCGCCTCGCGATGTCGCTCGCCTACCTTGCCGCGACGGTCGCGTTCCTCGTGCTGACCGGGTGGTGGCTGCCGTGGCTCGTGCTGTGGTTCGTGCCGGCCACGTTCTTCTTCCACAACCAGACATATCTCTACACGCTGAGCGAGCACCGGTGGTGGCTGCACGGCAACGCCGAGCGGCTCTCCCGCGCGCAGCGTGACCAGTTGACGTTCGGGCGCTTCTGCGGCGAACCGGTGCCGGCGTCGCACGGCGCGCGGCGGGTGCTCGACGTGGCGGGCTGGTGGGCCCGGCTGCTGTTCGTCTACACCCCGTACCGCATGTGCGTCCTGGTCGGCGACACCGTGCAGCACGACCTGCACCACATCCGGCCGAAGTGCGACTGGGCGAACTCGTCGTGGGAGCGCAACCAGGACCTGGGTGGTGGCCGGGCCGACCGGTTCTACGAGGCCTGGGGCGGGTTGCTCACGCACGTCTACGTCGGCAACAGCGTCCGGGACGTCGACGCCCGGCCGTCGGCGCCGCTGACCACCGTCGGCGCGGGCTGAGCGGTATGGACGGCGACATGGACGATCGGCTCGACACCCGGTCCGGCGGCACGGACGTCCTGCTCGTGGACGGCACCGGCCGCGGGCACGCGCTCTGCGACCTGTTCGTGCGCACCGACCCGGCGGTGACCGTCCACTACGGACCGGGCTGCGACGTGATCGAGCACCCGCGCATCCGCGCGGTGCCGTCGATCCGGCTGGACGACCCGCGGACGGTGCTGGCGTTCCTCGCGGAGCATCCGGTGGAGTTCGTCTTCGCGTCCTACATCGACGCGCTCGCCGACGGGCTCGTGGACACGCTGCGCCGCGCCGGGCACAAGGTCATCGGCCCGACCGCGGCCGCCGCCATGCTCGAGTCGAGCAAGGCTCGCGGCAAGGAGTTCTGCGTGCGGCACGGGATCCCCGTCCCGGAGCACGGCGTGTTCGACGATCCGGCGGCAGCCAAGGCCTACATCGCGGCGCGCCCGTACCCGTGCGTGGTGAAGGCGAACGGGCTGACGCCCGACGGCGACGGCTCGATCGTCTGCGCGAGCGCGGCGGAGGCCATGGCCGCCGCCGACCGGCTCGCCGCGGCGGGCCTGCTGCCGCTGGTGGTGGAGGAACGCCTGGCCGGTCCGGAGATCTCGGTCTTCGCCCTCCTGGACGGCCATTCGGCGATGACGTTCCCCGCTGCGATGGACTACAAGCGCACGCTCGGCGGCGACACTGGCAAGAACTGCGACGGCATGGGCTCGATCGCGCCGCACCCCGATGACGACTCCGCGCTCCGTGACCAGCTGCGCGCCGTCCTGGTGGACCCGCTCGTGCGCGGGCTGCGGGCCGACGGGCTCGACTTCACCGGGTTCGTCTATCTCGGCGCGGTGCTCACCGAGCGCGGACCGGTCGTGATCGAGATCAACGCGCGGTTCGGCGACTCCGAGGCTGAGGTGGTCCTGCCGGGCGTGCGGGAGAGCTTCACCGAGCTGTGCCGGGCCGTGCTCGGTGGCGCGCTGCCGGACCGGCCGGTCGACCACGACGGCCGGGCCCGCTGCTCGGTGGCGCTGGTGCAGGGCGGCGTCGCGGGCGACGACGGGCAGGTGCTGCCCGGCTGGCCGTTCGGCGAGTTCCAGGCGGGCCAGCCGGTCCGCGGGCTGGGCCACACCGAACCGGAGACCACCGTCTACTACGCCAACCTCCGGCGCGACGCCGGCGGGCGGCCGATCTCGAGCGGCGGCCGGGTGCTGCACGTGGTCGGCGCCGGCGACGACCTGGAGGCGGCCCGGACCGCGGCGTACCGGCGCGTCGAGGGGATCACGTTCCCCGGTGTCCGCTACCGCGGCGACATCGGTGTCGTCCGGCGGCCGGTCGCGGGGTACCGGGCATGACCGACACGTTGCTGGTCATCGGCGGCCGGCCGCAGGCGATCACGAAGGCCCGGGAGCTGGGCCTGCGGGTGGTGTGGCTGCAGCACCGCAAGCGGGTGCGGGCGGAGCACGCGACCGCGGCCGAGGCGGTGCTGATGCTGGACCTCCGCGACCACGACCGGGTACTGCCGGTGGTGCGGGCCGCGCACGACGCGTACGGCTTCACGCGCGTGGTGTCGCTCGTGGACCAGGCGATGGAGCTCGTCGGCCGGATCAACGACGAGTTCGGGCTGCCCGGGACCTCCTACGAGGTGGCGCACCGGTTCTGTGACAAGCACGCCATGCGCACCTGGTTGCGCGACAAGGGTTTCGAGGACGTCGCGGCGGAGCGGATCGAGGACGCCGCGGCGCTGCGGCGGTTCGGCGATCGGCACGGCCATCCGATCGTGCTCAAGCCGGTCGACGGCACGGCGAGCCGCGGCGTCGTCCGGATCGGCTCCGCCGCCGAGGCGCACGCCGCCTGGCAGGCCGCGACTTCCCTGCGGGACCGGGGCGATCTGCCGTTCGCGGCGTACTACCCGGTGCGCGACCTCATGGCCGAGGAGTACCTCGACGGGCCCGAGTACAGCGTCGAGGCGTTCTCCTTCGCCGGCCGGCACAGCGTCGTCGCGATCACCGGCAAGGTGTGGGCCGGGCACATCGAGATGGGCCATGTCCAGCCCGCGAGCCTCGCCGCCGGCGACGAGGACGCCATCGCAGGCCACGTCACGGGTTTCCTCGACACGATGGGCCTGCGCGACGGCGTCAGCCACACAGAACTTCGGCTCACCGCCCGGGGGCCACGGATCGTAGAGGGGCACAACCGCGTCGCCGGCGGCCGGATCATGGACCTGGTCGACGAGGTCACCGGGATCGACCTCGAACGCCACGCGGTGGGCTGGCCCTTCGGCCTCGTCCCGGAGGTGCCCAGCCGGCCGCGGACCCGCCAGGCCGCCGCGACACACTTCCTCACCGCCGCGCCCGGCACCGTCGTCGCGGTCGAGGGCGCGGACGAGGTTCGCGCGCACCCGGCCGTCCTCGACCTCGAGATCGACGTCGAAGCGGGGGAGGACGTGCCCGAGCTGACGGACAACTTCTGCCGCTGCGGCCAGGTTCTGGTCACGGCCGCGGACGCCGAGTCGGCGGCCGCGCTGGCCGCGTCGCTGGCGCACCGGGTGCGCATCGAGACCCGCGGACCGGCCACGTGATGCGCCGGCTCATGGCGAGGCGGCAGCCGGTGGACGCGGACATGGACCGGGTCCGGGCGGCGGTCCGCGAGCTGGTCGAGACCGGGCGGACCGACGAGTGGCTCGCGGAGCTGCCCGACCACGCGCTGGTCCACCTCGCCGCGCCACTGGAGATGCTGACGT
>Ga0307513_10013528_pt1 | contig 10011 bp, 11 predicted proteins | sample 15_EM_MG_FD_202174 | JGI IMG/M metagenome (GOLD analysis project Ga0307513, IMG submission 202174) | Populus trichocarpa ectomycorrhiza microbial communities from riparian zone in the Pacific Northwest, United States - 15_EM | ecosystem: Host-associated > Plants > Roots > Unclassified | place...
CCGTAGAGGAGACGATTTATGAGGGTGAAGGTAAGCGATCGTTCTTCGAGCGGGATTCCTCGCTGACAGTTGTTCTCTGCAGACGAACCCCCAGAGACCGAGGCAGATACCGCTGAGGGAGGGGGTGAACTGGATGAGGGGCCCACCATAACTCCCGACCCCGCCTCCCTTGGGTCCATAACACCAACTAAAGCCTCCCCCTCCAAACCCCTTCCATCATTACCCTCACTAGGCGGTTCAGCCCGTCGACGCACCTCTCTTGCCCCACCTAGAGCCTATGATTCCATCGAGGTTGAAACCGTCCTACTCGAAACATCTTTGACGATGGATGAACTCTTTCCCACTGTCCCAGCTCCTCGGACACCATCTAAGAATGGCTCAATATCCAGTGTCGAACCCCTGTCAATACGCAAGAAATCGGCTGGTCGAGGGTCTTCGGCTGGCGCGTTCAGTCGTTCACCAAGTACCAAACGTCAGGGAGCTGCACATTCATTGTCCTCCTCTTTGAACCGTTCGACCGGCTCACGAAGACGAGCCTCGACGTCTGCCCGGGATAGGACTGGGCACGGGAATCAGAAGGAGGTTCACCGCTTCGTGGTGGTGGCAGAGGCCACCAAGGAGGATGTAAGTCATCCCCATTCTAATCTGATGCTAGCCTCTAAATATTGAAACAGATTACGGCTGGCCGGCGAGCGGTCAAGAAGATCAAGAAGGAGGTCGGACTTATCCGAAGTGACATAGCTAGAGATCTGGTCAACAAGACTACCCCAGTCAACACTCCAACGAAGTCTACGGGCGTATCGCAGATACCTCGGTCACCGCATGCTCGAAATCTCGCGGTGTGTGTTGTCCTTCGGCCGCGATTTGTTTACTCAACTACTATCCAGAGCGCGATGTCGGACTTAGAGAACTCTCGAGTCACCGAAATGCGCCAGCTTATAGAATCCCGGATGACCCCGGGTGGGAGCAGTGGCATTCCTCAAAGGAGGTCGTCCATCTTCGCGATGTCGCAGGCGCCATCGCCACCGAGTCTTGTTTTAGATTTTGGGAAACTCGAAGAGTCCGCCAAGCTAATCGAAGAACTCGCGGACGAGGCGGAGAGGCAAATGACGAGAAGTCTTCAAAATACCGAAACATTATCCTCGGAACTTTGGACTCTAGTTGATCACGGAGCTGGTCCTTCTGATGTTGTAAGCCGGCCCTTGACAGATACCGTAAAGGCTTACCCTCGTCATGTAGGCACGCGCTCATGAGCTGAAACAAGCCCGGTCCGAGCTTGAGGGAAGCAAGCGCCAAACAGAGGCTCTCAAACAGTTGCTGAGCGACACCACAGCGGAAAACGAGATATTGTACAATGTACGTGTGGAATCCCTACCTACTACAGGAGCTATCTCACAATTTGGTGTACAGGCCTTCAATGAAGAGTTGGACAAAATGTACGAAGACATTCAGCTCCCAGAGGATCAGGCCTGGGCGGCAATGACCAACGACCTACGCAAAGCGAAGGAAACGAGGAATCTCTTTGCCAAAGAAAACCAGCAGCTCAAGCGCAGACTGCAGGCGCTTGAGCAGGAAAATGAAGAGTATGCATTCTTGTTGTGCCCTCCTTTCCATGATCGTTTACGCTGTTCCACAGGATGGCAGCTCACCTGGAGGAGCATGCACCTCCCATGACACTTCAGCGTTGAATCTACGATGATACCCCACTTGTTATTTTGCATATCCATTCGTGTCACTTCTTGTGTCTCGCTTTTTTTTTTCTTGGGTAAACCCAGATTTGATTGTACAAAATTGTATGAGATCCGTACTGTCCGCATTATACATGGGTTTCTGGGGGCAAGAACGAACGGGCTGCTAGCACTGAAATAGATAGGGTGTACAAGGACGGGCTCGATAAGCGGAGAACACAATATTCGAAGATAATAGGTCATGAATCGCGAAAGATGGGGTTTAAGTGTTGGAGGAAGCGTGAACCTCTTTTCCGATTCATAGTTAGAACCGGCGCTGAAGGGGGTTGAGAGTAAGGGGATGGGGAACGGGAAGGGGTGACAACTCCTTCGGAATCAGGCGTGGGGGGAATGTCTACTCTAATCGTGAGAGGAGTTGTAGGCGAGGATTCCCCATCGATGAGTTCCCATGCAGATATGGACTCGGAAACATGGCAAGCTTCTTCTCCGGCAAAGCGTGCACCTCCAATGACCTCTGACCTAGCACGACCAATTGTTCCATCAACTTTCCGAAGACTGAGCGATGGTTTCTTGAACAAAAGAGGATAGTTGGAGGTCTTTGAGCGTTTCGGGGTGATATACTTGCTGAAGAACGACGATGTTACAGTACAAGCGCCGGACTCGGGTGCACTTGGGGTCCGTGAAGAGTTACTCTCCGACCCGGTCGAGCTTGATGTGGTGTTCGGATAGGGAGCGATAGAGTACGGGGAAACAAGAGACTCGGTCGTACCCGGAGTCGAAGGTTGCGATTTCCTACTGCCGCTATTGTCATCGGGTCTAAGAAACCTCGAAGCAATTGGTAGGGGCAGTGAGCCGACGAAGAACTTGGACTCTCTCTTCATCGGAAATTTCGATCGAGTTGGTGAGGGGCCAGAAAGTAGCTCTCCGACGGGGATGGACGGGAGCGACTGGTTCATAACGGAGAGTGGTACTGGTGGTAACTCTCGCATGGTAGGAATGGACGACATGGTAGCTGAGAATTCTGTCTGGCGGGAAGACAGAGAGTCACTCGTGTTGCTGTATACTTGAAGTACCGATTTTCTTCCCTCCTTTACTGCTTCTGATGAATTTCCCGGTCCCTCCTCAAGAATAGCGATTGACGGGAAACGAGGCTTCGTCGGACTGGTCGTCGTAGAGGTAGGCGACGACGAGGACCCAGTACGAGGGTCGCCCTCCCCTCCGAGTATCCCAACAGGTCCCTGGTCATCGACGAAAAGGGAAAAAGACGGAATGGCAGTCGATCGTCTCCGCCTCTCCTTGAGAGACCCTAACGACGCAAGCGACTTATTTCGGGCTATAGAAAACTTTCCAGAAGAGGAAGGCTTTCCTGAGGTCGTACTCTCGTTATCCGCAGCGGCATCGACAAAGCTCTTTTGTCGACGAACGAGGACACTCCCCTTCCTCGTAAGCATATTCTTCGCCGCAAGCGCCTTAGACGGAACAAGGCTCATGAGCTTGGGAGGTTGGAAGAGGGGTTCCCTGATCTGTGCTTGCAATCGAACTGACAAGCACACATCGGAAAAGACGTCGCCCAGAACCCGATCAACGATGATACGGTGTGTGGTGGAAGCTCGTCGAATAAGGATACTGGACGGGTCGTTGCCAAATAACGACTTGAAGCTTGCTGAGTTCCGTCTTGTCGCAGATCGATGTAATGCGGCTAAAGGACCAGTCTGGAACTGCCGAGACGGACTGGTAGTCGTTGATACAGGTGTTGCTTCTTCAGAACGATCACTAGGTGCAGAGCGTTTGGCAATGACCGTGTTAACAATCAACCCAAGGTCAGGCATGGGGGGACGGTCTTCAAACGAAGGTTGCCTTGACAAGGAAAGTCGCGTATAGTAGTCCGGCGTTGTTACCCCTGAAGTGCTGCTGTGGATGGCGACAGACTCTGTGGTGGCCAGGTTGGAAAGTTCGGTGTCTGCTTTGATGGGTTTCGTTCTCGCTTCGTTAATTGCTGCCATCCACAGTACCTTCTCCTATAACCAGGGTCAGCAAAACCGGGTGTAGGTGCAAGAAGCAGAGCTCACTCTTTGACAGGCCGCCGCCAGCTCGAAATGATGATTTCCACTCGAGAGACGAAATGACGAAGGACACAAGGCTACATACTGTCAATCACAGCACTCACTCAATATGGAGAATCAGCGCACCTTCATCCTCAGTAATATCAGTAATATCAACCAGTGCCAACGGGAACCAATGTCGAGGCTCGTATACCTTGTTCTTGAGAACTTTGACAATCGAGATCCACCCAAAATACAAAAATACACCCATATATTTGACTTTGACAGGGGAAGAGAGTGGCGCTAGAACTTCGTGGTGATATAGGACATCGAGGGAGCCGGCGAGAACACAATTGCCAAGGGACTTCAAGTACTCCGAAGTTACACCCTATAAATAATGGATTCAGCGTGCCATTTGGTAGTGTGAAAGGTAAATAACACACCTGAGCAGTGTCAGTTCGCTCGATGATGAGTTTGCTTTTAGTTGCGATGTCCTTCTGCCTCCTCGCCTCGTCCACAAGCGCGGCAACATCCTTCATTGCTTTCAGAGCCCGAGAAACCACATCCTTCTGCATTGCGTCCTCCGGGTCGTCCAATAACTGCCCCAAGAGCATTGGGTACCTGCATATCCGCTGTACAGGTTTAATGAGGAAGTCACACAGAGTGAGTCTGGAGAGTGTGGGGTTCCCTTGAATGGCCGTGAGAATGTCTGCTGAATGCCTGCGAGTGTGGGAGACGGGTGTCTCGTCGACTGTTCCCGCTACGATGACGGCACATCGTTTCTCGTACATGTCCCATTCCTGGCGGTGCTGCACTCGTCGGATCGTGTCTAGGGCTGTGGGGTGACCGGAGCAGAATGATTGATACAGATGAAATTTAGACGCCTAGGGTTTAAGGTCAGTTGGATCTGCCTTCCAGAGTACAAGGAAGGATTCACTTGGTCCGCAAAACTGGCGCAAACCTTTTGTATAGCTCGCTCAATTCGTTTCGCCTCCGCAGTCGAGGCATTCTTTGCTTTGATCGTCTTGATGCGCTCTCCGGTGATTAACGCATCAATCTCAGCAGCAAAAGCCTGATGAAAGTGGTATATGTCCTCGGTGTTGCGCGAAATCGCTGTCCGAGCTTCGAGCGGGATAGTCGTGAGTGTGCGCAGTTGCTCAAGATAAATCTCGACCAGGATGCGGAGGTCGTTGAGGTATCCTATCTCTGTAGCCAGGAGCTCCATCAGGGCGTGCCATCGTCGTGCGCGTGCATTGGATGCTCGCTTGCTGGTTGTCGTGGTGGCTGGGAGCGTCGGCTGGGAGAGGGCGTCTCCAATTATTCCGTTATCCGGCACTCCAGAGGGCAGAGACGGTAATAAAAGGTCAGGAGGAAGGGTTTGATCGAACACCCCTGGGAGGAAAGGAGAGGAATGTTGGTACATCAAGTGTATATCGTCCAGGCTGGATGCACGGCGCGGCAGCTTAGGCACGAAAGGTTGTTTCAACTTGATTTGATTTGAGGTGGACCGAGGAGTCGTTTGTGGTCTTGCAGAATTTCGCCGCCTCCTGGGAGAGCACGGAGTGCGGAAAGGAGTGTCGTTTGAGTCGTTGACAGGTCTGACACGAAGTGCGGGGGGTCTTTGCTGTCGTGGTGGACGTTTTGGATATTGCACCTCTGGGGAAGATGGAGTGGAGACTGCGGCCGGAAATGTGGACGGGGACATGGACGGCGGGGTAATAAACACACTTTCAAGGGGAGAAGTGGCCGTTTTGGATTCGATTTCGGGCGCTGTTGGAGGGGTCTTGGGCCTGCGTGTATTTCGGGGGGGAGAGGTTGGCGGAGTTCTAGAGTTCGGGGTGAGGCTTCGGGGTAATATAAGCGCTGAGGGACCCATATGGCTTTGCGTAGGTGTCGAAGTGATTTCCATGGTAGGAAAATAACAACTGAAACTGGGGAACGAATGGGTCTTCCGATGTGCTCAACCCGTCAGAAAGGCACTGACTGCAAGCGGTGTTACAGGTGTACAAATCGATCGTAAATGTAAGGTAGGACTGCTCGATGCACAGATGGGTGCCCGGCGCGAAGATAACGGCGAAACGTGCCTGTCAAAGGGCGGAGCGCTCAATCAGCGCACTGCGTAGGGGTCTGCTGATGAGCACGTACTGGAATATAACGTGTGCAGAAACCGTAAGAGCGCGTAAGTCGCAAAAGGAAGGGAGAAGCGGAAGGGGCGCCGGACCAAACGGAACGCGCTTCGAAGACCGTCCGTGAAATATCAATGACAAGAGGCCGACCAATACCAGAACAGTTTCGGCGTCGAGGAGAGCGCTGAGAGAGACGAATCTCTACGAATGGGTTGCCTGGTCGGTGGGCGATAGGGGCCCCGGCTCAGAGCAAACGGTGCTCGTCGGTGCTCGGTTTTACAGATGAGTACAACAGGACGTCGACGTCGAATGAAATAGCTCAGAGGGCTCAGAGGGAGACGCCAAGTTGTGGGAGGCCGAAACAGGGGATCGACCTGCACGCACTTTCGACGTGCAAGTCGCTCCAAGCGCCCGTTGCTCCTGCCGGAGCCGCTTGGAGGCCGCCCACAGCTATCCACACCACAACTGACCAAAAACATATCGTCATTCCCCGCACGATCATCAAGACATTCGCGCAAAGAAGCAGCGCGTCCCTGCGTCGGCACGTCAAGACAGACCCCCGACCCTTTCCTTCTTCGGGACCATGTCCCACAATAGGGTGGTTCACAATTGAGAAAGCGTCATTGCATTTGTCATTTCTTCTGCCGTTTGGCCGCCCTCGAAGCCACCAATGCGTCCAGATGCAGTTTGCGCTTCTTCGACGGTGTCTGGGAAGTGCCGGCCAGCTCCTCATCCGACTCTGGCTTCGCAACGGCCTCGCTCTCAGCATCCACCTCATTTGTGACCTCCCAAAGTGCTGTGCCTTCTTCTCCATCATCAATGAACCCCAACTCAGTGGTCGCATCTGACGTTCTAGATGGATCCACAAGGCGTTAGTGGTTCACTATTGAATCAGAAAGGAATTACACTCACTCGGGTTCGTCTTCGATGCGGTTCTTGTCAATATTTGCCCATTCAAGCGCTACATCAACTAGCTCGCTCCACTGTGATTCGGCAGTGTGTTGGACCCTTTGCAAATCGGCGATTCTAACAGGTTTTCGGCATTCCGGGCATTCGAAGGGGTTTCCCTGAGCGCGGCTGTATTCCATTAGGCATGCTGTATGGTAGATGTGCTCGCAAGGCGCACTGCGAATGAATGTTGAATCAGTCGTAAACCTTGGAATAGACCGTGATACTTACCTCGATGCATTCTCAGTGGTCATTGCCGTGTAACAAATGGGACAGTCTGGTCCCTCTCCGTTAGCGGGATCTTCGAGGACGGTTTCCTCTACCAAACCTCGAAAACGTCGCAAAAGCTAGGAAAGATGAGCGTGGCGTGGGAGCGACGACGTAGCAAGGCGCCTACTAATTTCATTTCTCGGAACTTAGTGGTCCAGGCATCGCCAAAACCACTAACGCCTTCCTCTAGCTCTCGCTGCTCTCGTTTCAGTTCTGCCACCTGGAGCTAAATCCACGCGTCAGAGAGCCAATGTCTGTCGAGCCATATACACTCACCTTGCGAATCTTGCTTTTCAATCGTCGGGTTTCCTAAAGGTAGCATAAGTAATTGCCAAGTTATCAACATGAAGCACGTCTACTTCACGTGAATCGCTCAGCTGTTGAGTCAAGTCTGTCACCTTCTCTAGATTTCGAAGCTTGCTGGATGGGGTGGTATCAGACGTGTGCTGGAATGTACTCCATCAATCGGTCGGGTGCCCAGGTCCGCCGATGATTCCACAGACTCACCATTTCCAATCTCTGCCGTTCCACTTCCAATTGTGCATTCTCCCTCTCAAGCCGCTTCATCTCACTTCGAGCAGCCTTAAAAGAAGCTTCCAAAGCCCTCAAGTGTCCCTTTGATATGCTGTGAGTGTTACGCTGGCAGACGCGGCCCGTCGACTCAAAGGTCAACTGCCACTCACGGAGAACTCGGCCTGGGTATCTCCCGAATCAGGTCCTCCCTCATCCGAGTCGATTGATTTCATGGCGGTGGACTTTCCATTTCGCTTGATCGCCATCGCCCAAGTCCAAGCAGAGAGCCTTTGTTTACACCACCTATGACCTCTCCCATGGCCTCGAGCGACACCGCATCGTCAGCGTTGGCCGTGGTACCGACCGATCTACTTATATGTGTATTTGTACATGGGTGCGCTTTCTACTGAATCGTATGAATGTGTGGAAGGAGACTGACGGTCCGCGGCAAGATTCAAAGGCGACAACGATACCTTTGTGGACTTCCCTTCAAGGTTGCAGCATATATTAAGTCATACAATCACTCATGCAAATGTCGAGTGCGTCGCCTTCCCTGCTTATGAAGTAAGTTCTTCGTCTCCGGTGCCTGGTGCTGGGTTTTGATGCTTGTCACTAGACGAAGGGCGAGCTGGTCTGTCTTGCTGGCTAGAACACGTAGTACTGAACTAAACGAATGATAGACTGCAGCCGTGGAACGTTTTGTCGATTGGCTTGCCGGAGTTGTCGTACATAAGGAGGTAGGTGGGGGGTTTGGAGGTGGAGCTGGGAAAGCTAAACTCGTGCTATGCGGTCACTCTATGGGTGGGCTACTAATAGGTAGGCCAGGAGCCACGTTGTCCATCTCGTTCCTTTCTCAAGGTTTACTCGACAGCGGATGCTGTCCTGGAGATAGCACGAACTAGGGCCAGCTCCGATCAACCACTATGGCCACGCATCATCGGGATCATTGCCTTCGATACTCCCGTAAGTCCCGACGCCATCCGTAGAACTCGACCCAACAATAGTTTAACCTCAGTACCTCGGTTTGCATCCGAATATGTTCAAAAATAAAGCAGAAGAAGCAATCAGTTATGTCAATGCTGCACGAGGTGTCGTATCAGGCGTCGGCGTGCTGAGTGCTTTAGGATCCTTCGGGTTTGGAAAGAAGTCGACTGTACCGCAGGCGAGCGGCCCGCCGCCGCTTTCTCAGACCCCAATGTCACCACGAGATACGCCTGCAGATAACCGCCTCAAGTCTCCGTGGGAGAAGTGGGCGCCCGCCGTATATGGAGTTGGGGGAGCGATGCTGGCTGGTGCTGCAGCCGGTGCAGTATATCACCAGAGAGAGAACCTAAACTTTGGGCTCACTTGGGCGACGGATCATCTTAAGTACGTGGGCACATTGTGGGACGAGAACAAGCTCAAGGCAAGAGTCGACGGTCTCCTAAAACTCAACAAGGAGAGTGGTATAATTTTCCGATGGTGAGTCACAAGGGTATTGTTAGGCTCGTTTGCAGTGACCCTAATCTCTGTTGCGCCAGTTTCTACACTATTCTACCTGTTTCTCGAGGTCAACTCCGCCCTCGTACATTTATCATATTGCCATACAAGAATGCTCCCGCTGCGGGCCATTTCATTCCGGCACCAAACACTCTTGCCGCAGATGAGACTGCGGCGCATACTGGGATGTTTGCCGCCGCAACGAACTCCGGGTATTATGCACTCGGTCTGCGCATTGCTGAGATCATCGGAGAGGCAATCGTGAACCTAGCGGATGATGAGAAGACGATGGGTGTAAATGATGTGATAAACCAGACGGAGGAGATGGAACGGAATCGCGCTGAGGTCGAGAGGGACGGTGCTGCTGCTCAGGCAACCGCTGACAATAAACCAGAGGAGGTGAAGACGTCTGGAGTAGACGCATCGACGGCCTAGATGCTTGCTTACTTTCAATCACCTCTACGCTTTGTAATACCATTTTACTCCCTGCCGCATCCTAATTCTAGCCACTCACTGTACCGCACAACCCCCATGGCAGAAGAAGAACACGCAAAGGAGGTCGATCTTATAGATGCGCCTCCCCATCCATCTACGCCTCTTACAACTTCACAACTCCTACTAGCCGCCCGCATTCTCACTGGAGCTTCGCCCGAGTCAACTGCCACACGAGGACCACTCTCATGCATATTGAGTCAGCGACTGACGAAGGCAAGAGCCGAGTTCAGTGCATTGTCCTTTCCGCAGGGATATGAGAATTTGAGCACGGAACAACTGCAGTCTGCGACTGGCTATGCGGCTCTAAAAATCATGGAAGCAATTGATGCTGTTCTTCTGATGGATGCAGCAAACCAAGGAGAAGCAGACACGACTCTGCTCGGTGCGAGGGATATACAAGTTTTGCGAACGACTGCTAGCTTGGTCTTTCGTTTGGCGTTGGACCCCATC
>Ga0307513_10013529_pt1 | contig 10010 bp, 5 predicted proteins | sample 15_EM_MG_FD_202174 | JGI IMG/M metagenome (GOLD analysis project Ga0307513, IMG submission 202174) | Populus trichocarpa ectomycorrhiza microbial communities from riparian zone in the Pacific Northwest, United States - 15_EM | ecosystem: Host-associated > Plants > Roots > Unclassified | place...
CATTCCAAAAATACAATTAGAATTGATGTCGTTGCCTACAATAGGAAACGACGCATGATGCCGTCTGATCGCCGGAGTGATAAGGGATTGCCTACTAGATCGGAACGAGTTCTACCGGTCCCTCTATCGAGGAAACCCTTTAGGGTTCTTGTTTCCTCTTTAGGAAGGGACCGGTCACCGGTCTACCTGGTCGTTTCAAACACGAAATGGCAGCAACTTCTATATTTGGCGATGTTGAGAACCCTTCCTTTCCACCGCCATGATGGATTCCGACAAATGTCCTTCTCCCTGTAAAATGAGCGAGTCTCAATTCAACAACCCATTTCAACCTCATCGATCTACCAGTTGGATGGGTTGTTCTTGCTCGTACCCCGCTGGCGTCTTGCCTATATGGCTCGGATGCCTTCCTCAGGAAATGACTGGAGGCAAAGAATCCGGCTCCCACGATGGACTGTTCTGTATTCCGCCTCAGAGGGAATCGCTGCTAGCTTTTATCTTTTCAAGTGCACTTGGATTGTGCAACTATATACGTCTCAATCCATGATTATTCTACGGATACCTCCCGCCAAGTTGTTATCTCGAAGTGGGGTTTGACGTCCAGACTACGCTATGGAAACGCTCTTCGAGATTCCTCTGGGGGAATCTCCCTTTCTCGCTGCCCCCTTCATACTCATCCTTGAAAACTGGCCGTTTGCCCTGTACTTACACTAAACCCTGGCTATTGCTGGGGCTGTTCTTTCGTGGCTCTCTCTCTCTGACCTCATGTCGTACAATATCCATTGTCACGACGCCTCGTCTCATGAGTCATGGTTTCGCTCCGAGAATCTTCTCCTAAACGAGGACAGTTTCACTTTCACTAACAAGATCCATTGGCCCGCCAAATCCACCGCGGAGAACAAAGAGCGCCCTACAACCATCCGTGATAACGGTATAAAACGGAAAGATCGCACGCATTGGTTCTTGCATGCCCGTTTTTCTTTCCCGTTGCTGCTTTAGTCTCATGAGCCTTGAGCACCCTTGAACTCCATCGGAGAGAGGCTTGGCCCTTGGATGATCTTAAGAACAACAACGTAATAATACCGGCGTCCACGTGGATAATGAACGATTGAAACTAATTACGTTTCGTTAAAATGCTCAGTACCGTGTCGAAGACTAAAGTATATCAATCCCTTGTCGTGGTGGACGCCACGGGCGCTTTCTTTTTTTGTAAGTCACGTTTGAATACTCGAGGTCTCGATTGCTAACGCGAAGGAAAGAAAAGACTTGCTATGTAAGCAGTGACCAGCTTCTTTGACATGTATAGCCTTCCGATGCCCCGCATCCTAATTGATTTCTACGTGTTGTTCGACCTCTCCAACTTGAATGCAGGCTGTGGCTTCCATAACCAGCCTCAGCCACAGGGGCTGTGCACGAGGGCCTACATAAGCCCCTGTGGACCTGATCTTTGTTCCGAATATCGTTCGTCCTCCCTCTTAGCTTACACAGAGAAGGGACCGAATCTAGTATAAACATCGCAAGTATAGTCGTTTTGTCACAGCTTTAACACTGGCACTCAGATAATTCCACCACTACCAGTAGGCGGCATGTCTCAATACTTTCCGGAGGCGACTATCTATGATGGAGTCTTCACTTCATTCTCTGGTTGTACGCAATATTTCTCTGCTGGGAACGGTGAGTTTGTGCTTCTTCAGAAGCACGTTAATAATTGACGGTGAATAGGCATCCAGGCTTTGAACCACATGATTTCGCATGGCGCGATGCGGGATTCTTCCGAGCGAGATCCACCCCCTCGATGCCATCCAGGAACGCGCGAAAAGGCCACCGAGGACATTGTATACTGGATCGAAGAACCGATCCCATCATCATCTATTCTCTGGGTTAATGGACGTGCAGGAGTCGGGAAATCGGCGCTCATGCAGAAACTCGCAGAGAGAGGCGGCGCATATTACGGAGGCTGCTTTTTCTTCCGTCGAGGAGTGCCGGGTTGCAACCAGAAAGGGTTTTTATTCTCTACCATTGCTTATCAGCTTGCGATGAACGTACCAGGAATGAACGAGCATGTCGATGCGGCCATGTCGAAAGATTCGTCCGTCCCCAGGATGAGTGCTGTTGTTCAGATGGAACGACTCATCGTCGAACCAATCAAACTAGTCCGACCAACCCTTCCTCACCGTCTGATAATCATCATCGATGGACTCGACGAATGCGAAGATCACAATTCGCAGCGCGAGATCCTCAAACTGGTTTTCCGAGCTTCAACGGATCCAAGTGTCCCATTCCGATTTATCATTGCGAGTCGCCCAGAACATCAAATTTGCAGCATGTTCAACGAGGAACCGCTGTTTTCAACGACTCGCCGTCTTGTCCTCGACGAGGAATATGATTCTGCCTCTGATATCCAATCGTACCTGCATGCCGAATTCATGGAAATCCTTACACGCAATAAAAACATCATGGGCCAAATCAGGAGTCCCTGGCCATCGGAAGACGATTTACGCACGCTCGTAGCGCGGGCTTCTGGGCAATTCATATACGCATCCACGGTCATCAAATCCGTCGGATCTGTTGGCGATCTTCTTTCCCCGCAGGAGAAACTCGACATCATACTTCATCCTGGTCCTATGCAAGCCTCGGCGTTTTCAGAACTCGATCGCCTGTATACCCAAATCCTTTCAGCCTATGATGACTCCAAAGTTTTGGTTCATGTCTTAGGGGTCGTTCTTGCACTTGAAGAACTGAATGGCGATATCTACAGTAATGACGAGCCCCTCACCAATCCTGAGGTAATAGCTAATATAGCTGGCCTTGAACAGGGAAAGGTGCTCCTAGTGCTTCGTGCACTCCAGTCTGTGACTAAAATTCAGATCGATCCGGTTTATGACGACGGCGATGATGAGCAACCGAATGGCATAATCAACCAGCGTGTGCAACTTTCTCATCGATCTTTTCACGACTTCCTCACAGATAAAGGACGGTCAGAGCCCTACTTCATCGATATAGAGCTTTCCATTGGACAAATATTTTTCCGTATCCTGGATTTAGCTACAGTGCCCTTAAACTTTTTGAAAAGGTGATATCTCTGTTGAAATAATGAGGTGTCGGTATGAAGCACACGATACTGCGTAGGTCGCTAGACACAAGGCAGGGACTAAGCAGAGTGGGGAGAGCGTGTATTGGTTCAATCCGATAGGGAATCCATCCCTACCGAACTACTACTTATACATACATGGCGTGGCTATGCTTATCTACGCTGTGTACGCTATCTAGGCTATGCTGTCCGCTTACTCACACTTAATACGTAACCGGTCCGATATAACCCCTTTTGGGTTGAATCTCCAACAATCTCCTCGTTCATTTCAAGCTCTAATTTGCTAAATGAATGTTCAAGCTCTGGATCATTGCTAAAAATAAGCCTGGAAACGTGGTGCCAGTTCGAGTCATTTTTTGTTTACAATAACTGGACAACTCTGCGCCCAGCAGTATGCGCAGTCGATAAAACAGAGCTACATTCTCGGCTTTATATCCTGCGGGCCACTCTTTTCAATGACCAGCCACTCATGTCCCATTACTCCTTTGAATCATATACCGCCCTCATTCCAGTCTTGCATTGCATATGCTCTGCACTATATGTATGTGAAGGTCACTACTTTGTGTGAAATTTACAACCTTTTAATCTATGCATAGTTTATTCAGAATGTTGAGCGGCTTGAGCCCTTCAGCCTGCTTCTGCAGGACCATGATTTACTACAACTCAGCAGATTTTACTTTGATACCTGCAATATCCTAGATGAATGCTACAGGCGGGTATTTGCAGATCCTGCTATTGGGCCTATCTTGATACCAATGCGGATCACCCTTGATCTTCAATCATACCATTTCGAGGATGAAGTTGCTGAACCCAGCACCCTCTTACAGATTTGTGGGACCTGTAATATTCCAGATTCACATCTTGTGAAAAGATTCCTACATGAACAATCTTTTTTGTTTCACACTTGGTATACCCAGGATAGAACAAAACTGGTCCTAACCTACTCTGCTCCCCTTCAGCTGCGTAAATTTTTCTTTGATCCTGGTCGCTCCCAACATTTATACTCTGTGCCATTGATAATTGGAACGTGCTGGGAGGCTATTGAACGTGCCATCATCAAGTCACAGCCGAACTTAAAAGATCACACATTTATCTTCGGTGTTGCTTATGACTTGTGCCATTTCTTTACACCCGACAAAGATTGTCAATTTTCCAGGGCCAGTCTTATGCTGTCCGCAGAAAGTATCAGAAATGGGCCTGACGGTGATAGCCTACTGGGTTTCCTCAAGTTTCTGTCCAGAATTCCTTGGCTAGACATTTGCTTCAGCAGTGAGTCAAGTGCACTTTGGACTCATGCAGTTGCCAACTGGGTGTGCAAATCCCTGGTGAGTGAACATGTGCCCAACTGTGAACACCAATTAGCCAAATTTTACATCAGGAATCATCATCACTTCAAAGTAGGAAGATTCACGATGCTCTACACAAGCTTCTTATTGAGGTTATTCCCTGCGGCATCCTACCAGCGCTCCGTGTTGGTAATTTCTGGTTCAAGAAAACGGGAATTCTTGATGACAAAGATGGTTCTGTGTGTTTGATATGTTCAATTCCACAGATTTTGATTGGGCCAGAACATTGGCTGGACGCAAAGAGTTTCAAAATGCTCTCTGAAATTCCCTGTGCATGCACGGGTCAATATTTTTTCCAACTGCTTTGCACCACTATAGTTGAGGCCATACTATTTGGAATGGTGTATTGGACCACTGTCAACAAGGGGTAAGTATTTCCATTTGACTTGTCTATGATGCGATTTTTACAATATGATGCACCTCCAGAGCATTCCCTCATACATGCGTGTAAGTTTTGTCACAGTCAATTGCTAGAGTCAACTAAGGACAAATTCCACAGAGACGGCTCTGTTGTTAATATCAAAGACAGACCATGGTCATCCTTTTCAGATATACCCTGTGTCATTGACTCAAAGGCACGTCGAAATTGGGGGTTTGCATTCGCTCATGCATCAAGATCGAGCAAGAGTATCTTGTTTGCATTACGGTGGCTTCAGATTAGCCCTAATGTACACTTCGGATATGAGTTTTTGGGCACCAGTTGGATTGTCCATGAAATGATCGAGTGGTTGAAGGTATATGCTGGTACTATCTTGATTCAGGCAAATGGAAGGAATTCTAACTATTGGGAAGGAACAAACAGCTGACTCCCAACCACAGGATAAGCTGATCGCATGGGTGAAAAGTGCATGTGCCGAAGTCGAAAGAAGATAGCAACTTAGAAAGGCGGAACAAAGATCGAAAGCCGAACATATCTATGGTATGGGAATGCATTGTGTCGCAGGAGTCTAGAACTTATTAAGTCGGAGGGCATCCCCTTCTACACAGTTTCCTGTCCGGGAAAAGAGAAAATGAGTAACAAACGATACGCATTCTGGGCATGGAATGGGAGTACGGAGGGCGGCCACTGTGTGGAATGTTGTTGAAGTCTAGATCCAGCTTCGGGTCGAACCTTGGGTAGCGTGGAGCATTTTCGTGGAGTTTGTGGACCTACAGTACGAGTTTAAGGGGATTCTGGACAGCGCCGGCAGTAAATAAACGGCGCAGTAGGCCCCTTTGTTGAAACGAACTCCGTTTACAGGGATGGTCAAATGTCAATGCGGTCTTACACGTTCTCCCAATCCTCGAGAATAGAAAGTAGAATTCCCTGCCATTATGAATATGCGCGATCAACGTCGGCAAACGCGTAAATACCACCACGTTTGCCATTGACACGTAACGGCATCATTGGTCTCGAGTCCTTTGCCATTAAACTGCATGGGCGATCCCTAAGGACGCTATGCCGTTGGATATATATTAGGCGTCAGGGTCCGAGATAGAGAGCGAAGGCGTCACTGGCTGGCAGGGTAACGTATGGTAAGCTGGATGCAGCTACACATTCTTGGTACGACATGTTGACTCTTTTGCCGTAGGATTTGGTGCAGGAGGACTCCGTCTTGGTGGAGACCAAAATTGGGAGGACTGTGTGAAAATCAGCAACTTCTATATGGCAGACAGAGGGTGACCTTCGTGGCCCAGCCAATTCCTCTCCATCTTAACATTTATCTCCCCTTTCCCGGCAACCTCAATATTCCAATTTTTAACCGTGTTAAAATTTTTCTTCTGGCCGCGTTTCAAGTGCCTTGCGAACTCTGAGGATCTCGCATATAATGCCTTCCTTACCAACAAAATGCATCCAGCGCTCTCTCAAAGAATTCGGTTCCTACAGGGACGCCTTCTATTCTGCCTTGTAGAGGGATCGCTACCGGCCTGTACTCTGTCGAATATCACTCCCTCTTCCTGTGCAGCTATGTCATTTGATGATCATGAAACTCTGGAAAAATTCTTCTCCTGAAACGCCACCTATGTCATTGGTCTTGGGGAGGGTTTCCATATCTTGCGTACGGAAACGCGTGTTCAGACTTCTCTGGAAGAACCGCCCTTTTATTTCGCTGGTTGACCGCCTTGATCAACACTCATGCTCACAAGCTGGCACCTCGGCCTGTACAGCAAATTCGTGTTATTGCTAGACGGTACTCTTCAACTCAGGAAAAGGAAATAGTGTTCGGCGATCTACAAAAGGAAAAATACGATTTTTAAATTTATCTCGCCGTTGCTTTCAAACGTCTTGTTTGCAGGTGACAAGAAGATACTGTGAAAATTGCAACCTCCTCTTTACTGGTTAGGCGCTCAAGATGGAGGTGCAACCTCATTTGCTGCCACTTGCCACTTGCCTCTTCCATTTACCTTTGGCGTCTATTCTCTTGATTTCGAACCCTCAGCCAGATCTCTCAATTTCAACTTGTCCTCAAGTTCTTTTCTCGGTACATTGTGATCTTCAACCTCTTCGAGGTGGTTAAAGATGGCAAACGCTACTAGATCTACGGCCCTTAATTAATTTTTTCTAGCTCTGCATTTCCGCTCAAATATTCTCAATGCACCGTGACGACAATTCTTGCGGCATTTGAGCCAATTTGCATATCATATCGACATTCCTAACCCAAACTCCAGGTTGTTAGTGACCCGTGCTCGTACTACTTGCAACCATGGTTCGACACCAAGTTTTGTCCAAATGACTCGTCCAATGGCGGCGATCTGCTCCTCGTGCGGTGCCACTTCGAGGCTACTGTAGAAAAGGACATGATGCGATTTGAAAGGTGTCATTCAACACCACTCCATCCAGCTTCCTGCCAGTGCAGGGAATCGTTCTTCACTTGCCCCATTCTGCCCCGCCGGACCTTGCTTCTATTTCTCTACCACATCTAGTGAGTTCGTATTATGCTTGATGGATCTGGTCGAACCAGTAGAGATTCCGACGAGCCAAGTTCGCCTTCGGCTCATTTTCGTTGTACAGTCGAATTTCGTGGTCGTTGCCAGTGTGGAATCCTTTTTTTTTTCGTACGTTCGACGTATCTGATGGATCGACTACGCCTTCGAGAAGCGGAGACAAAGTCCGCGCAATCATCGTCCCCGCTATTGCCCTCAACAAGGATAAAACGGAACGCAACAACCCCAAGTTGGGCAATTCAATAGAACTTGTCCCGCAGAATGGGTCCCTGAACCTTTTTACTTGAAGCTTGAATTCGAATTCGAAGCACTTAAACCACATTGGCGTTTATTAGACATAGCGTAAGGGTTTGGCAAGCCTGGCAAAGGGCGATTTTCACGGTTCCTCGAGAGTACGTATGTTCCCCCGTTTGTCTTTGAAGCAGGTACGGCAGCCCCTTAATGAGGAATGGTGGCTACTTGATGTGGAGAAGGTGTCGTTCTCGACAGCCCCTCGATTCTGTTGCTCTGAGGGGTAGGGTCAGCGGGAAAGTTGAATGGGGGTTTAGACATTTGTGGTTTGGGAGTTAACCCTAGTTGGATACATTTCGAAGGTTGCCTCCCCACGATGGACGGAAATCCTTCTGAAGAGGGTTAATGCCCTGCAGTTGTGGCGTTATTCTGTTCGCCTGCACGCTCACCGAACTATCTATATCACTCGGTCTTTCAACTGTTCACACCCACCTTCGTCGGCACAATAGTAAATACACTCCCACCCGCCGATCAGGTTCATCATGCTCTTGCATTGGAGAGATAAAAATCGAAAACGTAATCAGAGTTCGAACGAATCCACTGGCATCAATCATGATGTGCATGTGGTATGTAGTGGTAGTAGTGCTTAAACTCTTATAGAAACAATTTAACCTGTTGTGATGGTTCTACCCCCCCCTCGAAACCCCTTTCGTAGTAGCAGATGTCATCGTATTTCCGCCTCGCAGGGGTACGACTGCGTCGTCTGCATCAAGTTGGTATCAAGGGGCTTCCATGAGAGAACTCTAATCTGTCCAAACTTATGAATACGATAGATAGATGCTTGGAAAATTTTTTCAAATGGAGCACGCGCTCCCATTCGAGTCCTCATCCCCATCCTAGGATGATTGCGTATGCGTATACCCCAAAACTGTGCGCTGCACACCCATGGTCACCGACTCACCGTAAAGTAGCCGAGAGGTTACGATGGACGCGGCTGCATTTGCACCACACATTGAGATCCAACGAGTAGGTTGAATGGTTAATAATGTCCGGAAGGGAAGGACTCAATGATACCTTGAATATTAATGAACGCCTTACTTAACCCTTGAAATTACCATTTGAATCATTCAGCACTGTCAAGTTAAATCAATTAACCAACCCCCTCGAAGACAAAAAGGCAGTGGCATCTAATAGCAGGACCATTCTTAGACGCGACAGACGGCTGGATTGCAACCACAAACCCATAGTCGATAGTGTTCAGAAGGAAAGGACTCGGGACATCGAATGATCGCCTTACTTAACCCTTGTAAATAGAATCATTCAGCACTGTCACGTTAAATCAATCAATCAATCAATCAACCAACACCACCCCCCACCAAAGGCAGAAGGCAGTGGCATGATATCTGGCAGGACCATGCGAATACAAGAAGTTAGACCCGACAGACGGCTGGATTGCACCACAAATCCAATAAGTAGTCACGGTCAGTAGCGTTCAGAAGCAACGGGAGATCGCAATGAAAGGCCTTGGCTTACCTTCCTTCTTAACATCGTTTATTAGGTTAAATACATCTCCCCGAAGGCAGTGGTAGTGGCATTCCGAGTATTCTAGCTAGACCGGTCCCGGTTCACTGACAGCCGCCCACCCCCACCTCCGAGTCTACTCTACTTCCATCTTCCATTCCGACAAGCGACAAGCGACAAGATATTAGTGCGAGACGGGCGTCAAGCGGACACCAAAGAAATGACGTCTTCAATGGATTGACGGAGACAAGTGGATGACGGAGACGGGATAGTTGCGGTCAATTGTACAAAGCTTAAGTGTTTAGCCGCGTGCTGTTGACAAATTCCGACTCTCTCGCTCATTCTCGAACAAGGGGTGTGGGGGGTTGGAAGGCAGTGCCTAATTGATTACCGATTGGTCAGGGTTAACTCAACGGCTCATGGATCTCCCCAATCAGGGCCTCATTCGGTTTTACAAGGTTGCATGTGCCGAGGCCGGGGGTCCAACCCTCGAAAAATCGAGAACACGGAATCGGGAGCATAGTAACCGAGGAAAACCCAAAAAAAACAAAAAAAAGCAAAAAAAAAAAAAAAACTGTAACGCAAAGTTATGTTTATTATTAACGTGATAGTAAGTATGTAACAAAAGCCGACGTTTATATTAAAGAACAAGTAGGACGGTGGTGTGTTTTGTAGTAAGTTAGTTTAATGGATATATCACGGCTGGGTTAGATCGAGCGAGTAAGGAAAAAACGTTGCGAGAAACAAGCAATCTAGGAAAGGAGGAAGAAAGGAAGAAAAGAAAAGCGGCAAAGGCACACGCACACGCACACGCGCCGCGAAAAAAAAAAAAAAAAAAGAACAACAGGCAACGGCAGGGATAGTAAACAATTAAAATTTTGGAGTATAACGAGGAGAGG
>Ga0307513_10013530_pt1 | contig 10009 bp, 7 predicted proteins | sample 15_EM_MG_FD_202174 | JGI IMG/M metagenome (GOLD analysis project Ga0307513, IMG submission 202174) | Populus trichocarpa ectomycorrhiza microbial communities from riparian zone in the Pacific Northwest, United States - 15_EM | ecosystem: Host-associated > Plants > Roots > Unclassified | place...
TGAAAACGTCCCGTAGCGAAGTATCGCGGTTGAAGGCCATACCAGCCCTCAAATTCGTTTAAGAGATGCATGGCCATTTCCCTGAAACCACAGCATCTCAATCGCTACCGGCAAATCGCGTGGCTCTTCGTTAAGTACGGCCGTTCGGACTTGGTCAAGGACACGGGACTCGAGGAGACGCTCGAAGCCGAACAGCGCGTCACACCCAAGGAAGCAGCCAAGGCCAGCGAACTGGCGGAGGATTTAGAAAAGCTGGGGCCGACCTTCGTCAAACTCGGGCAGCTTCTCTCCACCCGCGTCGAGCTCATGCCCCGCGCTTACCTCGAAGCGCTCGCGCGATTGCAGGACAAAGTGGAGCCGTTCGCGTTCGATGAAGTCGAGAAAATCGTCTCGTCTGAGCTGGGCGTGCGAATGTCGAAAGCCTTCTCGGAATTCGACGTCACACCAATGGCGGCGGCATCCCTCGGCCAGGTCCACCGCGCCCGCTTGCGCGAAGGCCGCCAGGTCGCAGTCAAGGTGCAGCGGCCCGCGATTCGGGACGCGATGCTCGAGGATCTCGATGCCTTGGACGAAATCGCGGAGTTCCTCGATAAGCACACTGCCGCCGGGAAACGTTACGAGTTCTGTCAGATGCTCGACCAGTTTCGCAAGAGCCTCCTGCGTGAGCTCGATTATCGGCTGGAAGCCTCCAACCTCACGACAATCGGGGCGCATCTGAAGGAGTTTGAGCGGATCATCGTCCCCGAGCCTATCCTGGATTACAGTACCTCGCGCGTCCTGACCATGCAGTACGTGCATGGAAAAAAGATCACAGACCTCCATCCGCTCGCTCGGATGGAATTCGACGGGACCGCGCTCGCCGACGAACTTTTCCGCGCCTATCTCCAGCAGATTCTGGTCGACGGGTTTTTCCACGCCGATCCGCACCCGGGCAACGTTTTCCTGACGGACGATTATCGCATCGCGCTGATCGATCTGGGCATGGTCGGCCGGGTCATGCCGGGGTTGCAGGAACAGCTCCTGCAATTGTTGCTCGCGATCTCGGAAGGCCGTGGGGATGACGCGGCGGCGATCGCGATCAAGATGGGCGATCGCAAAGAGGATTTTGCGGAAAAGGAATTCACGCACGCGATTGCGGAGATCGTCTCGAAACAGCAAGGCGCCACCGTCGATCAGATGCAGGTCGGACGGCTCGTGCTGGAAGTGACACAAGCTTCCGCCGAAAACGGCATTCGCGTTCCAGCTGAGTTGACGATGCTGGGCAAAACGCTCTTGAACCTGGATCAGGTCGGTCGCGCGATTGAGCCCACCTTCGATCCGAACGCCTCCATTCGCCGCAACGCCGCCCAGATCATGCAGCAACGCTTGATGAAGAGCTTGTCGCCGGGAAATCTTTTCAGCGGCGTGCTCGAGCTGAAGGATTTGGTGCAACGGTTACCGGCGCGCATCAACAAGATCATCGACGCCATCGCGAACAATGAGATGAAGATCTCGGTGGATGCGATCGACGAGAAGACGCTCGTGGTCGGTTTTCAGAAGGTAGCCAACCGCATCACGGTCGGGCTGATCATCGCCGCGTTGATCGTCGGCGCCGCCATGATGATGCGCGTGGAGACCAGCTTCCGGATTTGGGGATATCCCGGGCTGGCAATTCTTCTCTTCCTCGCTGCCGCCGGCGGTGGCGTCATCCTGCTCGTCAATATTCTCTTCTACGATAAGGGGGAGAAGTAGCGCTCGAGGTGGATCAAGCGCTCCGCGCTCGATGCCAAGAAAAATGCCGGCGAAGCCGGGAATAATAACATCGCGCGACCCGTTCGACTTCGCTCAGGGCAGGCTGAGCGCCCGATCCACCAGTCACTACGGCTTAATAATCGGCGGGACGATGTCCTCCGTCGGCCCCTCATCGACGCCGTGCCGCAAGCGGCTGTGACGGACGCTATACAAGAAGTAAATAATCAGCCCGATAATCAGCCAGACAAAGAAACGAATCCACGTTTCAATCGGGAGGCTGAGCATCAAAGCGACGCAGAAGAAAACTCCGAGGATCGGGAACAGCGGCACCATCGGCACCCGGAAGGGCCGCCGCCGACTCGGATCGGTTTTGCGAAGCACAATCACACCGAGGCAAACCAGCACGAAGGCGAACAGCGTTCCGATATTCGTCAGATCGGAGAGCGAGCCGATGTCGGTGATCATGGCGACGCCACCAACGACGATGCCGGTCCAAATCGTCGTGACATGCGGCGTGCGAAAGCGCGGATGGATCCGGGCAAAATACCGCGGCAGGAGACCGTCGCGCGCCATCGCCATGAAGATGCGCGGCTGACCCAATTGGAAAACCAGGAGGACGGAGGTGAGGCCCGCGAGCGCCCCGGCACTAATCAACGCCTGCGCCCAGGGCTTGCTCGCGAACGCAGTCGCCACCGCCGCGGAATCGCCGAGGTAAACCGTGTATTTTTTTATGCCCGTGAGCACTCCCGACATTAGGACGTAGAGGACGGTGCAGATCGCCAGGCTGGCGATCATCCCGATGGGCAAATCACGCTGTGGATTGCGCGTTTCTTCGGCCGTGGTCGAGACGGCATCGAACCCGATAAAGGCAAAGAAGACAATCGCCGCGCCGCTCATGACGCCTCCGAAACCGGAAGGCATGAAGGGGTGCCAGTTGGTCGGATCAACCATAAAAGAGCCAAAGGCGACAAAGAAAACGACGACGGCGACCTTGATAATCACGATGGTGGTGTTGGTGCGCGCGCTTTCACGAATTCCGTAAATCAAAAGCACGGTCACAGCTGCAACGATGAGGAAGGCCGGGATGTTCAGGGCGAAGGAATGACCCGCGATGGTTGGCAGCGTCGTGGAGGAAAAATTCTGGAGCGTCTCTCCGCCGTTCTTGATGATACTATTCGCAGTCTCCGTATCCGACACGGCCCAGAGGGGAAATTTCAATCCGAAGAGGCTTCCGCATAGTTTCACAAAGTATCCCGCCCAGCCGACGGCGACCGCCATGTTCCCGACGGCATACTCAAGAATCAAATCCCAGCCGATGATCCACGCGATGATCTCGCCGAGCGTGGCATACGAGTAGGTGTAAGCCGAGCCCGAGACGGGAATCATCGCCGCCAGCTCGGCATAACAAAGCGCGGCAAACCCGCAGGCGATGGCCGCGACCACAAAGGAGAAGACGACTGCCGGACCGGCTCCCGGACGCCCCATGACCAGCTCGGAGTTCGTGACCACCGAATGAATCCAATTCAATACCGGCGTCTTCCAGATCGAGCCTGTAATGACTTCGCCCGCGGCGGCTGTCCCGGCCAGGGCGAAAATGCCGGCTCCGATGATCGCGCCGATTCCGAGGCAGGTGACATCGAAGGCCCGGAGCGAACGCTTCATCAGCCGGTCGGGATGCTCCGACTCCCGCATCAACAGCTCGGGACTCTTTGTCTTGAAAAGTTGCGATGCCACTTTGTCTCCTTGGTTAAGGTTGTGGGAGCGAATCGTGGCACTCCGACGCAATGAGGGTCAACCCTAAGTTTCTGTAGCCGCCGCTCTGTGGGCGGCGTTCGCATGGAGCCGGCTTCTTCCCGCGCCTTTCGCTTCGCATAGCGAAGCGGCTACAGTCGGAAGATTGCTCTTCGGCTCCATCGGCTTCGTCGCGTTTATCTACGGGAAGCGGATGCACGTTTGGAAGCCGATGTTCCTTGGACTCGCGTTGATGGCCTATCCATATTTCGTCGAGAACGACATCGTCCTTTTCGCCCTCGGACTCGTCGGCACAGCGGCGCTCTTTCTCTTTCGGGATTGATGCGGTAGCCGCACCGCTCCGTCGGCGCGCTAACCCGCACGGCGACAGAACGCCCATAGCTACAGTTCCAGTGGACTTGCTGACCGGCCAGCCAACTGATACATCGGCGGTATGGGTCGCCAATGGCTTCACGCGAAACGAGAAGTCGCCGGGCTGAAAAAAGGCCAGCTCGTCGGAAAACTCGTGAAAGAAATAATGGTCGCCGCGAAGCTCGGCGGCGCCGAACCCAATGCGAATCCGCGTCTCGCGGCAGTCGTCGATAAAGCGCGCAAGGCCAGCGTCACGCGCGACGTGATCGAACGCGCCATCAAGAAAGGCGCGGGCATCGGCGCCGACAAGCTCGTCATGGAGCATGTCGTCTTCGAGGGTTACGCGCCGCACAAGGTGCCGGTCATCGTCGAGATCCTGACCGACAACAACAACCGGACCGCTCCGGAAATTCGCGTCCTCTTCAGGAAAGGCGGCCAGCTCGGCACGCCCGGCAGCAACAAATTTCTCTTCGACCACGTCGGTCTGGTCGAAGCGCATCATCCCGACGCGGCGGCCGATATCGAAGCGGCGGCAATCGAAGCCGGCGCGCAGAATGTCGAGCCGCTTTCGTATGGCGAGAACGACGATATTCCAGAGGGGACGGCTGCGGCGCGTTTCATCACCGAGCGCAGCGACCTGCACGCTGTCTCGCAATGGCTGGCGGCGAACGGTTGGACCATCGTCACCAGCGAGCTGGGTCACATCGCGAAAAACTTTCCGGACCTGAGCGAGGAAGAACGGGCTCGCGCGGGTGAATTTCTTCAGGCCTTGGAAGATCACGACGATGTCCATCGTGTTTGGGCTGCGCTAAAATGAACCGCAACGTGAGGAGCCAAGCGCAATGACAGACGAAACCTCGCAGGCCATCGTGGGCGACTCGGTTGTTTCCGCGATGGATGGTAAGCCTGGCGGTCGCAAACGCCGTTTTTGGAGACGAAAACCGAAAAGGGAACTGGCGCCGTTGACGCACTGCGAGAATTGCGGGACGGAATTGCGCGGCCACTATTGCTCAAACTGCGGGCAGGCTGCGATCGATTACCGGCGCTCTTTCCGGCACGTCATTGTCGATGTCCTCGACTCATTTCTGAATTGGGATTCCAAATTCGTCCGAACGATCGGGCTTCTTTTGTGGCGACCCGGCTGGCTGACGAACCAATTCGTGGACGGACGCCGGGTGCGTTTCCTTCATCCGTTGCGTCTCTATCTCCTCGTCAGCATCGTATTTTTTCTTTGCGCGAAGCTCATCCCCATGAACGAGGCGAACACCACGAAGATGGAGGACCTTCCTCCGGAAGCTCGTGTCCGTTTCGAGGAGAAGATGGCCAAGGTGCGGGCCATGCAGAAGGACGGATCGATTCTCACCTTCACCTCCGATGAGAAGGGACCGAGCGTTCCACCCGCCCCCGCTACCCCCTCAGAGCCTCAGGCTCCGGTCGACCCGAAGCAGCCGGCCGTTCCGGAGGCGCCTGCCAATCCTGCCACGATCGCAAACGAGGCAGGCATTCCGCAACCGACCGCTACCCCCACTGAAACCGAGGAGCTGATTGATGAGATAAAGACCCAGGTCGCGACCGGGAAAAAGAAAAAGGAGCCCGGAATGCACGTGAAATTCGGCAATGACAAAGATGGACCGAAGACTCCGTTTGAGGCCTGGATCGAGCAGCGGATCAAGGACCGCATTGGGGAGGGCGGTACGAGGTCCAAGCTCTTTATCGAAACGCTCCGGAGCAATCTCTCCACCATGATGCTCTTCTGCGTTCCCCTCTTCGCCTTCATCCTGAAGATCCTCTACATCCGTCAAAAGCGCTTCTACATCGAGCACCTGGTTTACGCGCTGAACATCCACGCCTTCTTTTATCTCGCGGTCATGCTGGTCGTCCTGGCCTCGATGGGACTGAACCAATGGATCCCTGGCACGCCCCAAGCCCTCCTGACCATGTTGCTTTGTCTGCTAATGTTCGTGCAAATCTTCGTGTCGATCCGCCGCGTTTACCGTCAGGGCTGGTTCATGAGCGCGTTTAAGTTCGCGTTCGGTGGGCTCATCTACCTGTTCGTGCTCGCCTTCGGAGTAGCCGCCACGGCTTTCGTGACGCTCGTAATGCCGTAGCTACCTGTAGCCGCGCCCCTGTGGGGCGCGCGCACGCGGCCCCCAGGGCCGCGGCTACAGCGAGATCAGCTCACGCGCCCGGACGAGCGCCTCGCCGATCTTTGTCGCGTCTTTCCCCGCACCTTGCGCGCCTTCCGGCCGCCCTCCACCCTTGCCGCCAACAATCGGCGCCACTTCCTGAATCAACTTATTCGCCTGAATCTTGTCCGTGAGTTCCTTCGGCACAGAGGCAATCAAGGCCACGCGCCCTTCCGTCCCCCCCGCGAGAAAGATCGGACCGCTAAACTTCGACTTGAGCGCATCCACGACCACTCGAAGCAGTTTGGCGTCGGCATTCGGCACCTCTGCCACACAAGATTTTTCTCTAGCGTGCGCCTCGGCCATTTCGTTCGCGATGATCCCCGCTCGACTTCTCAAATCAGCTTCGGACGCCTTGGCATGCTGCTTCTCCCACTCGTGAACTTCGGCTTCAAGCTTTTCCAGATGCGCGGTGCGCGCATCAACTTGCTCCAACATCGCTTTTGTTTCCGCGTCATCCGCGAGTGCGGGCAAGGCCGCGATTCCCTCCTTCTTCCGAGCCAGCACTTCGAATTTTTCCTGTTGTCGTCCGGCCTCCTGCTTCGCCCAATCACGAGCCGCATCGCCCGCGACCGCCTCGATTCGCCGAATGCCCGCCGCGATCGCCTCTTCCCTGACGATCCGGAATGATCCGATGTCACCAGTCGCGCGCACGTGTGTCCCTCCACACAACTCCATTGAGTACCCGTTCAGTCGCTCCGGTTCGCCGCCGATCTGCACGACGCGCACCGTGTCACCATATTTGTCGCCAAAAAATTGCGTGATATCCGCGCGCTTCTTCGCCTCCGCGTACGGAATCTCCGTCCAGGAAACCGGGGCATCTTCCGCGATCCTTTCGTTCACAAGCCTTTCTACATCACGTTTCTGCTGCGCGGTCAGCGCCGCGCTCGAGAAATCGAACGTCAGTTTCCGGCCCGACATAACTCCCCTTCTGCGTCGCCTCTTTGTTGACCTTTTCGTGCAACGCCCAATGTAAAAGATGCGTGACGGTGTGATGGCCTTGAATCCGCCCGCGCCTCGCGGAATCGACCGAAATGCGTACTGCCTCGCCCACTTCCGGTGCACGTCCTTCGGCAAGCTTCGCGCGATGGATGAAAACGTCACCGTGCTTTTGCGTATCGAGCACGGTGAGCCGCCCGGCCTCGGTGCGATCATAGCCGGGCACATGAAGCAAGCCATGATCGCCGACCTGCCCGCCCATCTCCGCGTAGCACGCGGTCCGATCGAGCATGACGTTCACCTCATCCTCATTTTTGCCCGGCGTAACGGCTTCGACGAGTGCTTCGGTTTCGAGAAAATCGTAGCCGAGGAACTTTGTTGGCTCGAGTTGGAGGTTGTCGTCGGCGACGCTGATGACTTCTCTTTTCTGCGCCTTACGCGCACGCTCGCGTTGCTCCTCCATGAGTTTTTCAAACCCAGCGACATCGACCGTGAGCCCGCGCTCGCGCGCCATCAACTCGGTGAGATCGAGCGGGAAGCCGTAGGTATCGTAGAGTTGAAAAGCGACACGTCCCGAAATCATTTTGATCCGTTTGTGAATCGACCGGCGAATCACCAGTTCGTCTGAGTCGGTGCCAACGAGAATCGGAACGAGAATTCCTGTTAATCGTTCAGCATCATTGATGAGGTTTTCAGCCGTATGGGCACCCGAAGCGTAAAGATGAGGTTCGAGCGCTGAGATAATCGCGTGACGTGCCCACGCATCCGAGAGCAAGAAGAACCTGATTTCTTTCATCGCCTGCATGAAAGGATCTCTTCCCATTTCGACGACGGAATAATCTTTCGATAATTTCTTTTCCGCCCGTGAAACAGAATCCATGTATCCATTTAGAAGTTGGATTCCTGTATCCAATGTCTTGTTAAACGCGTCCTCTTCGCGGTTGAGCACGTGCTTGATCTGCAATTGTTTCTCGCGAATTTCCGGGAAAACGTCGTCCATTAGGCAGGAGAGGACATCGACCAGCTTATAGAAAAACGGCTCGTGAAAACCGAGCGTCCGTCCGTAGCGGACTGCACGACGGAGAATCCGACGCAAGACATAGCCACGCCCTTCATTGCTCGGCTGGATACCGTCGGCGATGGCAAAGCTTAATGTACGGATGTGATCGGCGATGACACGGAATGCGATGTCGATGGCGATCTGGGTAGCGCGACCGTCTCGGTCGCTGGTCGCGGCGTCTCGCCGCGACGAACTTTCCTCAGCCGTGGTTGCTCCGGACGGCGCCTGAACCAAGGTTCGCGAAGGTGAGACACCTTCGCCAGCGGCCGAGACGGCCGCGCTACCCGGAGGTGGCGGTAACGTGTTGCCATATTTTTTCCCGCTCAGTCTTTCGATCTCGTCAAAAATCGGGTGGAAAATGTCGGTCTCGTAGTTTGAGATCGGGCGCGAGAAGTCGCTGAAATCCTTCGTGCCCTGGATCATCGCGGTGATTCGCTCGAAGCCCATGCCGGTATCGACGTGCCGCTGGGGCAGCGGCGAGAAGGTGCCATCCGCATCCGCGTTGAACTGGATGAAAACGAGATTCCAAATCTCGATGCAGCGCGGGTCGCCTGCATTAACGAGCGATCCCTTGGTATCCCCCGCTGGCGTGAGATCGATGTGCAACTCGGAGCACGGACCGCACGGGCCGGTGTCGCCCATCATCCAGAAATTGTCCTTCTTGTTGCCATTGACGATGTGGACGGCCGGATCGAGCCCGGCCTTCTCGAACAGCCGCGCCCAATGATCGTGCGCTTCCTGGTCGAACTCGCTCGGTTCGCCCGGCCCCGGCTGGTAAACGGTGGCGTAGACCCGCGACGCCGGGAGTTTCCAGCGATCGACCACCAACTCCCACGCCCAGTCGATCGCTTCTTTCTTGAAATAATCGCCGAAGCTCCAGTTGCCCAGCATCTCGAAGAACGTGTGGTGATACGTATCGAGTCCGACGTCATCCAGATCGTTATGCTTCCCGCCGGCGCGGATGCATTTCTGGGTGTCGGCGACCCGGGGCGGATTCCACGCGGGCTTCTGTTGCCCAAGAAAAATCGGCACAAACTGATTCATGCCGGCGTTCGTGAACAGCAGATTCGGCGAATCCGGCAGCAACGACGCGGACGGCACGATGGTGTGCTGCTTCTCGCGAAAGAAATCGAGAAAGGATTGGCGGATTTCGGCGGAGGTCATGGTCAATTGCGGATGCGGCGGTAGCGTAGCGGCTGATAACCGGCCGCGGTCATCTCGTTCACGTCGCGCTCGGAGGCGAGCGTCTTGCTGAAGGGCGCCGCTTCGTAGAAAACCGCCAGCTTCTTTTCCGGGTCGAGCCATTTCACAAACAGCAGCACGTGGCCATTGGACTGATTCATGATGTCGGCCGGTTCCAGCGCGGCCGGCGACGAGAGTTTCTGGCAAATCGACGCCAGCGAATTTGTGGAATGTCGCACCGTCAACTTCCAGCAGTGATTGATGAAACCGGAACAATCAATGCCGACGGCATCGCCGCTGACCGCCTTGTCTCCGCGCCGGCGCTTCTCCGACGTGTAGACGTCCCCCGCCGCTTTCCCCGCACCGATTCCGGCGGTGAAGCTCTTCGGGCTGTCGTTTCCGCCCCATTTGTAAGCGACGCCGATATTCTCTGCGTTTGGAACCCAGCACTCGCTTAGAGGATTACCGCGGCCCCCGTCGCGGTCCGGAGTATGGACTTCAATGCCGTCCACATCTTTTCCGTGCCGCACATTCTTCGCGGACGATTGCCAGCGATGCTGGATGAAGGACTCAGCAATCTTGAGCGACTCGCCCCGGCTGAGCGATTGCGCCAGGCAGAGATCCGCACGGACCCCGAAGACTACGACAAGGGCGAGCAGAGCACGCGTCCAATTGCGCGAAGCGGATTGCTGAAACTGCGGCAAAATCATGACCGCCGAATAAAGCGCGACATTTGCCGCGACGCGAGAACTACCCGAGCTGCCGGGCCAGCTCGGACAAATTGGGAAGCGTCGATGGGTCCGCTATT
>Ga0307513_10013531_pt1 | contig 10008 bp, 9 predicted proteins | sample 15_EM_MG_FD_202174 | JGI IMG/M metagenome (GOLD analysis project Ga0307513, IMG submission 202174) | Populus trichocarpa ectomycorrhiza microbial communities from riparian zone in the Pacific Northwest, United States - 15_EM | ecosystem: Host-associated > Plants > Roots > Unclassified | place...
CCCGGAGCGCGCGGCGAACGCGCGGACCGCGTCGGGATCATTGGAGATCAGCGTCGGCGGCAGCGCGAGGCCGACGCGCTGCGCGATCCGCAGCTGATACGGCTTGTTGTCGGCGCGCGCCTTGGCCCAGTACGGATCGAGCTGGAACACCTCGAGGCTGTCGAGCATGCCAATGACGGCGTGCTCGGCCGCGGTCACGCAGGTCTCGCGCGCGCCAGGCGGCATCACGGGCAGCTCGGCGCCGACCACCAGGCTCTGCCACACGGCAGAGAGGTCATGCAGCGAGTGACGCTCGGTCTCGGCGCGAAGCGCTGCGTGATCATAGGAGAGACTCAGCGGCAGGCCGCTGGGGAATGCGGCAGAGTCCATGATCACAGACTCGATATTGCGATTGCGCAGCGCGTCGACGACCGCCGGGACCTCGGGCGCCCCTGCGCGCGTACAGAGCAGGACGCGCGGCACGTGGCTTCAGAAGCCGATCGGCGGGCGGCCCGTCGGGACGGGACCGACGCGGACGCCGGCCTTGATCTGGATCTGATAGCGACGGAACAGCGGCTCACGGAACGGGGTCTCGTCGCACTTCACGGATTCGACAACCTGGCGTGGATTTGTCATGCGAGAAATAGTAGCCGGTGCAGAGCGGCTGTCTATGGGCCAGTGTTGGACAGCGCATTAAAAACGGGATCGCCGCTCTCGCGCGCGCAGGCGCGCACGGTTGTGGGCAGTCTGTGAACGTCAATCCAGCTCGATCATGTCGGCGAAGGTCGGCTCGCGGCCGAGATCGGACTCGTCGATCTGGTCGGGCCAGGCAGCGATGCGCGCGGCCATCGGCGCGGCGGCGATGCGCTCGGGCTGGGCGGCGATGGTCTCGAGATCGCGGCGCGCGGCGCTCCACCGCCGGCGCGTGGGATCGTCGAGCCGGCGGTCGCGCGCGTGGTCATCGGCGCGCGGCGCGGCGGCGGTCGCGAGCGCGCGGATCAGCGCGAGGACGTGGATGCGCACGGCCTCGCGCAGCGCGAGCACGCCGCGCGCGGCCTCGGCGAGGCGATATGCCACGCCGGCCGGATCGACGGCGCCGCCGCGCTCGGCGGCGTCCTGGGCGCGCGCGGCGAGCACCTCGAGCCGGCCCGCGTAGCTGACGATGGTCGACGCGAACACCTTGCGGGTCGGCGTCGCGATCGCCGTGTCGTCGGCCAGCGCGTGATCGAAGCGCAGGCGCGCGGCGCGCTCGATCATCGCGTCGAGCTGCGCCAGCGCGTCGCGCAGGCGGGCGTCGCGGGCGTCGAGCGCGTCGAGCGTGGTCGGATCGTCGGGTGTGCCGGCCAGCTCGCCGGCGAGCAGCTCGGCATAGCGCGCCGGATCCGCCTCGAGCGCGTCGATCCGCGCCGGCGACTGGATCTGATCGAGCAGGTGCTGCGCCGTGGTCATCCCCGCACGATAGCAGCCGGCGCATGGCGTGACCGCGGCGACGCGCCGACCACGATCTGCGCCGCGGCGATTGCGCGCCGCGCGATCGAAGGTCAATGTCGCGGCGATGACGCGGGCGAGCGCGGACGAACCGAGGCGCGCCGCGCCGCGCACGCGCTGGCTCGCCGTCTGGATCCGCGCGGTCATCGTGCCGGCGGCGCGCCGCGCCGACGCGACCTGGCTGGGCTGCGCGATCGTCGCGGCGGTGATCTTCGGGCCGACCGCGATGCGCCCGGGGGATCTGACCGGGCTGGCGCTGCACGATCCGGGCGCCGGCGCGGTGATCGGCGCGACCTGGCTGCTGGTGTTCGTGCCGGTGGCGCGCATGATCGTCCGCCCGCCGGCGCGCTACCTCGACAGCCTGCCGGGTAACCCGCGGGCGGCGCGGCTGGTCGGCGCGCTCGCGCTGATCGGGCTGCAGCTGCCGTGGCTGGTGCTGTGGCTCGTCGGCGAGGGCGCGCTCGGCGCCGGCGTGGTGCTGGCGACGACGCTGCTCGCCGCGGCGCTGGCGCGCTGGCAGCCGGTGGCGCGGCCGCCGAGGTTTCCGGTGTGGCGGCGCGCGGGGGCGGCGCTGCGCGCGATCCACCTGCGCGGGCTGCGCCGGCGCGCGGGCGACGCGTTGATGCGCGGCGCGGGGCTCGCGGTGCTGGCCGGGCTCGCGGCCGGGTTGCTCGTGCGCAACAACCAGCTCGACGGCGCGCCGGCCGGCGTGCTCGGCGCGTCGGTCATCGCGGTGGTCTCGGTGCCGGCGCAGGTCGGCGCGGCGCTGGTCACGCTCGCCACGCACCGCGAGACCGCGTGGCTGGCGATGTCGTCGGGCGTGTCGGGCGCGACGCGGATCGCCGCGCTGGTCTACGCGGTCGCGGTGGTCCACCTCGCCGCGGCGACGATCGCGGTGGCGGTCGCGCTGTGGATCGCCGGCGCCAACCCGTGGCTGCCGCCGATCGCGCTGGGCACGGCGCTGGGCACGGCGCTCGGCGAGGCGCGCGGCATGCTGATCCACCAGGCGTCGCCCTCCGCGCCGGCCCGGGTCGTGGTCGGCGCGATCGTGATCGCCGCGGTCGCCGTGCTGTGCCTGGCGGTGCTCGGCGCGACCGGCGCGCTGGCGATGATCGCGATCGGCGCGGCGGCGCTGCTGCGGGTCAAAGCGTGACGCTGGTCGTCGAGCGACTGTCGATGCGGCGCGGCCGCCGCGCGGTGATCGACGAGCTGTCGTTCGCGGTCGCGCCGGGCGAGATCGTCGGCGTCGTCGGTCGCAACGGCTGCGGCAAGTCGACCGTGCTGCTCGCCGTGGCGGGCGTGCTCGCGCCGCGGCGCGGTCGCGTGACGATCGCGGGCGCCAGCGTGTGGGGCGCGCACGGCGAGCGATGGCGGGCGCGGCGCGCGCTGGGCTACGTGCCCGAGGGCGCGGACGCGCCGGGCTTCCTGCGCGGCGGCGAGCTGTGGGCGCTGGTCGCCGCCACGCGCGGCACCGCGCCGCCCACGCCGGCGTTGCGCGAGGCGCTCGGCCTCGATGAGCTGCACGACCTCGTGCTCGATCGCATGTCGCTCGGCCAGCGCCGCCGGGCGTGCCTGGGCGCGGCGCTGCTCGGCCCGCCGGCGCTGCTCGTGCTCGACGAGCCGGACAATGGCCTCGACGTCAAGCGGCTCGACGCGCTGGTCGAGCTGACCCGGGCGCACGCCGCGGCGGGCGGCGCGTGCGTGCTGGCGTCGCACGACGGCGCGCTGCTCGACCGGCTGGGCGCGCGGATCGTCGAGCTCGCGGTGCGCGGCGCGTAGCGACGCTGCGCTCGAGTCAGGGCCGGCTCAGGCGATAGATCAGCACGGCGGCGCGCTTGGTCAGCGGCGCGAGCATGGCCAGATCAGCCGTCTCCTTGTCGGTGTGATCGTCGGCGCCGGCCAGGCCGATGCCGTCGAGCGCCATCGGCACCAGGCCCGCGACGAACGAGACATCCGCGGCGCCCGCCTTGGACGGATCGACCGCGGTCACCGGGCCGAGGCCGAGGTCGCGGCTGACGCCGTCGTACTGCGCGAGCAGCCGGCGGTTGCCGTCGCTGGGCGCCATCGGTGGATAGCCATCCTCGAACTCGATCGTCGAGCTCGTGTGGGGCAGCGGCCGCGCGACGATCTCGCGCATGACGGCCTTGGCGGACGCGAGCTGCTCGGGCGACAGCGTGCGCAGGTCGCCCTGCACGACGTGCTGCTTGGCGACGACGTTGGCCTTGCCGGCGGCGCTGCCCTGGTTGGCGGGCGCGTCGAGCGTCACCGCGGTGCCGCCGAGCGCGACGCCAGGGCTGAACGTCAGGTACGGCTGGGTCGCGAGCCGGACGCGGAACGCCTCGAGCACGCGCGCCGCCTCGAAGATCGCGCCCGGCCCGACGTCGGCGCGGAAGATCTGCGACGAGTGCGCCGGGGTGCCGGTCGTGCGCAGCGTCCACGACGACGCGCCGCGCCGCGCGATGTTGGCGGTCCGCGGATCGCCGTCGCCGTCCTCGAAGCCGAGCGCCGCGACCGCGCCGCGCGCGGCGTCGATCAGCGCGCGCCGGGCCTCGGCCTGGGGCTCGCCGGCGTGCTCCTCGTCGCCGGTCATCACGACGACGATGTTCATCGCGTCGAGCGCGCCGGCCTGCCGCAGCGCCTGCAGCGCGTGCACGATGATGACGTCGCCGCCCTTCATGTCGATCACGCCGGGGCCGCGCGCCGACGTCGCGCCGAGTCGCTCGAAGCGCTGGAACGGACTCGACGGCTCGAACACGGTGTCGAGGTGGCCGATCAGCAGCACGCGCGGCCCGGCGCCGGCGTGCTCGGCGACGAGGTGCCCGGCGCGACCGAACGACGCGCCGTCGACCCAGCGCGTGGTGAAGCCGAGCGCGTCGAGCCGCGCGCGCAGGATGGCGCCGACCTCGCGCACGCCGGCGAAGTTCATCGTGCCGCTGTTGATGTTGACGATCTGCTCGAGCAGCGCCTCGGCCTCCGCGTGGTGCGCGTCGACCGCCGAGGCGATCGCGCGCTCGGTGGCGTCGAGGCCGCGCGTTGCCAGCGGCACGGTTGGCGCGGTAGGCGCGCTTGGTGTGGTGGAGCCGGCGCAGGCGAAGACGGACAGCGCGAGACAGACGCGGAGCGACCTGATCATCACGGCGGCACTGTAGCCACGAATCGCGCGCGAGAGGCCGGTCGCCGGTGGGGGAACGTTGGCGGCGGAGGCACGGGGCAATCGATCCATTGATTCAGCGCGTCGGCAGCGCGGTCCAGCCGGCGCGCGCCTTGAGGTACGGGCCCCGGAATGGCGGCGTGCCCGCGGTCGGCCCGAGCACGTAGTCGGCGCGTCGGTTGACGCGCGCGTCGGTCTCGTCGGCCGTCTTGGCCTTCGGGACGTCCTCGCCGAACCCGGCCACGGCGATCGGCAGCGTGACGCCCTTGTCGCGAAAGTACCGGGCGATCGCCACCGCGCGGGCGCGCGACAGCGTCCGGTTCTTCGCCGCCGGCCCGACCGTGTCGGTGTGGCCCGCGACGTACAGCTTCAGCTCCACGAAGCCTCTGGTGCGCGCCACCATGGCCTCGATCTGCGCGCGGCTGGCGTCGAGCTTCTCGGTCTCGCTCGGATCGATCACCGCGCTGTCGGTGCGGAAGTTGACGTCCTCGTGCGCGATCTCGACCGACCACGGCACCAGCTCGACGTTGGTCGCGGCGCCGTCGGCCGCGGCGACGCGCAGGCGCAGCAGCAGCACGCGCGCGTCGACCTCCTGGGTCCACGAGATCGCGAGCCAGCGCCCGGCCACCGCGTCGTCGTAGCGCGCGGCGCCGGTGCCGAGCAGGGCGCCGTCCTCGCCGATCGCCGTGATCGTCGCGCTCGTCACCGCGCGCGACGGCTTGAACTGCAGCTCGTGGCGATCGAGATCGAGGTGGCCGAGGTCATAGCCGACATGGATCGGCGCCGGCGCGGCCGATGCCACGCGCGCGCCAAGCACCACGGCGACCAGGACGACCACGCGGACGGCGAAGCGCATGCCGCGAGCATAGCCGACCGGCGCGGTGCGATCCCGCCGACCACGCGAATGCGCGTCGCGGATCGCGCGCGCTCGCGGAGATACGGCGACGCGGCGATCGACGTGGCACAATCGCGCGGCATGGATCCCGATCTCCGCAGCCCGATCTTCCCGCGCTGGGTGGGCCCCGCGATGTTCGGGCTCGCGGCGCTCACCGCCGTGTGGATCGCGGTCGCGTTCGTCACCTACCAGATCGCGATCTGGATCCATCCGGCGCGGACCGCGGACGGCCTCCACCCGGTGATGCCGCTCGGACAAGCGCTGCTGGCCATGCTGGTCGCCACGCTGGCCGTGGTGATCCTCGTCGTCGTCCTCGTGACCCTGCGGAGCCGTCGCCGCCGCGCCGCGCCGCCCGACGCCTCGCCGCCCCAGGGCCCGTGACCGCGCCCGACGAAGCGCTGTTCGCCCGCTTCGTGGCGGCGTTCCAGCGCGCGATCGAGCGCGAGGTCGCCGAGATGCGCACGTCGGCGGACGCCTTCGCGCTGGCGCTGGTGCGCGGCGAGGCGCTCGGCGACGCGCGCTACGGCTTCGAGCTCGCCGAGCCGAGCGAGCGGATCGCGGCCGGCAGCGAGGCCACGCTGCGCACGGCGCGCGGCGAGGCGCGCGTGACGATCGAGCGCTGCGCCGAGCTGCGCGTCACGCTGTCCTCGGATCAGCCGATCGACGTCACCGCGCGGCCGCTCGCGCTCGTCGTCGCGCCGTGGTTCCTCTACGAGCGCCTGGTGCAAGCGCTCGGCGAGCTCGCGGTCGATCGCCACGCGATCGAGCGAGCGCTGATGCTGTTCGGCAAGCACCCGCACCGCCGGAGCGCGTCGGTGCTCGCCTGCGATCACGCCGCGCTCAACCCGAGCCAGCGGGCCGCCGTCCAGCTGTGCAGCGACAGCGAGCTCGCGTTCGTGTGGGGGCCGCCGGGCACGGGCAAGACGGCGACCCTGACCCACATCGTCGAGGAGCTGCTCGCGCAGGGCAAGCGGATCCTGCTCGCGTCGACCACCAACGCCGCGATCGATCAGGTGCTCGCCAAGATGGCCGCGCGGCCGTGGTTCGCGCCGGCGATCGCGGCCGGCACGGTGATCCGGCTGGGCCGCAGCGACGACGAGACCTTCGGCGCCGAGCTCGCCGACGCGGTCGCGCGCGCGCAGGGCACGCACGGCGGCGCGGTCGATCGGCTGCGCGCGCGGGTCGCCGCGGTCGAGCAGCAGCACAAGCACGGCGAGCAGCTCCTCGCCGAGCTGGCCGCGGCGGTCGAGCCGCAGCAGTCGCTGTTCGCCGCGCCGCCGGCCCGGCTGCGCGCCGCGACGCTGGCCGGCGTGTTCGCGCCCGGCCTCGCCGACGTGATCGCGCAGCGCCCGGCCGGCGCGCAGGCGGCCGCGCTCGCGCAGCGCGTGGCCCGGCTCGCCCGGATCCGGACCTTGGCGCGCGCGCGGATCACCGCGCACACCGCCGCGATCCGCGACCTCGAGACCCAGGTCGTCGAGCGCGCGCGCGTCGTGATGTGCACGCTGACCAACGTCTACCTGTCGCCCCACATGACGTCGCAGCGCTTCGACGTGCTGATCGCCGAGGAGGCCGGCATGGCCGCGCTGCCGGCGCTGTTCTATGCCGCGTGCCTGTGCCGCGACAAGGCGATCATGGTCGGCGATCCGCGCCAGCTGCCGCCGATCGTGCAATCGCGCGATGACCTGGTGCAGCGCACGCTCGGCCGCAACGTGTTCGACGTGACGATTCCGGATCCGCTGCAGTCGGACGTCGTCGCGCTGCTCGACATCCAGTACCGCATGCACCCGGTGATCGGCGCGCTCGTCGGCCGGCTGTTCTACGGCGGCCGGCTGACGCACGGCGCCGATGCCGCGCGCAACGACGCGATCGCCGGTCGTGCGCCGTACCGCGGCCAGCCGCTGATCGTCGTCGACACCGCGGGGCGCACGACGTGCGAGCGCGCGGCCAAGGGCAGCTCGCGCGTCAACCCGGCGTCGGCCGAGCTCACCACCGAGCTGGCGCTCGAGGCGGTGCTCGCCGGGGCTGGCTCGGTCGCGGTGATCACGCCGTACGCCGCGCAGGCCCGCGAGATCCGCAAGCGCCTCGCCGCGCGCCGCCTCGCCGACGCGGTCGAGTGCAGCACGATCCATCGCTTCCAGGGCCGCGAGTGCGATGTCGTGATCATCGACCTGGTCGACGCGGCACCGATGCGGCCGGGCCTCTTGCTGGCGGGCAGCGGGTCGCACGCTGACGCATGGAACCTGTTGAACGTCAGCATCTCGCGCGCGCGCGGCAAGCTTGTCCTCGTCGCTGACGTCGGGTTCTTCGCCGACCACGCGCCCGACGGCGTCGTCACGACGATCCTGCGCGAGGCGATCCAGGGCGGCTTCCGGGCGACCGTCGCGCGCGCATCGCCTGTCATGTGAAATCGTGTCGACGCGCGGCGCGCGCAGCTACACTGCGCGCCCATGCGAACCCTGTTGGCCGCCTTCGCCGGTCTCGCGCTGTCCTGCTCGCACCCTCAACCAGCGCCGGTGGCACCACCGACGCCCGCGCCGGCGCCCGCGCCACCGGTGGCCGCGCCCGCGCCGCCGCCGGTCGCGGCGAAGCCCGATCGCAGCTGGATCGAGCGCAGCAACAAGCACGCGCAGCTGCTGCTGCAGCTCCAGGCGAAGTTTCAACCCGAGTTCGCGGCGCGCCAGGGCATCACCGGGCTCGACGATCGGATCTCCGACTTCACGCCGGGCCACCAGGCGCGCCAGCGCGCCGCGATCGCCGAGGTCCAGGCCCAGCTCGAGAAGCTGCTCCCCGGCGAGCAGGATCCGCTGGTCGCGCAGGATCTCCAGATCCTGATCGACGCGACCAAGCGCCAGATCAAGGGCAGCGAGCTCAGCGAGAAGCTCGAGGTGCCGTACTACAGCCTGCCGCAGCTGTTCTTCGGCAGCATGCGCGCGCTGCTCGATCCGCAGATCGCGGCGGAGCGCCGGCCGGCCGCGCTGGTGCGGCTGCGCAAGTACCTCGGCATGGAGGGCGACCAGGCGTCGCTGGTCCAGCTCGCCGAGGCGGAGACCCGCGCGGGCCTGAAGAACAAGCTGCTGCCGCCGGCGCGCCTCGAGGTCGAGAACGATCTGGAGACCTCGGCGCACCTGATCGACGGCGTCGACAAGCTGTTCAAGGAGTTCAACATCACCGGCGGCGACGACGCGCTCGCCGAGATGCACAAGCAGCTCGCCGCCTACCTCAAGTTCGTGCGCACCGAGGTGCTGCCCAAGGCGCGCAAGGACTACCGCCTGCCGCCCGAGATCTACGCGTTCAACCTGCTTCAGGTCGGCGTCGACATCGCGCCGGCCGAGCTCGCGCAGCGCGCGCACAAGGCGTTCACCGACATCCAGGCCGAGATGCAGACCACCGCGGCCAAGCTCGCCAAGGAGCGCAACTGGCCGTCGGGCGACTACCACGACGTGATCAAGCAGCTCAAGAAGTCGCAGATCCCCGACGACAAGGTGCTCGAGTTCTACCAGGCCCGGCTCGCGCAGATCGAGGACATCATCCGCGCCCAGCACCTCGTGACCCTGCCGACGCGCCCGGCGCGGATCCGGCTCGGTACGCCGGCGGAGAACGCCGGGCAGCCCGCGCCGCACATGAACCCGCCGCGCCTGATCGGCAACACCGGCGAGCAGGGCGAGTTCGTGCTGCCGCTGTCGGTGCCCGGCAAGACGACGAAGAAGTACGACGACTTCAACTACGACGCGGCGGCGTGGACGCTGACCGCGCACGAGGCGCGCCCCGGCCACGAGCTGCAGTTCTCGCGCATGGTGGAGACCGGCGTGTCGCTGGCCCGCGCGATCTTCGCGTTCAACAGCGTCAACGCCGAGGGCTGGGGCCTGTACTCCGAGGCGATCACGCTGCCGTACATGCCGCTCGACGGCCAGCTGATCAGCCTGCAGCTCCGCCTGCAGCGCGCCGCGCGCGCGTTCCTCGATCCCGAGATGCAGCTCCCCGGCAAGTGGACGCCCGAGAAGGCGCGCGCCTTCCTGGAGAAGGAGGTCGGCCTGTCGCCGGCGTTCGCGACCGAGGAGATCGATCGCTTCACGTTCCGGTCGCCCGGCCAGGCGACCGCGTACTTCTACGGCTACACCAAGATCCTCGAGCTACGCGACGCCGCGCAGCAGCAGCTGGGCGCGCGGTTCGACCCGCTCGCGTTTCATGATCTGATCCTCGCGCAGGGCCTGCTGCCGCCGGAGCTGATGCGCAAGGCCGTGCTGGCCGAGCTGAAGTAACTAGCGCACGAGCTGCGCCCAGACGTCCTGCAGGCGCTGGGTCGAGATCGGCACCGCGGTCTTGAGCTCGGGCGCGAAGATCTGGACGCGGAGCTCCTCGATCAGCCAGCCGAGCTCGGCGAGCTCGGCGAGCGAGCGGCCCTTGGCGCGCAGCTCGTCGTGGCGGGCCAGGTAGCGCTGCCAGAACGGCGTGACCTGCGCGGCCTTCTGCTGGTCCTTCGGCGGATCGTTGGCCT
>Ga0307513_10013532_pt1 | contig 10007 bp, 17 predicted proteins | sample 15_EM_MG_FD_202174 | JGI IMG/M metagenome (GOLD analysis project Ga0307513, IMG submission 202174) | Populus trichocarpa ectomycorrhiza microbial communities from riparian zone in the Pacific Northwest, United States - 15_EM | ecosystem: Host-associated > Plants > Roots > Unclassified | place...
ATAATGTAGACAATAGAACTATTTTTTTAATCTCTTTACAACTTCTTAAATTTCATGGAGATGACTAATGAGGAATATAGTTGATTGCTAGCCCTTATTAGATTTTGTATGTAATGGAGTTATGAGACGTTAATAATTCATTAGAGATGTTAAATTGGTGGCTAAAATCCATGAAATTCAATGGGACTGTTACAAAATGTGAGATATCTAAGACAGTAACAGTTCAGGTCTAAGAGAGTAACAGATCAAATAGTAACAGTTCAGGTTTAATATAGTAACAGTTGAGGTTTAAAACAGTAACAGATCAAACAGTAATAGTTCAGGTTTAAGACAATAACAGTTCAGGTTTAAGGCAATAACAGTTCAAGTCTAAGACAATAACAGTTCAAACAGTAACAAATCAAGTCTAAGACAGTAACAGTTGAGGTTTAAGACAGTAACAAATCAAACAATAATGGTTGAGGTCTAAGACAGTAACAGATCAAACAGTAAAAGTTGAGGTTTAAGACAATAATAATTAGACTTTCATATGAATACTATATATATATATATATATATATATATATATATATATATATATATATATATAAGAACTGAGTCTTGCGGACACTTGCACATTGAGATACTAACTCTGAAAATATACATGATATGTGTATGAATGTTATGATGAGGAAATGAACACACATAGAAAGTAACATATGTGTAATGAATGACTATGGATTCTTTATAACATTCGGCTTGAAGGGATCATGACCAAAGACTTCTTTGTGATTCAGGAGGAATGACCAGGATTGTATCTTCTGCTGGGGGAGGCCACAAAACAAGCGAAGCAAGTGCGTGATTTCCCTCCTCTTTGCACTTATGCAATTTAAAGTTCTTATGGTGAATGCAATTACAATAAATGTCATGTTCAATGTAAATAAAGTCTAGTGTATTTACAAGATTAACTTCTGCTAATGTCATCCGTGATAGGATTGCCGGGAGATGAATTACAAGATTAGCTTTGGCTAATGTCATCCGTGATAGGATTGCTGGGAGATGTATTACAAGATTAACTTTGGCTAATGATGTTCGCGTTGGGACACCAGGGAACGATTGATATGACTCAATTTGTAAAGTGTATCCGTGTTTGAATGACCTGGGGGAAATTGATAGATATAATTGCATTGGATTATGCAAAAACACCTAGTTCATGCAAGTAAATAAGAGTATTCAAATTAATGATATGCAAATGAGTTTTAATAGTGTTTAAATGATTCACAAGCAAATTATAAGTTGATTGTTAGAATTCCTATGGATTCGATAGAAAATTTACACTTCATTCGTTTACAATACATGATCATATATATATTTTTTTATTAACATAATGGTATTCTTACTGAGTTGTTTGTGTAATAGGTCCATCAAATGTCCAGGGAAATCATTAGTTTAGGACTCCACTTTGTTAAGCTTATGTAAATATTTAACTTAAGCATAATGAAATTAACGTGATTATGCAATATGCTTTTGTGTAAACCTTGATGTATGTATAAAAGTCTTAGCTTAGCATGCAGTACATCAGTTATCTTGTAATTAACCCTTTTGAAATGTTTAAGAATACTTATCATGTTTTAAGTTCTCTCTTTACATGTTAGTACCCTTTTTTCTTTTAAATTTTATAATATGAATTGTGGGCTATGTTCATATTGAACTTATTCGTAGGATATATATATTGTCTAGATTGTATAAGGTATTGAATATTGATGGTTGAAATAAGGTCCGGAATTATGGGACCTTATGATCATGGGTTGATTGAGTAAATTGATAGTAGTCGATAACTTGGGATTTTCTAAATACAAATGAAACTCTGCCAAAATTTTGATAGAATTCTTTACAAAAACAAAATTACCCTCAAATTAAGAGCATATGTTGGGATCTTTTAGCGTTGATCAAATCGTACAGTCGGGTCTGTTACATTGAACTTAGAAATCTTGAATAAGAAAGAGTTCCAATGGAAACAAAAAGGGAGAAGTGAATAGAATATGAATACATGTTTGTTTTTTTTAAATTGTTGGATAATTGTGTTACTATACTTATTGTGATATTCATGTTTCAATAATATGTATTTTGTTTCAGGACCATTGCATGCATGACAGGAGTAGATCCTAGCTTATGTTCACTTTTTGTTATCTATTTTTAGAGAGCATATCCTTGTATTTTGTAATATTACAATATTTATATAATGTAATTTGTATATTTGATGTTTAAACTTGAATAGATAAACTTAACTCTAAAATTCATATAATCATGTTCCATGTATGCGTGTTCATCTCATTTATTCTTCTATAATGATAGTTGTTGTTCAATGTATATTATAAATATTATGGTTGTGTTGACGATGATGTTTGTGGGATTGAGAGCTAGGATGATTGGATCGTGATTGAGTTATAAGATGTGAGATATTAGAAGTGTAAACAAGTTATATGTTGATAACTTGGGATCTCCCAGTATAGTGTAGACCCTGTCAAAATTTTGGTAGACTTTTATATGAAAATCATATATACACAAAAACAAATTACCCTATTTTCCATTCGACATGAGATTGTTGTTTTATCCCGGATATAGGGATGTTACATTTTGGTATCAGAGCATCTGGTTGAAATTTCAGGAACTGAAGCAATGATGTGGTTTTGGAAAATATATTATATGATGGTTCGCACACGACAAGGAGCAATGACAAACTCATCTCCCATAAGAAGGAGAGAGTATGACTCATTGGATGGTAACGAAGCTAAAGGGGATCCACTGGTAGATACTGCCTCTCATCTACTTGTAGTATCAGCCCATTCTGAGAGGGGAGAATCAGGGGGCATCAGGATGACCTTACACCCCGTAGGGCAGAATAGTTGCTGCTCGAAGAAACAGGTGGCCATAGACTAGGAAATAGGTCCCCACCGGCTGCATCGATAACCATACCAAATCCATATTCAGACTCTGTATTTCTAGAGCAACTGGTCAAGGCAGTAGTAGCAGGGATGGCCGCAGGCACGTCCATTCCTGCCCCTCGAGCAGAGAGAGTGGTTACCTTAGTTGAATGGGTGAAGGGTATGCATGAGATGGGTTGTACAACCTATTCAGGGGAAGAGGATGCTGAAGTAACAAGACATTGGTTGAGAAAGGTGGAAAGGGTCATAGATCAGATGCAAGTACCGAAGGAAACTTGAGTGGACTGTGTGACCCAGTTGTTAACAGAGAGTGCCCACTCCTGGTGGGAAACTATCAGAGAAAAAAGAGTAGGAGAAGGGTGAGCTGGAGAGATTTTCAAAAGGAATTTGAAGAGAGGTATTCCTCTTGGCAACATAGAAAGGAAAAAGAGCAGGAGTTCCTTGACCTGAAGTAGGGGGATATGACAGTTCTAGAGTATGAGAGGAGGTTCCAGGACTTAGCAGTTTTTGCCTCTACTTACCTTCCTACAGAGCGCCATAGGGTAGTGAGGTTTCGTGATGGACTGAGGTAGGAGCTAAGGGTGATATTGATATCCATGTAGTTTCAGTCTGTTCGGGATTTGGTACGGGCTACTCAGGGTATGGAGAAGGTGATGAGGGATGCCCCAAAGCCATTGGTTGAGCAGAGTCAAGCGACTGGTGATAAGAGGAGAGATTTTGGGTTTGCAATTGGGAGACCTCCTTTTCCAAAGAAAAGGAAGAGTGGACAATCATTGGAACAGTTCCAGAAAGGAGGTGGGAATTTCACCCCAGGGGGTAGCTCAAGAGGATCTAGACAATTTGGTGGAGGAGGATTGTTGCGATGTCGCGATCACACAAATTAATTACCCTAGCTTAAAACACAACACACAAGATAGTATAAAGCAAGCAAGGGGTCGATCAGAAAATTATCTAGGCTAAAGAAAAAGTCAACAGAAAACTATCAAGCAAAATTATATCCACTATATCCATCAAGAAAGCAATAAAAAGACTTACCTGTCACACGTTCAATCATTTGGTCCATGAATGGTAATGGGAAATGATCTTTGCATGTAGAAAGATTAAGCTTTCTATAATCAACACATATTCTCCAACCACTCGAGATACGAGTAGGAATGAGTTCATCCTTTTTGTTCTTTACCAACATGATTTCGGTCTTTTTGGGCACCACATGAATAGGCGCCACCCATTTACTGTCAGTGATGGGGTAAATGACTCCTACATCTAATAGTTTCAAAATTCTCAACTTTCACTACCTCCATCATAGGCGGATTCAACCTCCTTTACATTACCCTCGTTGGTTTCACATTGTCCTCTAATAGTATATGATGCATACACATCGAGGGACTAATGCCCTTGATGTCGGCTAAAGTCCATCCAATGGTAGTTTTGTGATCGCACAACAACTTCACAAGTTATTCCTCTTGCGCACTTATCAAACCTTTTGCTATGATAACGGGAAGTCTATCGTTATCACCAATAAAAACATACTTCAAATTATCAGGTAAAGGTTTCAATTCTAACTCGGGGGCCTATAAAATAGATGGCAACAACTTTTTATGTGAAAGTACTAAATCAACAAAGACATTATCAGGGGGAATGGTTTGCAAAGCTCACAAAACCAATGTTGATTCCTGCACATTTTGGGGAACACATATGTGCCTCTCCATCTCTTCTATCTCGATAAAATCATAGCCATAGCTCAAAGCCATGATTAATCTATCCTCACAATCAAAATCAAAAACTTGTTGCACACACTTATCAACTTGGTCATAGCATGTGATAGAATAAACATTGCTATAAGGATATTTCATTGCATCATGAAAATTAAATTCAATCTTTTCATCTCCTACTTCCATAGACAAAGTATCCGTACCATAATCAATTTTTGTATTGGCCGTTTTCAAGAATGGTCTCCCAAACAATATAGGAGTGTTGTTGGATGAATCACAAGAATCATGTTCCATATCAAGAATATAAAAATCACATGGAAAAACCAAATTATCAATCTTGATTAAGACATCTTCTATCACACCAAGTGGATAAACAAAACTATGATCCGCAAGTTGTATTCCAATATTAGTTTTATTCAATGATGGGGTCAAGACTAAGAGAATCATAAACATATTTAGGCATAACACTAGTGGATACACCTAAATCGCATAAGGCCCTTTTAAAACTAGAATTACCAATAACACATGGGATAGTAAATGCACCTGAGTCTTTTTGCTTTAAAGGCATATTCTTTTAAACAATAACAGATACAACTTCACCCTTACTTACCATTTCATGGTCTTTTAGCTTATAGGCTCTCTTGGTAGTACACAACTCCTTCAAGAATTTGGCATACTTGGGAATTTGCTTGATAGTATTAATCAAAAGAATGTTGAGTTCCACTTTCTTGAAAACTTCTAAAATCTGTTTTTCTTTGTCCTCATTCTTAGACCTAGAAGAACTCACAAGAAAGGGTGGAATTGTTTTAAAACTGGAATTCATTGAGTGAGGACATACCTTTGGAGTGTTGGTCGTTGTTTCAATTTGTGAAGGAGGAGGATGTTTCTTCTTTATACTCAATTCGATTTCTATCTTCTCTTCTTCCTCCATCTCAATTTGTTTTGACCTTTTCTCTTCAAGTTCTTTCCCACTTCGCAGTATGATCACACTAACATTCTCTTTTGGATTCAATGCTTGGGAGGACAACTTTCCATTGATTTGTGCCTCCAATTTCCCTACATTTGAAGCTACTTGCCCTTTTTGCTTCTCTAAGTTGTGAATGCTTGACCTTGTTTTCTGTTGAAAAGACATGACAATTTGTTGCAATGTCATTGTATTAGAAGCCAAGGTTTTTATCATCTCACAAAGATCATCACTCGATGACCCCATTACATTGGAGTTGTGAATGCAGGTGGCTGTCTCGCTTGATAATTCTGTTGGGGCTAAAATCCATGGGTGATGCGAACCCTAGCGGAATTTACTGGAATTCATGACCCTAAGATGAATCTAATCCAAGTTTGTTGAGATTTGAATGAGCTTATCACAATGGAAGACTTGCTCCAAGGCAACAAGACTAAAAACCAACTCGATCACAACGCCTACACCTGGAGACGAGCAAAAGAAGTATAAATTCACAACAAAGAATGGTCAATTCTTTGAAGAGTTGAAAATCAAAAACCAAGATTGAGCAACCAAAAGTCGGCTACAATGCTGAAAATATCATCAAAAGTCTGCCCTAAAATTATTCCTAAAGAGTATTTAAACTCCAAGCCAAAACCCTAGTTTCCCTAATGGATCTCACATAAGCCCAATTTAAATAATAATCAACCCAAGATAAAACTAGCCCAAACTAATTAAAATAAACAAAATAAACAAATCTAAGACCCAAATAAAATGTCTCCTCTCAAAATAAATAAAGTTTGATAGCCCAACTAATTAAATAAGACAAGTTCGTTGTTTCCGCATTTTCTCTGGCAGCAGCAAAAACCTAACTTAAAATGGATGGAAGTCTAGTTTCCAGCCCAACTACAATCACATCAAAATTCTATTTGTAGCTTTAGTTATTACCCAAAGAGTAACGAAAGGTCAAACTATCCAGATCTAGTCTTCTTCTCCCAATCCTTGTGTAATGGTCTTGGTTCCACCAACAAGCCCCTCTTGAACATGAATCAGATTAATCAAGGCTTGCTTTTTATTATTACAAATCCTCTTGAAGTCCACCTTAGCCCATGTATCTTGAAGAAATCCATTGAAAGCTTCTTTGAACTTCTTAGCCCTAAGCCTAGTAACTGGATCAGCTGGAACCTCCAATGAATCCTTTGATGATTGGATCGCATCATCCCCTCTCTCCTCAAAAGGATTCGACCTCGAATCATCACCTACATCAAACAAAGAAAGACTAGAACTATTGAATGTAACACTAACACCATACTTACCTGGTAGATCCACTTTGTAGGCATTATCATTAATCCTTTCTATGATCTGATAAGGACCATCTCCTCAAGGCATCAACTTTGATCTTCTTTGTTCAGGAAACCTTTCCTTCCTCATATGCACATAAACCCAATCACCTGGTTCAAATCTCACTAATTTTTGTCCCCTATTGGCTTTGTTTGCATATTGTTCATTCATCTTTTTGATTTGTTGCCAAATCTTTGCATGTAGATCTTTCACCACCTATGTTTTTTTATTACCATCAAGACTAATCCTTTCATCAACAGGTAAAGGAATCAAATCTAATGGTGTCAAAGGGTTAAAACCATACACAATCTCAAATGGTGAATAATCAGTAGTAGAATGCACACACTACGATTATATGCAAATTCAATGAATGGCAAACAATCTTCCTAATTTTTAAGATTCTTTTGAATGATAGCCCTTAACAATTGAATCAAAATCCGGTTAACAACTTCAATTTGGCCATTTGTTTGTGGATGACAAGTAGTAGAATATAAAAGTTTAGTTCCTAACTTACCCCACAAAACCTTCCAAAAGTAACTCAAAAACTTAATGTCTCGATCGGATACAATGCTTCTAGGAAGACCATGTAGCCGAATGACCTCTCTAAAGAATAGGTCAGTTATATTTGTTGCATCATCGGTTTTATGGCAAGTAATGAAATGTGTCATCTTAGAAAATCTATCCACAACAACAAATATAGAATCTCTCCCTTTCCTAGACATAGGTAAACCCAAAATGAAATCTATAGAAATATCAACCCAAGGTTCCTTAGGAACAGGCAAAGGTGTGTATAGTCCATAAGGCATTACCCTAGACTTAGCTTGTCTACATGTTATGCACCGATCACATATTCTTTGTACATCTCTTTTCATATTAGGCCAATAAGAGTGCTCATGTAGAACCTCCAAAGTTTTAGCAATTCTAAAATGCCCCATTAAACCTCCTCCATGTGCTTCCCTCATAAGCAATTCACATAAAGAACAATTAGGCACACATAATTTATTTTCCTTAAATAAAAATCCATCATGCCTAAAATATTTATCCTTGGCCGAAACCTTGCATGTGTCATATATAGCACTAAAATCATGATCATCAAGATACAACTCCTTAATATACTCAAATCCTAGCAATTTAGTATTAAGAGTTTTAAGAAGAACATATCTTCACGACAAGGCATCAGCAACCACATTTTCCTGACCTTGCTTGTATTTAATCACATATGGAAAAGTTTCAATAAATTCAACCCACATAGCATGTCTCCTACTTAACTTACCTTAACCCTTCAAATGTTTCAACGATTAGTGATCAGTATGAATGACAAACTCTTGGGGCCATAGATAATGTTGCCAAGTTTCCAAAGCCCTCAACACTGCAAACAACTCTTTGTCATAAGTAGGATAGTTAAGAGTTACACCATTGAGAATAAGTAGGATTAAGGGCAGCACCCCCTCTTCTTTCCTTTGAAATATTATGCACTTGTAGAATATTGGCCAAGGAATATATCCTTGTGTCTAATCTAGGCTTTACTTATATTGTATGTTGTTGTTGCCTTCATAGGCCTGTATTATAGTAGGTGTAGTTTATTGCTTGTTTGGGTTGTGCCTCTTGATTTGGTTGTCCTCTGTTGGTCATGTTTGCTGACTTTTTTATTGCTGGCTTGTTTCTTCTGGGAAGCCTGTTTTGACAGTTGGTTTGCAGGCTTTGTGGCTGCTGATATGCTTGTGGCCCTGCTATTTAGGTTGGTTAGAAGCTGTTGATTTCTCTGTCCTTTTTTGAGCCTATGTGGGGTCTCATGCAAGTGGGTTTTGTTGCTGTTTACTTCAAAATAGGAGGCTGCTTATCCGATCCTGATGTGCCCTGTTGTGGGGCTTTGGTTGCTCAATGCTATTGGTTTGAAGACAATGGTCCAGGCTATTTTAATGTTGTTTTGTTGTTGGTTGTATTTTTCATTTCTTGTTCGCCTTAGTGGGAGCATGTTCCCTTAGGCTTTTTGATTTCTCTATTGCCCTGCATGAGGGTTGTTCATGCTTTTGTATATGGGATCCTATCCCCTTTCTCTGGCTGGCTTGTGCTAGGGAGAATGTTCCCCTACACTCGCCTTTTGTGTTTGCTAAGGTTTGTTCAAGGGAGTCTGTTCCCTTTGCTGGTGTATATAATGTTCTGCTGGTTTCCAGCTTGTACCGCAAACTTGTCTTGCTCTTTTTTTATCTATACAATTCTTACATTTGATAAAAAAAAAAAAAGAGTTGCACCATTGAGTTTCTCACTAAAATAAGGAATGGGCCGTTTTTCTTGCATTAGAACAGCTCCAATACCTATTCCTGAAGCATCACATTCAATCTCAAAAGCTTTATTAAAATTAGGTAGAGATAGTAAAGGTGCCAAAATCAACTTTGATTTTAACAAGCTAAAAGCATTTTCTTGTTCTTCTCCCCACTTGAAACCCACGACTTTCTTAATAATTTCAGTCAATGGAGAGGCTATCGTACTAAAGTCTTTAACAAATCTCCTATAAAAACTAGCCAAACCATGAAAACTCCTAACGTCTGTTATGGATTTTTGTGTAGGTCATTCTTGAATAGCCTTAACCTTAGGCTCATCCATCTCTATACCTTTTGCACTAACCACATATCCAAGAAAAACAATCCTATCTGTCGCGGGGGCGATGTCTTCTGGCGACGGCGAAGGCTCTTTGTCGTGCCTCCTAGTGTGAGGTGTTGTGTGTTGGGAATGGTTTTTGGATTTAATCATAAAATTATGATTAATGTTTAGGAGTCGCCACCTAGTATTATAGTCACTAGGAACCTATGGTCTGCGAGAGTCTGGGTAAGGGACTAGTTGTGCAAGGGGAAGACGCATCACCCCTAGTACACCCTACCTAAGGTAAGCTGCATTGTTGTTTGATTGTTTTTTCTAAGTCGGGTTTCTATTTGTTAGTCTTTTCTAAGGCTCAAGGTAGATCTCTCTTCATAAGAGAGTCTCTACCTTATTGGGTTAAATCCTAACCGTTCTAAAGTCTGAATTTTAGCATCGCACTTCTACACCTTGTATCTTTAATACCTGAGGGTGTACTTTATCGTGTAATTTTAC
>Ga0307513_10013533_pt1 | contig 10007 bp, 18 predicted proteins | sample 15_EM_MG_FD_202174 | JGI IMG/M metagenome (GOLD analysis project Ga0307513, IMG submission 202174) | Populus trichocarpa ectomycorrhiza microbial communities from riparian zone in the Pacific Northwest, United States - 15_EM | ecosystem: Host-associated > Plants > Roots > Unclassified | place...
GAGCTCCGAGAGCTCCGTCGACCACCAGCGTGCGAGCTTGAGTGGCTTGTCGGTCGGCGGCGGGCCGATGCGCTGCAGGATCTCGGGTGGGAGGACGTCGCGCTTGCGGCCGGCGCCCTTGCGCGAGCCGCCGTGGCCGCCGCGGGCGCGGCCCTTCGATGGTGCTGGCATGCTGACGACGATCGCTGCGTCAGGCCGCCGCCCCCACTTCCAGCCCTAGGCCCCAGCTTGAATGATCCCCGTTTTCGGGATCACTGAATTTTCGGAATCGAAGCTGGGCCGCTGTCTCGGAGAGGCAGAATAATTACGCGATATCAACACCTTATGTGCTGAGGCGAGCGGAGTGATTTCAGGCGCTTGGAGCTCGGCCCTCGCGCCCTGGATCCGGCCGAGCTGCCGCTCAATCGCTAGCTCGCGGCGCGCTTCCGTCGGCGTTGTGCGGATGCACCGCGACCGCTCTCCACGCGAGCCTCGTAGCGACGCAGGGCCCTGCGCACCGTCGCGTGGGAGCGGTCGTGCTTTCGCGCAATATCAGCGACGCGCACGCCGCGACGGTACGCCTTGACGTATTGCGCGCCGATGAGATCCTCGGGCGGCTTCCGGTTGCCTCGGCCGTTAGCCCCCGGGATGTCGAGCTCGAGCCGTCGTCGCGCGACCGAGTCAAGCGAGATGCCCAGCTCCTGTGCCACCTCGCGATCTGTCAACTCGCCGAGCAACGCCTCCTCCTTGAGCGTCCATCGGCGGCCCTCCCTCCGGGAGTCCGGCGACCGAGGGATCTCGAGCCGTCGGCGCCGTTGCCCAACTGCTGCGACACTTACGCCCAGCTTGCGAGCGATCTGGCTGTCCGTGTCGATCCCCAGCCGCGCGAGTAACGTCGACGTCCAGCGAGATCTCCGGTTCAAGGGAGATCGCTTGCGGTTACCCTCGGCGCGTTGCGGCATGCTCGCTCATCGATCCTCGCCCTCGAGTCTAGCCGCTTGTCGCGCCGCTTTATATTTCTGCAGCGCGTTCCGCGTCTCGGCGTTGATGGCCTGCTCGGTGACGCCCAGCAGCAGCGCCACTGAGCCCTCCGACAGCCCATCAGGGTAAGCGTCGACGACGTCGAGCGAGCACGTGTGCATCATGTTGGCGAGCTGCTCCGCGGCGTCATCGATCCAGCGTCGGACCAGCAGGTGCGCGGCGGAAGACTCCAACCCCGGCCGCCGACCCAAGATGGCACGGCCTCGGTTCGGCCGGTTCAATCGCAGCGAGGTGGGTCGGAGGTCTCGCGGCTTTCCCGCTGGCGTGGTCTTGCCGGCGCCGTGGCTCCGCGCGACCTCGAGCAGCAGGTGATGCCGGCAGCCCACCCATGGACACGGCCGCGCTTCCTGACCGCAGTCGGCCCTCGTCGTCGGTCTCGGCAATCCGAGCATGCTGTCCGCCATGCGCCTCGGCGCGGTGAGCGTCGGCAGCGTAGCTTGCTGCGCGGATCCCGCCGTGATCCTGGCAGCGCTTGACGACGACGCCGCAGATGCGGCAGAAGCGCGAGTAGAGCTCGCCCGCGCACGGCTTCTCGGGGTGGTAGCGGTCGCAACGGTCGGTGTGCTCCTCGACCTGGCGCTCGAGCACGTCGTGGGCCCGCTCAAGAGCGGCGATCTCGGAGCGGCGGTACTCGAGCTCGACGCGGAGCTCTCGAAGAGTAGAAGCTGCGGCGGCGCGTCGTTCACTCAAGCCGCCTCGCTTTCGTCGCGCCTATTCGGCAGCTTCGCGTCATCGCGCGGCGGCTCGCCGACGTGGTCGAACAGTAGATCGTCGCCGCACAGGATGCGCGCGACCACGACCACGGCCGTCACGATGAAGATGATCTCGACGGTCATGCTGCGGCCCTCAGCTGCCGGAGCACGTCGGTTGTGACGCCCCGCTCGACGAAGCTCAACAACGTATCCAGCGACATGGTCACCTCGCCCGCTACGATCTGAGCCTCGCCGACCGACAGGCCGAGGACGTCGATCACGTCGCCGATTTCCATCGTCGCGAGGATCCTGGTCGAGCCGAGCTGGTGCGTGACGGCGGCGGGTAGGCGGTGGTTGCCGCGTTCGTAGCGTCGCGGATCGGCCGCGATATCGCGCCGGGCCTGCTCGAGCTTCGCGCTCGGCGTCGGAAGCGCGCTGTCCTGCAGCTCCAGCCAGAGGCGCTTGAGGACGCGCGGGCCATCCTCCACGAACACGTCGGGGTTGTGAGCCCGCTCGGCTTGAGAAGCTCGACGCACGAGCGCGTGGTGCCACCGGCTACGGAGGATGCGCGCGATCTTGCGCTCGAAGGTCTTTCCCTTCTCTCGCTGTCCGCCCGGTCTCACGATACGACCTCTGGCAGTGAGATCGCCGCGCAGCCCCGATAGAACGTGACGTCCCATCCGGCGTGCTTGTAGGCGACGAGCTCGGCGATCATCGCGTTGTCGCTACCGGCCTCGAGCGGCAGCACGATGACTGCATTGCCGTCGCCGGACTCGATGAAGCTCTCGATCTCTTCGGCGATAGTTCTCGCCGCACGCGCTCGCGCGCTCGGCATCCGCTCTCTCGCTTGCTCAGGCGTGATCATTCCGGGCCTTTCGTCGGTCGCATGGAGTCGTTGCGTGGCGTGTCCGCCGTTGGGTTGGTGTTGGCTTGCGCGGCTTGCGGGCCTTCCGTCGTCGCCGCTTCTCGGCGCGCGCCCACTCCGCGATCGCGTGGTCGATCCAGATCATCAGGCTCTCCGCTTGCTCCGGCGTCTGGCCTCGCCACGCGCGCGTCTGTGCGGCGATATGGCGGTGCAGCCGCATCAGCTTCGCGTTGTTGCGGAGTTCGTCTGGGATCATGCAGCCCTCGCGAACGTTGGGAGCCACAGGTGCGAGGCGAGCTCGGCGCTGGGTTCCCACCAGCGCCAAAAGAGATGGGACGGAAAGTTGGCGGTCATGGGCCGCTTGTCCGGTCGGCGGAATCGCAGGCGGCGATTGAACGGCGCGTCCGCGGTGCAGGCGAGCTTGAGCAGCTTGTACCACCTGGTGCTCGGATCGGACTTCACCAACGCGACCCACGCACCGTGATGCGCCGCGAGCCGCTTCGCCCACGGCAGAGGATCGGAGTACGGTGGGTTGCAGAAGACGGACCAGCCCCATTCGGCGACGAGGCCGTTGTCACCGTTCTCGAGCGACAGGTGACGGTCGGCGCTGATCAGCGAGTGCGGATTGCTGCACGGGTCGATGACAAAATGACCAAGCGCGCGCGCGAGCCACGCGTCGGTGCACCACGAGTCACTGCTGACGACCTCGGATGACGTCGTCGCAAGCGTCTCGGCGATCGTTACCCGGTTCCTCAAGCCGCGTTCCTCTCCAGCGCCGCCGCGTACGACGCGCGACCGGCGGGCGTGAGCCGGTACCTCCATGGTTCGTCGTTACGCCGATCGCATTCGACAAACCCACGGCGAACCGAGTAGGCGAGCGCGCGTCGGTACCCCTTTCGTTCGCTCGGTTCATCGATTCCCATTGCGACGACGAGTTCGTCCGACGAGGTCCAGTCGAAGTGGCGAAGAGTCCGGAGTAGGCGCACGCGCATTCTCTCGAGCGTCTCGTCAATCGGCGCGTACGACGTCCGAGCCGATGGGCGTGACGATACTACGTCTCCTCCGTCGCACTGCTGGCAGATCGTATAGACCGCGCCGCACGCCTCGAATAGCACCGCGCGCAGACCGCTCACGCCGTCGACGCATATCGCGCAGAACTTCCCGAGCGTGACGGGGCCATTGGTCCGCAACGCTCGAATCCGCTCCTGCCGCGCGCGACACGCGATGCACCCGCGATCATCGCAGAGCGCGGTCGCATCGCAAGTCACGCACCACCGCTGTCTTGTACTGCTCATCTCGATTCTCCCGATTCCCCTGTGGGCACTAGCCCAGCTACGAGATCGCGCACTGCGCGCGGCTCCGTGTTGGTTCGTCGCGGCAACGCCATCGAACTCGCGCCCGACGCGATCGCGACCTCCTTGCGTTCTTCCTTAGCGAGCTGGTCGTAGAGCTCGATAAACCGCGCGCGATCGGCGTGCGGATTGTTGCTCTGGCAGAGATCGATCCAGCCGAACGCCCGGATCGTTGCCAGTAGAGCCGGATCGTCGACAGGGAAGTCGACGCCGGGTTGACGATGGGAGCCGTAACGACGAATCATCATGAGACACCGCCCCCATGCCTCGCCGCCAGGCGCGCGCAGTCCACGCGACACATCGACCGCGGCCTCCCGGATCTCCGCGATCGTTGGCATGAACCGGGATCCTTTGACCAGGCGGTCAACCGCGGCACGAACGCGACCGAAGTCGAGGTCGGCCAGGCCAGCCGTGTACACGGCCGCCATCGCGCGGACGTCATCGTTGCTCATGCGTTGCCGTTGCGTCGGATACGCCGCACCGATCAGCTTGAGCAGGTCGCGGCACTCAAGATTCGTCATCGCTGCGCCTCGGCCGCTGCTCCCGTCGCGGGAAGCGAGTCGATGATGTCGAAAAAGCTCGGTCGACCTGCCGCGCTGGTGCGTCCGAATTTCACGGCGTTGCGAAGCCAGGTGCGAAATGCGGCGTCCCAATCCACGAAGTGCGAGCCTTTCGCGACGTGGTGGTCCTTGAACGACTCGGCCTCTGAGCTGGCCAGGACGCCTAAGGTTTCTGCCAGCGCGAGCTCGTCGCCTCGTGGTGCCCATGCGGCTGGCATGGGGAGAGCACGCCTCGCACGCGCTGGTCCCGCTTTCCGGCGCTCGCGAGACACGGCTACGGCGCCGCCTGTGGCGATGTCGGTTGGCGCCGCAGGCGCGCTCTCCCAACGATCTACTCTGATCTGATCTAATCTGATCTGATCTGATCCGTCACTTTCGTCACCGTGACGTTGCGTGACGATCGGTGACGTCACCACCGTCACCGGTGGCGATTCCTCCTCGGCGCAAACCTCACCGTCCGTCGCCGTCACGGCTGTTTCCTTCGCGGCTTGTTCGGATCTTCGCTTGTTTCGCCACCGCTCGGTGCGCTCGGCGCCCTCAGCGGGCCGCTTGGCCCACTCGTCATCCCAGCCACAGACGGCCACCTGCCCATCATCGATTGCGAGTAGTCCCGCTGCCACGGCACGCTGCACTCCCTCCGAGGCCTCGGCCTCGGGCATCATGAGCTGGTCGGCGAGATACCAGGGCTCGACGTTGGCCAGGGAGCAGCGACCATCCCGTTCCTGCAGGTTCGTTCGACGAAGAACGAACAGGAACACCTCTCGTCCAGCCCTGCCGGCACGACGAATCTTCGGGTTGCTGTCGAGGTCCGCGGCGACCTTCACGAATCCTGCAGCCATTGCTCCTCCACAGGCGACAGCCCAATCGCCACTTCGGCTCGCTCGACGAGAATCGCGCATGCGCGGTAGAACGCGGCGTCGATGTGCTCCTCTGCCTCCTCTTTCGCCCAGTCCCGACGGCTCGATAGGTCCAGGTGGCCGTATCGTTCGCGTCCGAGCTCGAGCCGGGTCAACTGCAGGTCGAGCACGCGCAACTCGTCGAGGCTGCAGAGCGCGTGACGTCGCGCCATATCGCGGCGTAGGGCAGTCGAGCGTCGCTTCTGGTCTGCGCGCGTCATGACCACCTCCGCCGCCCTCGGAACTGAGCCCCGAAGCTCGAGTTGCATCGGCGACACAGCGCGCGTATGCGGATGCCACTCCTGTGCTCGCGCCAGTACCGCGCAGCTCGCATCCATGCGCTCACCCGCGTTTTGTTCCACGTGCAGCCATCGATGTGGTCGATCGTGAGGGCTGCGTGCGCGAACTTCTCGCCGCATCCTTCGCACGTGCCGTCGGGGGACAGCTTCTCGCACAGCGCGGTCCGACGCCGACGCGCATACGCACTGCGCGAGGTCGCGGCGCGAGCCCACTTTCTCTGTGAGTTGCTCTTTTCCTGTTGTACTTCCACAGCTCTCCAGAATGGTTGAGAAACCAACGAAGGTGCGCGCTATTTCGTTCTACGGATTCGGTCGCCGCCGGCAGCGATCCAGCGTTCGACCGCAACTCGTGAGTAGCGCACCGCTCCACCGAACTTCACGTATGCCGGGCCCATCCCGACGTGTCGCCAGTGCCGGATCGTTGCGATCGGGATGTCGTCGAGTGCCTGGCTCAGCCCAGCCGTTGTGAGCCACTCGGGCTCCGTCACCACCCTGGCGTCGAGGCACTCCGTTGCTGCTCGTTCGACGCGGGCGGGGCCCTTTGCCTGTTGGGGCTGGTCGGTCACGGGAACTCCTTGGCGAGCGCGCGCATACCCGCGTCCCGCGAGTAGGCGCGCATGGCCACGCGGATCGGGACGTACAGGCAGGTCGTCGCAACGATCCACAGCACGTTCATCGCTCGAACGTCGCCGCACGTTGCACCGATCACGAACAGCGCGGCGGCAGTCGACTGCGTCGCAACGATCGACGCCGCAACAACTACATCTAACATGTACTCTCCCCTTGCTGTAATCGAGGCTGCTCCGCATCGCCCGGTGATTCGGGAGGCGCAGTAGCAATCACCGCATTGACAGACACCCTCGCTTTTCAGCGAGCCACATCGTCTGAACGCCGCCGGCTGCTAGTGGACCGTCGACGATTGCTGCGCTCGATCGTTGGCCGAGAGCATCACGAACCAGGTCGACTCGTGGCGCCCAGCCCGTCGAGCCACGGACGCGATCGCAGCGACTGCTTTGTAGCGGTCACAGACGAGCTCCAGTCCACGCGCGTCGAGCTTGTTTAGCGCGAGAGCGAGTCGGCTCGTCACGCCGTCCCCCTCTTGTGCGCGATCGGCGCGTTGGGCGATCGAGGTGGCGCGATCTCGTTGATCGTATCGATCACGCTCGCCTGGAATGCCCATCGGCGAACGAGCCTCAAGCCTGCTCGTCTTGAGTGTGGTTCACGGTGTCGGTCGCGCTCACGTCGGAGGGCTTGGAGCGCGTCTCGATCGACGTCATCAAACTGCGGTACTGCTCTACGCATCGAGTCGGCGAGCAACATGCCACGCGAACGACCCAAAATTAGGAGGAGCTATCGAGAAAAATCAATTGGTATCGGTACATACATACAATTTGTACCGGTACTTATGCGGTACAGTCCAAGCCTATCAGATAGTTACCTGCATTCTCGGCCTCGCGAATTCCTCAGCCTAGATCGAACTTTGCCACCTCTAGAGCTATCCGAGATCCGAAATCGAGGCCAGAGGCGACGGCGACGGCGACGGCGACGGCGACGGCGACGGCGACGGCGACGGCGACTTGCGTCTGCGTTGAGCCAGTGCAGGATGGGGCACGGCGCTCCCTCGATCCGCCAATGGATGGACGAGCGGTGGGGACCAGCCAAGGCGCGCCCACAGCGCCGCATCGATCTGCTCGACGTAGGACACGAGGCGGGACCATTCGGTGCGTAAGTAGTCCTCATGCACGTCGCGCCCGGCAAAGCTGTGGTTGCTGAGCAACTTTTGGACGTGCGATGGAACGCCCAGATCATCGGCGACGCTGAGGTACGTACGCCGAAGCGTGTGAAGTCCGGGGAGGAACAGCACGCGCTTGCCCGTTGGCACGTAGTCGCCGGAATGCGGCCCGTGCGTACGCCAAGGCGGGGCGAGTGTGTCGTACCGACGTTCCTTGGTCTCCGCGATCGGGATCACGTGCCCGTTGTTGTCGATTGTCGGGAACACCCAGCCACCGTCGCCGCGCTCGCCGAACACGATAGGGTTCTCAGCGCGGCGGGCCTCCAAGATCGCGCGGACGGTCGGCGAGAATGGAATCGTAAAGGGAGTTGTCTTGGACATCGGGATCACGAAGCCCCCGCGGTTCCAGTCGACGATCTCCCATCGCAACGTCGTGATGTTCGCATCGCGCAGAGCGGTAAACAGCGTCGCAATCTGCAAGTCACGGCGGATCGCGTTGGTGAGCAACCCGATGCGACGGAACCACTCAGGGCCGTCGTCTTGTCGGACGCTCGGACGTTCGGGCTCGTGCTCACCGGTGAGCGCGTACTTCGCGACACCGATAGCGCCGACGGGGTTCTCGATCGTGAACGTGGTCCTGCGCAGCCGACGCGTCGTGTTCCAGATCGCCGACACGTGTGCGAGCAACCGGTTCGTCTGCGTTCGGTGAGGCCGCCCGCGCTCCTTGACCTTCTGCACGGACTCTACGGTCAGCTCCGCGAGCGGTCGGTCAAGGTAATCCTCGAGTAGCCGGATGACGTCGTACCTCATCGTCTTGATCGAGATGTCGCGCGCGTCCTCGTCCTTCATCTCGTCCAGGTGGAGCTTCAGTGCCTGGCGAAGTGTGATCCCCGCTGAGCCTGTGGGAGCCTCGGCGTTCGGGTTGACCCCCTTGGCCAGCGTGCCGAGAATCTCCTTCGCGCGGCGGCGAGCTTGCGCGACGTTCCAGGGGCCAGGGCTGGCGGCGCCGATCTTCACCTTGACCTTCTTTCTCCCTACCCAAGCCCGGGCGATGAACGTCTTGGCGCCAGTTCGGCCGACCACAAGCCCGAAGCCCGTGTCGTCTGTGTCCCAGTAGTACGCCTGGGCCTCATCCGAGGGCGGCAGGATTGCGGCGATGGACTTCTCAGTAAATTTGAGCTGCACAGTTCTTCTCTCCTCCATGGTTTCTAGGACCCAGCCTAGGACCCAACGTTTTCAGCTCGGGCGATGTGCAATCAACCCAAGAATGGCGGAACTACCTGAACTGACCAACATCGAGCCCGGAACTCAACGTGATCAAACTTTGAGAATCACGTGAGCCGAAGCTTTGCAAGCCGAGGGTCTGGGGTTCGATCCCCCAATCCTCCACGATAGTTAGACCGCTAACACGCGGCCAGCTGAGACGGACCGCTCCTGCGAAATCGCCGAGCCTGGACCGTCGCAAACGCGCCCGTTCTCGCCGTTCATGGCACGATCAAAGCTATGGCGAGCTTGGACCGCATCGAGATCGACGGGTACCGCTCGATCAAGAAGCTCAAGCTCCGCCTGAAAGCGATCAACATCCTGATCGGCGCGAACGGGGCAGGTAAATCGAACCTGGTGGGCGCGTTCGGCTTGCTCGGTGATCTGGTCGACGGCAAGCTCCAATTGCATGTCGGACGGCGGGGAGGCGCGAACGCTGCGCTTCATGTGTCTGGCGGCGTTGCTGCTTCAACCCACGAAGCCATCGGTGATCGTGATCGACGAGCCGGAGCTAGGACTGCATCCAGCGGCCATCGTGCAGCTCGCTGCGCTATTGCGGCTAGCTTCACGCGAGTGTCAGGTCATCGTCGCGACGCAGTCGGTGACCCTGTTGGATCAGTTCGCTTCCGAGGACGTAATCGTTGTCGAGCGGTCAAACGGAGAGTCGACGTTCGAGCGGCTCGCCAAGGATCAGGTTCGTGGGTGGCTCGATGACTATTCGCTCGGCGAACTCTGGCTCAAGAACGTCCTTGGCGGTCGGCCGTCCTGACCGTGAAACGTTTGCTCATCCTCGTCGAGGGCTCCACGGAGGAACGATTCGTTAACCTCTTGCTCCGCGATCGCCTCGGGGCCGACGTAGGTGCCGGCGTACGGAAAGCCGGCGGCCTCGACCCACTCGGCGTCGGAGGCGAGCGCGGCGACGAGATGCTTGCCGTTCTCGGCGGAGGGGCCTTCGTAGGTCGAGCGGATGATGTCCAGATTCGTCATGTTCAGCCCCACTTCATCTCGCCCGTCGCGACCTTCGCGCCGATGTCGAGCGCGACACCCATCCCGGCATCGGGATAGCGCCGCTTCATCGCAGTCACGAGCGCCGCGCTATCGGTGGCCTTGGCGAGCTCCTCCTCGAAGGCCACGAGGTAGTTCCGCGTGTAGGTGATCGCGGACGCGTCGGTCGCCGCGGCCACGGACATATGCCCCGGGACTTCAGCGGCGGCCTAAACGGGATCCACTTCGCGGCGGGATAGAGATCCACCGCGCCGCGTGATCAGGGCGGCGGCGGCGGCGGGATCGTGATCCACCTGCGGCCATACGCCGGCAGCGGCGCACGC
>Ga0307513_10013534_pt1 | contig 10006 bp, 8 predicted proteins | sample 15_EM_MG_FD_202174 | JGI IMG/M metagenome (GOLD analysis project Ga0307513, IMG submission 202174) | Populus trichocarpa ectomycorrhiza microbial communities from riparian zone in the Pacific Northwest, United States - 15_EM | ecosystem: Host-associated > Plants > Roots > Unclassified | place...
TCCCACAGTTTTTGTGTCAGACGGCTTCCCACTGTTTTTATGTCACTTATCATTCCCACCATTTTTATGTCGTGTTTGGCCACTATTATAGGGGTTTTGACACAGAAAAGTGCTGACTACTATTGTCGGGCGAGGGATGATACACAGCCTCGAGCGGTGTTGATGTTGATGGGAGGGAATGATGGGAGATAGGTATGTCGGACCGAAGGATGGGTCCTTAACATATATAAGTCTAGCAGAGATGCCGGACATACCTCATTGGATCCTTCCAAGTCTTCTCATCACGTTTCAATCAAACCCACCCGTTCCACTCGACACTTCCTATCTTCAATGGCTTTTACTGCTCCTAGTTCTGCCCGTGTTTGGAATGCTCCTATGGGAGGTACTGTCCGTCGTATGGATCCTCGTACGCACAAGCAGGACAATCATGGGGCTCAGGGGTACAAGTCCAACCAAGAGGTGTCGGAGTTTGTCTTTCTCTTTGATCGAAAGACTAACACCGATCCAGATGATTGATCTCGCAACAAGGGTTCATCCTGAGTTGCCCTTGATCTATCGGATGGCCACATATGATGGTGGTTATCTCGATGATCGTCTCTGGGTCCAGGCTATGAGCACTGCGCGTTATATGGACGAGGTTCGTCGAGGAAATCTCCGGAGTGGTCCAGATGAGAATATCCTATGGAGGATGATTCGTTGTGGCGTCTTGGATCATTCCGAGGAGGACAAGGTTTGGGACAGTTCCACTAGGGCTATGAGGCAGAGTGCGGTTATCGGAGATCGCCTATGGTCTCTGATCGAGAAGGAACAAGAGAAGGTTCTTCTTCTTTTCCTCCTCTTGATTATAGAAGGAAGAATTGAAGTTGTTCCTAGAGCGATCGTTTGGAGCGCGAGTTACGCATGGCGAAGATAGACCACAGTCTCCTGGTCACCGAGGTAGAGCAGATGAAGACAGCCTTAGGGCTCATGGCTGATAACAACAAACAATGCGACATGAAGTACGATCGGGAGTTGTCGAAGCATCAAGATCGATTGGATCGCCACAGGGATGACATCGACAGAGTTCGTCGATACAAGGATGAAGTGATCTCCATCAGGGATGATCTTGTCAAGGTGGAGAGCGAGGTTATTGACATGAAGGATCATTTGTGTCATTGTGGGGACTCGGTATGTGATCGATCGAATTGAATTGATGTCGATCTGATCGATCTTCAGGGGTATCGCTTGGTTCGTACTAGCCAGATCGGGAGCGACCATGGGGATGATGAAGGTTCGGAGCTGGAGTACGCCGTATCGAGCGCATATCACACTCCTCCGGTCGGGGCAATCGAACAACGTCCTCGAGATGTTGTGTTCTTCAGACCGTCGTCTCGAGTCGAGGGAGAACATCCTCGAGAGGAAGAGATCAGGGATGGGGAATCTCCTTATCCCAGTTTGTTGGCCGAACAACCTTTATGGAATAATGTTGGAGGTTGGGAAGCGAACAAAGATCTTCCTATCTACGACGAGAGTCGTGATCTCATGGAGGTCGTCAAGGAGGAAGAACACAAGCTCCGCAAGGAAGAGGTTCGTCGTCGTTTCGTCAAGGGGATCGGGTATCGCAAGGCTCGAAGATCTAAGCCTTATCTTCCTCAAGGTCGAATGTCCTGTTGTGGTGGTGGAGGAAAGGCCGATGATTCCCCTGCCATCGAGGGCGAGAAGATTGATCGCTTCTGGGACCTTGCTCCCAATCGAGAGTTGCGTCGAAATATCCGCCGAGCCCGAAGATCAACTGGGGATCGATCAGTCGATGGAGAGATTGGCCTTGGAGGACAGATCGCCATCGAACCACTTTCTCGATTCTGTCAGGACGAGCTCGAGGCCTTTGGAAGAGGCGGTGGGTCGAGTTCCGTTGATGAACGTTCTTCCGAGGGTCGAGACAGTTGCAGCGGAGAGGAATCTCTCGTTGTCTTTGCCTGACGACGAGGCGCGGCTTCGAGGGATCATGAGCCATGTGCCGGTTAGGAGTCTCGAGGGTTGGCGAGGGAGAGTGGTATATCACATGGATGCCAGTCGTTGGGAGATGGAGTTGCACGTTCCCTTGGGGTTAGATGAAGGGGATCGTATCTTCTCAACCTTGACTGATGTTCACGACTCTCCTGATGGTTCTGCTTCTCCTGCGTCGTACCATGGCGAGGTCTTGGACTTTGATCAGAACGAAGAAGAGTAGTTGATATATCGTGTTTGTATCATCGAAGAGGCGGTAAGCCTCAAATCAATTCGTCTTCTTGTCTTGTTTTGAATGTTCGTGAGGGGAAACGAGTCGGAAAGTAAGGAATGTGTTCGAAGAGGGGAGGTCTTCGTAGATTGTTTGGCGGTTTTGAAATTTTTATTTCGGCGTTTCTGTTAGCGTTGCAAGCGCGCTGACAGAGCCTCGTAGCCCATGTTCCTTCAATGTTCCTACAAACGGACCATGTACTTAAGATGTTTCCACTTGAGATGGGCCTAGGAATATCTAAAACTCATTTCCAGGAACATTTTAAATGTTACCAATGGAAACATTTGGGTTTCATCTTAGCAACACATTCCAAATGTTCCATAAATGTATCTGTCAGTTACAGTGCAGTAAAATTGACCCAGACCTTGAAATGTTCCTCAGATGTTCCCACTCATTTCTGGGTACCCTTGCCCCCAGTGTCATGCACGGACGTGAGTATAATCATATATTTCAAATAGCTAGCTACGAACTGTATATAAGGAAGCCTGTTAGGTAGAGAAACAAGAACCCTTTCGAACAGTTCACACCGCGTGTTTACCTTGAGCAAGATCGAGACCTTGCCAATCCGAAATTGCGACGAAGTTCTCGTTTGAGCCTGAGGGTTCACATAAAGCTAATTGTATCAGGTTCTGCACACCACTTCCTTACTGTCTTAAGTTCATTTCAACCATTACCCAGAATCTGGAGCCAGAGTCTTCAAGATACACTGTCTACTGTAAGATGTGTCAAATAAAGAGTCTCAGAAATGTGATGGTCAAATGCCCACCAAGAAGGCCATGTCAGGGTTGTGTGTTTGTTTACTAATTGCTAGGCACCAGAGGTGTAATGAACAGATGAAAGGAGGTGGAGAGGGAGGGTAGGAGAATAAGAGGGGTAAAGATTGGGAGAGCCAGTGTTTAAGGGTAGACCAGCTTCCAGAATCTGTTGATGAAGTTGAACAATTGGTGTTTAAACAACAAGAAGTCCTCTTCAAAGAGGTGTATGTCAGTTAATTTGACTATCCAAGCACAGGTGTCAATAGGTAAGACCATTGGAGTATCCTACCAAATAACTACCAGAGATTCACACAGGTGTTGTAGATGTTTATCTTTGAGAGTAGTGGAAATTGTCAGGGACACTCTCACCCTAAGCTCTACTGCACTAAGGGTCTTCTCTGACTGATGTTCAATGACAATCATGAGCCAACTGAGGTGGATGTGTGCCTCAGACCAAGGGGCTTATCACAAAGAGCAACTTGATCCATCAATTGGGTGATAGAATTGGAGTGGAGGAGAGCAAGAGGGTGCTGGGGTTATTTCAAGGAAAATAGACTCACTTGTCCATAATAGCACAGTTTCCTAGAATCACAAAGCTAAAGAGACACCAGCTACAATCTACCTACTTATATACCCCTTGGGACACTTGTCATCCGCATTGATAGTATCAGTGTCCATATCTCCCATTGTAACTGTTGTTGCTGGAAGGGGCTGGTTCACATGAGTGGCTGCTACCCATCTGAACTGAGAAGAACTCACTAAATCATAGTACTGGGGAAATAAACCTGATGGCAACAGCACAGGATGAGAACTGGTGCTGGCTTCCTGCTATGATATAGATACTGCAATCAGGTTACAGCTGATAACACTGGCCCATCAGTGGCACATTCACTATTCACACATGTAGCTCACCTACATTGCTCCTGCCATTGCTGACTGGCATAGAACTGTATCTCTTCCCCCTCATTTGCTATTTCTTCTGATACCACTTCCAGTGGAGGTATTTGACTGTTTAAGAGTCTGCCATAATGACTACAGTGCAGCCATGGCTGGTGTTGACAAGGTGGATGGCAGGGGTCACCAATTATTGATTATTGGTTTTTTGATACTTGAAGTTTGACTATAACCATCAGCACCCTGATGACTTGCATTAGTAGCCACCCACATGGTATACTTGCAAAGCTCCAGTGCCAGGCAATCACGGGTGTCAAATGCATTGTTTTGAGTGATAGAGACTGTCAGAATAATCATTTCTGACATAAAGTCTGTATCAAACATGTAGACCACCACCACTTGCAGGCCCATAAATTTTTGAGAGGATAAAGAACTTGTTCTAACGTTTTCATCAGGACAATACCCACTCACAGTGACACCCAGAGATTTGATCACAATATACTCAACTACATACTCAGTGGGTTCTTTGAGAGTTTGTTGTGAGTTCTTTTCAAAGAACTTACCAGGCATATTATGGCTACATTGCTGAGGATTTTTTGAAAGAACTCTCAATGAGTGGGTCAGGAAAATTATGGATAAGTTTTGAACAAATTTGACAAAGAACCCAGGGGGTTCATTCAGAAAGTACCTGGTGAGTATTTGGCAGGTTTTTTTTGAACAAACTCACAACTTACCTACTGGGCAAATTGGGAGCAAATTGATTACAAACTCTCAAAAAACTCTCAATTTACCTGTCAGGTAAGATCCCCTCTACCCCCAGTGTATCTAGTCACCCTACACCACTAGAATGAGAAACAGCTTTATCTATGAGAAGCACCTATCAACAAACTGATCAATGAGACTGTTGCTCAAGAGGAGTCCAAACAACCTACTCCTCAGCTACCATCATCCTAACTCAATAGCAGTTGTAGCCCAATCTTGCAATAGGAAGGTAGGTTCTCCTGAATAGGGAATGGATAAGATTGTAGATACTGGTGCTGTGCCTCTGGACATCGCACAACTTACAATGGTGCTGTCACTTCTCTAACTAATTGTGTTTATGGCAGTTGCATGTAAGGGCATCCTTATATACATCATTCCATAATTATCATTGATTTTTATCCCACCTTGTATGTCCACCACATTACAAGTACTTTGAATACACACATACATATCTTATAAATTATCACAGGATGCATTGAAGAGTTTGCTGAGGTAGGAAATTGTAAAGAAAATATATTAAAAATATATAAATACTATCAGCCTATTTTGTGTTCTAAAAAGTGTAATTAAATTTAGACTTTTCCCAAGATTCTAAATGGCACAACAAAAAGTTTGAGTTTAATTACACTTTTTAAGATGCAAAATAGGCTAATAATATTTATACTTTCTACTACATTTTCTTTACAGTTTTCTACTTTAGAAAACCCTTCTAAGCACCCTGTGTGAACCCATAGTTTGGCTCAGTATTCCACAATTGCCACAAAGTTACTTGTTTCAACCATTCCCTACAAATGAGGTAAACCCTGGTCAAGAAATGCCACTGTTACATATAGTCACCTAGTAATAACCCGAATGAATACAAAATTTACATCACCATTTATAGTCAGAATTGGAGTCACCTTTGGTAGTGAACTGGATATCCTTCTATCTTTTCCACCTTTTCCAAAACAGCCACAGTAGCCCAACCAGGAAGTTTTTCTCAAAGTTTTTGAAAAGAGTTGATATGATCTTTTGTGAGCTGCAGAGGTATTGTCAGTTTTAATAGGAACAAATCAGAAGGTCTCCACCTTCATAGGGGTTCTTCAGCCACAGGTATGACATCTGTATTAACAACTCCTGGTACAAAGTCTTCATTTTTGGTGCACTTGTGGTCATAGATGAGTGGGGTAAGTAGATGCCCACCCCCATCATGTAGGTGTAGATCTGCTTCACAAGTGTGTTTCTTACAACATTCAGAATGAGGTCAAGTGTGAGTGGTAGATTTTAAGGTATGGGTTTTGGGCAAGTATCTATATTGAGTCTCTAATCCATAAACAGGTGGCTTTTGGGCAAATCCAGCTAATATCAGAGGAATGGATTGGGTGTTCTTGATTGACTAGCTTGCTATGCACTTTCTCCATGTGACCATCATTTCCCTGTTCCCAAACTGAAACTGCATATTGGGCATTTCTGAATTGAAGAAGGCATCTAGATCTTCTACCAAGGTGATCAGAGACCCCAAACAATGTCAACTTTATAGTTTAACTCACAATTTGTATTCACTTCTGAAAGGGATAATGTATGCACAGGTGACACAGTGGCTGATGCAACAGCCAACTGAACAGGCAAAGGGGGATGCACAAACAAGACAATTGGTAAATATAATGAATCACATTGAACAAGCCAGGTTAAGGACCACCTTCAAGAAAGTTGAAATGGGAGATACAGCAAACTGAATATGAAGAGATGTGAATGATGTGTTGATAGCAACAAAGGTGGCAGGGCTATTGATGAGCAATAGTTAATGGAATTGATGGAGTTGATGTTGATAGACTGGATGAGAGTTGACATAGACAAATTGTGGCCATGGCACCTTTAGGTTAGGTTAGGAGGTGATTGAAAAATCTTGCACAAAGATAAGCTGCTGGGGCTTTTGAGTTGTTGGGTTCCTAGAAGAGGGGGGGCAAGGTGGGTAGAGGGGATAGATAGGGAAATCAATGATCTATCCCTTTCACTTATATAGCTCTTCAGTACCCACTCATTAGTCATACCATATTATACCCCAGGCTGGGTTAATGAGTCACTAGGGGGAGGCCCAGCCAATAGTGGCACATCCAACAAAGATTAATTATTTTGATGGGCTATGAAGCTTCTCATCAGAATGGTTACTGGAATTTCCACTCACTGGAGCAGATCTTTGATGCATCTGAAACATCTCTTGCTTCCATCAGGTCTTTCCATCAGTACAGGTCCATCAGAAGAAGCCCAGCCCCTTCTCTGTTCCATTAGACATTCCATCACACCTGTTGGTGACATGACAGACTTCTAGAAGCTGATGTACTAAGTTCTAAGATGTAAGGTTCTCATCAGAATGTTCCATCAGGAGGTTCCATTAGAATTTGATTGACAGTTGCTAGACCTGTGCTGGTGATGTGTGATATTTGATCAGATCATTCCATGTTGTAACCTATCCATATTTAGAGTGAGATCCAGTGGTGTCAAGGTGGGCCTTGGAGAAATTGGCTTATCCATTAAGATTGTAGAAACATGCTTGTTATTAACACCTGACTGAGCATCTACTACTGGTGCATCAACTCCCTAAGCCCCTGAGAGCAACCCTCCAACATACCACAGGCCTTCTCAGAGGTAGTCAGATTGAGAGTGAAGAACAATTTTGTATGCCTAATTGAAATTGAGGTCATACTTGCAAACATCACTACCCCATAGCAGTGGGTCTAGGCATACAACTGTCTGACCTAGGAATGTAGTGAGGCCTAATCACTCAGCCCAAGAAGATATAACCAACCAAAACAGCAATATTGCCAGTGAGCTTTGAATAAGCTTGGTGTAATTCTTTACATCCATCACAAATTTGTAGGTCTTACTTGCTAGCATGCATGTAAGTATGTGCAGGTAGGGCCAGTGAGAATCATTACCTTTTCAAGGGGTTTTCAATACTTTTGAAAGAAGTGTGAAATCTGTTTGACAAGTCTTCTTTATCACAGGCAAAACAACAGTGGGTACAGCATCAGATCTAGAATGTTCAATACCTAGCATTGGTGTGGTATCAGGCATGGTGCTAAATGGCATCTCAGCCAGTTCATTATGTACCTGACTGTACATAAGTGGGACAGTAGACCAATGGGACTATCAAGGTCCAAGCTAGGGGGGACAGGCATCAATTGATGAGGGGCATAATGAGAGTGAAGATATTCACTTAAAAAATTAAAAGAGCTCTTCTAGTGCAGAGGAAAATGGACTTTGACTCAGAATTATTATTGCTGATGTAAGCAGGACAAGGGAGTATATAAGGAAAACCCCTCTGGACATCTTTTCCCAATCCTCAATCTTCTCTGTAACCCCTTTACTCCACCAACAGTAAGTTGGTACCCAATAAACCACTTTCCTTCTTAATTCATATACTTGGCAGGAGTCTCCTGCCCATTGTGTATCGCCTGTCTCTCATCCTAAGCCCAATCTCCTTTTCCCTTTCCCTCTTAATCCTATAAGAGACATCAGGAACAATTTGTGGACTCAACACTTGTTGACAAGCCTACAGGTTAACCAGACCAACAGCCAACTCATACACTGTGCCTACTATTATCCTTTTAGCTCCTTAGATTTAGGGTATCCCACCCCTCCCTTCTCTCCACTGCTGATCACTACCTTGAGTGGTGATCAAAGTTTGATCCCAACAAAGTATTGGGTACAGTATTGTTTATTGTTTATCCCAGGTTCTTCAGTGATGTTCCCATCCTTCAATTCCTCACTCATCCCATCTTCAAGTATCCCTATCTAGTTATTTGTTGGTAGGACATCCCTACTGCCTTACCTGGACAAGCTTGCACCTGGGTAGACAAATTAGGAGAAGCATACAGATTTGAAGATATCTGGTTATTCAAACATCAGTTATTTAACCTCATTGATAAGTTTTGTAAACCAGTCTATGTCATGCTTTTTGCCTTTTCCTCTCATTTTAACAGCTAAGTCATAGGTGCCCACATATGCTTAAGTCATGTGGACTTTATTTTGGACTTATCTCTCTTTTTTCTTCAGACTTATCTTACCTTATCTTATCACACTCACACAAACAGCAAGCCAAACACACATGTCATTCGAGTGATCTACTTGGCCAAGGTACTAGACAAGCCCTGGATAAACCTGGCCCTATCCTCTTCAGAGGTCTCAGGATACACCATGAGATCACTGCTCTCTGATGGCCACACTGACATCATCCTCCCACTCAAGGTCCAATCCATTATATCCTTCCTCCCCTGAATCTCCCTGTCCATCTTCCTCTCCAAAGACTCAATAGGTGGCCCGGTGCTTGGACTGGCCACTGGCAGAAGGAGATAAGGATTCAGTGACCTACCCCAACTTGGCTGCATTGCTGGTAACCTCTTTGGCCCCTTCTTTCCCTGTTGCCTCACCCTCTGCCCACTGATTGCAGGAAGAGGAGTCGGCACATGATCCCTAATAGGGACAGTCCTTTCCAACTCATCAGAATCCAGACTAGCAGACAATTTGCCCAAGATCAGATCCTCAGAGAACTCAAACAGATCATCCCTGTTCCCAATCCATTCATCTCCAAGCAGAGACCAATGTCAAAGAGATGACTCTCCATCCTCATAGCAAACACCTGATGTGTCACCACAATGTTCTGGATGTCTTCATGAAGAAGCTTGATCTAGAGAATGGGAGTTAGTTCAAATATGGAACTGGGTGTCCCAGTCCCTCACCTTGTTCCTCTGCTCATTGATCACCTTAAAGAGCTCGTGAGTGAGTGCAGCATTGGCCCAGAGGCAATGCTTCTCCTACATAGTATGAGTATCACTTCTGGGAATATCATCACGAATGGTTCGCCAGAGGAGTCAGGCATACCAGGAGTTGGTGACATAGGACTTCTAGCCAACATCAGCATCAGCACTGACACTGGGGGCAGAGGGGGTCTTACCTGGCAGGCAAATTGAGGGTTTGTTGAGAGTTTGTAATCAATTCACCCCCACTTTGCCCAGTGGATAAGTTGTGAGTTCATTCAAAACTTACTCACCACTTTGATCTCAATTTGATCAGTGGGTAAGTTGTGAGTTTGTTTAAAAGAAACCTGCCAAATTACCCACCAGGTATTTCTGAATGAACCCCCTGGGTTCTTTGACAATTTTGTTCAAAACTTACTCACAATTTGCCTGAGCCACTCATTGAGAGTTCTTTCAAAAAATACCCAGCAATTTGATCACAATGTACTCAACCATATACTCAATGGGTTCTTTGAGAGTTTGTGGTAAAATTGAGCCACATTGAGAGTTTGTTGTGAGTTCTTTGAAAAGAACCCACCAGGTATATTGTGGTCAAATTGCTG
>Ga0307513_10013535_pt1 | contig 10006 bp, 13 predicted proteins | sample 15_EM_MG_FD_202174 | JGI IMG/M metagenome (GOLD analysis project Ga0307513, IMG submission 202174) | Populus trichocarpa ectomycorrhiza microbial communities from riparian zone in the Pacific Northwest, United States - 15_EM | ecosystem: Host-associated > Plants > Roots > Unclassified | place...
AGCCCGGCGGCCCCGCACCTATCGTACCTCATTATCGTTCAGACAAAGAACTATCCAATATGCGCCCTGGATCAATACACCCATCGGAAGGAAAGCGAACACCCGGAAGCATATGTTGTTCAGCAAACTCAGCATGCACCGTTATCATTCGACAAACCTCTGGGGAGGCACTTGCGATCGGTGAGAATGACTCGTATGCGAGTAAGCTACGGAGTCTGGAAGAGCTTTCTTTGTTCTTTTCTTTGTTAGCATGATTGTTCTTCACAGGAGAAAAGGGAGACCTGCGTAGAAGAGCGGGGGCGAGCATGGAAGGTCTGGGGGCCGGCATGGAAGCAGCTGTATGCGTAGAAGAAGGTGGATCAGTATGACGATCGATGGGAGGATTGGACTCGGTGGGCGGAAGGAAGATATTGTTGTTTTTCCTATATACTCCTGGCTTCGCCGTTAGTTATGTTAGTTAGTTGAGTCAGTGAGCATCGTGAGTGTGAGTGTGTTGCAGAAGAGAAAGATTTTCCCCCGCTTCAGTGTTGTGCGATCTATCTAGTATTGCCTTGCCTTGGCGTTTGTTTCGTTTCATCGCCTATCACTCGCCGTTTTATCGCCGCCGTTATTCGCCGTTCAACCATAGCCAATTTGTAAAATGTGAAAGTTATGAGTCAAATGACGTCATAGTGCAAAAACCCAACCTACCTTATGACTAATAAGTATCAGTCATGTGAAATCTGCCTTGCTTAGTCACGATTTGTGATACTTCGCCTGAGTGGTACCTGGCATCGCCTGATTCAATGCCAAAATCGGTAGAACCGGCGTAGCTTGTATTGATCGGTAGGCGTTGGGTAGGGTCAGGTAGCTCAAGGCTCCCATATTCGATAGTGGAGTCCTTGAGGCTTATATCTAACGGCTCTGGGGTTCCCTCATTGATTCTCGATAGATACTCTGCTAGGAAATTCTTCGCTCCAGGCTGGTATTCTATTTTAAAATCAAAATGACTTATGTGCGTTAGCCATCTCTGCTGTCCTGCATTGAGATTCTTTTGTGTCATGAGTGTGGTGAGACTCTCGTGGTCTGTAACCACTGTAAATTCCCTGTGTAGCAAATGGGGAGCGAATCCTTCCATAGCCTGAATGATTGCGAGCGTTTCCTGTTCGTGTGTGGGGTAGTTGCTTTGTGATGGCGTCAGCTTCCTGCTGTAGAAGGCTGCAGGTCTGGCTGCATCTCTGGTTGGTCCTTGGCCCATCCAAGCGCCCCTACCTGTAGGGGATGTAACGGTAAATAGCCATATCATATCTGGCTTATTATAGTCGATCGGTCTTAGGACTTTGTGGTTATCTGCAGCTGACTTGACCGCTTCGAAGGCTGCTTCCTCCACATCCGTCCACAGCCATTCAGCATTCCCACCCAGCTCTGTGAGCGGGTCTGTGATAGTCGTGATGTAGATAATAAACTGCGAGATATAATTAACCATTGCATTAAATCGCTGCAGTTCTTTCTGGCTCTCTGCTCTTGCCCTGTCCATTATTGTCCGGATTTTCTCTGGTGGAGGGTGGATGCCATCATTGTCTATCATATGGCCTAGGATATCGAGTTTTCTGGTAAAGAAAACACTTTTCTTTGGGTTGGCATAATAGCCGGCATTCTGCAGCTTACTGCAGGCGTTCGTAATCTGCTTAACATGCTCTTCAAAGATGTTACTGAAGACAAAAATATTGTCAATCTAGACCCATATGTTCTTGCCTAATTCGTCATGGAATAGGTCTGCCATAGGCCTCACAACGGGTCCCAGAGTATTCATATCTCCTTGCATCCTGACCTGGCTGGTAAAGCGGCCAAAGGGGGTCTTGATAGTGTTGTTCTTCACATCATCTGGATGGACTCTAGTCTGGAGGTAGGTGTCACTGAGGTCTATCTTGGTACGGAATCGTCCACTTGATACCGCATTTAATATAGTGTTTTGTTCCGGGATCTTTGTGTGATTGGCCTGGGTGTTATCATTCCTGAACACGAAGTCTACCAAGGGGCGAATTCTCCCATCAGGTTTGGCTTCTACAAACATGCTGGCTTCTCCGGGCACACTGGTCCTATTGAGGATACCGGTGTTCATCTGCTTTTTGATGCATGCCTTGTATTTGGGCATCAACGCTTGTGGCGCTTGGAAGGTGAGTGTCTTTAAAAGCTTGGTCGCGTCTAGGAGGCTTATCCTGTACATTATCTTGCGTACTGGGTGCAGTTCTTCAGGTACCTCTTTGACAAACACGTAGGGGAACATCGCCAGGAAGTCTGGTGCTTCTGGTGGTTTTGTCATGGCTGATCTAGATTCTCTAGATTTTCAGTCACAGGTAACGCTGACCTTGTACTTGGAGAAGTAAATGCTCTTCTTTTGGCAATCGATGACCACTCCTAGCTTGATGAGATCGTCCATACTGATGAGGATATTATAGTCTGATACTGGCGCGACCAGCCTAGGCACCTTGTCGACTCTCATCTTGCCTAGCTGAATCATAACCTCGACAGAGAAGTTGCTAGTTGATCGTGACCCCTTAACTGTCATCTTTAGCGTGACGGGATTCTCCCTAGCAGTGTAGGGGATGTTGTGTGTTGTAATGAATTTGTTGGATATCAGGGTACCGCCAATGGTTCATCTATCTGCAAGGGCTCTGGCGGGCTTGCTATTGATGTTGATAGTAAATTCAAGTGCCTGGAATGGCCTATCCTTTGGCATGCCTACAGTAGTCTTGTAGGTTCTGATTGAGACGCTGCCATCTAGCTCCTGTGTGCTGTCCGTTTCGGGCTCATATTGGTCTTCGCTGCTGTCTGGGCTGTCCACAGAGATGCGAACATGCTTGGTCTTAACTTCTTTCTTTGGGCATTCATTTGCCATGTGTCCGCTTTCGCCATAGTACAAAGAGGCTCCTTATGCCTTGCCGTGGTCCATCTCAGCCTTACTTGGCTTGTTGGCATTGCTATTGGTCCTCTTCTTGGCCAGGGCCTTTCCTTTGCCTGTGTTCCTGGGCGTTGATGTAGTAGAGCGCTTGCGGTAGGTATTCTCTTTCTTTGGTAGATGGGGTTTGTTGCTAGAGGCCTGGCTCCTATTGCTGCCTTTGTAGCCGCCGGTTCTGTACATAGTGGGATCAACGTGTTCTCCTGCAGCCGCCATCTGGTCCCAGGTATCTTCTGGTCTAAGCTGGGGTTCAACATTGTGGCGTAATCTGGAGTCCATTGCATGGAGAAATCGCTACTTGTCTGCATAATCTGAGATGGATTCATTGGGAAGAGCTCCTTTGAGGTCCGCTAGTTCTCCGACTATGTTAGTTATGCGTGCTGGCTGTCCCCCTGCTGTCTGGAGGACATTCTCCCACTTGTGATAGGTGTTATCAGTGTTTGTAGAGGCTTCGAATAACTGCTAAAAGGGGTGTGTCAGCTGCGGTAGGGTGAGGTTCTCTTCCTCTGTATCTAGTGTCTGGAATGCGTTGTTTGCCTTCCCTTCTGTGTAAAAGCCATAGTACTCTGCTACTCCAGCGGAGTCATCATTCAGTCCAGATCTCGCCATGTAGTACTTCACTGTTCCGAGCCATCCCTTGAGTTTGTCTACTTTGAGGTCTTCTCCTTCACCGCTCAAGAAAGGCGGCTTAGCAGGCTTGGAGGGGGCAACCTGGGCAGACCTGAGTCTGGCATGCTCCCTGTAGGTAGGTCTGGGGCTGGATCTGGTGGATTTGGTCGTTCAGGGTGCTCTCTGGCGCTCCTGGATCTTGAGGGTGTTTCTGGTCTGTCTGGGACGAATGTACCGGGTAGGGGTTGGTCTCGATGCTTTCTAGAGGGCGCTCTGGTTGGTGTCTGACTTCCAAAGACTCCTAGAAGGCTGGGTGCTCGCCACCTGCTTGTTGTGGGGCGTTCTGGTGGGCATTCAGTTTCCGAAGTTTCCTGTGCTGCTGCTCTTGGTGCTGCTCTTGCCTCACGCAGCCGGGCTTCTCCTTATATGAGTTCCTCAGGTGTGAGGTTGTGGTCTTCACCTGAATCGGTGTCTAGAGCTCCTTGAAGAACCTGCCTGGTTCTTGCTGGTGTATCTTCTGAGCCTGGCTTGAGCCCAGGGGTTTGTTCCTGTGTAGTTCGTTCTGGGGTATCGTCTGTGGGTTCTGCTGAAGCAGGATTGTAGGCCCTACCGGACCTGGTAACCCTTCTGCTCCTGCCTTCTGCTATTGTGAATGTAGCACCTGAGCCGCGAGTTTCTTTCCCTGCAGCTCCTGCTTCTAACTCATTATCAAGATACGGGGTGGGCGATCAATCTTACCAGGCTGTTCCCAATCCTGAGAACAAAGAGGTTTCACCTGCTGTTGGCAAAAAAATGTAAGAGGTTTATTCCTGTCTAACGAAAATGCAGGAAGACCGACGATAGACCTGCTAGGGATGGGACTAACGGAGGCTTCAAGGACCGGAGGTAAGAGATAATAGTTAAAGGACAAATAGAACTCAGCGATTGCCGTTCAACCCACTGTATTCTTAGACAAAAGGTCTGTCGAAGTCTGCTGTCTGCTGCTAGCCAGGAGACTGGTTCAAATACATACCGCAAGAGCGATAGCCTTCCTGCAATCACGATCACTACCAGTAGCTGCGCACATACCGGAATCCTGTAATCCTGCAAGACCAAACAAAGAAAGAAACAATGCTCAGCCTTCACCAGTGTTACATGACCATTCCATAGCGGCAATCCTAAATCTAAACATCCAACAAAGCAAACTAAGCATAGCAATACAATAGCATAGCCTATCTGACTCAGACACAGTGGCGGAGCAGAAATCAAATAATGTAAGCCAAATATAAATCAAATAACTAAACATAGGAGATACTGCACTGCCCGCTCCTGTGGACCGTTACCGGAACATGTATTTATGTTACACAAATGAGAAAGAGTTCGATAAAGAGAAAGAATGATATGCGAAGAGGATACGAGCTGGTCCAACTAGGGGACACAGTACACGTAGAACAGCTAGTGGCAAACAAGAATGGTCTACAATACCCCAGGAGGGATGCCCATGAGCAAGAAAGTGTCCATAAAGTTCATTCCGTTAGGGGAACCTGATACTGTAACAGCCGGCCAATTCAAACAAAAAGTGGGAGATATAATACAAGGATGAACCACAAAACTATAAAACGAAACTTGAAATGACAACAACCAAAAGAAAACACCTGCACGATCTACCTAGACTGGGGGGTCTAACCTAAGTGTATTGAGCTAGGCAAGCAGCCCAGAGGTAGGTGGCTAATCTAAAACACAAATAGTAGTTCAATACAGAGAAAACAGGAACTACAGAAACTATAATGAAAACCCCAAAAGGAAAGGTTGTCGGGTCCAACCTGGCCTAGTACTTGTATATTATAAAGCGTAGACCTGCACTCTCGGCTAGATAGATATTTGCCACATTGGTTGGGGCAGGAGAGGTTGGTTGGCGGTGCTGGTAGGTCAGGAGAAAAACAGACTTGAGCAGACTCACAACCCCCAGGTTTCCGGGCACTGCGGCACACCTGGCCCACACAATCGATTGAAAACCTAGTACTTATAATCAGAACTTACCACGTAACAGGTATGGACTCAAGTCTAGTGTGGAGTGAGTGGTGGCGCTTAAATCTCGGAGGGCTTTGTCAGCTGGGGAAATATCCATCAACACAGTGCCTGTACTAGGACCCAGCGAGTGGGCATGGCTTCTGCAGTGGATATCGAATAGTATCGCCAATGTGTTTACCGGCTGCCAGCCTCTAAGTGGAGCATTGAAAGATGTCGTGCTGATGTTTCCGAGTCTTCATGTTCACAGAGTTCAGACTAGGGTTGTATACGAGCGAAGCGGACTTCGGCTGTTCAAGCCACACCAGGTTAGGAGCCGGCGCCAGTGTCTTAGAATCCGGTCCCTTAGATGCTCGAATACAGCACCAGGGGACTCCAGTCGCTTGTTCGCGCCAGCCAGCCCATAAAGGGGTCCACAAGGCACTTTGCCCAAAGACCCGAACCTCTTGTCTGGTTCGGGGCGCGTTGATGGCCGCTCATTCTGGCCGTTAAACAATACTAGGGGAGAGTAAGAATAGTCACCTAGATTCTGACTAAACCTAGACCTAATGTTTGCCAGCCTAGGCCTCTTTGTGGGTTTCCTGGTCCGATTATGGTACTCATCTACTCTGTGAGGTTCAACCTGAATACTGGCATTGATTGGCCCCACTTGGCTGTTCTCCGACCTGTGGGGTTCTGGACATCCATCCCTACCACATTCCTGATCAACCTCAAGCATGACAACCTGCTTGCATTTACCACTGTTATTGGCTGCTGTCAGGGATGCTTTCTTTAGATCAGTCCCGTATGCTCGTTGCCTATCAAACCTCAAACCACATGAGCCAAAGTCACCACAGGCGACGGAAGGCTGCATACCCGAACCAGTGGGCTTTCTTTTACCAAAGCCCACCCAATTGATCCGATATATTTGCTAAGATAATTTTGCGAAATTACTAGTCGTGTTGGTTACAGGGCCTCCGGAGCGCCGAAAGATTGCGTGCCCCCAGCCTAATTCCCCGCCCCGGGCCGTCCAGCAGTGCGGGGCAGGGTGTGTTTTTGTAGAATTCTCTGCCCCTGCCCCCGGCCCCGGCCATTCCCCACACGGGCCCACATGAAAACAGGTGGGGAGAAACAGGGCCCTGTCCTGGGCATGAGCCGTGACTCGCCCTGGACGGGGGTGGGGCAGACATCATACCAAAAATAACCCCCCTGGCCCGTTGTAAGGGTGGGGTCTGCCGAGGGAAAACCTGCCCCGCCCCGCCCAGTAACGAACTCTAATTACTACTCCAGGTGGTCCTTGATGCGAGCCTTCGCTCTTCAGCCCCAGTAGATGATTCTGCCTGGTGGTACTCTGGGCTCTGCCCATCATTGGTACCAGGGGACCTGCAATCCAAGGCCAGGGTTGGGGTCCCAGGCTATCCCGCAGGTCAAATTGATAGCACTGGGAAGCGGATTTCTATCTTGTGTTTCGGATCATAGATGGCAACCCGAGAGCTGATGACTTCGTCGGCTCACCAGATTCGATGAGACTCATATGCGCACAAGTCTACTATTTGGGATTAATGTTAGTTGGGGAAGCCCAAGTGGCAACTCTGGATCATCCTGAATCACACATGTATCATGTCTTTTCGCCCCAATAAGCATATAAACACTGACTACAAGTGCTACCATTCTGTCTATTCGTGCTAGCAGGTAGTGTTCGTTATGGGGCCTTTGGGGCCCCGAAGAGCGCAGGGCATAGCCCAATATCCGCCTGAATGGCCCCGGGAGGGGCTTCCTTTAATAGCATTCCGGGCCCCTGCCCCTGGCCCGGCCCGTTCCCCAGACGGGTCCCCGTCAAAAAACGTGGGGAGAAACGGGGCCTTGTCAACGAAATGAGCAGGGACTCAATCCGGATGGGGGCACGGCAGGGATCACCCCCAAAATAACCCCCCCGGCCTGTAGTAAGGGCGGGGCCTGCTTAGTGTTCGTTACAGGGCGTCCTGGGCCCCGAAAAACACGGTCCCCCGGCCCAACTCCCCGCCCCACCCCGCTGAACGGCCCGTTGCGGGGCCTGTTTTTTTAGGGTTCCCTGCCCCTGCCCCTGGCCCAACCCGTTCCCGAGACGGGTCCCTGTTAAAACATGTAGCGAGAAATGGGGCCCCCTCCAGGGAATGAGGGAGGACTAGTCCCGGACGGGGTCGGGGCGTCGGACACCCCCAAAATTACCCCCCAGGCCCGTTTAAGGGCGGGGCCTGGCCTGAGACAACCCGCCCCGGCCCTCCTCGTAACGAACTCTACTAGCAGGTTTGGAACGGTAGGCTCAGTTAGCTCCATCCACTAAACATTTCTCCCACGTTGCCACTAGATCTCATGTATCTTGACAGGTGAAGGTCTGCTTGGGCCTAGTAAGTATACCATATTTATCCCGAGATGGACTGACCGCAGACCGGGGTGATGTGCAGGAGCTATATCCGCCTATATTTTTCTACTTTAAAGTCGACGCTTGCAGGTACCGATCAACATTTCTAGCGGCGCAACGGCCTTCAACCGCAACTGCGGCAACCGGCGTGCTGCGCAGGTCTGTGAAGATTCACCAATGTGTCGTTGGTATTTCCTTTAGCCAAAGGTCAAGGCTTTCGGTAAAATATTCGCCACTGCCGATATTAGCCTGCCAGTCCTGACCTCTGGGTAACTGGCATCTGGGTAAGAGCCTCTGCCGGGATGGTTGCCCATTTTGCAGCCGTACTCTGCTTCTACCCTGGGATCCCGTCTTGCTCCGTCATCCATGTTATAGCAATTTGCCACCCTATATGCTCCAGGTTATTGGTTCGTAGGCAGTGAAACCGACAAATGTGCTTCCACAAGGTAATATCGTGATTGGTTTCATATCACACAATTATTCAAAAGGGAGAGCAACCTTGGCAGCTCCCATTGTAAAGGTGAGGGGTGTGAGTGGTGGTAGATGGGTCAGTAAGATAATATGGTTTTTGGTGCTTTAACTGGTCCCTGAGCAGATGCAGGATGGCCGGTAGCAGATGCTAGGTCATTTCATGATGAAGCCTGATGGAAGAAGCGAAAATGAGAATAGAGCGGGCCTGGGGGACCGTGAATTAGCCCGTGCCAATGAAGCCCAGCCCCAGACCAAAGCCAATTGTCTACATGCTCTCTTCCATCTCGTGCTGCCACCATTAGAGCAGTTTGCACAAGAAGGGGTGGTGTTGGGTTAGGCGGATGGCGAGAGGGTCCATTGTTTTCCCATTTGTCTGCCTTGATCAGAGATCATGCTGTGCATGCCGCCTTGCAAGCAATAGACATTATGTCAGCCTAACTGTGTGAGATTTCATGCGAGAAGCTCAGTGGGGATCGCCAGTGGATGTATGACACCTGTGACTAGGAGGTATATACAAAGAAAGCAGTGAGGGATTACGCGGCAGAAGCACCCAGTAGAGCAGAATACTTTGACATGTTGGCCGTCAATAAACGAACCTATGTGTTCATAGGACTAGACCAAGCAGGCTGCACGGACCTACACATGGTGGACCTCTTGCACAACATCAACCTTGGCTTATTCAAACATATGCTGGAATGTGTGAAAGCAATTCTGCAAAGGCATAAACGGCAGCAAGCGTTAGATTATGCATGGAAAGAAATTCCTCCTTACCTGGGATTCAGCATACAGACAAAGGCCTATTGCACAATGTGACAATGGCAAGTAGAATAGAGTCGCAAACTTGGCCTTTGTGTTACAGGCGTATGGGCCTCCACATTGCAAAATCGGGATACTACATTGTATCATGATTTCCAGAGCTCTGGGAGGTCTGTTAGCGAACTAGAGAACTTCACTCTGATAGGGCAATATCGCAGTCATACACCAAAAAGACTTTCCTATCAGGAAAGCTCCCTGGAGTCATTCCACTGAACAAAGTATATTTTTCTCCACTTCGGTACCTTGAAGGCGACCCACATCCAAGCTAATAGCCACCAGTGGGAACTCAGAAAACTCATGGTAGAGGGGTGGATGTAACAAACACATTCCCGTCGGTGTTTTTCGTTAAACGGGGAACGACTAATCGTAGTGCATATCGTGATTGTTGACCATCTTCATAGGCTCGTTCGAGGAAGTCTTATTACTATACGATCGGAAGGTACAAAGTCCAATCGCTAGAGGACTAGGTGCTCGCGCTCGAGCTCGTAGAGTTTCGCGTAAGAAGTAGAGTAATAGGTTCGTATATCTTGCACCACGGGAAGGTCACTGTCAAAGGGCATGGCCCGTGCTCCAGTATCCAAGTGTTGTATTACTTAGATGGTTGCGTGAAGATCCTATCTCTTGGTCGTTTTTTTTCTTTTCTTTTTCTTTTTTTTTGTAATCAAATCGTTATTATGTTTAAAGGTACAAAAGACTCATGCAGCGCTAGCTATGGAGATAAAAAACCTATAAGCAAACGTCTTCCCGCCCGCTTCACCTCGTCATAGGAAAAATCAAACCCCCCG
>Ga0307513_10013536_pt1 | contig 10006 bp, 11 predicted proteins | sample 15_EM_MG_FD_202174 | JGI IMG/M metagenome (GOLD analysis project Ga0307513, IMG submission 202174) | Populus trichocarpa ectomycorrhiza microbial communities from riparian zone in the Pacific Northwest, United States - 15_EM | ecosystem: Host-associated > Plants > Roots > Unclassified | place...
ATGTGTGATATCATAACTTACCTGTACTAGATAAGTACTGTGCAGTGAGGATGGCAATTCCTCACTTTGTGTTTACACCCAAAAAACTAGTGAGAACATAAGACTCACCTGTACTCACCTACCTTTGCCACACAGAGGTGAATCAGCATAAAAAGCAGATGTATGGTGGTGCCCACTAGTTGTCTGACAACCACTTGACCCCAATCCAAATGAACCAGACCCTCACCCTGCACCTGCTGACACACCCAACTGCCTATCCAAGGAGAGATGGAAGAAGGAGACTGTCTATAGCAAGTTGCACCCTCAGCAATTATAAACTGTAACAGAGGCATATATATGCCTCAGCAATATAAACTTGGATTTATAAAAAAAGAAAAAGAAAAAAGTAATTTAAACCAATAGCAGGGACTAAAGTTCTGTGATTTGGTGGAACAAAGGACAAGATATCCACATTTGTCATGAAAATTTTACACACATTTAGCTTTGTTTCCCAAGCCATAATTTAGCTCACAAGCAAATTTTGACCTTTTGTGAATCAGTTTTTTGCTCACTGCAAATGCATAAATAAGGTGTACTCCCTTCAAAGGCATGGGCTGTTACATGAAGTCATAACCTGAATCACTGCAATTGTATTTCATAGGAGTTGTGTTACTAATAACTGTCAGGTTCTGTGTCATTGTCCAATTCATTCTCATTCATTTTCATTCATCTCTGTTCATCCTTTCATTTGTTCCTATTCTCTGTATGTTCTCTGGTCTTGGACTCCTGTACTAGCAGTCTTGTTCCCCCCAGACTCTTTTCCTACACCTTGGTCCTTGTTTGTGTCATGTGCCCTAGCTCTAGACTGTTCTGTATCCCTTTTGTCCATGATTGCTACATAGTTGCTTCTCTGTTCTGGATATGTACTCCTTCTCATTTTACACTCCTGTGTCTTTCTGGTTGTCCTGTTTGATTCTCTATTTAGGCAACTGTATTCTCTTCTAGTTCCCCTAGTTTGGGATCAACTTGAACATGCCCCATTCTTCCAATCTCTTGTCCCTCCATTTCCCTTTCACCTGGAGTTTGCTCCTTCAAGCTCACTCCTCCTGCTGGGGTGTTGCTCAAGTCTTTAACTGTTGCAATTTGCCAAACCACAAGGTCTTCCTCCATTCCCAAGATCTCCAGACTCTGGACTTTCTGATTTATCAGCCAGACTTCCTATTTCCCTGAACAAGGTATCAGTATCTTACAGTATCCCAAACTATCTTTGCAGCAATTGATTTTAGCAATGTCCCAACAACATGACTCTCAAACTGGTCATTATACCAGCCTTCCTGAAGTCCAGGAACAACACCATGAAGAAGAAGAAGAACCTCCATTGCTTCAGGAAGAAGAAGAAGATCATCACCCACTTCAAGAACTCCTGTGCAATCCACCCCCACATGCAAACCATCTCTTCAGCCATATTGCTAGCAACCCAGGTACACCCAGCTGGAACCTAGCATCTACTTCAAACACAACTCCTACTGTCCTGGCCACCAATCCTCTGGCCAACCAGGCACCCAATCTGGCTCAAAACCCACTGGCAATGCCTCCGGCACTGGCTGGCATGGATCTGACCATATGGGTGAACAACCAGGCCCTCATTATGTCACTGATACCCACACTTCAATCCATCATGTCACAAAATCAAGCACCACCTCCAAGACCTCCAAAAGAGATGGATGCACAAGCTCCAGTAAAGTTCTCAGGAGACAAAACCTCCAAACTCTGGGACTTCCTTTTTGAATGTGGCCTTGTTTTTGATGCAAACCACTTACCTATGCCACAGACTGAGCTTGCATCATCTATGCCTTACAGCACCTTACTGGCACTGCCAAACGCCACTTCTGGCACAATATCAAGCAAGGCTATCAAACCACAAGAGTCACCTTGTGGGCTGCCTTTGCTCAAGAACTTGAAACTATCTTTGGTGACCTGGATAGAGTCAAACATGCTACAGAGAAGCTTGTATCCCTCAGAATGAACAACAATCAACACATCCACTGCTATACTGTCACCTTCAAGGAGTGTGCCAATGAACTTCAGTGGGTGGATGACATTCTTCACTTGTTCTACTACTGGGGACTCCTGGACTGCATCAAGGACCTCTGGGCCTGGATGGACCCACCTGCTCAATATGATGTTCTCATCAACAAAGCTCAGAAAGCCAACCTCCATTACTGGCATCATGTTGATGAGAAGAGGAAGAATCCTGCAACCAGCAAGCCATCAACCTCTGAGCAGAGGTCATCCAACCAGAAATCACACTCTGGCATGCCCACAAAATCTGGGCAAACCTCCAAATCTCAATCATCATCCACTCCCAACAAATCTACATCAAATTCATCATCCATGCCATGGACTCTGGCCAAGAACAATGACACCTACAAGGACTTGTCTGCAGTCCTTGGACCTGATGGCAAACTCCTTCTGGCAGAGAAGGAACACTGCAAGAAGCTCAGTCTTTGCCTTCACCATGGTGTCAAAGATGACTGTCCACCACCCAACTTCAATAAATCAAACACCCCTAAGATCAACAAACCAGCTAGCACCTCCAACACACCTAAACCCAAGGGCTGTGCAGCACAAGCCAAAGCCAAGAAATCAGACTCCAAGCAGGTGGCTTCTGCCAATGCCTTGGATTTTTAGTACACAACCCTGTTGGCATGCCAGGCCCCTGTGGTCACAGTAGCACACCCACTCAGCCTCCCAAGGTGAGGTTGAGTGCCATGGTTTCAAACTCTTCAGATTCTTTTCTCCTTAATCTTAGTTATTCAAAAATTCCCATAAAAACATTACTCAATTCTGGTGCTACTCACTGTTTCCTTGACTCATCTTTTGTTTCTGATCATCGCCTCCCTGTCCAATCCCTTCCCCAACCCTTATGCTTATGTCTTTTTGATGGGTGTTTTTCTGCTGATCCTATTATATATGAAGTCACCCTTCTGATCCATTTTGATCATAGCCACACCATCCCAATCACATTCCTAGTAACCCCTTTGGACCCAGACATCACTGCAGTCCTCAGAATAAGCTGGCTACACCAGCAAAATCTGTTGATTGATTGGGCAAGTAGCTGCATTGATTTTTATTTATTTATTTTTTCTGTTGGGGGAAAGGAGGGAAATGCATCATGCACCATAATGCCATCAGGTGCCATGTGTGGGACTCCAGTATGGCTTGCTGATGGGTCAATTTTACCTGTTGGACAATTCTGCCAACTGACCTACCCACTAAAACCCTCCCACACTGGTGATACCCTGCCACATCCCATCATTTGAGTTTGGCAGGAGGGCCTATCTCCTCCTGCCTTCCATGAAACACTCTGTGTTCTGTGTGGTGAAACAGTGTCTGGAGTGCTGTTTCTGATTAGAGTGAGGAGTGATGAGCGACTTAGAGTGAGGAGGGAACTGTATAAGTTTGGGATGCAAACACAAGATGAAGATCACTGATCAACATCAAGAGGTATTTATATGAAGGTAAGAGAGAGAAAGTACATGAGTGGCATGTGAGAGCATAACCCTAACATGGGTGGCATGAGAGTGGCAAATGAATGGAAGGAGAGTGGCTACTGAGTGTAGAAGGTAAGAGTGCGTCTAACTGTGAGAGTGGCAAAAGAGAGAGTGCCATAGAGTGAGAATGCTAAGTAAGCTAACTGAGTGAGAGTGTGACTACATGTGAGAAAGAGAATACATGAGTATGAGAGATGTGCAAGCAGAGAGAATGAGGGAAGGCAAGAGCATGCCTTGGAGTGAGAATGAGAAGGGAGAGTGCAACTGAGTGTGAGAGAGTTTGTCATGTCCCATGTCACATCTCCATTTTCCCATTCATTTTCATTCATTCCTGTTCATTTCCATTGTTCATTTCCATTCTCCATTATCCATTTTACTTCTCTGTACATTCTCTGGTCTTGGACTCCTATGCCCATGTCTCCAGACTCCTCTCTGTGCTTTGGCTTCTGTGCATCTCACATGTCTTAGTTCTAGACCGTTCCAGACTCACCCATGTGTTATTGTTTCACTGTTCCGGCAGTTCACCCTAGCTACATATCTCATGCAGAGCTCCATTCATTATCACATGTAGTTTGCTCCTGTACTCCAGACTTGTGTGGCCTTCTCCTTTCACATGTATTTGCTTCCATTTACTTCCGGTTGTCATTTCTCTTTTCCTATTTAGACAACCATGTTTGCTATCTAGTTCTCCAGTCTTTTTTTTTTTTTTTCTTTTTTTTTTTGCACCAGGGCATCACATTTCTAACTGCCACATGCTGGGCACCAGGGCCCAGGGCAACAATGGCAGCCCCCCTCCCTGGGAGTGACACACTCTCTAGAGCTCTCCTGTGGACATCTGGATGGAAAGATTTTAAATCCACCAGTGGGGTTGGACCCTTGCAAGACTCCTGGCCAGGTGGCCTTGGGTTTGCTGCCTGGCCATGTATGGTGTTGCCACCGACGACTACAAAGGCACTGCAGCCGAGGCATCCCACTTTCCCCTTGGGTACAAGTGCTGGCAGTGTGAGACTCCTCCACCTACTTACTTTTCAGTGGCCATACTCACTAAAACCACCAGGGGCCTCACTGGTGACATAGCCTTGTCATCCCTCGCCCTCACGGGGTCAGGGGGAACGGCGTACCACTGCGCCCTGCATCGTTTTACCCTTGCCTACATCCCCCTTTGTCGTCCAGAGGGCAGCTATCCCCAGCACTCTCCCAATGTCAGACTTGGGGTCTGCTAGCAAGCAGATCGCACAAGGGTCAAGTCACATGGGGCACGGGTGTAAGTGGGTGGGTGTAAGTAGATCTGGGGGACTCATCCGGCGTCCAGGTACGAGGCCAGCAATGCCACATGCCTGTACGGGACAAAGGAGAAGCTTGGCACCACAGTCTCTTTCATCCGTTGTCTCCATATGTACCAGAGGTAACCCCCGATGGCCCTCTCTTGAGAGGCCCAACTGTCCTTGAGCAGGGCAAGCTGCTTCTTGCTTACCTCAAGCTGCTTCTCCAGGGGCTTCAACACCAGCAGCAGGAACCAGAAAGGGGAGGGCCATTTGTCATAGTCCAGAACCCTGTAGTCACCTGGGCACAGCGAGGCCAACAAGGCCAGGAGGATGTCCTTCAGGGGGGATAGGTCGTAGGTGCTGCAGCCAGACCACACGTGCGGCAGCGACATGGCCTTGCCACAATGGCAGTTCTGGCCCAAATCCGAGGGCCCATACCAATGGGGCCCCAGCAGAAGGGACCTGGAGGAGGACTTCCACAGGAGCCCCTTCAGCCCTACAGGGATGTTCAGCGTCCACAGGGACTGGTAGTGCACCAGAATATCCAAGTCGGCATGGAAGTACTCTGAAATCCAGGCAGTCCATTCAGTGCAGAATTCTGAGAACTTTCGGCCAAGCAGAGGGTTGGGACGGTGTCCCAGACCACACAGAATGTAAGGTGTGAGAGAGACTGGTGGTTGAGGACGGGGGCGGAATCTATCCACCCAGGAGGAGTCCAAAGGGATGACACATCCAGGGTGAGGGAGTCTTCCTCCACCCCCCTCCTAGCCAGAGCGTCTGCCCGCTCGTTCATGAGGTCTCCCAAGTGACCCTTCACCCACGAGAACCTCAGGGCAGAATTGTGGCAGTGGATCAGGAACAGGAGATGTTTAAACAGCACTGCTGGGGACACGGGGTCCACCCAGTTAACCAAGGGCAGGTCGGGCCAGCCATCCCTTTCCATGGCCAGAAGGCCACTGCCTACCAGTCTGAGCACGAACCTGGAGTCTGTATGAATGTGGAGGTCGCTGGACTCCAGGAGAGCAAGGCCATGACCACCACGGCCACCTCCGCCAGGTTGTTATTGGGTGTAATGCCAGCCAGTCTGGCAAACATGGACACACCATTCTCCACACACCAGGATGCCCTGGCTATACATCGCTCATCCCCGTTGTGGACCGTGGACCCGTTGGTCCATACTGACATACTATCACGGTTACCCCCCTTCTGGGACCACCCAGGGGCGGGGGTCCATGCTGGAGGGGGGGGTGTGATGCTGAGGTCACACAGTGCCATCCTATGCTGCCCAGCATCGGGGGCTGCATACAACCGCTTCACTAACCTGAAGGGCACGGATGCCGCCGGCGCCTTGAAAGGGGCTATCCCGACCCAGCTTGTCAATAGGGAGGGGCCATCCCCAAGGACGCCGGCACAACCGAGTGCCCCTGCCATTGATGGCCAGGCTCTGACCCCAGGGCCCAGGGATTGGGAGGGGCTCCGGAAGCACACCCAGGGGCTCCACCTGGTGCGGGTTATGGCGTCTGTGATGCTGGATACCCTAGTCCAGGCTGCCGCGGAGGTGCCCTTCAAGTAGACGCTCCAGCGGAGGAGGTTGCCCATCTTCCGGACTGCCATACCTTCGACAAGGGAGGGTGGGACCAACAAGGATGTCCTTATAGCTGGGTGGTATAGCACTGGCATATCAAGGCAGGCCAACAGGGAAGGGAAGCACCTGTCCATGCCGTACCTCAGCGTTCTGGCGGACAGGTACACAGCAGAGCCTCAAAGTAACATAAGCGTGCTGCAGAAGGGGGTTCATGGCTGTTTCCAGTGCAAACACACGGGACCTAGAATGCGACGACGCATGCACCAAATCCGCCATGGTCCACACCTTCCAGGGGGTGTTGTGGGGGAAGGAGATCAGGTCTGCAAGGAACTTCGTGTCATAGGCACTAGTAGTTTGCAGTGTGCCAGGGAGGGGCAGTCAAGGCCCCCTTCTGACAGCGGGGCCGACATCAGACTGTACGGTGCCATGCTAAACTGGCCCCTAACGAAACCAAGTATTTTTTGCAAGATGGACCTCAGCACAGGTGCAGGGATCCCATTACCGTCCAGCAAGTAGTAACAGTGGGACATCAGGAGCGCTTTGGCCAGGAGCGCTCTGTTCCAGGCTGAGGCGCCGATAGCCCACCATTGCCTTATGATGCTCCCCACATGCGAGGAGATTTGTTTCCACCTGGGAGCGGCGTTGTCTGGGCTACCGACCCAGACGCCCAGTATCCTCAGAGGGGAGGAGGCGGGGAGCATAAAGGCCCTGGTGAAGCAACGCAGCAGAGGTTCAAACTCCTGATCTTCCAGGGGCATGCTCTGGTGCCACAGGGAGCCAACCTGCAGGATGTCGGTTTTGTCATAGTTAAATCTCGAGCTGATAGCCAGGGACACATCCCTCAGCATGCAGCTCAGCTCATCCAGGTCATCCTCCATGGACAAGAACAGGTTCATGTCATCCGCGAACTGTATGAACTTCACCGGGGGGAGGTTCAGCACAGACACTCCCTTCAGGACGCCTCGTAGTGCCATCCCCATGGGCTCTATACTGAAGTTGTACAGGAGGCAGGACAGGGGGTCGCCCTGGCGGATGCCCTGTCTCAAGGGGTATGGGCGGCTATAAGCGCCATTAATTCTGACCCTTGTGTGACACTGGAAGACCATGTCGGATATAAGGCAGACCAGATCCTCGTCTATGCCCATGGCTCTCAGGACCCCCAGCAGCCAGGGTAAGTCCATCCTGTCATATGCTTTGGCCTGGTCCAGTGACACAATGTGGCCATCCGTGTCAGTCAAGTTAGACAGGTGCACCACCTCTGCCGCCAGGCGGGTATGGTCCGTTATTAGGTGGCCCGGGATGAACCCTTTCTGGCCCTTGTGTATCAGGGAGACTGCCCAGGGGGAGAGGCGGGAGTTCACCAGGTTAGTATACATCTTGCAGTCCGTGTTCATGGAGGAGATGGGACGGTAGTTGGACACCAGTGTGGGATCCCCTTTCTTAAAGAACAGGGACAGGTTAGTGTCCTTAAAGCTGCACCTTGAGGTGCCATCAGTGTGCAGGTCATCTGTGAGTTCCCAGAACACTTCCATAAACCCAGGACAGGGGGGTCTATGTCATCCAACCTCTTCTGGAGGCTCTTCCAGAAGCCATTATGGATACCATCTGGGCCAGGGGCAGTATTATGCATCTTGGGGGTCAGTGCTGACAACATCGGCAGGGCGGGGGAGGTTTCCATAAAGACAGCGCACCTCTGCGAGCATACAGGACTGGAGCATGTCTCTGCGGGCGCTCGGAGGCTCTGGGGTGTGCAGGTCATTGAAGAACTCCTGGGCTATCGGGAGCATCTTCTCCAGTGACAGAGAGGCCTGCGGGTCCAAAGGGCGGCGCAGCCCTTCGACTGACACCAAGGCCCTGCTGCCTCTCTTGTCCTGCTCCTTGTTGGACAACAGGTGGAACCACGCCACGGAGTGCATGGACTCCATATCCCGGAACTTCTTCAATGCAGCCTTATTCATGGCCTCCACCCTGGAGTCCAGGAAGTCGGCCATATATTGGCTTGGGGCAGGGACCAGTGCCAGGAACCAGGGGCCTATCAGGTCCGATGGTGCTGGGGGCACATCAAACATGGAGACTAGGGTAGGGACGCCATGCTCCCAGGGCATGGGGTTCAGGTCAGTAGCTTTGCCCCACCTGGTGGCCCAAGGGCCATTCTTCCGAATTATGCAGCAGGGTAGTAGGTTCTCTGGCAGGGTGGGGCACCACCTAGACTGTATCGTGGGCGTCGTCTTGGGGCGGGAACAGTCAGGGGGGATGACAGCCTCCCAAACAGCGTGGGCCAGGTCTTCCTCTGGCACCAGGTCGCCCCGGAGTGTTGATGCCCAGTTCTTCCGCCAGGAGAGCTTCTGCTGGGCCAGCATTTTGACGCCGCATTCCAGGACCTGGCCTTTGAAGGCGCACCATCTAGGGAGAGTTACGGGCCCCTTGCACAGTGCAGACCAGTGCGTCACCTAGTTCTCCAGTCCTTTTTTTTTTTTTTTTTTTTGTGCCAGGATGCCCCATTTCTCACTGCCGTTCCGCGCACTGGGCTGGGGCCCCAACAACGGTGGCAGCTCCCCTCCCTGGGAGTGGCATGCTCTCTAGAGCTCTCCCGCGGACAACTGGATGGAAAGATTTTATATCCACCAGTGGAGTTGGACCCTTGCAAGGCTTCCCGTGTCCCCAGGGATACGAGTGCTGGTAGTGTGGGACTCAGGCGCGTACTTACTTTTCGGCGTCCATACCCACTAAAACCACCAGGGGCCTCACTGGTGACATTGCCTCCTCATCCCTCTCCCTGGGGGGGTCACAGGGGCCAGTGTACCACCGCGCCCTGCAGCGTTTTATCCTTGCCTACATTCCCATTGTCCATCTGGGGGCAGCTGTTCCAGCACTCTCCCACTGTCTGGCCCCGGGGTCCGCTAGCAAGTAGGTCTCACGGGGGTTGGGTCGCAAGCTTGTAGGTGGTTGGGTGGTTGGTGCCGGATGGTCGGTCAGCCGACTCCCAGGGCCAAGGCTATTTGTGCCACGTGCCTGCCTGGTGCAAAGAGGAAGTCCGGCACTGCCGTTTCCTTCATGTACTGTTTCCAGACATACCAGAGGTAGGTCCCTATGGCTGTCTCTCATGCAGCTTGGCTGTTCCACAGCAGGGTGGCTTGGGGCTTGCTCACCGCAAGCCTCTTCTCCAGCGGCTTCAGCGCAATGAGGGGGAACCAGAAGGGGGAGGGCCACTCATTGAAATCTAGGGTCCTGCAGTCCCCAGGGCATATTGTCGGCAGGAGGTCCAGGAGGACATCTCTCAGGGGGGTCAGGTTGTATGCCGGGCACCTGGCCCAGATGTGTGGTAGGGACATCTCTGAGCCGCAGCAGCAGGTCTGGCCCTGGTCCAAGGTGCCGTACCACCTGCAGCCCAGTGGCAGGGATCCAGAGGAGTATTTCCACAGGAGCTCCTTGAGGCCGGCAGGCACGCTCAGGGCCCACAGCGAGCGGAAGTGGGTCAGTATGTCTAGTTCCTTGTGGAAGAACTCGGTGATCCAGGCCATCCACTCCACACAAAACATGGCAAACTTCCGGCCTAGCAGGGGGTTGGGGATGACGTCCCAGACCACACAGTATGTGAGGTGGGACAGTGACTGGTGGTTGAG
>Ga0307513_10013537_pt1 | contig 10005 bp, 11 predicted proteins | sample 15_EM_MG_FD_202174 | JGI IMG/M metagenome (GOLD analysis project Ga0307513, IMG submission 202174) | Populus trichocarpa ectomycorrhiza microbial communities from riparian zone in the Pacific Northwest, United States - 15_EM | ecosystem: Host-associated > Plants > Roots > Unclassified | place...
AAGTCAAGAGGTTTAACATATTTGTAGGAAGTGTAAAAAGTATCATAAACTAACAGCACAACCTCAGATCCGCCGGTATGATGATAAAGTGCCTTCTTTCTTGGCATTCCATCACATATATTGAAAATAATTCTGTCTTGGAAATACCGACAGCACAACTATTGGACCCACAGAACCAACGAGGGCTGTGATAATAATAACACCAGAGGGAAAAAAACCATCGAGGTTAATATCCAACAGACCCCAAAGGAGAGGAAAAATTAGCACTGTCCGACGGAGAAGCGCCGTACAGCGGCAGGCCTGGGTAAGGCCTGGGTGTGGTTCACCGATAGGTAGTATTCAAATTCAGCCGTGATAAAACATCCCGTGCATTTTCAGCGCTAGCGTTGACGCTCATAGCGACAGTGAAGGACCAGGCAAAATGAGGGACAAAAAAAGTTGGATTGGGTATAAATTACTATAATACTAAATGATCAGCACACGAGTGACGAACCACTACATCGAACCCTAGGGACTTCAGTGGTCACTCTAAGTTGGGATGCACAGTTCCTCAAAATACTGTAAGATTTATCTAAAACCGTCGGACATTGGTCGGACACCTTGCTCAGTATGCCGTAGCACGGCACGAACCAAACAAAGAGCAGTCCTCTATACTTTTCCACGTTCCGTCACGCCCTTGAGTATCTGACATTTGACAGACAACGTTTCCTAGGGTTACCTCTAGTTGGATCCCTAATTCAGAACAAGGAGAACTCTGGCCGATATCCCCACACAATGGATTGAGAGATAAAATCCCACCCGGAATGATTTCGCAGCCCTCATTCACCTGATCATCATCTACCCCATCCTAAATGGCTGTTAGTACCTCTGCAAGCAGTTACGACGACCTTGTTAATTCCATCAGCAGGTTATCTATTTCCGCAGAACGTAAGAGCATCACATTTATCGCCGCATCAATCTCTATTCATAACCCTCATAGCTATGGCTGAGCGCGGCAATGCTCAAAGGTACTCAGACTCCTCCTCCACATCCTCCGCAAGCTCACCCCCTTTGAGCACCGGAATACATCCTACTGACCTTTCATCACTCCCTGAGGTTTCAAATGGACCTCCTGACAAACGATGGTACACTGTTATAGTTGGGCACTACCCCGGTATCTTTGACAGCTGGTAAGGTTTCCATTTTTTAAAAACAAAAAAAGAGAAAAACACGCTAATTTACAACTGTAATGCACTCCCAACCCAGGGAGCAAACAAATTCTTATGTTAATGGGTACCGGAAGAACTGCTATAAAAAGCACTCCAGCAAGGAAAAGGCATTGTCTGCCTATAAGAGTGCCTGGGATCGTGGTCAAGTGCAAGGCAAGGTTTACTATCCAGGAGCTCGAGTAGTCCCATAACTCCACACAATTCATACCACACACACCATTAGCACGCCACTTCACAATTAAAACCAATCATAACTCGCGTGTAAATATAATGTATCCACCAAGGAGGAGGAAAATGCTTGTCCAGATAAATAAACGAATGTGCCGAAACTCCATGACTGTGAGATCCTGTGAGATCCATCATCCATGCCCTCAGTAAAAAGCGAAGTCGGACTTTATGTAACAAAAGCGCCCTTGATGACTGTTTGATGAATTTAGCTGACTGATGACTTTCCGCAAACTTTTTATTCCAGGGAATACATGGGATGTATCCACAGTCTTTGCCGCGATACCGCTGTCAAAAGATTTTAAACATATCCTATTCCGCCTCGAATAGACTCGTTTTTAATCATGGAAGGTCATCCATTGAAAATTATCTGCAGGTGGCGGGGTTTTTTAGAATAAGGAGCTGAGCGTAAGCTAAGCGTTCATTGGAATATTAATCACTTTGTTCCTGTCTGCGACCGTAGACCCAAACAACTTGTTGAATATTCCGTTTAGTAATCAACAAGTCAGAGTAAAGTCGTCAAATAGTCGATCGACAAGGGTACATAAAGTCCGACTAACGTCCGACTTCGCTTTTTCCTGAGGCATGCATCCCCGTTGACAATCCAGTTGCACATATACCACACTACACTCGCCAAATTTTGGGCCGGCAAATGTGATACGAGCGTCTCGAATCCGAGCCTCGCAATCATGTTAATTTCCCAGTATGTATTCCTTCGTTATTTCCACTCGGTGGCGTGCATTGCACCGCCTTGTATATATTTCTTTTCATTCTTATTACTGAGCTCGATTACGAGTTCCCCTTTCTTATTGTTTTATGCTCGGTTACTTCTCTTTTTAGTCTAGTAGCCGCGTCGTATTCAATTCTTTTAGCTTTTATTTCGAGTCTTTTTGCTCGTCTCCCCTCAGTCGTTTGACTTCCCAAAGACTGAGGTGGGACATCTATCTAGTTCTACTTACTTCGTTTACTTACTTAAATGCTATGTAGCTTTCGTACCTAGGTATTTCAATATATCTATAGTCGTTTTGGCTTCCCAAGGACTGAGCCCTCGTACCTAGATTCTGATAAATTTTCCTTCATTAATATGTTGGACGACGCCTGACGAAGTCAAGCTTCCGGTTCCATCTTCGGTTTACCTAGCCATTCACGCGGCTTGTGCCCAGGTCGCTCATATGTCAAGTATGATATATATTGGCAGTAAATTGGAGATATGAAATTCGGCCTCCAAAATAGTCAATTGATTTCTTCGCTAGTGTCCTTTCGAGTTCCTTTCCCCTTCTTTCATTAGGAGACTATTCTTTCATTGCCAAAAACATGGGACTGCTTGCCTTTGCAAGTTCCTGAAAATTTTCGTTTCGAACACTCACAGGAGTCTGACCGCATACAACATTTTGCGAACCTTCGACCTCGAGCGGTCCCTTCAAAATGACATCAACGATTCGGGAAAGAACTTGAAAGTTGAACGCAATGTAATTTACTTACTCTTCGAATCATTGGCTACCCTATCCACTTTCCGCCGACACACCACGAAATAGACGACGTCTGCTGCCATTGTTTTCGTGCGCTGACGATTCTAGACTTTTTGATCTAGGGGGGTTTGATCACGATATCAGAGCGTGTATGTTGAGTCAACATCCGAGTACTTGTTATGTGACACGCGTTCTGAGGCATTCGACTAGTTAGGGTCCCGTACAGCTAGGAGGAGGTAAAAGTCCAAGTACATCCAAACATACGATGCATACAATCAAAAACGAAGGGTAAACATCCTGAGTTTAGTATGGTAACAATAGCAATACATAGGATTAAAAAAAAAAAGAGGAATCGAATGAATAAGTTAGGAACACGACGAAAGTCTGCGTTTGTGATGAGATCCATAGTATAACATCAAGAGGCTGGTGGAATTGAAAAAAAAAAAAAAAAAAAAAAATATAAGATTTTGCCCCTATTTCTTCCTTCCCTTGCGCGTGGTGGTGGTTGTGGCCGATGTAGTGACGAGACCTTTATTCTTCGCACAAGCCGGAGAACAGTACCATTTTTCCGGCGGCGGCTGCTTCAGCCCAACGCATGGCAAATGGAACTGGAAAGGAAAAGACGAACAATGAGAAACAATTCTGCGGCGCATATGCGGAATGAAACAAACCCATTCGTAAGGGCACCCATCATCATTATCGCAGGCAATCATCTGTAAGAAGGGAAGACGTGAGCTAAACAAATTTTTTCTCCTGTACGAAATCAACACTTACGTCGCCATAGCTCTGTTTCTGACAGAAGCAATACAAAGTCTCGTCCTCATTCTCTTCTTCTTCCATATCGCCGTCTCCTTCCCCATCTGCATCAGATTTCGAGTATTCCGGAGGTGGATGCACCTGCCGCGAAAGTCGGGATTTCTGTTGGGTATGCGCAGTAGCAGGCAGTGCCGTTGGCGAGGCAGACCTATGCTTCGGAGATGCTGCTGGTGATATCTTGATCGAGGCGGCCGCCGTGACACGTCGTTCTTAAAGAAAGAAAGAAAAGAGTCAGAATGCGGGAAAAAAGTTGCGAGATTGTTGAAACTCACTCTTGTTGGCATGAACCATTGATCCAGATGGTGATGGCGACGGCGAAGCTGCCGCTGACACCACCCGAGACTCGACAGCCGGTGCCAGCGCATTCCGCAGGCTCTCACTGATGGCGAGAGCAGGGTTTCGGCCTGGGGCGCCAAAAGCCTCAGCACCGAGGGTAGGCAGCACCGAGGGTAAGGGTCGGGCAATGGAAGCTGCGATGACCTCTGGGGGTTCTCCTTGAAGCGTTCTCACTTTGACTATGTCGACGTCGAGTTTCGAACGCGTCCTGTTGATGATTTGGATGAGCTGTTCCGCCAACATGCATTTTTCACCGGCCAGGTCGTGTATTTCGGCATACGAGGCGGATATTCTGGCAGGAATGGGTAGCGATTTAGGGGAGGGCGCACGAGAGGAGGGTGAAGGTGGTGTTATAGAAGCTGGCGACGCGCGTCGTGAACGACGAATGTATTTTGCTGTATCCTTGTCAATTTCCTGTTGTAATTCTTCCGCCGAAATATCAGCATACAAAGGTCAAAGGAAACGGAAAGGTAGGGCGCACCTTGTGTCCTCGTTTCGCGATGCTTTATCTCTTGGAGAATATGGGATACTTCATTCGGCAAATTGTCGATACCTAGCCTTTCGTTCAGTCTAAGCGAAGGTCAACAATCGCTGTGCGACTCACTATAAATAAACTCTGCAGCGACGTTGGCGGCCTCTTCGAAATTGGGTACCTGCGCGTTCATTGAGGACATGATGAACGCTTAGAGCCTGGAGGAGCGGGTGGAGCGGGTGGTACCAGAACAAAGCAAGAGGCGAAGCAGGTCTTCCCTTTATTGGCTTTGTCAGCAGCCCTGAATGACTCGGCGGCTCTGGACAACTTCGGACCGCACCTTCAACTTCGAACTCATTGGTCTCGCAAGATTCGAAACACAAATTCTGTTCTTACTTAATAATTCAGGGATAAGTCAGCTCGACACCACCGTAAAAATGGGTCTCTGCCCTTCCAGTCATGGCCTGCTGGACGATGTCGAAACACATTCTGTTCTTGTCACCTAACCTAACCCTCATCCATTTGCGCACCATGTCCCGTCAGATCTATCCAGCGACTAACGTTGAACGCTGAACATTTGAACCCTCGACCAGGGCCAACCAAGGTCGATGATGAACGCCAGGGCTTCGTGATCGCACCCCGACCCCTTCTTTCTCGATTCGATGGAAACACACCGACACGACGACCAAGGCGCCTAGTGCTGAGCAGAGGTCTGTTCTCACTCTTTCCCACCAAATCTCTCTCTTAATTTTCCTTCAAAGCCCGCCCACAAAATCCCACCCTTTTTCACCAACGTTGGATACCATTAACTAATTCGAAAATCGCGTACCGTGTGCCGCATTCATGAACATGAGAGCCGAGAACGGCGACTGGAAGAAACATCCGTGGCCGAGGTCAACGACCACGAGACAAGGGTACTTAGCGTCACCTATGGTCTGTATTCACAATTCCTCTCCAACTCCCTGCTAATCCTTCCATTCAAAGCTGGCCCACAACACCCTATCATCCTCCTGGTCGGTCCATTTCATACGATGGCGCGCATGATTGCCAAATCACGACGTGTGAGCAGCATAGGCGAGCGAATTTATCCAAACTATCACCCCTTGGTGGAGTGACAAGGGCAACTGCACCACCTTGCATCAATATTTGGCTGGTACTAGCCATATCTGGTTGTTTACTACAGCGCACATTTCAAAACGTCTACGGTTTTGCAGATAGCTGGAAGGTGTTCAGTCAGTTCAAGTTACATAAGGTTTCTCGTCGCCCACAAGGAAACGATTGCTCCGCGCTCAGTCGCCATCGCCATCATACTCATCATCTCGTGCGTAATTTCTATGGAATTGCCTTAACCTGTTACTAAAAACAACTGCAGGTAAATTTTTAAGAGCTGGGATTGCGAGTCTCCTGCGCATTCCTTGTCTATTACCCCCCTCCCAAGGATATCCTTCGCCGGAATCAACGAAGATATCGACACCCCCTCCCTAATTACCCGACTTCCACATCTAACATTTCCCTCCAGGTCCTCGTCCTCATCCAACAAATAACGGCTGCGTCTCGCCCGCCTCCAACACGTCCTCATCCAGTGCCAAGCTACTTCGGCTTCATCACCGACAAATCCATCACTGACCGGTATTACCACACAACTCTACGCCTCGCTGCGTCACTCGCACCTCGCGACATCGTCCAAGCAGGCGATGTACCTCAACTTGTTCGTCAAACCCGTCAAGGCGGACGCAACACTTGCTGTCACTACCACGAACACGGAAGGAGCTTCTGGTTCTGAAATTGACGCGGAAAGGGTGGAGAGGGGCCGAAAGGACGAAGACATTGATACGCCGGTTCCTGTGGGTGGAGGCGGTGCCAGTGTGCCCGAGTTTATTGCGGGCAGGTTAGGGAGGTCAGTGCTGCCGTCTTCTTTTTTTTCCAGGATCTTATCGTAGCATCTTCTGCAAGGGACAGGTTACGGCTTGCCTCTCTGTCTCCTGCCACCAGATCCTTACCGCCAAAGAAGAAGCTTTCCCAAAAGTTATCGCGCTGGTGTAGGCTTAAAAAAACGGATCGCTGCTTCTTCATCACGTTCAGTATCATTTTTTCTCCCAGGAATTCGATGGTTCTTCTTATGGTCACTCTCGACTTCCTTGTTTCTTCTTCATCCCTCCGGGCGGCAACACTCATATCCTGACAACTATGGGCATCTTTCTTCTTCCCTTCGGCTTGGAACACGACTAAGTACTCCTAGCATCACGCAATTCGTATAGCGCTTGAGTCTCCCATGAGCCCGTCTCTGGAGCCAACCGCACTCTGTTTGGAAATCCTCAATTTATTTTGCTGGTGAACATGGAATCTATTCAATCGAGTACTACTTATTTTTTATCAATGCCATAACGCCATCGTGGTCTGCAAGGACGTCTATCCCCACAATGCCGTCCTAGGATTGTTGGTTGAGCTATACATTCCGGAAGGAAAGGAGAATAGCCAAACTTACCGCCTTCAAAGCCAAGTCCATCTCCATTGCCACCTCCCTCGCGGCATCATCAACAACTCCCTCCACATGTGGCCGCAGATCTTAGCTAACGCCTGGAATCTTCCCTGTAAGCGCAATCCTGTACACTTGCCCTTTCTACAAGGAAAATTTCTTGAGAGTTTCGCAGGGGGTATATGTTACCTACCTCTTCGTTCAGCCCGGGGTCAAGAAATCCCAAATTTTTAGGACCGTTCAAGATTTTTTTGAGCTTATCCAAAGTTGGTCCCAGCGTTCTAAAGAACCGGCACTTCAAAGCCGATCGGAATAGATGACGCAATTAACGTACGCTCTCGTGTGTCCCCCTTTGCGAATACTGTAGGAGAGCTGCTGAGCCTCCAGCCTCTCTGGAAGCGTTGCCATCATTATGAGATAGACCAGTTTAACCATATCACGTACCTGCATGTAAGTCCTTCGGCGGGCTATCAGGGGTCTTGATCTCCACTATTCCATCTTCCCCCTTAATGAAGGTTCTGCCTTTGAGAGCTGTTTGTCGGTAGTTTTTGGATTTGAGCAATCTTGCGGTAATCGGTTTCACTTTGTTATTGCTTTTGGGTTTTGCTGTCGCTTTGTTGCTCTCGAGCTTTGCCTTGGGTTTGGCGCTTGGGCTAACCTCCGCCTTGGGTTTGGTGCTCGGGCTAACCTTCGTCGCGTTCTTGACAGCACGGCTGGTGAAGAGACCGCGGAAAAAGGCAGGAACGAGTGGTGACCAGGGCATTATGACGTTGGGTTTGGCGCTCGGGCTAACCTTCACCGCATTCTTGATAGCATGGCTGGTGGAAGAAACCACGGAAGAAAGTAGAGGCGAGAGAGCATTATGAGGTTGAAAGAGGGGGAGGGTGAATGTGAAGCGGATCCACCACAGACCTAACACTCTGGACGACCGATTAGTGTCAGCCCCGTCGATTGCGAAACTGACCGGGATAGGTTTGGAGCTAAAATAGATGAACCCATTTAATACTTTCACGTTGACGCGCATAGCAGAGGAAGCTTGTTTTGAAGGGTTCTACACTTTCTCAATACTAGACTGGAGCCAGGAGATGCGGAAGAATTGGCAGCAGGGAAAAGGAGAGGAGAGAACGGAAATGATACAAACAAAGCTAAGATAGCGCAAGGAGGAAGATTTTTATAAAGTTCAGATTCGAACGAGCACAGTGGGGTTTTCTTTGGAGAGTCCCAACCAGGAAGAATGATGCAGGCCAATGGAAAGTGCGGGCGAGCAGATACGTCGTATGAGTCCAAAATGAAGTCACCAGGGATAAGATAACTATTGCGTTTATCCAGCCGGTGATAAAGTTGCAAGATGTGAGCCAAGCGCAGCGCTGCCCAATGATCGTGCTCGTTCGACTGCCCAGATATTATTATTGTAACAGGACCCGGACTGGACAGAATTGACTGGATACGGCCAGGCGGCCGTGAAGCCATGGAAACCTGGGGTTTCCTCGTCTGCTTTTATAAGTTATTTGGCCAAGATGGGATGGATAATTGTACGAACCTCCCATTGCCCTGAGTCGCCTTCGAGTTGGCGGATCTCCGTGGCGCTATCGACACTCATGAAGGACAAAATACTATTTTCCACGAAGAGCTCAAGGGGACCGTTCGATCGGGGTACGGTGAAGCTAAGAATGTTGGATGGCTCGACAACGACTTTGGAGCCATTTATCCGGCTGACTTGCAACCTTCCAACCCTAACAGCGGTTGTCTAAGCACTGCTATTTCACGAATTCGTCAAACTCACCTTCCAGGAATGTTGAGCTGATTTATTCTCCAGCCATGGAGTGAACCACATTCTTGCGGAGCTGTCATAGTCAGGGTAAAAGATTGCGATGGCATCGAAATTCTCGAAGAAGTTATGAGACTATCAACAAAATCCTGAACCTCTGAATTATTTAAAACATTTGGATACCAATGGCCTTGGCCAGGGTCTTCCCGAAAGCTTAAGCAAACATTTGCACCAGGCTTAAACTAGGAAGAACATGGTCAACTCACTATATGTTTGCAGATGGCGACCACGATTTGAGTGTGGCAAAAGCCTCTCGGGAATGCCACACAGGAACATTTTCGTCGTCCCCGCTAGAATTATAGCAGGTTGCAACGTGAGGGATCTTCCAGAGGAATGGAGCAGTAAATTTACCCGTGGATTGCCAGAATTGGTGTATCGACGAGATTGGAGATGTGGAGATCGTTGTCGTCGGGGGTTAGGGAAGATTCTAGGATGGAACGAAGGACGGGATCAATGAAATGACCACTCCTGAGTTTTTAATCAACTTTCAGTTAAAAAAAAACAAGGACATAGGAACCTTCGACCTTGCCATTGTCAGAGGTACATATGCCTGGGATTTGATATACGCGGCGGCAGGTATGGCTGGGCAAAAAATTAGCAAACAACTCGAATCATCCCACATTTCCTACCTCCGAGGATTCTATCAGGGTACCGTGACGAGAGATACCACGTCCCTTGGCCACCGTTCGAGTGACCCATCATCAGCACCTGCGTATGTCGCGCTATTTCCCAAAACCTTGGAAACCCATACACCCGTTTCTCAAGTAACGTCGTCAGAGCATCGAGAGATTCCCAAACATCTCTAGCACTAGGGCCATGCCAGTCAAGGCCCTGAACAGTGAATATTGCAACTTTGTCAGGAAAAAGGAGGAAACTTGTCACCTTGAGGTGCTTACCCATGATGTTCTTCCCGTCGGCACGATGATCCAACTCAACTTGTTGTTGGGTAGCGACTCCACCCAAAAGTCTTGGCGGCTAAGAACATCAACACCTGCTCCATCTGGGAGTCAGGGGGTTAGATTTTGAGCGCAACGATGTTAATCGAACGCAAGGAACTAACGAAGGGCTATGATCGGGGGACTCTGTGTTGAGGTGATTGTCATTGGAGGTATTGCTATGAATGCGCTTGGCGAGGAACCTTCAAGAAAGAAAGAACATTTAACGGCTTGACGTTC
>Ga0307513_10013538_pt1 | contig 10005 bp, 7 predicted proteins | sample 15_EM_MG_FD_202174 | JGI IMG/M metagenome (GOLD analysis project Ga0307513, IMG submission 202174) | Populus trichocarpa ectomycorrhiza microbial communities from riparian zone in the Pacific Northwest, United States - 15_EM | ecosystem: Host-associated > Plants > Roots > Unclassified | place...
GATTCTAACCACCATTTTTTGCTGTCTGTTTTGATGTCTTCTTTTATCATTTGCTTGACTGCTGATAGACTGATCGGTAATCGTTTGTGGAGGAATGTTGGGAGTCGCGTTTTTGGGCTGGATCCGCTTTTCGACACTTCCTTGGCTAAAGTTACCTGTAGAGTCCTTGTGACCAGCTATCCATGTGAATGATAATGGCGAGTTGAGCGATTCGTCGTCTGAGTCCGTTTGCGTCGACTTGAGCCTGATTTCTTGATTTTGTTCCTCATCTAAGAGTTGGAGTAAGTTTTTCATGCTCCTGTGAATTTCGTCTATCAAGTATTGAGCTGGTTGTCGTGTGTTCTTCTGCATTTCTACGCATATTTCTCTCACTTCCCTGAAGATACAATGTACATCAACGTCCTTGTGCGTATGAACATGAGGCTTGGGATTGTATTTGATGATCAGGGACGCGGTTTATCCAGGTCTCTGTTTTAATGCAAGTCATTTCGAGCATTCATAGGTCCATTCTAATTAACGACGCATAGGGCGCTTGATGTTATACAAGCCATGTCCATCATGCATGTGATGTACACGTTTCTGTAGGTCTTTCGTCCCCTTCTGTTCAAGGATTCATCTAAGCACTTTACCAAAGTAACCAACTGGGGAGACCTATTGTCGCTGGACAATTTCCCCCGAGTCTCCACTTCAAGGGTATAGTAGTAGTCATCTCGAATACATGTCCCTTGCATACTCTGTACAAGCAGGCTACGGCGTCAAGCGTTAGTCCATCCTATTACCAAAGAAGATTTATCGCGTAGCGGAGATTAATAAAGTATTGAAAAAATGGGGTGTTCCCACACTACCCAAAGCCCTTTCTTGACCTTTACATCCCCTTGTGCCCCTTCTCCTCTGCCTTTATCAGAACCTCCAACTTCCTTCTCATCACGCCCAAGCCATCCTACATATTATTGAGCTGCGCCTTACTAACGCTTTTCTTCTCCATATCCGTGTACCTCTCTTCCAGAAACCGGATTGCTTTCTCCACGTGCTTCGAGAAGCTCCCTCCTAGCGAAAGGCGTCCATAGTCTTCAACTAACTGTGCGAGGTCATCCATCGATTTGTCCATAGCGTGGTTCAGGTCACTCAATTCTCTTTCATCTGCTACGATGACCGCCTCGGTGTTCCCCTTCTCGGCTTTTGCAGCTTCCCACCTCTTCTTTTTCTTTTCCCGCTTGGCGACCGATGTCTGAGCATCAATCACTTCTACCCACTCGTGGTGGGTGTGAGAGTGTGAGAGGTGGGGGTGGGCGCAGTCGCGACACCGTAACCGCAGGAGGCGCCGAATGGGGGTAAAAAGAAGGGACGAACGGCACGTGGAATGGCAGTTGGGTGCAGTGCAGAGGTAGTTGAGGCTGGATGCGCACTGCCGCCTCCAAACGGGCGCGTCAGCAGGACCGCTGTTCGAGGATGCCTCCATATCCTGTCGTCGTCTAATGAGCACACGATTCAAGCGCCAGGTACATACAAGGTGATAAACTCACTTGAGAGGTCTTTTGTAACCTCCTCTTTTGCTCGTCGATTGTCGCCTGCATTTTCGTCGCTTGGTCCGTCTTCGCGAGGATGTCCGTGGTCTTGGCACCAATCTCCGGCAACTTCTCATGGAGTAACACGCTCTCCGCCGTCGCCTGTGGCTCAAGACCGTCCAACCAGTCAAGGAACCCCACCAGCATTTCCAAAACGTTCTCTGCCCTGGCCTTCACCAGATCCGCCTGGTCTCCTTTCTTGCCCCGACCACCCTTGGACTTGACGTACTTTTTCTGGTACACGATCGGGTTGTCCAGCGAGAACTGAGGAGCGTCCCTGAGAATGTCTGGGATGGGGTCCCCAGAAAAGTTCCAATGGAGGGGACTTGAAGAATTCGTGAACATGAAGGCAATGTTGCTGGTGAAGGATTTGGGGAAGATAGTGGACAGAGTGGGGAGCGCATAGCTGGTACCGACAGTGACACACGGATCGGTGCCATTGGCGAGGATGAGAATCGCAGTGACGGCGTCGACATCCTTGATCTGAGTGACGATACCCTTCTTATGAAGTTCGTCTTGCTGAATACCCCGAGTGTCGGCCAACCCAGGTGTGTCAAGGATGCGGACCTTGGGACGAGGTTACGCCTACTCATCACGTTTACAGTTTACAAATACCGGCACGTACCACCATGCCGTTGTCACTACTAAACTGGTAAAAGCGCGCCAACTTGGTTTGGCTCTGGTTATTTGAACCACCTTGCTCGTCGGTATGATCGAGAATGTCGAAGTTGTAATGATCAATGTCGTTACCGGCAAGGACATTGCCGATGAGTTCCAAGATGGAGGATTTCCCGACACCAGTCTCTCCAACAAGATAAGAAGGATGGTGTAGGGCGCTCTCGCCTTATTCTTTGATGTATTGACGGTCCCCTTTTTAAGGGACTCAATGTCGCTAGAAAGAAAAGACGGTCAGAGCCATCAGGTCGAGAATGTTGTTGCGACCTACTTGATAGTATCCTCGTTATGGCCTATCAAGGTGTCCTCCCATAGGCCAACGAAACTGTTGTTGAAGGAGATTTTGTCACTGGAAGGGCCGTCCATTCGGTGAGAAACCTGCGACTGGACCGTGACTTGAGCAGTAGGCGGCATAGCTTGGAAACAATCTGGGGAACAAGGTGATGAGGATAGCCTAACAAACACCATTTTTATAAGGATCGCCTGCCATGCTGCAGGGGTGTCGCATCTCTGGCACGTGGATACTCCGGAGTTTTGCGGAGAATGAACTCGACGCAACGTTGATCAACAACACAATGATTCCGTCTCTGCATTCAATAGTAGTTTAGAAAGTATCTTACTTACAGAAAACAACGGGACGGGGTCGAGCTTGTTATAGAAGGAATTAGAAGGAACAAAGCAAGTAAGCGACGGATCGCTTGCCTGCGATTCAAGTCAAACCCAAGCCGTGCAATGTCTCTGCCGGCAACGACATCGACCACTATACATTTGACACTCTTGACCGTAGCAATTGCTGCTCGCTCGACCAATGCTGCTCGGGTGACATTGGCGATAATGAGATAATCTGGAAGGGTTCTGAGCACGTATCCCAGTAATGCACTCTCGAGGGTTCGTGAAATGGATGGAGTTGGAAAGGCGGAGATACCTACTAGGTCGGACCGTCACATGACCCAAATTGTCCACCTGCGACCACAAATATGGACGCAGTGATGAGCATATTCGACCTCTATTGACTGCAACAGCCGAAGCAAAATGTTTGGAGGATGCTGATAATGTTCCTGTGAGTGGGTTGATCGTCAATCACCACCGAGGCTTGCGAGGGGCGACCCGTACTTTGGGCGAGCTGTGCCACTATAATGTATAATGTACCAGCCACGCCTTGCATCACACAACGCCCCGTCTTCCCACGTTCGGCTCGGACTGTGCTGGCACTCGTTCCCTCCGGCCTTTCCCCTCAACCGCGAATGCGACCCCGAACTTCTGAATACACAGGGCGTAACTTCGAAGGCCATCTGGGCGACGACGGGATCGCCGTGCGGGTTCCGACTCTCCTCGCTTTCACCAGCTCGAACCAGATGTTGGCTCGGTCGAAGCAATGAAAAAAGGAATATAACATATAGCTTAGAGTATAAATACTCCAAAGATGCTAAGATGCTGCTGCCGAAGTCGTTAATGGAAATTTGGCGAAAAGAAAGCCTCCCTACCCTGGGAGACCCCTCAGTGTCGGAATTTGGCATTTGATATTCGAACGCTCAGTGCGCTAATTGTTCTGGGTGTAGAGCCCGGTATCACACGGACATGTTCTGGGGGATATAAGGGCCCACATCCTCATTATTGTATCCTTGCGTGTTTGTAGCGGGCCCTAACAAACACGCTCATTTTCGTCCGAGTTAACAACCAAGCGAAAATTTCAACACAAAGACCATTCCCTCTTCTGCCGCCACGGATCTGATGTTGGAGGCCAATGTCCTCGGGTCAACCTGCCTTATGCTCGCCCGCTTCCTCTGGACCACGGAGTGACATCGACCAGAGAGGTTTAGACTACACTATGACGCCGGTTTGGCACACAAAAAATGTTGGCACGCACGAAATCCTTGGGAATCTCCAAACTACAGCGTAAAATGAAACAACACTGTTTATACAACAATTCCATCAAGATAACAGAGCGCACAGCGCCAATCTACTATCGCTGGACTTTCTTGTCGTTGTTCGGTCGTTTCCATACAGCGGCCACCGCGCCACCGACCTGAGCACTGACAGCCTTGCGAGAAGGACTCGCAGCTCTCGCACTCAAGTCCAGTTCAGACTCAAACCCTCCTTCTACGTTGTACGCGGGGTCGACGTAAGTGTTAGGATCAAATCTCATTCTCATAGACGCAGTCGTCTTGTTTGAGATGATAGAGGATTGAGACCCAGAGCCGTGTCGATACAGCGATCCTGCGGGGCCGGTGGTGGGCCTCAACAATGGATCATTGTACATCGAGCCAGCGCGAGATCGAACGCGAACAGGGGCTGCAGTCGAGTCCTCATGGTTACTGAGCGTAGGTGAAGCAGGTATAGGGTCGTGTGATGGAGTCATTGGGGGTGGAATGGAAGCCCGACTGGTAACCCTAGATCGAGGAGGCGGTTTGGGTGCAACCTGTGGAGGTATGACCATCGGCTGTACACCATACTCATCCACGGCACTTCCTCGTCGATGATGTCGACTACCGGGAGTTTGAGGGTTCAAGACAGGCGACTGATTTGGACGAAGTGAGTAAGAAATACATGATGTATATCCTAGTCCGAACCCACCAATACACGACCAGAAGGGCTAACGACATCAGATCGTCTAGGCGGAATCGTCCACGGGCGAGTTATGTCCTCAGTAACATCCATTTTTTGACCCTGACCAAACCGTCGACCACCACCCGCTCCAACCCCTGCAAATCCACCCCTTGGAGGCGGTGCTGGGTTCTGCGACTGAGCCAATGGGGCGGGGATAGAAAGCTTCTGGGGACGAGGTCTACTATTGTAGACCGCAGCAAGCCTTGTTCTAGGAGACTTCATTGGCGGTTTCGGGGGCTCATCCTCGTCTTCCCCGGACCTTCGGTGCCCTGTCACACTAGTACTGTCTCCATGGTACCTTTCATTTTGAATTGAACTCAGGCCATGAGTTTCTGATGTTTTAGGCACAGGCACACGTTTGATGTGAGGCGTTTGGTGTGTGCTTGTTGGTGGCGGGGCGTGGGTTTTCTGGGTATGGCTTCGACTGACTCCGCCCCGCTCGCTGCGCTCTGTGATGACACTTAAGCCCGCAATGCTCGGATAGCTTTTCATTGTCGGCTCCCCCATCAAGTTCTCATCGGTACTCATACTCCCTTGTCTTAATTTCAACCCCAAAGCGTCTCTCGTCGAATTATAGTATTGAGAAGGAGGCCTATCTCCCTGCTCCTTGTCAAGGATCGAGAACTGGCTCATTGGAGTCGACATAGCAGACTTTCCGATTGGGACACGTTTCCGACCCCTTCCATATCCAGGGTTCGTGCTCGGAACAACGTCAATTTGCGGTATTGGCATTTGATCGTCGTCGTCTTCATTCGGGAAGACTTGGATGGTGTCAGGTAGTAACAGACCCTCCTCCGTCATAGGTACATAAATCGTACTTTTCTGACTCCTGAGTGAATTCGCTCTTGAGCGTGCATGAGGGTCTATCGTCACGTAATCTTGGTTGGGGCTGGGACTCCTGCTTTCCCCCCTGCCTGACCGATGCGAGAGGTGGCTCGCCGCGCTTGCGCCCTTCCTGAGTGCCCCTCCAACACTCCTGATGCTACCTCCCATAGCCTGTATGACACGCTTGGATGGGCTAGGGTCGTGACCACTGTCGTGTTGTGAGTGCTCACGGATGCTGCGACGTGTACTCGGAGTCGGGCTCGGCTCGCGACTTATTGCTGGATTCATTGCACCTCGTAGCCCATATGGCGGGGGTAAGCTGATCGACCCATCGGGCCCAAGAGACGGAATATATCCGTCTGGGAGATCATTGTACCGTCTAGGAGAGGGAGGTGGCCGGCCCCTAGGGGAAGGCGGCGGCTGGGCTTGACCTTGCCTCTGAGATACGAGCGAGGGATTGGAAATAGACGCGTGTTGGCTCCGCACGAAGGCGGGCGCAGGTGCTGAGGCCAATACACGATTCTGGAGTAGATCGACGTTGGACATGGATGCAGATGCTCGATGACCAGAACGGTGGCCAAGAGTCGGGACCCTTGATCGAGAGATGCTACGCCTCACAAACCCAAGGACTCCTTTATCTTTATTTTTCTCCCTTGCAAATTGTCGTTCCATTTTCCTCAGCTCCTTCTCGGCGATTTGTTGTGGAGTAGGGTTGACATCACGTGCCCTAAACTTCGGTGATGCGCGCATGCTGGGGGCTGGGGACATGGCACCTCTCATGGGTTCAAGGATTCGGGAGGAAGGGAGCGGTGTCGTTAAAGCCGGGAAAGGGAGAGAGGGTGCAAACGGTGCAACATCCGGGATCGGTTCCTGAGGCCCCTCATCTATGTTCGGTTTCCTGCCACTAAACATTCTTCGAAACGTTTCAGTTCGACCAAGAGGCTTTGGCTTATCCGGTTCGATGGGGAGTTGGTCATGAAGGGGAACATATTCCCGCTCTCGCGGAGTGAACACGGGTTTCGGAGGTGGTAAATGCGACTTTGCGCGCGGCTTCCGTTCTATCGGGGGAGGAGCTGAGCTAGGCGGTGGAGGCGGGTCAGAAGGTGCCCGTCGACGTCGCTCGCGACGTGGTTTGGCAGGCTTTGACGACGGTTTCGGGGATGGTTCTGATGTGAGATCTGAACGGGGGGTATCTGGAGGGGTGGACCGAGGTGGACCTCCTATCTGATGCGGCTCGCGTACCGTCTTGCGGGGTGTGGCCGCATCTTGTTGCCGCGGAAGATTAGGAAACACTGGAGGGGAGATTGGGGCCTTCTTCTCTAGAAGCTCGAGAGGGAGGCCATCCACGCTACTGTCGGGAGATGGGACTGCATCAAATGCTGTGTCGACGTCTAGTTGAGGGTATTTCTCCTTCAACTCGTAACGCCTCTGCATCATGCGCTGTCTCTCCTCTTCCAGTACCTTCGAGCGTGCTGAGGTGTATCCTTGATATTTCCCATTCTCCCAGCCCGCTAGGACGCCCTCGTATCGTCCCAAGAGCATACCTTCAGCCTTGGCTTGCTCTAGTGTCATGCTTTCCAGAGCTTCTCGTGCCTCCTTCCTTGCGGTCTCAGCCTTCTCTTCCGCATCGTCACGCTCATTGGAAATCTGTTCGGTGAATTCTTGCGCCTTTGCCAGCTCCTGCCTTGCGGCTTCCACATTGCTCTCATACTTCTGGAGCTTCCTCCTGAGTTGGGAGAGCTCTTCTTCGGCTTTTTGTTGTGCATGCAAGGCAGTGGCAAGCTCCTCATGAATGCCTTTGATTACACCGTGTGCTTGCTCGTTTCGTTTCCTTGCTCGCTCTAGTGATTGCTGCTTGGTGGCGATCACAACTAATATTTGAGTTTGACGATTGATTTCCTCCGTTAGGCGTTCATCTACTTCCGCGCGCAGCTTGTATCGCTTCTGTTCGCGCTGTTTATGCCTTTCCCAAGATTCGTGATCGCCGTCATTCTTCCGACGCCTGCTGTGACGTTCCTTAGTCTTGTGTTTTTGCTCTACGATGCTTGTCTGAGTCTGAGGGGAAGAGAGTGGGAGCGAAGCCGGAGAATTCGGTGGTACTTCGTCTGTCTGACCAAGCGCCTCTCTTGCAAGCTCAAGACGTGCAGTCAATTCCACAGCTAGCCCATCACTATGAAATGTGTCAGCTACAGAGCATGTATTGGCTAGGTGAAAGGCAGGACCAGCCTCGACGACCAATGCGGCGATAGAATGTTTCAACTGAGATGACTTACTTCGCGGGTGAGTAATCAGGGCGTTGAGCTACGGCCTTCGAAGTATTATTGGGTTCTAGCGGGATCGCAAAGTAGTCGGTCAGCGCTACGGGTCCCTGCACGCCTGCCATGACTCTCGACGATATTTGAAGATATTAGAATACACGCGTAGTTCGTGAGAAGGTGCCCAAGGAAGGCAGACACGCCCAGACACGCGTTGACCTGGACACGAGGCGCGTGAAGTCGTAGGACGGAGATCGTGATGTATGTGATACGTTTTTAATGGTTCGTTAGGTTGCTACACGTCGTCGTCGTGGGGTACCGTAATACTCTTATACAGGGAGACTGCCGACGCTCGGTCCAACATTGGCTTACCAGCACCACCTGCTGGCACCAGCACCTCATATCTGCACCACAGGTGGATTGAGCTACGTGAGCTAAGTGAGCTACGTGAGCTACGTGAACGCACGCTATGTGCACGGGCTCAATACCTAGCCATTAATACATTCGTCGTTCAATCTGGCTACCCTCGCTTTATTAAAAAATTCCCATGGTCGACTGATCTACGAAGAACAGGAAGGTTGCTACTCCGTGAATTGCGGATCCTTCAGGGCGTGTGACGCAAACTCTCAAGACCCACGCGCCACTTGAAAATCTTTCGGTGTGCGGAATTATCTATATCTGATAAAAGGCACGCAATAGATGCTATCATGGCTAAAGCCGTGGTCACAGTTTTGCTACAGAAACAGTCACCACCGGTTCCCAAACAAAGTCGACTTCGCCTTCACCTTTGACTTCACCGTGAGTCCATAAGGCACACATTCTCACCAGGCACAGGGACGGTCACAATAGCGCAGTCATCGAGAGGCCAAGACAAGATTCCGCGCTCGACTTGGTCACTCTCCTCTCATGAAGAATGCGAGTCTCCAAATTCCTTCGTCGGGGAGCAGTTCAACAGGTTCTGACAATTTGCAAGTCGTTGGGACACAACCACCAAACCATCGAACTGTATTCATTCCTTAGACTCAAATCACAATTGTACAATTGCGAGAGGAGGCAGGGGACGGTGGCAAGCGGCGACCGGTCAGACCAGCGGGGTACTTCGAAGCTGGTCGATTTCAGTGGATTCAACTCTCACAATTGGAGTTTGGATTGTCCGGTGAACAGACCGTCAAAAGCGTAACAATGTCACCAGTTTAACAACCCATTTTAACCAAGATACATTGAGATGTACTCACGCCACCGAGTTCCGTGTAATGAATATCCCACGAGGTAAACATATTCATTGCAGTTGCGAGGTAGCCCTCATAAGCGCGCCCACAGACGCCACAGACTCCTACGTGCCCACCACCCACCCTACCTTGAGTATAGTGATAGACATGCCAGTCTTGATACCCCTGCATTCTACCTATGGTGTCATGCTCATTGGTTCCATATTCGCCATCTGGTGAGTATGATCTCTCGGCCAGCCAACGTTCCACAGCTCATGAATCTTCAGGCTGTTTGGAACATCTATTGTACAGCTCTACGTCTATTTTTCTCACTTCCCTGAAGATGCCTTGTACATCAAAGTCCTCGTACGTACCCCTTTGGCGCTTGAGGGTTGTATTTAGTGCTCAAGAATGTCGTCTATCCAGGTCTCTGTGTTGATGCAAGTTCATTATAGCGTTCTTGGTTCCATCATAATCAACGAAATACAGGGCGCTTGATGTTGCACAAGCCGTATTCCTCGGGCATTTGATGTATACGCTTCTGTAGGTCGCCCGTCTCCTTCTGTACAGGAGTTTACCTAAACACCTTACCAGAGTAACCAACTGGGGAGACGTATCGTCGTTGGACAACGTCCCATGGAGCCTACATGCCGAGGTCCGTCGCCCCGAAATTGAATTGCATTGATAGCTGCTGATTCGACTCCTTCCAGATCATCTCAAATGCCCTAGTGGTATGCATAGTGCAATGTTTCTTCATCCGCCGGATCTGGATCTTAAGCGAATACAAACGTTGGATGGTGGGTATTCTTTCAGCGATCGCTTTCATTACCCTAGGTACCGCCATGTTCTTTGGAATCAAAGATGTTGGTC
>Ga0307513_10013539_pt1 | contig 10005 bp, 9 predicted proteins | sample 15_EM_MG_FD_202174 | JGI IMG/M metagenome (GOLD analysis project Ga0307513, IMG submission 202174) | Populus trichocarpa ectomycorrhiza microbial communities from riparian zone in the Pacific Northwest, United States - 15_EM | ecosystem: Host-associated > Plants > Roots > Unclassified | place...
CAGACCTTCTTTCTAACGATCACCAACCCCGGCGCGATCCTGGGCCTGTTCGCCATTTTGGGCGGCCTCGGGTCGTTGATGGGGGGTATCCACAGCTATGCAGAGGCGTTCATCCTGGTATTGTCGGTGATGACGGGAAGCCTGCTCTGGTGGATGGGGTTGTCCCAGCTGATCGACAAATTCCGGGGCAAGCTGAACGAAAGCCGGCTCAAGATCATCAATCAGATCGCCGGCGTCGTGCTGGTTGTCTTTGGCGGGCTACTGTTTGTGCAACTCGCAATGGGGATTCTGGGCCACGCGACGGAGATGTCGTTCGCTCCGTCGCTGCCCTTGCGCCGCCTCGCGCCCCTATTGGGTAACGCGATATAGCGTGAACTCTCCATTATGGATGCGCTTCGACAGCCCCTCCGCCATGACGGCGACGGCATCCTCGCCATAGGTGGCGACAAGGTCGGACAAAGCTGCGAAAAATGACGCATTTGCCAAGCATTCCGGCTCGATACCATCATGGATGGCCATATGCCACGCTTCCATGATGTACCGCAGGGCGGCTTGCTTTTGGTCTTCCCCGTCGGGGTCGTGATCGTAGTCCAAGGACCAGTCACCATTCCTTACCCGGTACACGCCTAAGCTCCCCGAATGTCAGCTAAGTCTCTTTCCCGCCGAACGACTCCCTAGCACAGCCCCGAAACTTGCGTGAACGGACATTGCCGTCGTGCTTAACGGGGGCAGGCTCGGCGTGGCTCAGCGGTTGCTTTGAATCATGCCGTCCGCGATACTTGCGCCCTGCTCCATGAAGCGGTTGATCGCAACGATGGCAGGCTTGGTGCAGGTGCGGTAGGTTCGCGCATAGCCGCGATACCCCTTGTTGAAACTGTCGACCAGACGCGCGCGGCGCAGCGCCGTTGTGCCTTCCGCGCTAACCAGTTCGCGCATCTGGTTGCGCCAGGTTTGTGCTTCCTCCGCGCCACAGAGTTCGCGCAGATAGTGGATGGCGCCAAGCAGCTCGGCGAGTTGGTAGACCTGCTGATCATAAGGCTTTCCCTCCGGATCGGCTGAAGAGCCGGGCTGGCTCGGCGATGTCTTGGTTGGCTGCTGGGGCGCGTTCTGCGCTCGGGCGATATCCGTCCAGGACATGAACAACAAACAGGCGAATGCCGCACTGGCCACGGACCACAATCGGAGGCTATGCATTCGATTAACCCAACTTCTGGTTGCATTTATTGGCAATTCCCGGCACCGCGCAAGTGGCTTCCTGCGCTTATACCCTGCGCAAAAACCCTAATGGACCGAAGCAATCATGGCGTGTACGCGCCGGTCCGAACGGCTTCGTCCAAGGCCAGTCTTAGCCAAGCGCGCCTGACGACATCGTGCAAGCCCGGCGTTGTGGCAAGCCGCGAAATCGCGTCCGGCTGTCGCCACTGCACCGCCGAAACGTCGCTTGCCGCCTGGGGTTCGCCACTTATCCACAGGCCGTAGAACACCACGATGACACGATGGAAGGTCACGGCGTCGGCATTGTCGCGCCCGATCGCGTCCACCGCGTCGGCAACGCCGCCCAGCCGCGCCTCGATGCCGGTCTCCTCCCGCAATTCGCGCAGCATGGCGTCCGCAGCCGTCTCGCCTGCTTCGATATGCCCACCAGGCAGGCTCCAGAGCCCATTGGAGGGCGCTTTTGCGCGTCTCACCAGCAACAGATCGCCGCCGCGGAATATCGCGCCGCTGACGGCTGCGCGCGGAACGATCCCGGCGTCAAGCATCATCGCGAAAAATGACCTTCCCGTTGTCGTAAAAAACGCTGCTTTAACAACCACTTTAAACAGACGTATCTCGGCCCGCCACTGAAAGCCTGCCTTCTGGCGCCATCCACGGGCCGGGCTGTTAACCGCCTGTGGGTCTTCTCTAAGCAGGCATTCCTTGGCAAGCAGGCCGATGCCTGCTTAGTCGCTTGTTCAGGCTTCATTTTTTCAAAAAACGAACGACAGCTTTTCAAAATGATGCTTCGGCATTTTGTTAATGGATCGAATTGACCCGACATATATAGGGGTCGCGCTCGCCTGAAGTCCGCGCGACAGGGACTCCATGTCCGGTCCTCTCCACCAGCGGATCACTATTTCCGATTGGGTGTGAATGCGGCATGAAAACTGCAAGGTATAGGAATTGCCATGCTGACACAGATTACATCGCTCCTGGAGAGGCTGACCGCGCCGGGGGCCAGCAATACGCTCGATGAGGCGGAGTTGCGCATTGCCTCGGCCGCATTGCTCGTCCACGCCGTGGCGGTCGACGGCACGGTGACCGAAGGCGAGGCCCGGCGGCTGCAAGCGCTGATCGCCGAGCATTTCCAGCTCGCGCCGCATGAGGTAAGCCGCCTTCTCATCGAGGCGGAGCGCCAGGAACGCGACGCCGTCGACATATACCGCTTCACCTCGGTACTGCGCGACGCTCTGCCCATCGAACGCAAGCGCGAGATCATCGCCATGATGTGGCGCATCGCCTTCGCCGATGGACAGCTCGATGCGCTGGAGGACAATCTGATCTGGCGCACCGCTGAACTGCTCGCCGTGCCGACCCGCGACCGCATGCAGCTCAAGCAGATGGTCCGCGCGGAACAGGAGGCGGAATAGCCGATGCCCAACTGGATGCAGCGTCTTGAGGCGCGTTGGATGCGGCGATATTCCGGGCCGCCCCGGATGCGCGCCGAGGCTGCGGGCCGCCGGCCGGTCGCTGTCATCACCGGCGGGAGCGAGGGCATCGGCCGGGCGCTTGCCGCTGAATTCGCCGCTACGGGCCATGCCGTGATGCTGGTCGCCCGAAGCCGCGACCGTCTGGAGCAGGCGGCAGCCGGTCTGCGCCGCGACTTCGGCGGCGAGGTGCATGTCGCCGCGATCGACCTGTCCGCGCCCGATGCTAGCGCCCAGCTCGACGCCGCGCTCGCCTCTGCGAAGCTCTATGCCGACTATCTGGTCAACAATGCCGGGATAGGGCTCGGCGGGGTGTTCGTCGGGCAGGACGTTGGTCTTCAGACGCGGCTTGTAGGGCTGAACGTTCGGGTTCTCACAGAGTTGACGCGCCGTCATCTGCCCGACATGCTGGCTCGTGCGCGAGGCGGCGTGCTCAACATCGCCTCGCTCGGCGGATTGCTCCCCGGTCCTTATCAAGCTGTTTACTACGCAAGCAAAGCCTACGTGGTTTCCCTCACGGAGGCGCTAGCATATGAGAATGCCGGACAGGGCGTGCGCATCTGCGTGGCGACACCCGGTCCGGTCGCGACGCGGTTTCACGAGAAGATGGGCACCACTGGAGCCGTCTACCTGAAGCTGCAAATGGTCATGAACGCCGAGGCGACGGCGCGCGTCATATATAGCGGCTTCATGGGCCGGCGCACGCTGATCGCCCCCGGCGTTATGGCCACGTTCAACTTTGTTGCCGTACGCTTTATTCCGCATTTCATTCTGGTGCCCTTCATCGGCTGGTTTCTAAAGCAGCGTTATTAGGAAGCATTTCGCATGGCGATCATCGATTTCCCCGCGCAGAACGGCAATCCCCGGAAGAGAGCCGAAACGATGGACGGTCCCGGCGCCGGTCCGCGCGACGTGCTGGTCATCGTTCATCGTGCCGAAAGCAATCCCGGCCGCGTGGGGCAATGGCTGCGCGGCCAAGGCTACCGCCTCGACATACGCTGCCCGCGCCTTGGCTGCCCGCTGCCTCAGACACTGGAGAATCACGCAGGCGCCGTCGTCTTCGGCGGGCCGATGAGCGCCAACGATCCGGACGACTACATCAAGCGCGAAATCGACTGGATGGCCGTTCCCTTACGCGAGAACAAGCCATTTTTCGGCATCTGCCTCGGCGCGCAGATGCTGGCCAAGCATCTTGGCGCCCCCGTCCGCTTCCACCCGGAGCGGCATGTCGAGGTGGGCTACTATCCGATCCGCCCCACCACGGCCGGACACGCGCTGCTTGCCTGGCCGAGCCATGCCTATCACTGGCATTGCGAGGGCTTCGGCATCCCTTCCGGCGCGGAATGCCTCGTCCGAGGGGACATGTTCGAAAACCAGGCGATGCGCCATGGCCGCGCTTTCGGCGTGCAGTTCCACCCGGAGATGACGCTGGCGATGATCCATCGCTGGACCGTCTCGGCGGCGCATCGGTTCGGCCAGCCCGGCGCCCGGCCCAGGGCCGAGCACATCGCCGGCCATGACGCCCATGGCATGCGCCTGCAAAGCTGGCTGGCGCAGTTCATGGCGATGTGGCTTGCGCCGCCCGCGGCCGTTGCCGCCGATCAGCAGAAGGGGCGAAAGGCCAGCCAGGGTTTCCCCGTGGAAATGGGCGCATCCGCCTCGCTCTAGCTGTGGTCTTTCAGGGGGGGGCCATGTGGTCCGAACCGAGGGCAACCCCATGAGGCTCCACATCGAAGCAGAGCTGCTTTGCTTGTCCAACAGATGGGCGCAGCCGTTCGCGTCGGCAATGCGGCGCGAACCGCCATGCAAAGTATGCCGAACTTGGCGCCAGCCGATACGATATGGACGCCAAGGCATGTGGCGGGGGAAATGACAGCCTCAGCGGCGTGGCCCATCTACATTGCCGCGTTTCCACTGAGGGTGAGCGCCGCCGTTTGTAAGCCATCTTTAATCGCGACATCGAACGAAACGCCGCTTTTTGTCCAGACATGCGTCTGGCCCTTCCAGCGAAGCCGCCAGCGAATATCCCAATAGCCGCTTTCGGTTAGCGCGAGATCGCCGGAGAGCCACGCATCCGCCCCCTTCAATGCGTCCGCCATCTTCTCGAAGTTATCCGCGGCGATATCATCGAATGTGACCGCCGTCGCGCTGCCGTCGCCTTCCGGAAGCCGCACGGGGATGCCGCCACGCTGCGCGGTTTCCATAATGACGACACGCTGGCCGTAATCTCTTCCCGAGGTGGTCACGACGAAACTGCCGATCGCTGTCTTTACGCCGAGCCATACGGCAATCACCGGCCTGTTGTCGGCCCATTTCGCCAGCCCGAGCCGAGACAGCGCCTCGTCCAGCGCGGCAGCCTTGAAACGTATCCGCAGGAAGTGCGGCCGCTGCCGTGTTCCCTGCTCATCGTGAACCGGCAGGTTCTTCATGCGATCCTCATACTCGAACTGTTCAACGAGCGGGTGAGGGTGTTCGAGCAGAGGCGCAAGCGTCTCGCTTTGTGCTAGGCGCACATCGCCGGTCAGCTTGACAATGACATCCGCCAAACCCACCCGGAAGCCGCGAGTACGCTCAGGTTCCTCCGTGCCAGTCACGACCGTTTCTGTGCGATAGAGATCGGGGATGGAATCGGCATGGGCTTTTGCGCTGACAAGAACCTGCAATGACAATAACAATAGCAAACGATACATCGGCGCCTCCATGGTGATGACATTCTCGGCGCCTTCGGCTGTCGTCGTCGCTCAAGATCGGCCAATGAAGAACAGATCCGGCCAGTATCGGGGCGCTTCCGAGGTTTGAACCTGTAGCTGTAACGCGATGCTGACGCCGCCATTTGCCAAGCACGAGAATACCGAGCGAGCCAAATTCCAGCTTGATAGGCTGGTCCTGCCGGCGGGCGATGTTCAGCCGGTGCCAACGGTTTACCACCACATCGTCATGCATGTCGGAGGGCCGGTCGCCACCCGTCGCAGCCTTGACGGTAAAACGCAGCAGCGCATCCAGCATGTCGGCGATTTCGATGTCATTCCGGCGGGAATGGCGGGGCGCTGGCGTAATGAAAGCGCGGTAGAACTCCTGTTGATCGAGATCGATCCCGATTTTGTCGCAAGGATCGGCGATGACAATATCGCCCCCGCTCCGCTTCTGCCGACCATGCAGCTTCGCGATGAACAAATGCATCATCTGGCGCTGGCGCTTCTAGCGGAGCATCGAAGCGACATGGCGACAGGACGGCTTTTTCTCGAAAGCCTGATGTCAGCATTTCTCCTGCGTTTCATTGCGATCCGCAATGGCGCAATGCTGGCTCAGGAAGCGGGCCGATATCACCTGTCCATTCCACAACAACACAAGCTGGTCGAATTCATCGAGGCCAATATCTCCTCGGATTTGTCCCTCGTGGAATTGGCGGGCATTGCCGGCTACGGGATATCGCGCTTCAAGACACTTTTTAAGAACAGCTTTGGTTGCACGCCTCATGCCTACGTGCTCAATCGCCGCGTGGAGCAGGCGAAAGCGCTCATCAATGCCGGCGGACTGCCGCTGAGCCTGATCGCTTTGGAGAGCGGCTTTTCACATCAAAGTCACATGGCTGCGGCGTTTCGCCGATCGCTGGGGGTTTCGCCGGGGCAATTGCGGCGCGCCAGGGGAAAATAGACCCGCCCGCACACTAACCGCCGTTCATGGTCAGCTTCGAGGCGGAAGCTGTCGCCAGCCCAAAGTGCGTCTGTTGGCGAAGCCGTGCAAACCTGCTTGGAGCGGAATCACTTTCGATGGAAACCGCAATTCCGTCGCCGCTCCCGCCTCTCTACTGGCCCAGCGATTTTGTGGGAAAACCGGTATTCACTTTTCCTGATAGTGCCTTGAGCCTTCACCCGGAGGCGGCCGTCGCGCCGCTCACCAGGGGAGGAACCCTTCCTTGGGCTTTTCCTTGACGGCGTCGATCTCGCTCTGGGATGCGGCACTCGCTCCGGTCGCCGCCTCCGGAGCGGCACCGCTCGCGCTTGGCGCGCCAAGCTGAATCCGCGCAGTGTTGGTGGTCGTCTTGTTCTCCACGGCGGGCTTTTCGGCGGCGGCCTGTGCGGACGTTTTCGCCGCCGGCTTGGGTGCAACGCGGCCGGTATTGCCTGCCACCGGCTTGACCGGCTTTTCGGTGGCCGCCGTTTTGGGCGCGGCGGAAGCAGGATCAGGAGCCGAAGCCTGACCGGCCGGGCTCGTGGCGCCGGGAGCCGGAGCATTCCCCCCAGGCAGGGCCGCCGTCGCATCGACAGCCGGGGACATGAGCACGCCAATGCCGAACATCCGCCATTGCCCGGCTTCGAGCACATAATAAATGTCGAAATTGATCCGCTCCGGCGCGGTCTCGAAAAAGCCGACCAGCCGTAATATGCCGCGCTCGTTGAGCTGCGGCGGCTGCAGCAGCTTGGGCAGGAAAAACAGCACCGGTGAAAGATCGAGCTGGCGCTTGCGCAACGTGGCGAAGATCTCGGCGAGACGCGAGGCGTCGTTCGAAGCCCGGAACGATGCCCCTCCCAGATCGCGCAGCACGGTGTAATTGCCGGTCTGGTTCGCCTGGTTCAGCGCGATGATCGCGGTGCGGATCATCATGTTGAGCTTATAGGGGTCGGGAAGCGCCACGGCGGGCGGCGGCGCGGCCTGCGCGATGGGTGCGCCAGTCTGGGCTCCTGGGCGCGGCTGGCCTTGCTGGGCGGAAAGCGGTGCGAGGCCGGCGATCAGGATCGCGACCGTGCGCAGGGCGATCTTACCGAGTGCGACCCTACCGAACTTGCGCGCCATTCCCGCTCCGCCTCCACGCAACAACACTATGCCGACCGCCTGCGCTCGCTTATTGTTTGTGCGCTCGATTTTACCGAACTTCGGCGGAAAACCTACGCTCGGATCGATGCACGTGCTGCGACGCATTCACATCGTTCATGCGCGCTGCGCTAGCTTTATGTTTGTGCATCGATTTTGCCGAACTTCGGCTGACGCCTGCGTTCGGATCGATGCACGGACGGCCGGATCGCCCCGCGCCGTGAAAATGCAGACAGGCCCCCAACTTGCGCCGGGGGCCCGAAAAGCATTCGCACGATTACCAGGAGACTTGGACACCCGCGCGGCCGGCCACCGTGCTGTCGCCGCTATGCCCGCCGATGCTGCCCTCGTTCACCGTCACGCCGACGCCGCCCGACAGCGCCCAGCGCTCGCCCTGGCCGATGAAATCGCGGCCGAGCACGCCCATCATCGCCACGCCAAGCGCCGTATTGCCGTCGAAGAAGCCGAGATTGGCCGAAACGCCGAACTTCTCGTTCGCGACCAGATCGGGGTTCGTCAGCGACATGGCGATGGCGATGCCCGCCGCCTGCTTGTTCAGCGCGTTGTAGATCTGCCCGCCGTCGCTCGCCAGATGGCCGTTGGCGTCGGTGGTCACGACTTCCAGCGGCCCGGACTGACGCTCGCGGCTCAGATCCGAGGTGATGCCCGCCGCCGTGTAGGTGTGATTGGCGGTGCCAAGCGCGAACTCGTTGGTGTTGTTGGCAACGGCCGCCTGACCGGTGCTGTCGCGTCCGATGGCTACTGAGCCCTGGCCGGCGGCTGTGGCGCCATCACCGATCGCGGTGCCGTTCCTGGCGGCAGAGGCTTCCTTGCCAATCGCCGTGCCGTTCCTTTTGGCCGACGATCCCAGGCCGACCGCTGTGCCGTTCCTCTCTGCCGACGATCCCAGGCCGACCGCTGTGCCGTTCCTCTCTGCCGACGATCCTAGGCCGACCGCTGTGCCGTTCAGCTCAGCATTGGCTTGCTTGCCAATTGCTGTGCCATTCAGCTCGGCATTGGATGCCCTGCCAACTGCCGTGCCGTTCAGGTCGGCCGACGACCCCGTCCCGACCGATACCGCATCTGCCTGGGCGTGGGAATTTTCACCCAATGCCGTGCCATACTGCTCGGCCGACGTGTTGCGTCCCACGGCCGTTGCGTTATAGCCAAGAGCATTCGCGCTTTCGCCGATTGCGGTGCCGCCACCGAACGCCGCGCTTGCGCCTTGACCGACCGCAGTGGTGCCGTGATCAAGAGCCTGGGCTCCCTGACCGAGAGCGGTACCGTTGTCGTAGGCAGTGGCGAGTTGGCCGACAGCCGTCGCCGTTCCGCCTACCGCAAGCGAACTCTGGCCGATGGCGGTTGCAAAAGCGCCCTCAGCTTTAGAGTCGTTGCCGAAAGCGCTGGTATTGGCGCCATGCGCGTAAGCGTTCCGACCCATTGCGGTGGCATTCTCGCCGTCGGCAGTCGATTCCTCGCCAACTGTCGTTGCGTTCAGCCCTTTGGCGTCGGCGCCTTGCCCGATGGCGGTCGCATTGCGACCATCGGCAAACGCATTCTGCCCAACGCCGGTGGCGTTCTCGCCGATAGCCTTTGCCTTCTCACCGAGAGCCGTCGCTTTGGCCCCATTGGCATTGGAGTCATGGCCGATGGCGGTTGCAAAAGCGCCCTCAGCCTTAGAGTCGTTGCCGAAAGCGCTCGCGTTCTCGCCATGAGCGTAAGCATTCCGGCCGACGGCAGTGGCATTGTCACCATCGGCGGTCGAGACTTCGCCAATGGACGTTGCGTTCAAACCTTTGGCGCGGGAGCCCTGCCCCACGGCCGTCGCATTGCGACCATCCGCAAACGCGTCCTGCCCAACCGCCGTGGCGTTCTCGCCGATAGCCTTTGCCTTCTCACCCAGCGCGGTCGCTTTTTCTCCATCGGCATTGGAGTCATGACCGGTCGCCGTAGCGTTTTCGCCATTGGCCCTGGCCGTCTGGCCAGTGGCCGTGGCATTCTCGCCCTTGGCCTTGGCCTCATCACCCAGCGCCGTGGCATTTGTGCCGTCGGCTTTCGCGTCAGGGCCGCAGGCAAATGCGTTGCCGCCCGAGGCGGTCGCTCCGCCCCAGTCAGGACTGATCGATGCGATGGCCGTTCCAAAGGTCACATTGTTGAAGCCGACAACGTCAACGGCGTCTGGAAGCTTGGTTAGGAATTTTCGCGTATCGAGGGTTATGTCGGCGTCGCCGCCTAGGGACGCTTCGCCAGACAGCGCGTCACCAAGGTCTTTGGTCTCGAAGTGATCATAACCTGGACCGATTTTTTTCTTGTAAACATCAAAATTTACATCCGTGACGCCGTCTTTATACTCCGGGTTCTTCGTGCCCGTAGCCTGCACCGCCTTGCCAACTCCAGTAACGACGGCCGTGTTCGTGTAGTCGACATTCAAAACGCACTTCGCGGCCGCAAACGCGCTCTCAGCAGGCAAAAAAGCCACCAGCGGCAGCACCATCGCCGCAGTTCTAAA
>Ga0307513_10013540_pt1 | contig 10004 bp, 12 predicted proteins | sample 15_EM_MG_FD_202174 | JGI IMG/M metagenome (GOLD analysis project Ga0307513, IMG submission 202174) | Populus trichocarpa ectomycorrhiza microbial communities from riparian zone in the Pacific Northwest, United States - 15_EM | ecosystem: Host-associated > Plants > Roots > Unclassified | place...
CTGAAAAAGCGCGCCTTCGAGCACCGGCTGACCCCCACCGTCGGCCGCAGCCACGGCATCCATGCCGAACCCACCACCTTCGGCCTCAAGCTCGCCGGCCACTATGCCGAGTTCCAGCGCGCCAAGGAGCGGCTGGCCATGGCGAAGTTCGAGATCGCCACCTGCGCCATCTCCGGGGCGGTCGGCACCTTCGCCAATGTCGACCCTCGCGTCGAAGCCCACGTGGCGCAGAAGCTGGGCCTGGCGGTGGAGCCGGTCTCCAGCCAGGTGATCCCCCGCGACCGCCACGCCGCCTATTTCTCGGCGCTCGCCGTCGTCGCCTCCTCCATGGAGCGGCTGGCCACCGAGATCCGCCACCTGCAGCGCACCGAGGTGCTCGAGGCCGAGGAATTCTTCGACAAGGGCCAGAAGGGCTCGTCGGCCATGCCGCACAAGCGCAACCCGATCCTCACCGAGAACCTGACGGGCCTGGCCCGGCTGGTGCGCTCGGCCGCCGTCCCGGCGCTGGAGAACGTGGCCCTGTGGCACGAGCGCGACATCAGCCACTCCTCGGTCGAGCGCGGCATCGCGCCGGACGCCACCATCCACCTGGACTTCGCCCTGCGCCGCCTGGCCAGCGTGGTCGAGCGGCTGCTGATCTATCCTGAGAACATGCTCAAGAACCTCGACCGCCTGGGGGGCCTGGTCCATTCCCAGCGCGTCCTGCTGGCCCTGACCCAGAAGGGCGTCGCCCGCGAGGCCGCCTACGCCGCGGTCCAGCGCAACGCCATGCGGGTCTGGCGCGGCGAGGGGAACTTCCTCGACTTCCTCAAGGCCGACCCCGACGTACGCCCCCACGTGACCGACGCCGAACTCGCCGAGCTGTTCGACCTCGGCTACCACTTCGCGCACGTCGACACGATCTTCGCCCGGGTGTTCGGCGAGCCGGCATAGCCGTCGCGCCAGGCAGGCCCGTCCAAATTTCGCCCCAACGTCGGCGCTATCCAGCCCGCGCCCGAGTGTGGTTCAGTCCGGCGAAATCAAAGGGATCGATGATGAAGCTTTCGGTGATCTTGATCGCGGGCGCGGCCGCCATGGCCTTCGCCGGCTCGGCCATGGCGCAGGGCGCCTGCACGGCGCCGACCGCCCCCGCCACGGTGGACGGCGCGGCGGCCACCCTCGAGCAGCTGGTGGCCAACAAGAACGAGGTCGCCGGCTTCATCGCCGCCTCGGACGCCTACCAGACCTGCGTCGTGAAGGACCTCGCCGCCAGGAAGGCCGCCGCCAAGCAGGCCAAGACCAAGGTGGACCCGGCCGTGGTCAAGGCCGCCCAGGACGCACTGGACGCCAACCAGGCCGACAAGGAGCGCGTCGGCACGGCCTTCAACACCGCCGCCAAGGCCTACAAGACCGCCCACCCGTCCTAGCCGGCCCACGGCCCTGCGGCAGGCCGCCCCCATGAAGCGCCTCGCCTTCCTGGCCCTGACCCTCGCCGGCCTGTCCTGGGGCTTGGGCTTTCCGCTGGGCAAGTTCGTGCTGCGCGAGACCGACGCCCCGCACATGGTCCTGCTGCGCTTTTCCGCAGCCGCCCTGGCGGCGCTGCCCTTCGCGCTTTGGCGCCCCGAGGCCCGAGCGCTCTTCCGCTCGCCGCCCGTGCTGCTGGCCGGCGCCCTCTACGGCGTCGCCTTCCTGATGCAGTTCGAGGGGCTGGCGCGGGTCACCGTCACCCTGGCCGCCCTGCTGGTCGGCGCCATGCCCGCCTTCATCGCCGTCATGGCCCGGCTGCTCGGCGAACGGGTCAGCCGCGCGTCCTGGGCCGGCGTCGCCGCCGCCACCGCCGGCGCCGTGCTGATCGCCGCCCGGCCGGGGGCGGCGGGCACGCCGCTGGGCGTGGCCCTGTCGCTGGGGGCGCTGCTGGTGTTCCTGGCCTGGCTGTTCGTCCTGCGCCGCGCGCCGGCCCCGCCGACGCCCATGGCCATACCGGCGGCCACCGTGATCATCGCCGCGGCGACCATCCTGCCGATCGCGCTCGTCATGCACGGCCCGCCCAGGCTCGACCTCACCCCCGCCGCCTGGGCCGCCGTGATCGGCCAGGGCGTGGTCTCGACCCTGCTGGCCACCGCCGCCTGGCAGTTCGGCGCGGCCCGGGTCGGCGCCGCCAGCGCCGGGGTGTTCATCAATATCGAGCCGTTGATGGGGGCCGCCATCGGCGTCGCCCTGTTCGGCGACCGCCTGACCCTGGCCCTGGCCGCGGGCGGCCTGCTGATCGTCGCCGGCAGCTTCGCCGTCGTGCTGGGCGAGCGGACGACGCCGTCCCGCGACCTCGCCCCGGTCCCGCCGACCCCGGCCTGAGGCGCTTAGGCGCCGCTTCTGATCTGCTCGCGCGCCTGGGCCAGCAGCTCGGCCATCTTCATGCGCACCTCGCCCTCGGTGACCTGGACGCCCGAGCCCTTCAGGTCCTCGAACACCTTGCGCAGCACGTCCTCGTCGCCCGGAAGCTCGAAGTCGGATTTGATGACGGCGCGGGCGTATTCCTGCACATGGCCGCCCTCCAGGCCCATCAGGCCCGCCGCCCACTCGCCCAGCAGCCGGTTGCGCCGGGCGCCGGCCTTGAATTCCTGCTCCTGATCGAGCGCGAACTTTTTCTCGAAGCCCTGCTCACGATCGTCGAAGGTGGTCATGATTTCCCCGGTCAGCGGTGCGGACGGCGTTGCATACTCTGCGGCGTCCGCGCCCGCAACGGAAACGCTGCGTCCGTGCGAACAGGCCCCCCGCGACGTTTGCGCCCGACCCCCCGTTCCGCTAATTTCCCTGCGCCTCATATCGAGCGAGAGGCCGACTCAAGGTGTCGTACGCGCTGGGGCCCCCCGCCGTGCGCGCCTTTCGCATCCCCATCGGTTCACCCCTCGCTCTGGGAGAAGGCGTCAAGATGACCCGCCGCAAGAAGATCTACGAAGGCAAGGCCAAGATCCTCTACGAAGGCCCCGAACCCGGAACCCTGATCCAGTATTTCAAGGACGACGCCACCGCGTTCAACGCCACCAAGAAGGCGGTGCTGGAGGGCAAGGGCGTCATCAACAACCGCATCAGCGAATACATCATGACGCGGCTGAACTCGATCGGCGTCCAGAACCACTTCATCCGCCGGCTGAACCTGCGCGAGCAGTTGATCCGCGAGGTGGAGATCATCCCGCTGGAGGTGGTCTGCCGCAACATCGCCGCCGGCTCGCTGTCGCAGCGTTTCGGCCTGCCCGAGGGCCAGGCCCTGCCCCGCTCGATCATCGAATTCTACCTGAAGGACGACAAGCTGGGCGACCCGATGGTGGCCGAGGAGCACATCACCGCCTTCAACTGGGCCACCACCCAGGAGATGGACGACATGATGGCGCTGACCCTGCGGGTGAACGACTTCCTCACCGGCACCTTCGGCGCGGTCGGCATCACCCTGGTGGACTTCAAGATCGAGTTCGGCCGGATCTGGGAGAACGACTACGCCCGCGTCATCCTGGCCGACGAGATCAGCCCCGACAGCTGCCGGCTGTGGGACAGCCAGACCAACGAGAAGCTGGACAAGGACCGCTTCCGCCGCGATCTGGGCGAGGTGATCGAAAGCTATACCGAGGTGGCGCGCCGCCTCGGCATCATGAAGGAAATGCCGACCGTGATCCAAGGAGGCCTGCACTAGTGCGCGCGAAAGTTCATGTGTTCCTGAAACCCGGCGTGCTCGACGTCCAGGGCAAGGCGGTGGAAGCCGCCCTGCACGGCCTGGGCTGGCCGCAGGTCGACGGCGTCCGCGTCGGCAAGACCATCGAGTTCGACCTCGCCGCCGCCGACCGCGCCGCCGCCGAGAGCGAGATCAAGGCCATGTGCGAGAAGCTGCTCGCCAACACGGTCATCGAAAGCTACCGCGTCGAGGTGGCGTGATGTCCGTCCCCTTCTCTTCTTGCGGGAGAAGGTGGCCTGCGGAGCAGGTCGGTTGAGGGGTCGCACCGCCCTCTCCGCCGTCGTCCCGACCGCCTCGTCGGCGCGTCCTGAGATACCCCTCATCCGTCGTGCTCTCGCACGACACCTCCTCCGCCAAGGGGAGAAGGGCGTTCTTGCGCTGATGCTCATGCTCGCGGCCTGTTCCCCCCGGCCGCCGCCCACCCCGCCTGCCGGCCTCGTCCTCGACTGCGCCCAGGGGTTCGAGGCCCTGTCCGTGGAGATCGCCGCCGCGCCGGATCTCAAGGCCGCCCCCCGCACGCCGGGGGAGCCCTATGTGTTCTACAACGCCCTCGACGGCGCCTCCTCCTATGTGGTCACCCAGCCCGGCGCGCCTGGCCACCCGGCGATCCTCAAGCAGCAGACCGTCCGCGACGCCGCCGGCGCCAAGGCCATGAAGAACACCGGCTGCCCCTACGGCGACGCCGCGGGCTACGACCAGCTCACCGCCTACCTCGCCTCGCTCCGCCCCGCGGCCAGGCCGTGATCGCCACGCCGGACCCCCTCCTCAAATCCCCCGAATGCGCGTAAGAGCCCGCCCATGAAAGCCGCCGTCATCGTCTTCCCCGGCTCCAACTGCGACCGCGACTGCAAGGTCGCCGTCGAGCGCTCCACCGGCGCCGCGGTGGACATGGTCTGGCACGCCGAGACCGAGCTGCCCGCCGGGGTCGACCTGATCGTCCTGCCGGGCGGCTTCTCGTATGGCGACTACCTGCGCTGCGGCGCCATGGCCGCGCTCTCGCCGGTGATGGGCGCGGTCAAGGCCGCGGCCGATCGCGGCGTCGCCATCGTCGGCGTCTGCAACGGCTTCCAGGTGCTGTGCGAGGCGGGCCTGCTGCCCGGCGCCCTGCTGCGCAACGAGAAGCTCAAATACGTCTGCAAGCCGATCGCGCTGGACGTCGCCAACGCCCAGACCCGCTTCACCGCCGGCTATGGCGACCGGCGCGAGGTGACCATGACCATTGGCAACGGCGAGGGCAATTTCTTCGCCGACGAGCCCACCCTCGACCGGCTGGAGGGCGAGGGCCAGGTGGTCTTCCGCTACCGCGACAATCCCAACGGCTCGGCCCGCGCCATCGCCGGCATCGTCAACGCCGGCGGCAATGTGCTGGGCCTGATGCCCCACCCCGACCGCGCCTTCGAGACCGAGCTGGGCTCCGCCGACGGCGCCATCCTCTTCCAGAGCGCGCTCGCCAGCGCCTGACGCGACGAAGTTGGACGGCCTCGCGCGGCGGTTGCGCCCGCGCCGCGCCGGGATCAAGGTCCGATCAGGTCCCATGCGGGACCGACAGCACAGCTGGAGATCGCGCCATGCCTCGCTACATCGTCGAACGCAGCTTCCCCCAGGGCCTGAACATCCCCGTCACCGCCGACGGCGCCAGCGCCTGCCTGGCCGTGGTCGGCCGCAACGCCGAGGGCGGCGTCACCTGGGTCCAGTCCTACGTCTCCCCCGACAAGACCCAGAGCTATTGCGTCTACGACGCCCCGAGCCCCGAGGCCGTCCGCGGCGCCGCCGAGAAGAACGGCCTGCCGGTCGACCGCATCACCGAGGTCCGGGTCCTCGACCCCTACTTCTATCACTGACCCGGGCGCTTATGGCCCCGCCGCCCGCGGCAGGCTGAACAGGCTGCGGTCGGCCGGGATGAAGTCGACCCGCTCCAGCCGGCGTTCCCGGGCGCGGGGAAGGTCCCCGCCGTGGGTGTCGAACCGGAACGGGATCAACACCGGCCCCACGCGGCGATAGTCCGACAGCTCCACGGTCAGCGGCCGGGGCCCGGCCTCGATCATCAGCCCCAGCAGCCCGGTGCGGCGATCGAACCACAGCTCGCGGGGCGCGCCCCCGGCGGGCTGCACCCTGACCACGTCGAATGCCCGGCCCTGCGCCTCGCGCACGCCCAGGTGGACGCTGCGCAGGTCGAACCGGCTGGGGTAGAAATAGGCGTAGACGCCGAAAAAGGCCTGGGCGCGGACCTCCGCCAGCACCGCCCGCTCCACCGAGCCGGTGAGCGCGCCGTTGGCCAGGATCCGCCACTCGCCCGCGCCGTTGTAGCCCTGCACATGCTTGCCGGCCGGCGTGAGGGTCTCGGTGCGCAGGCCATAGCGGATCGGGTCGATCCACCGCTCGTAGCGCTGGCCTTCGTCCTGGCCCACCTCGTGCCAGCCGCGCAGCCTGTTCCAGCCCGCCCCGCCGGACGCCGCCCGCGCCCGGTCGAACACCCGCTGGGCGGCCGGCGAGTTCTGGGCGTGGGCGGCGACGCCCATCCAGAGCGCCACGGCCCAGGCCGCCACCGGAAGGAACGCCGCCAGCCGCCGTAGGGACCCTATCCTCATGGCGCGGGAACCAAGCCGCCGAGGGTGTCGACAATACGGCCGACCGCACCCGGCGCCGGAGCCTGCGAACCTGCGCCCGACGCTTTCACCCCTTAGTGGAGCCTTTCGGACGGGCCGCAGGCCAGCGCAGCCTGCAGCTCGCTCGCCAGGGATTCGATGCGATAGGGCTTGACCAGCAGGCGCAGTCCCTCGGCCGCCGCCGCCGCCGCCGAGCCGCTATAGCCCGTGGTCAGCACGATCGGCAGCTCCGGCTGCTCCTTGGCGATGGCGTGGGCCAGGTCCAGCCCGCTCATTTCGCCCGGCATGACCATGTCGGAGAAGACCAGATCGAAGCTGTGCTCCAGGCGCAGGGTCTCCAGCGCGGTCACCGCCGTCGGCGCGTGGCTGACGTCATAGCCCAGCTCCATGAGCATCTCCCGGACCAGCTCGGCGACCTTTTCGTCGTCTTCCACCAGCAGGACGCGGCACGTCCGGCCGTCGGCGTCCGTCTCCACCGGGCCGGCGGAGACCTCGGCCACCAGCGCTTTCGACGTCCGCGGCAGCAGGATCGAGACCGTGGTCCCCATGTCCAATTCGCTCTGGATGTGGACGTCCCCGCCCGAGGCGCGGGCGAAGCCGTAGACCTGGCTGAGGCCAAGGCCGGTGCCGCTGCCGACGCCCTTTGTCGTGAAGAACGGTTCGAAGGCGCGGGCCACCATGTCGGAGGTCATGCCGACGCCGTGGTCGGAGATCGCCACCCGGATCCGGTCTTCCGACTCCGCCGACTTGGCCGGGACGTTCTCCAGGACGATGGCGATTTCGCCGCTGTTGGGCATGGCGTCGCGGGCGTTGATGGCGATGTTCAGCACCGCCAGTTCGAACTGCGAGGGATCGACCTCCGCATGCCAGAGCCCTGGGGCCGCGACGATGCGCACCGAGATGTCCTCCCGCAGGGAGCGCTCCAGCACGTCGCGCATCGCCGTCAGCCGGTCGGCGAGATCGACGACCTCCACGTTCAGCGGGGTCTTCCGGGCGAAGGCCAGCAACTGCTGGGTGAGGCTCGCGCCGCGGTCGATCGCCTGGCGTATCCCCTGCTTCAGCCGGTCCCGGCGGATGGGGTCGGACGTGCGGTCCATCAGGTCCAGCCCGCTGGAGGCGACCATCAGCAGGTTGTTGAAATCATGCGCGACGCCGCCGGTCAGCTGCCCCATCGCCTCCATCTTCTGGGATTGGCGCAGGGCCTCCTCGGCCTTCTCGCGGTCCTTGATCTCCTGCTGGAGCTTGCGGTGGGCCTCCCGCAGCGAGGCGTGGGACGAGCCGAGCACCAGGACCAGCAGCGACGCCATGACCAGGACGATGGCGATGCCCAGATAGCGCATCGCCCGCTGCACGAAGGTTTCCGTCGTCACCCGCAGATAGACCGAGCCGAGCTTCGTCGTCCCCTGCGCCACGTCGGCGCTGACCGCCAGCTTGCTTCCGGCGAAGGTCGCCGGCGCCACGCGGATCGTGTTCGGAAGCTCCTCGCCGGTCCGCTTGAAGCCGGCGGCCAGCCGCCCCTGGGCGTCGTAGGCCCCGGCCGCCTCGACCGAGGGGTTGGCCTGCAGGGCGTTGACGTATTCGGCCGTCGCGTTCCGGTCGTCGAAGGCCAGGGGCGCGGCCACGCTCCCGGCCAGGATCTGCGCCTGCACGCGCGCCTGCCTGACGACTTCGAGCCGACCGGTTTGCTCGTTATAGAGGCCCAGGGCCAGGCTCACCCCGAGGAGCGCGATCGCCACGGAGACGGCTACCCTCGGGGTCGCCGCCACGCCGCCGCCGATCCGGTCTGAAAGCCGTCCCATCATCCGCCCACCGGGCGAACCGCCACGGCCAGGCCGAGCAGCTTTGAGCTGATGATCAGGCCGCGCGCCTGGGCCGAGGCCGGGTTGATGCCGAAGCGGACCTTCCCGTCGCGCACCACGAAATGGATGACCCCGCCGTCGACGCCCTGGCGCTCGTCGGTGACCGTCAACACCGGCGCCCCGTTCAGCGCCCGCAGGATGTCGGAGGACTTGGTGGTTCCCGACCGCCCCACATAGAGGATGTGGCAGTCGGTCTGGCCCGGCGCGTCGGGAAGGCGGCGGACCACGATCGGATGGCCCCGCACGGTCTGCCCGCGCGTCGCCTGGACCAGCGCCCCGTCGAAGGGGTCCAGTCCGGCGACGCAGACGTTGAAGGGGCTCGTGGCGCTGGAAAAGGCCTGGGCCGGCCACTCCACGAAGGGCGCGAACTTGTAGAGGAAGTTGGCCTTGACTGAATATTCGAGCGGCGGCGCCTGGGCCTGCCCCATGCCCGCCGCCGACACCCAGACCACCGAGACCAGCAGGCCCGCGGCCAGGGCCCGCGCCGCGCCGCCCAGGTGCAGGCCGATCGGCCTCGCGGGGCGGGGAGCGCGCGCCTTGGGTCGCGGCGTCAGGATCTCCATGACGGGTCCCCGGCGAGGGGGCGCGGCGGGTTCTCCAGACCGACGGGGAATTGGGCATGGCCATGGGCCGGCGTCCCGAGGCCAGAGGCCCGCGTCGCCGGTATAGCTGCAACCCGCAGCCGCCATGACATCGGCGCCCTCCCCCATGGCTAAGGCTGCTCGAACGCGACCGTGCGCGAAACGCTCCGCGACAGCTCAAGGAATCGGCGGCTCGGGCAGCGCTCCCGAACGCGAGGTTGGACTGATTTGATCGGTAATCGCAACATCACCCGCCAAGATTGCGCCGCGAATGTCACGATGCGGTAAACTGGAAAAAGGGATCAGCGTCGCGCGAGCCCGCCGAACGGCACGACCCGGTTCGCCGCGTCGTGGCCGATGTCGGCGCGGCCCAGCCACGGGACGCCTGAGCGCCTGCACCAGAAGCGGGCGACCTCCTCCTCCGTCCGGCCAAAGTCGGGATCGTTGTCGGGGATCAGGCTGCAGCGGCCCAGCCGCAGCCCGGCGACCCGGCGGATGGCGGGGTTGGAGGTGATGTGGAACAGCGCCCGGTCGATCCGGTACATGTGCTCCGACACCTCCTCCAGCATCAGCACATGGCCCGCCAGGTCCGGCTCCAGCGGCGTGCCGAGGATCTGGCTGAGGATGGTGATGTTGAAGGCCGCCGTGGGACGGCCGTCGGCCTCGACCGAGGGCTCCAGCGCGGCGGGGTCGGCGCGGACCAGCCAGGCCAGGGCGCGCTCGATCGCGGCCTCGCCCCCCTCGCGCCGCAGGTCCTGGGCCACCGGGCCGTGGGCGAGGCGGGCGAACCCCTGGCGATAGAGCGCCGCCAGCAGGGCGCCGCCGTCGCTGTAGCCCAGCCAGGCCTTGTCGGCCGCGGCGGGCGCCAGGCCCGCGACCACCGCCTCGGCGATGCGGCAGGCGCCGTAGCCGCCCCGGGCGAACCAGACGGCGTCGAAGTCGGGATCGTTGGCGACGTCCAGCACGGCGGCCGTGCGGGCGTCGTCGTCGCCGGCGAAGTGGCCGTCGCGCAGGAAGCACTGCGGGTGGAACCAGACCTCGACCTCGCCGGGCCGGTAGAGCCGGCCGACCAGCGCCTGGACATCGGCCTCCAGCTGCGGCTGGGCGGCCGATCCGGGGGCCACGACGCCGATCCGGACCCTAGCGCGCGTCATGCAGTCCTCGCGCCGGGTCGTCCCGCCAACTTGCCATGGATTCCCCTGCCCCATAGGTTTCGCCGATGAATCGCGACCGAGCCTATTTCTTCTGCGGCGTC
>Ga0307513_10013541_pt1 | contig 10004 bp, 2 predicted proteins | sample 15_EM_MG_FD_202174 | JGI IMG/M metagenome (GOLD analysis project Ga0307513, IMG submission 202174) | Populus trichocarpa ectomycorrhiza microbial communities from riparian zone in the Pacific Northwest, United States - 15_EM | ecosystem: Host-associated > Plants > Roots > Unclassified | place...
GTCGAAAAAATGAGGCTTTTGTTTTTCCAACCTAAAAACCTATTTTCAATCCATTTTTTAACCTAAAACACCAAGAAGTTGGAACATTGTCTAACCAACCCATGGCCTTCAAAAAAGCAAAAAAAAATGCCATAAAACTCAAAATCAACACGAAACCAAAAATCTTTCATTACTCCTATCTATTTTTTTAGGTATTTTCAAGGTAAAAAAAAAAAAAACACTTAATCTTAACTCTTCTAATCATATAGAACCATTTGACATAAAAATTGATCGTTTTAGTAGTCGGAATCGTCGCCAACAACTTTCTCTCTTTAAGTCAGAATCTGATGCCCTCTCGGGCCCCTCTTTCTTCTATTGAAAAGGGACTAAAAAGAGAAAAATGAAGTAATGGCACCAAAATGTAATAGTTAAAAATTATAGGGATCCATTACCTAATAATTTAAAAAGATAAATCACTAAAATGAACTTTTCAAACAAATTGCAGAGTTGTTATTCATGTTACCAATGTTTTTACTTAAACTCTTTTTTCTTTTAATTTAACCCTCATTAAAAAAAAAACATGTAATTGAGTTTCAATTTAAGCTCAACATGGCTCAATTGTGCAAAAAAAAAAAATCAAGGATCAAATTGAAATTTTTCAAAACTTCACTATTAATATATACAATGAAATGTAAGAAGATGAATAGTAAAATGGTTATACTAAAAAAGCCACACGTTTTAAAATTTCTTATAATTAGAATCGGTTAGTCTATGGTTTTCCTTTTTTTTTTTTTAAACAAAAAGATGCTTAGGCTGACAAACCAAGAGTTTATTTATTTTTGTGTTTTAAAGTGTTTCTTAAAAAATTTAAAATTTTTTATTTTGTTTACTTCAAATTAATATTTTTTTTGGTGTTTTTATATCATTTTAATATGCTAATATCAAAAATAAATTCTCAAAAATAAAAAAAAATTATTTCGATACATTTTCAAGTAAAAATCACTTTAAAAAATAAATGTTATCACAGTACCAAATGGACTTCAAATGTGTTTGGGCAACTCAATCCCAAGCCTTTCGTTTTTTTCTTTAAAAAAAAAAAAAAACTAATATGGATACTTATTTTTTAAGAATACATTATAAAATTGTAGTATTTATGTCAAATATTTTACTTTAGAAAAGTTATATAAAACAGTGACAAAAGTTTGTTCATATATATATATATATAGTTACGGAATTATATATATAAAAGATAGTGTTAAATCACACACATAATTTAGAAAGAAAGAAAGAAAGTTAGTTTTGGCATCTATGTAGCAATAGAAAGTCATTTTTTCTTTTTTCATCTATAGTTGTCATCGAAAAAATAATAAATACATCAAAATTATAATTATTTTTATCAAAAAGTTAAAATTTATAATAATCATCTCAATATTTATTTATTTATGATAATTGAGTTTTAAATATTAATTTTATTTCTTTCAAATTAAAAATTATAATGGAAAAGTTATACTTATTAACTTAAAAAACATTTATACTATAATTTAAATTTATGCCACTAACTAAAAATAAAAATGTAAAAAATAATAATTTTAATATTCTAGATTGCAAAAAACTATTTGCATATGAAAGAAAAATAATGCATTATTCATTATTTTAGTTTTTTATTTAAGAAATAATGAAAAACTTGTAAATGAAAAACTATAGAGAACCTCTAAAATGTATTTTTCAAACTGAGTACAAATTTGAAAAACTTAAATACTAATCATTCCATTATCTAGATGGAGAAATATTGCTAAATAGAAAGTTACGGGTTTTTTTCAACTTTTTTTTCTTAGTATTACTATATTTTTGAACATCCCTATCTTTTTTTCACACCTAAACTCACCTTCCCCTCTCTCTTCTAGCTTGAATTCATCCCGCTTCAAGCTCACCCTAAATAAAAACCAACTCAACACCTTTTAACAATTGATGACCACAAGAACAATGACCTCTTCTCTCCATGTCACCGTCGCGCTACTGAACATGATTAGTGACAACAACTACCATTTCATTGAAAAATGAGAGGAAAAGAAGAGAGCTCAAACCAAAATTGTCTCTCATCTTTCTTGTTAGTTAGAGGTGATCATCACCTTATTCATTGGTGAGAAGAAGTGGTCAATGCATTTATGATTCAATGGCTACAAATCATCATCTCATCTCCTATTTTGATTTGATCTTTACTAATGTGATTGTCATGTTTTTTGAAGCTGTTATGAATTTGTAGCATGTTTGCTCATTGTTTCTTATTTCTTTTTATGTCCCTTTTTATTAAAGTTTGTTTTCATATTTTTATAAATATTCTAAATGTGTTGGTGGTGATGTGTTTGATGTTTAAGTTCTTGCTTATGTTTGTATTAGTTTTTATATTTGCATAAAACTCATGTTTTAGGTTTAAAACTGTAGTTTAAAAATGATTTGTTTATTGTTGTGTTGATTTTGATGTTAATTGCATGATCATTTTGTGTTTAGTTGGTTTTTCATGTTGAATTCATGTCATGATAATTTTTTCATGATGAACCACTAGAATTTGATGCTATCGGCATATTCGTTATCATATCAGTTTTTTTTTTTTATGTAAGTCATTGTTTTGTACTTAAAAGTATAGTTTTGAAACCTTATATGCAAGTGTGGTTGTGTTAAATTTGATTTTTGTATACAAGTTATACTTTTTTTATTTTAGATTTAAATTCAGATTTATATGCATGAACGATATTGTCTCAATTTCATTCTTCTCATGAAAATAATTTTTTGGTGGTTTTATCAAATTTCAAACTATTTGTTTTGGTTTCTTTGTTGTTAAATTTTTTAGAATCACAATTTTGGTTTGAAACCTAAATTTTTAGGTTTTCGTGTAGTTTTAATTTTGTTTTTGTATTTGGATTGATTTAATATATATTCAATGTAAAATTTACTTTCTAACTCTTTATTTGAATTTATTATTAGACTTGATATTCATAATTATTGTGGTTTTCACTTATTCATCAACATTTTGCTTGTAGTTACCTATGAGTAGCTTGTCATATTATTTGCGTCCATTTTGATTTTTGATATTTGTTTTAGATATTTATGTAAATAAAGTTATATATAGATAATATGTTATATATGCATAATGTCATGTCACCTTTCTACTTGTATTGCATATATAAATCAAATATATTTTGATTTTATAAGAATCCTAAAAATGGTGACCGATGGTGAAAGAGTGAGCGTGTGTTTGTGTTTTTATCGAGCCAAGTTTTATCTTGTTCAAAGTATATTATACAGTGAAGTGAAAAGTTCAATTCACAACATGAAGCCAACTCCGCTATAATGATTAAAGCTTTGTATGTGTTTGATTGTATACTTATATGATGAATTGTTATTTATCTCTTTGATTAATGTTATTGTTTTTGTTCTTTTTTTAATTAATTCAATTCATACAACCATCATATTATCAAGGATTGGATTTTATTTGCATTGTTTATTTATTTATCAAATTCACACATGTCACTAGGTGATTATAGCATAAATTAGAAAAAAAAACATTTTATAATTATTAATTATCAATTTAAATATTTTTTTATGTGTGTGCGCGCTCGCGCTTGAATCTGTGTATTTAAGGTTACCCTAGCCTTACCCTTTTTAGTTGCTCCTCTAATTTTGCAAATTCAGTTTCTTCCTAAGTAGCATGGTTATATGTGTGGGGTGGATTGGCTTTCTTTTATTTATTATGTATTCACACTTTGACTTAAGGTTATTTGTAAATATTCGTTATTTTATTTTTATTCAAGATGTGTTGATAATTTTATTGTTACATGATGTGTAATTTTATTTAGATTTTTGAGTATGTATATTTGTTTTTGTTTTATAAGTTAGTATAGCTTTGACTTTTTGAAAATAGTTTCCTCCTTTTCTACTGCAAGAGAGCTTCCGTTGGATTAGCTCCACCTTGCATAAGTCTAAGTAGAGCCTTATGACCCATTTTGCTTTAATAAATTCGAATGGACTGTTATTATTTTTTATCCATCATTTTTTTAAGTTTAATTGTTAGTTTAATATATCATGTAAGTTGATTATACGTAGCATTATTATATTCATATAAATATATGTTTATTACTAATAAATATTTAATTTATATTTAATATTCATATAATATTATATTAATGACTCCAATATTTTATTTATGAATCTAGAGTAAAGATAAAATTTAAGGAACATAAATATTTTGTAAAGAAAATTATAAAGTTGTTATAATTATGAGATTCCTATTGTATCATGTGATTGTTCCTAAAATGTTCTTGGTTGATTCTCTCTTAAATATTGAACATTCATTAAAGCTGTAGAAACTGATATATATTATGTTCTTTTCTTTATGAAAGAAAACGGTTGTTTCATAAGTTGAGGTATAAGAGATACCTAAAACTAACATGTAAGTGTTTGTCATAAGACATGTACACTGAACTAACCCGCATGAAAATTCTATATGGAGATATCATATATATCAATGGAAAGACTTATGTGATGATTGTGTAGGTGATCTAAGACTTGAGATCACTAAATTATCTCAAATAAAGAGTGTTATGTTCTCATCATGTTACACGTTATTTTGGGAAAGGTAACAAATAGACAGACATTAGATATAACATAAATTATATGAAGGTATCTGAGTGATTAAGAGAGGATTCATCATCCTAGGTGAATTAGGAAAAATGTTCCACATGTTCTCAAATAGTATTGATTGTTAAATCTTTATACAAGGTGGAATGAGATTTGAAAAGAGTTTCAAATCTTATTCAAAAGATCAATGACTATAATGTTGCGAATAAATATGATATGACGTGGCAGACACACTCCATGCTAAAATGTCTAAATCGGAACATTATTGATGAAGAGATAATTACACTGAAAAGCCAGTCACAGTCAAACCACTTATGACTTTCCTAATATTTAGAGAATCATGACATATTGCTAGACGGTACACTTGATCTTCAAATATAAATTAATCAATTATTAAATTGATAATAAATTAAATTGTTTGATTTATTTGATTCTATTTATTTATAATCATAATTTATATTTGGACTAATATATTAGAAATCGAATGGGTCAAGTTTTTTCTACATGAAAATATCAAATCATATGATATAATTTATAGTAATCATCTTTTGAAAAAGTTGAGTATAATTAAGAATTTGAAATAAATATGCAAAATTTGCATCTATATCAACTGAAATTGAAAAAAAAAAATTAACAACATTATAAATGTTAATATATATATATATATATATATATACATACAACATTATAAATTTTATCAGTTGATAAAATTTATATAGATAGTTAATAAATTTCTATAAAAGTCAAGAAAAGCAAAATAAATCACATGCTTTTCACGTAATTAAACTCATAATAAATGATAAAATATAATTAAATAATAACTTTGTACCAAAAAATAATTCTTAATAAAATAGATATTTTTAATTCTCTCATCTCTTGAACCTAGATACAAAAATGAAAAAGAACCCTTCCTCAATTCTTTAAAGTTGCTAGACATATTTAAATTCAATAAAAGTTCTTAAAATTCAAAATAGAAAAAAAAAATAAAGGGAGGGGTCAAACTTTCTTATAATTAGTATGCAATTTGTAAATGAAAGTAAATGTAAAATTAAATATAATTTGATAAAATAATTATATTATTATAAAATCGTTCCAAATTATCAACTCAACTCATTTAATGAATAAAATGTAACCAATTAACTATCTAAAAAAACTATTTGTTACAAATAACATCTTGTTGATGCATTGAAACATATAAATAATAACTAATATTGAAAGTGATAAAATAAAATGGTTGAATAATTGAAAGATGAGATTATTTAGGAATACATATTGAATGCTAAGATTATACATTGAATTTCTGAAAATAGATCTGTAATAAAAAAAATGTTTGTGATTGTTCCAGAAGAAATGAAGCACAAGATACGGTAGATCTAGGACAATTATTGTATGAAGTCTACCCAATGTTAGATGCAGAGTTGCATAATAGATCGATATGAACATCATGAGCTCCCTGTAATAAAACATATTGTTGCTGATACCTTTTTCTTAGTTCCTTCTTCTATACCCCAAGCTTGGAGAAGAAAGAGATAAGAGGTTTTCATAGAGAATGTAATCAGAAATCCATAATAAAGGACGAACACAATGATCAAATTGTTTATTTTCATACAAAAGGATACTAGATTATCTGGTATAAAATATTTCAAAATCATAATAGAACTTTTTTTTCTTTTCTAATGCAATTTCTAGATTATTATATGGTGATTTAGAAACTTTTCATATATATAAAAATAAAATATAGAAAATAGAAATATATAGAATAGAAACATATCTTTAATGTCAATAACACAAAAAAAAAAAGAGATACGGACTCTATATATTATAAACAAAACATCATAATAATCCAAATAATTTTATAATATAAAACGATGATAAAACATAAACTATCTTAAAATATGGTTCCAAACACTTGGCTCTCATTATAAGATCTCTAACAACACTTAGATTTGGACCACATCATATCCATATATTAAAAATAATTGATATTTAAGAATTACATTATGTTTTTACTCTCCAACTTTTTTAATATAAAGTCTCATAAAATGGAGACAGAATGACTAGTTCTATGTATTTAAATTTCATCATGCTCTCCTTATGTTTGATAAAAAAAAAAAAAAATTTGAAGTAGAAAATGTTATGAATTCAAACTATGTGAAATTTCAAAAATAATCCAATTTTTATTTATTTATTTATTTGTCTTGAAACTAACTTTTAGCCAAGATTTGGAGGACAGTTTTGGACAGCATAAGACAGATTTATCCCATTCATCAAGTTGCAAACTTTATCGTAATAGATAGAGAATATTTTTGTTGCATACGTGGCTCATTGTCCATATATACTATCATTTTCTGCAAGTTTAATCCGAATCTCCCCTTTTAGACAAACAAATTTGCCCCGGTTATATTAAAGATTGAAATAATTTTAATAATTTTAAGCTTCAAAAAAAGTTAAAAGAAGAATAAATCACATGCTTTTCACGTAATTAAACTCATAATTAATAATAATCTATAATTAAATAATAACTTTATATCAAAAAATATTTTTTAATAAAGTAAAAATAATACGAGTTTGGAAATATAGTAATAATTATTTTTTTAAAATGTTTAAAATACATTAAAATAGTATATTTTTTATTTATAAAAATTATTTTTAATATTAATACATCAAAATAATTTTAAAAATATATAAAAAATTAATTTTAATAATTTGTTTTTAAAAAAACCGTTTGAAATACCATTCTAAACCGCCCCCACACAAACACCGTAAAAACCACAGTTTTCCGCTTTTACTGTCCCTTTCTGCTTAATTTTCAGACCCAGTCAAAAAAATTCCTACCTCCATCACCATCGCTTGACCTTTCACTTTCTAATCACACTAGTCTCATGTCCCCATCTCCCTTCAACCAATACAGCCGCGCCACCTTTTCAAATCTAACATCTGTCATTCGTCTGTCTAAGTGAAAATCATACAGCCACGTCACTTTATAAACCGTTTTCGTTTCCAACCATAATAATTTAACCAAATATAAACTGTCTATCTCCCTCTCCGTTTTCCTTTTTATTTTTATTTTTAAAGTTTGAAGACGGAAACACTCATAAAAACGAAAACAAAGAGGCAGACACCCCCCCCCCCTCTCTTTCTGCCTTAAAATGTCGCTGAGAAGATCGATTTTATCGCGAAGGTTCTCGAGATCCTTTAATAACCAGAACAGAAACGAACGAAATGCAGTGGAATCGGGGCGACTCGGTGGTGAGTTATGGGCTGAGTCGGATGGGTGGGGGAGTATGTTACCTGAGCTGTTAGGAGAAATAATAAAACGAGTTGAGGAGAGTGAGGATCGGTGGCCTCAGAGACAAAGCGTCGTCGCTTGTGCTTGTGTTTGTAAGAAATGGAGAGATGTTACCAAAGACATCGTCAAGTCTCTTCCTAATAGTAGTAGTAGTACTAATAATGCAAGTCCTGGCAAAATTACTTTCCCTTCTTGCCTTAAACAGGTCAGATTTTTTATTTATTTTGGTGAATTTTTATTTATTCAAGGAATATTCTGTCATTGTGATTGGATTTGGTAATGAAGGTTTTGGTTTAAGATAATTGGAGTATTTAATTAAATTGGTTGAAGTAATTGGGGATGTAGGGATTAAGATTTTGTGAATTTGTTTTAATTGTACTCCATAGTTTACCTTAATTTTTCTTTCAATGCTATTAAGTTGTGCATTTTTTTTTTGTGGAAAATGAAAAACCCAAGAATTTAAATTTTGGATGCAACTGTAGAAAGCAAATAACTTTGATTTTTGAGCAGTGATAATATAAAGGTTTGAATTATTATTAGTTTTTGGGTTCTAACAATTGGTTAATCCAGCTTCTATGGTTTCACAATATGATAATATAGTCTTTTGTGTTTAAGGAATTGCATTTTAGAATATCCATCTATGCTTAGAGATTTTTGATATATTAGGGGGGCTATTGATATTTGCATTGGTGAAAGTTGTAGGTTCACGACCTGCTTGTGGGTTTGAATCTCGGAAAATTGAAAACAACCATTTTTTAGAAAATGCTGGAGGACATTGTCATCGATTACTACTTCCCAGATGCCACTTTGGTTGGGTCTCCATCTGGGAAATTGTGTTTTATATATATATCGATGGGATCATTCTTTTGCCTAAGATTTTGGAGATATTCTTATCAAATATCCATTAGTAGATATGGTATTAGACAAGGCAGGGTTTACTGACATGTAAATTTGGAATCAAGATATATTCATATAACTAGTTGAGCTGAAATGTGACTTGGTTTTTAAGAAATGATTCCTGCAGAATAATTGACGCCCTGTTTCGAATTATGTTTGTGTTTTTTAGGCTATCATTTTCTTGACATTTTTCATTTCTGTGCAAGATGAATATCTGGTAATCTTGTCACTTTTTGGATTCTCTATTCAGCTTCGTGATCTGTGCTGCGTGACTTGCTGCAATTGCTGATCAATTATGTTTGCAAATTTTGAAATTGGCGATTCCTTTTCTTTTCATTTGTAAATGCAGCCAGGTCCACGTGACTTGCCCCATCAGTGTCTTATTAAACGAAATAAGAAGACTTCAACATTTTACCTATATCTTGCTCTTACTCCATGTAAGTATATATTGGTAGACATGTTTTTGCAAATTATGAAGATGTGCGGAGGATCTTTCTATACACTTTTGCAGCTAATTAGTTTGACTGAGTAAATCGTTGACATGTGACTTGCTTGTACCAAAGATGAAAGAGACATGATTCATTTTGTCAACTTGTAGGATGACTTTTGTCTAGGTAGATGTAATTGATTGTGACCCTATGCTTAATCAAATCAACTTGACTCAGTCCTTATTTGATAACAAGTATTCTTGTCAATATAATAAACTTGACTGATTAAGGTGTCTCACCTATATATTGACTAGCATGTAATGTTAAATCAAATTTTAAAAAGTAAAAAGTAGAAGGAAAAAAAAAAGAAAAGGTAAAAAAAACTTTCGAATATGGAGTTGTATGGTGGTAAACCATGGGTGATAAAATGTTTTTGGTTTCATCAATTGTGTATGGTTTTAAGAAGTGCCTCATGATGGTCAATGGTTCAACATAAATTTGTAACTGTGCCTGGAAACTTGGATCAAATGTTTCTTATGTAAACATGAAATCTTGTTAGATATATTTCTTCAAAAATCTGTTAGTAAATGGCCCTGGCATAACTTTGTGATATGTTTTTCCAAATTTTGTCAAATAGACAAATTATGCATGTTCTTCATCTGTTAATTCACGTTTTATACCCAGGATGATGCAGGACAGCCTAGGGGCTGTTCAGAATCTGACTTTTAGAGGTTGTGAAAAGTGATGTCAATGGTAATTTTATGGTTTGAGCTGAT
>Ga0307513_10013542_pt1 | contig 10003 bp, 4 predicted proteins | sample 15_EM_MG_FD_202174 | JGI IMG/M metagenome (GOLD analysis project Ga0307513, IMG submission 202174) | Populus trichocarpa ectomycorrhiza microbial communities from riparian zone in the Pacific Northwest, United States - 15_EM | ecosystem: Host-associated > Plants > Roots > Unclassified | place...
GAAAGGTATAAACATTGGTCCACCCATTCCCTTCAGTGATCAAATGCTACAAGGTACAATCTCTTCATCATTATTTGATACAAGACTAATTTTTGTTTTGATTACTATACGGGCTATCTAATGCAAGATTAATTTTTCTTTTGCAGCTTCGAGTAGACCGCGGAAAGAAGTTATAAAGCTCCTCAAATTCCTAGGTATTTTATATGTGGCTATATACATAACCGGATGATTTTGTTGTTATCATCACTAGTATCATGTTATTAATCTGATAATTCTTTCCTCACCCAGGCATAAAGCAAATATATGATGTGAAGCTGAATCATATCTACTCTGATGAACTTCTACGTCGAATGGTTAAACATATATCAACATTGGATTTCGAAAAATACGATGAATGCGGGTTATTCAGAGCATTTAACAACGCTGTTAAGAATGGTATAGTTGAGATGATTGTCGAGATGGTTAAAGTTTGTCCTAATCTAATGCACACTTTCGACAAGAATGGCAGAGTTTTCTTGATGTCTTCAGTTGCACACAGACAAGAGAAGATTTTTAGCCTTTTTTATGGGCTTGAAGGAAGGAACGGAAATTTCCTTTCTGTGACAGATGTTTTTGATAATACTATGTTACACTGCGCAGGAGAGTTATCACCTTCTACTCAGTTGGCTCGAATCTCAGGTGCAGCTCTTCAAATGCAGAGAGAACTTCAATGGTACAGAGTAAGTTTCTCAAGCATCAACTTTTTGTTACGCTAATCTGACTGATATGGGGTTTATAGTCGCTCTGCCTGAAAAAAATTGTAGTCTTTCTTATGAACTGGTCAACACTAGAACATTATTTCATAGCTCAATGGTTTGGATTCAATATTGTAGGAGGTGGAAAGCATTGTGAATCCTAGGGCTAAAACGTATTGCAATCAAAATGGTGAAACACCTGGCCAATTGTTTACCAAGAGCCATGAAAAATTGATGGCAGCTGGGGAGAAATGGATGAAGCAGGTGGCAACTTCATCAACAGTTGTAGGTGCTCTTATCATTACAGTTATGTTCACTGCAGCCTTTACTGTTCCTGGCGGTAACAAAGATACTGGATTTCCAGTGTTTTTACATGAAAAATCATTTCTGATTTTTATAATATCCGACGCAATTTCTCTCTTCGCGTCATCTACATCAGTGTTAATGTTTCTAGGAATCCTCACGTCACGTTATTCCGAGAATGATTTCCTTATATCATTTCCTAGAAAGTTGGTTATAGGCCTCTCCACGCTTTTCATCTCTGTTGCAGCCATGATGGTTGCCTTTTGCGCTGCTCTGAGAATTGTGATGGATGGAAGATTGGAAGTTGTCATTCCTGTTTCGTTACTTGCTGGAATTCCTGTAACCCTTTTTATATTGCTGCAATTTCCTCTCCTTGTTGAGATTTTCATGTCCACATATGGACCAGGTATCTTCAACAGGAAAATGAAGCGTTGGTACTGAACATATTTGTTTTTCAATGCAAGGGACGTTCTCTCCGTTTCGTGTACATCAGCCAAAATTCTTGAACGATCAGCTAGAATTTAACTTTATGGACCTCATGTGATTACTCTTCATATGGTTTTGCTCACGAAAAGTATTATTACATTTGCCTTGAAGCTATGTAGAGATTATGCACGTAAGGTTGAATCTTGTGTTCATTAGTGATTTAAAGCTAAGTATTATTACATTTGCCTTAAGCTAGATTTTTTCTTGTGTTTGTTTATTTTTATTATTATTTAATAAAAAAAAATAATTTTGATAAATAAAATTATTAAAAACAACTATATAAATGACATGTATTATAAAATTAAATATTTTAATTTTTATTTATTTTTTATTCAATTTTTAGTTTTATATTTAATTATCATTAATAATTTTTTATTTTATTTATTAATACTATAATTATTAATTTATATAATTTTATTTGATGCATCATAATAATTTTTTATATATAAAAAAACTTGTCAAGAAAAGTTTACACATTCAATTTTTTTTCTATCGAAAAAAACCATGGACAGCGTGTCAAATTGGTAATAATCACTATAAAGTATAAGCCCCACAAATAAAAAAAAACAAATTTTCTCCACCTCCAATCAATCACATTCACGCTTTAATTATCGTTTCAAACGTGACATCCCAATCATTAACGTTTTATTTTAAGTATTAAAGAACTCTAAAAGGCGTGGGGAAAGCACTGTAGCTTCCCCACGCCTTTTAATAACACTGATATATAATAATTATTATTATTATTATATAATAATGATAATTATATTATAATATATATTTTTTTTTTCATTTTTTTTTTTTTGTTTTTTATGCCTTTATGAGTTTTTTTTTTTACTTTTTTCTTTATATTTTTTCTTTTTAATAAATGTTTTTTATTTAATTTAGTTTGTTAATGAATCCTGAGTTTGACAGGTTAACCTGATTTGACGAGTTAACCTAAAATTTTATTTTTTTTATCTTTTTTCTTTTTAATTAATTTTTTTCATTTAGTTTAGTTTGTTAATGTTAAATTTCTTTCTATTTAATTATCAGACTTTCATGACACGTATCACAATCTTGACAAGTTAACCCAGTTAATTATGGGTTAACCCGTAAATTTTTTTTTCTATTTAGTTATCAAACTTTCATGACGCGAATCTAAGGTTTGACGGGTTAACCTAGTTTGAAGGGTTAACCCAGTTAATTCAGATTTTTCTTTTCTTTTTATTCATTAGTTTTTTTGTTCCTGTAGATTTTTTTTTGTTTTTTTTAATTAATCTATTTAATTATCACACTTTTATGACACAACCTTGCAGTCAGACTCACATCCAAGGCTCTTTAGTCCAGTGTTGCAACTAGACTCACTTAAACTTAAGTCATGTAAGTGTAATATTATTATAAATATTATAAATATTACTCTTGGGTCAAGCGTTGCAGCTAAACCAAAGGCTTTTTGGTGTATCTTTGCAGAAATACATAATCCTCCTAGATCTTAGCATTTTTTAATATTTTTTATGCAAGAAAAAAAAATAACTCGTGGCGTATGCCTTTGTTTTGTTTTTTTTTTCTTCTCCTTTTTAAGTCTTTCACTATGGACTGCACAGTGCAATTCACAGTTAAAAAGCTGATGCCTTTAGTTTTTTTTTGTCTTTTTTTCCTCTTTTTTTTTTGTTTTGTAATTATTCTTTTAATTTAATTTCTTAATATTAAATTTTTTCTGTTTAATTATTAGACTTTCATGACACGGATATCGGGTTTGACTGGTTAACCCGGTTGATTCAAATTGTTTTTCTTTTTCCTCATTACTTTTGTTCTTCCGATTTTATCTTTTAATATTGTATGCAGTCCACGGTGAAAAGGATGATGCCTTTAGTTTTTTTCTTTTTTTTTCTTTTTATGTCTTTCATTGTGGACTGCACAGTACAGTCCATGGTAAAAAGATTGATGCTTTTTTTTTTTTAAATTAATTTTTTTAATTTAGTTTGTTGATATTAAATTTTTTTTCTATTTAGTTATCAGACTTTCATAACACGGATCTCAGGTTTGACAGGTTAGTCCAATTAATTCAGATTTTTTTTCCTTTTCTTCATTAGTTTTTTTCTTCATGTTGGTTTTTTTTCTTTGTTTTGTTCTTTTTAATTAATCTATTTAAGTATCATATTTTTATGACACAACCTTACAGCCAGACCTATATCCAAGACTATTGGGTTTGGTATTGCAGCCAGACCACTTAAACTTAGGTTTTTCAACTTTAACGTTATTGTAAATATTATTCTTGGATCCGGCGTTGCAGTCAAACCTAAGACTCTTGGATATAACTTTGCAAAAAAACCTAATACTTTTAGATCTTAGCTTTTTAAAATATTTTTTATGTAAAAAAATTAACCCGCGGTATCACGCGAGTCATTTACCTAGTAATTTCTAGGATGGGTATGAAAAATTTCTAGAATGGGTATGAAAAATGGGTTACCGAAGCTTAATGAATTTTTGTAGTCAAAATATGACACAAACTCATTTCTCACCTAGCTACTAGCTGGGCACATCGAAGATATCTGTGTGAGAATTGTAGGCTTTGAAATTATAACAACCAATTAAAAAATTAAAAAAATAATAATTAAAATACTTACGGATTCATGAATAGAAAAATAATATCATAAGCATTTAAATCGGTGATTTCATGGAATCTTTGCATCAAATTTCTAAGAACAAAATGCTTAGGATTTAGTTATTGGTGGGATAGAAAACAAATAATTTTATAGGCAAACTAGTTGGCTATGGAAAATGAGAGATAAAATTTGAATTTTTAAGGAGGATAATCTTTCGTTTTCGATAATAAAATACCATGTAATATTAGCCTAAACATTGATATAATACTCTATCATCGTTTTCCAATTTTCTGGTTGTTAATTGACTCTCTGTCTCGCAATTAGAATCTACAATTGTACATAGCAAAGCTCTTAATTTTAAGATGTTCATTATATATTCTAGTCATTAATTAGTTGATTAAACTAACTAGCTCCTTATTGAATAGGGAAAACAAAAATCAAAATCAATTTCAAGTTGATTGGACGGTACGAAATTGGAGAGAAAATAAATGGGGTCCGGAGCCTCCTCTTCATGATGATTGGTGGATTTTTTTAGAATTTCAAAAAGTTATTCTTATTTCTTACAGCTGGCGATGGCGCTCAAGTAAAGGAGATGGTGATTGAAGATAAAAGTGATGATACTCCGACAGCTGTTTTTATTATGGGAAAATAGAAATTAGAGAGGTAAAGGTGTAAGTAATACTATAAGAAATACTATATATATAGCTAAAACAATAAGAAATTTATTGTATTGTAATTTATTTTAATTAATTAAATTGAGTTATAAGATCAAAGCTCGTTTTTTTTTTTTTTAAAAAAAAGAAGATTTGAACTTGAAATCTAGATCTAATGATATTTTTTAGATGCTAAGAGAGATAATAATGTTATTATTTGAGCCACAACTCATTAGTAATACCAAAACTAATTAGTCAAATAGTTTGGAGTTGCAACTCTTAATTTAGAATCAGAGGCTTTCGCTTGAAATCTAGATCTAATGATAAGTTTTGAGCAAATAACCTCAGTTTTGAACACATTAATTGTTCACAGTATTATATGCATTGATTGGTGCAATAAAATATATTCCCACATGTGTGTGTGTGTGTGTGTTAATGGCTAATTAAGTAAAGAATTTGATGCATAGACATCGACATGCTAGAATTCCTCTAAATCTCCCAATATTCAATCTCATGCAAGTAAAGAATTTACACCCGCAGGTTGGTTATATAATAATTCTTTTTAATGTTTCTTTTTATTTTATTCTCATAGATAAAATCATATTTGAAAACAACAAAAAAAAATATTCTTATCATATTACTGCGAACTTCTTATCAGTTTCCCAATAATTTTTTATAGTTTATTTACATTAAATTCATCAATCTCTCTCTTGATTTGAAAAGTTGTCCCCCCCTTGAGGACAGTGGAGACGACCTAACGTTTCACCTAACAAACGAAGTCTTTGGCACGAAATTGGAAGGTCACATCAGTGCATGCACCGCATGGGCAAGCCCTCTGTGACTGAAAAAGAGTGAAAAATAATAATCATGGTACGTTTAACAGAATTTCAAGTAAAATCTACATCACATCACGTATATTTTTGTTTTTGTTTTTGTTTTTTTTTAATATGAATTAAAAATATGGGTGAAAAAAAAAGTGAAAATTAATTAAATTGAGAAAATCAAAAAATTAAATAGTGAAAAAAAATTAAATAGTGAAAAAAACCGATAAAATTTTTAAAAAAACCGACCAGTTTGATTCGATTTTGGTTTTATAAGCCTGAAGTAAAAAAAATTAAACCGAACCGGAAAAAAATGGAAAAAACCGAGCCAAACCGGAAAAAATCGAGTCAAATCGAAAATCAAACCAAACCGGTTTGAACCGGTTTTTGTTCTAAAAAACCAAAGCAAACCGAAACCGGTCAGTTTGAACCGGTTTTGGTTCGGTTATGATTTTTTAAAAAAATTTAATATGATTATTTTTTTTTAATTTAGTATGATTATTTTTTTTTGGATAAAAATCAAACCTGATAAAAAATAATCACCACTAACACAGAGTCAGTAATTAGGATTAGAATGCTCTTGGAACATGATTCAGGCTACTAAATTTAATTAAAATCTCAAGACACGGTTTCTTATATTTAAATTTATTGTCAATTAGGAAATTGAGGTGTCGATTAAGAGGGTGCATTACTGTTTAATAAATCAGAAATCAATGAAAAGCAAAATCTTTAGGAACTCTGCATGAATAATTTGACTTTGACTGAAACCAAGAAATAAATACCTTGAAGCTCAGAGTTTATTACAAGAAGACAATGAGGATATGGACATTTGGCGCAACCACCGCAATAACATGAACACGTCATCATGGGACTCCTTTGAGGTCTCTGTAAGGGTCCATGGGAATATGCTTGGTACAGGCAGAATTATTTTGCAGCATATATATTCATTTTCTGAAAAAACATTATTGAACCGGCAAAACGTGGGTGAGATATCTAATCTGCCCTGGACAACCTTTCATTATCAAAAATTATTGAAGCTCTGCCTTTCATTATCAAAACCGGAAAAAAATCGAAAATCAAACCAAACCGGTTTGAACCGGTTTTTGTCCTAAAAAACCAAAGCAAACCGAAACCGGTCAGTTTGAACCGGTTTTGGTTCGGTTCCGAATTTTTTTTTAATTCGGTATGATTATTTTTTTTGATAAAAATCAAACCAAATAAAAAATAATCACTTCTAACACAAAGTCAGTAATTAGGATTAGAATGCTCTTGGAACATGATTCGGGCTACTAAATTTAATTAAAATCTCAAGACACGGTTTCTCATATTTAAATTTATTGTTAATTAGGAAATTGAGGTGTCGATTAAGAGGTGTTAATTTATCTCAAGACACGGTTTTTTAGTAATTTAAGATAAAATCAGCAATGCAGCTTACCTCAGGTAGGGTGCGCTAGGGGTGCTAATACCTTCCATAGCCACAATCAGTCCTGTACCATAGAATCTCTGTTGACCAGTTAGGGTTCCTAGTGACCATAATACTAGGCGGCGACTCCTTGAACAACACCTTTTCCCCCTCAAAAAACAAGATATCAGATATCTGTTCTTTTTCCATAATCATGATTTATTTTTAAGACCGTCGCGATGTCAGGTGCGACAATCATGATCGTAGTTTTGATTGGCCACTCTTTAATTATTGATCTAGGCATCAAGCAAATATATGATTTAAAGAAGATCCACATTTATTCGGATAAAATCATACGGTGTATGTTTGAGGAACACAAAAAGGCAGATGCACATGTAGCATTTTAAAAGGGATATTTGAGAGTACAGTAGTGGTCATAGTTTTGAAACCCGGCCCGACGGGTCGACCCGGGGGCTGGAACCGGGCCGGGTTAAAGAAAAAATGGGGAAAGAAAAAACTCGGTGTGACCCGGCTGACCCGGCAATACTTGGTTGCAACCCATTGACTTTTATTTTTTTTACTAAAACGACGTCGTTTTGATTAAAAAAATTGACCCGGGCGATCCGGTGACCCAGTCAAAACCCGGAACCCGGGCCTTAGATCGGGCCAGGTCTAAAAACTATGGTAGTGGTTATTTTTAAAAGTATTTTTTTTTCAGAAATACATCAAAAATAATATTTTTTTTATTTTAAAAAACTTATTTTTAATATCCGCACACCAAAATAATAAAATAAAAAAAACTTTTAAAACACAAATTTTTTCTATATAGTATGAAATCAATTCTAATTACATAAATTCATAGTTAATTTAATAAAAGTCAACTAAAATCCTCAATTTTTACAAACCCAAAGAATTAATGAGATGGAGGACACAACACCGAGCCGTCAACGAAGTGAAAAACATCTTGACTAAGAAGATAGGGCTTCATCTGCATTCGCCAATAGAGATAATTTGTGTTCGTAAGTTTCAACGAAACAACTTGGTGGGTGTTTGACAAAGAAACGATAACCGGAGTATGTGTTCCCATAAGATGTGGAGGAAAGATAGAAATTTATGAGGAGGAATCAAAGACATGCTTTGCAAGTGGAGGTTGCTATTGTGGAGGAAAGAGACCACCGGCAACAACTTGTAGATGGCTGGCCGACCGTGTTGCACCACCGGTGGTGAGGGAGAAGTCGGCGGCAGCAGTAGAATTCATGTAGAAAAAGCAAAGAGCAGGTCGGTTGCAAAGCGGGAGAAGGAGAAAAGAGTTTCGACGATAGAAGGCTCTGATACCAAGTTAAGAATAACTAGGAGGCTTAAACTATTTGTTAACCAACTCTTTCTATATATATGTATATGATAATATATAATAGAAATGATAAAAATTATCACACAAGAGTATAACTATATATTTTTTTTATATACGATATTTTTTATATAGTTACATTCTATAATTATAATTATAGTAATAATAATAAATAATTTCCAGCAGTCACCCGTCCGTAGATGTCCTTTGACCTTAAATGTTGAATTATTAGTTACGGCATTTATGGATGACAACTAGGTGAAGTGAAAGGCTGAGATGCTGGACACTTGATAGTCTTTGTGCATTTATGGATCACAACGAGGTGAAATGACTCTTATGGAAAAAATGTCACAGGTGGGTGGCCCATCCTACGCGGTGATGCTTGGAAGAGATTCAACTACAGCAAGTCGAACCTTAGCCAACGCAGAGTTACCTGCCTTCTTTGAAAGCCTGAAGAGCCTTATTTCTCGATAGCTTCCAAAAGAAAGGCCTTACTGCAAGGGACATAGTTGCCTTGTCAGGTTCACATACTCTCGGACAAGCTCAATGCTTCACTTTCTGTGAAAGGATATACAATCACAGCAATATCGATGCCGGATTCGATATTGCAGTAACATGAAGATCTTACCACTTAAAAATAATGGAAATATTATTGCATCAATTATTTACTTATTTATTGAAAATGATGGAATAGATGCTTTATCAGTCGAAGAACACATCTAAAACTAAATTATCAGACATGCTCTTGACAAGTCTGTTTGGAAATGTAGTTATGATTATTTTTTAAATATTTTTTATGTTGAAATACATTAAAATAATATTTTTTATTTTTTTAAAATTATTTTTAAAATTAACATATCAAAATGTTTTAATACATAAAAAAAATTAAATATTTTTTAAAAATTTTCAAACAAACTCTTAGAACTTGTGGTTGAAATGGAAAGAGGGCAGTGCAGCCGTGCAGGACACAGTAACCTTTACTCTTTATTTGTCCTTTTGTCCGTTTCCTGTATCTTTCTTTTTTTCTTCTATGCAACAAGATGATCTAAGGTAGGACCTCAAGACAGGAAGCAAGGAATTTCTATTCTCTTTTCCAGCAATATTTTGTATTTATTTAGAACACAGAAAGTATGGGCTGTGTCATCTCCCGTACCCCTTTCTTCTTTGGTGGAACAACTTGTGGACTCTACTGTTATATGTGGATCATGCAGGGATGGATCCTGACTTAGCAAAGTGGGAGGTAAAATCGTAGGCATAATTTTTTTTTGAGTTTGGGGATTCTGTAAAAATACGTAGAGGTTTTTACTAGGAGTCATTTTGGAAACTTCTCAATTTTTGGTGGGTTAGGCCATCTCTTGCCATAGTTATAGGGGTAAACTAAAAAAATCTAAGATTTAAAATTTTACCCGACTGAATTTCTAATTAAATCATGTTATGCATGTTCCAGTTGACTCAATCAAATTTTTAATTATTTCATCGACCTAGTCTAAATCTATCAAATTAACAAGAAATAATTTTTTTTAAAAAAATATTATTTTAATAAAACAAAAAATTGATTTGAAGTCGTCCGATAACCTTTACCAAATGACTCATGTGAATTATTGGATTGAGTCTAACAACTGTCACCCTGGCCACCCTCTAAATTCATGTACGGTTTAAAAGGGTGGTGAT
>Ga0307513_10013543_pt1 | contig 10002 bp, 8 predicted proteins | sample 15_EM_MG_FD_202174 | JGI IMG/M metagenome (GOLD analysis project Ga0307513, IMG submission 202174) | Populus trichocarpa ectomycorrhiza microbial communities from riparian zone in the Pacific Northwest, United States - 15_EM | ecosystem: Host-associated > Plants > Roots > Unclassified | place...
ACTATATGCGCGCTAACCTTTTTATGTCCCAAACTCGCTGCCACCTGCCTCTCCCCTCCAACGAGGGATGTAGGCCACCGTCGAAGGATTTTGGGAGTGTGTATGAGTTGGGAGCACATAGGAAATATGAGGGGAGATTCACAAGGTACGCAAGGAGGTGATCACCTACCTTTCATGCTACCTACTAACATCAAAAACATGTCAGGACATACACCGGCCACTTACACACCCCACAAAACATGCCACGTCACCACCTCCCTTGAACCAAGTGCCTCCTCCTCCTCCCTCGCACACAACAGCAAGCCGGGGGTGGATTCTTATGGCATTTCGACCCCGTTTGTGTGTCCTCCACCTTCCTCACATGCAACAGTGAGCTGGAGGGATGATTTTAATATCATTTCGACCCCGTTTTCCCAACATCCCCAAATCCATAACCTTGCAATGCTGCACGGCAGTGTCAATTGACACCTGCACTGCTGTTGCGAGGTTTCTTAGTTGGTTTTGGAGGCATACCCGCACACAGGTTGGAGTATCCCCGGGTTTTTACAAAACCTGGACCCCAACCCGCCGAAACCCCTACCCTTGAATGTGGGTGCGGGTTTTCTTGGGTACGGGTATGGGTAGCCCTGGAATACCCCAGGGTTACCTGTGATAATCCCTAGTAGTATGTGCTACTCCCTTCTGACTGATCAGGCCACTGTGAACTTTTTAACCAAGCCTGGGGCTCAAAAGTCACTTGTAGTGAGGGCCATTGCTTTGCATGGCATGTACGAGTCCAAGTTTTGCTTACTTTCAATCCAGAGAGAGAATCATCAGCAAAAAGATGAATAAAATACTTGTAAAATACATGTAATTACAGGGCTAAGTTTTAACATGTTAACATAACTATTTTGTAGAAGGAATAATTCTGCAAGATTAAATAAACTGAGTTGGAAAATTTGTAAGCATCCACACACTTGAAGTAAAATGTCACCCACCAATTCCTTCTCACCAGGACCAAACACACACCCTCCCTTGGAGAATACACTTCACAGGCCAAATAACCAATACACACAGAGCCATTGTGATTATGTTGGATTATCAAGGACAAGCTGGTTATGCTGCCCTTTAAACAAGGGGGCACTGGCATTGGAAAAAAATATATGGGGTCGATTTTTTTGCTAAGTTCTTTTCAGGTGGACTAACTAACTATGTAATCAGGCACAATTCCTAATATGGTAATATGATGTCACTTCCACGGGCACTTTGCCCGCATGTTGCAAGCCTCGCAAACCCACTTTGTTGGAGCCTGTTCAAGGGCTACACAGTGAAGGTGATACTATGTAACATTGTAAGTCATCACTTTCATCTCAGTAATGCAGAACTGTAGAACATACCCATTGAGTTTCACATCCAGGTTGCTTACACTTGATTGCCCCACTCAACACTGGTGGCAACACTCAGAGGTTCATAGAGAGCTGGCTAATAATTTCTGTGATATGTATCCTTGTTACAGTCGAAATGTTCTCCAGAGCCCAATTTTTTTTACCAAAAAAGAGGGGTGAATAAATTTTTTTTCATGGCCTGTGGCTGGACTAACTAACTGGGGCCATGTCCGGGATTCTCAGGCCAGTGCCCCCTTGCCTTTAGATGTCATAAATGTGGCCACTGGCACTGATTGATTAAGCAATTCCATTGTACCAATGTCATTATTAGTAGCTAGCAAGGTTGCTATTTCGGTAGTTACCTGAGTTGCTTATACAACATAGTTATAACTCCAATTTCACCCAACATTTATTTGGTGGTATATTGGTGGTATACTGTCTCCAGAGTCCAGAACACACAAGTGTGGAGCAGCATGGAGACGTTGCAGCCAAACAGTGTACAAACACTGGCCATCTGGATGCCGTTTGTTTGGTATATTGTTTTTTCTGAAAGGCTTTGGCAGTTACAGAATATCTAGACACATTCCACTCTTTCCCGTGCATCAGGAGAGGTGGGAATGGGTGGATCACATTAACTGAGTTTGGATGACATAAATCTGGCTTATCTTAGATGAAAAGAAACAATTTATTGAATCTATGAATATTTCACAGGTACGGTGTGGTACTAGGGCCTTAGTCCTTTTTTTACTGCGCCCTTCGAACTGTGTCAGAAAATGCTTATGTAAAGTGCGGAGTTCTAATTATCGTCGCGTCCAATCGATGCGACGAAGTAGGTCTTTTATATTTCTTGGAGACAAAGTATATATATTTAGTTCAAAGAGGACTAATTGAAAAAATTTACAGTGTGAAGAGGATATTTCGTTGTTCTTTTCATATCGGTGGGTTTGAGAAGAATGACATCACATGATCTTCGGCCTTGGTGCAACCTGTTCCCTAACTTCCCCACATCATCTCGCTGCATCCTCAAATTTTGATACATGGTTCATTAGGACTCCTTAACAATATTTCTCTCCAAAATATTTTAAAAAGGATTCTCCTCAGCTTGTTAAGTGAGTGCAACTGTATTTTCAAAGTCCGCACTTTACATAAGCATTTTCTGACACGGTTCGGAGGGCATGGCAAATCACAGACTTCATATATCGTGATCCCATGGGCACATCACATATATTGAAGTCTGTCTAGGAGAGACTACTAGGGCCTAGGTGTAAGTTATAGTATAAGTATAAGTAATTGATTAAAAGGGGGAAAAACTAGAAGCAGGACCATGCAGCTCTGCTCGTTGTCCAGCTGGCACAATTCGGGTTTACCGCCCAATCGAGTGGGTTGTTACCTGCCAGTTACCTGCCCGGCAGATTCCGTTGCTGAGCTAATTACGTTGCAATCGAGCTCTCATTCATGTAAATCTAATTCAAAAAATCTGATGATATTAATATGCGTAAGGAAATATAGGATACATTAAATAGGCAGCTCATATTTTCTGGCTGAAGCTGCGATCGATGACGATTCAGAAAAATGTTACCTGCCATGCCTAATGTTACCTGCCATCACACAGCCACAATCCCATGGTTACCTGCCAATGCTTGCCCTGGTACTTTTGGCTCGCTTTCGCACCTGAGGATCTCTACAGGCTTTTATGCCGCGATTTACATCAATTTAAGAGTGAATATTCATGTTAACACAATGAGCCAATTTTTTTCTCAACAATCCCTGGCCTGCAATCCAACTCCAAGCCAAGGCCATGTGAAGTGAAAATTTCCTCACGCATTCAACAACATTGTTTTGATACCTAAAAACCACCCCGGCAATAGTACACAGTTCATATTTGCTAACCAGCCTCAAGGCAATTTATTTATTTATTTGATGTTATTTCCTGAACTAGAGCCCATAAGATTGCCAGAGAATGACGCGCAAAGCGCGAGATTTTTTCAGTGTCTTCGGTCCAAAAAAAGGGAGGATTTTATGGGGTTATAGAGTATTAACAGAGTATTATTTTGGGTGCACAAATCTCTCCCTTTTTATTTTCTTCCTTCTCTTTTTCTGTTCTTTCCTTCTTTGGATACCCACTCTATTGGGAGGTAAACCCAATTCGGGCCTCCATCATCCACCTGAGCACCCTGCTTGAACACCCACATCATCAACGTTGGGCTGTGGCTCGTTGGTTCCCGCTCATTCACCTTTGTTGGTGCCCGCTCGCCGACACTCGCTGTTGGTGGCTCCAGTCATCAGTTGTTGGGTTCGACGTGCTGCAGGTTGCATTCAATTTGGTGTTGTCGACTTCGCTGGGTTTGACTTGCCATGGCTGGGTTTGATTTGCTGTCGTTCGCCCCCTCATTCATCATCATTGCATTGAATTTGCTGATGTTAGGGTTTGTTCACTGTGTTAACGCAAATATCATGTTAGGCACAATTTGCGTGCGCCATCATTTGGTTGGATTCTCCTTCGCTGCACTCTATTCTCCCTCATTGGCCCACTCACAGTCATTGGATTCACCATTGTTAACTCCACTCACCGTTGTTGCATGCAAATAACTGTGCTTGGGCTTGTTGGAAGTGAGTGGGGTCGTTTCAGCTGTAAGAGGGAATCAGTGGGATGCAAATAACAAGATGAAAAGACAAAAAACGGGTCATGACTCTCGTCATTCATGGCCCGTTTTTCGTGATGCGCTACTACACTTCTCACTTTGTGGCCCCCCAGCCGATCTTTCCTTCCCCTGACAGCATTTCCTCCCCTTGATATCCTCTGTCAACCTAGATGATCAGGCGTCGCCCACATCCCTCGCGAGGAGGGGAGGGGTGCATGTGGGTTGTGTTTTCGTAGCTGGAACTGGCGGGTGTTAAGACGAGAACCAGCCCACATCCCAGGAGAGCAGAGGGGCAGAAGGTGAGGTGGGAAGTTCGTGGCTTGAGGGGGAAGATGGTGATTGCAGTGGTGAAGGATGATTGATGAATATGGAAAGCCGGAGTGTCAAGCTCGATTTTGGAACGGGAAAGCCTGACCATCAGTGTCGGCATGTGGTGCCGTTGACAAGAACCTTGAACACTTCATTTTCAAAGTACTTAAATATTTATGTAAGCAATGCTAAATCATATTATACCACAGCTGCAACCTACCAACTTTCTCCAAAATTTGAACTGCATACTATCTACAAGATAGAGAAGATAAATATGTAAAAAAAAATTATAGACGGTCTTCATGAACTGAGAAACTAAGGGATTTGACTCACACAGTCCGAAAGAAAACAAGAGTAAACAATGTGCTATGCCATGGCCATGAGCAACTTATTCGTTGCTACAACCCACTAATTTCCTCTAAGAATTTAATCTACACTATAGGGAATATACCCATGTAAAAAAACCACATCGCCACTCACCGGCATTGCTTCCGGAAGTATGTGGGACATCTTAGGATATTGATGCTTTCCTCTTGCTGATGCTGAACCCTGCAGATATCGAGTCGATTGGGTAAGATGATTGAAGCCCGTAATTTCGATTAAGTTTGGTGGGGTGAAGACTTACTGCATCTCTTGCAGCTAGCCGGAGACAATGACTGAGATAGTGAGAAACACGAAAACGTGCAAAATGAAGAAAGGGAGGGGTAAAGCAAAGAGGAGGATAACAGACCACACAAAAAGGCTGTGTGAATAACAACCTCCAGCACCTTGAAATTGTCAACCGTTGAGCTGAGTGAGGGTCTCATTATTGCAGGACTTGGTTCAATTTTCGTCACTCATGCCACCATCCAGGTAAAAGTTTGCTGCGAATGGCCATCTTAGCTGTCCACTGGCACCTTGCCTATTAAGAACGGTGGTTAGCATGGCACTTGAAGAGATATATAGGTAAGTAACGACATGTGAAATTCTCCCCTCCTGTGTACCCACGCTGTCCTCATGGATTCAACTGGTTGTTTCACAACAAAGTGCACTCCTGTCAATGGCTTAATTGTAGATTGGTAGGACTTGAAAATTAGGAGCCTGTGGATATGTGCCCAATCTAACACATAGTGCTTTAGCCTGAACACTCAAAACTTCGGTAATAACAGTGGGTGTAGGTATTGTCATCAGTGAGGAGTGTTACTCCATCGCGGTTGGTGTTGAGTCAAGGAGGCTAGGCAAAAAATAGAACTGGAGGTGACAAAAATAAGAAAGGCGAGAGTACAGCAATGAGGGAAAATGACAAACCACACAAAAAGGAACCGCATAAAAAGGCTGTGTGAACAACAATGAGTCGATGACCTCCAGCACCTTGAAGCCATCAACCCATTGAGCTGTGCCATCCTAAGATGCAATACCGCCTCCAGAAATTTTCTCAACAGATATGGCTCATGGACTTAAACAAGTTATGTAAACTATAATAGAATGCTATCCCAACCTTGTTCAAGCTCCTCCTTCTTTCCTTCAACATCTAGCATTCTCACAACAGCCTCGACATCAACATGACTCAGAGACATGATCAATCTACCCCAGCTCAATACATGCTCAACATCAACAAACTCAGAGGTAGCTTGAAAAACCTCAATAGAATGTAAGATATGTACCTGGGATGCTCAGATAATCTAATGCCATTTGGGAGAGAGAGGGATATGTCGAACGATGCTCCAACCACTGAATGAGGGATTGTCAAAGGTCTCGGTCTTGGTGGCCAGGTAGCAATCAATTTCACTGTGTGGGTCACTCAAAGATGTGTTATGCTTGAGGTCCAGGAGAGTATCGAATATATTCTGTTCAAGTTTCTGGGTCAAAGTCTTGGAAGATGATTGCTGCCATCATGTATCTGTTAGTATCCTATCTCTTGTCATTTTATGTTGCAAATGATGTAGAGATGGTTCCATTTCCTTGTTTGTCTCGTTACTATGGCCAACCTTACAGTAGGATCAGTCGAACTGTGTGTGCACTAGCCCACTTGTCCTCCCATTTGGCATTCCTAAAGTACTCAAGTTTATATGGAGGGTGAAGGACTGGTCATAAAATTAACAACAAACGGAAAAAAGATAAAAACATACTCACCGCAATCTGATATGCCTCTGAATCATTGGTCCTTGAATAATAACAGTTCAAAGTCATTTTTGCAAGCCTAAGAGCTGAGCAGATAGCTGGGGAAATGGATATGTCATTCAATTTGGCAGTCAGATGGTCATCAGTGATATCCATCGTAGTACTTACACAAATATTTACTTTGAAAACAAAGTGGTCTCGGTCCCTGGCAATGGCATCACACACCGACACTGATGGTCAGGCTTTGTAGTTCCAAAAATTGAGCTTGACACTCCGGCTTTCCATAGATGAACATTTGAATGCGAAATCAATTGCGGGGTTGATTTCGCGTTCAAACTCCGCCATCAGGCCCATCACACTTGAAGGTAACGGTCGACTGGTGTCCTCTTTCCCTTGGAACAGCTCAAGTCGCATCCGCCCCTCCCCTCTTCGAAGGGATGTGGGCGGCTCCTATTCGATCAATGGAGGAGTTGAGGATGAAGAAATATGAGAAGGGACCCAGGAAGTGGGAGGCCCAAGCAGTGCGTCACAAAAATGGGCAATGACAAATGTTGTTGCCCATTTTCTCCCATTCCTTCTTCCTTAACTTGCTACTAATGCCTGTTACACACAGAATACTGCCACAACCTCCTCCCTCGCTTTCAAACGCGAGCCGGAGGTGATTTTTTTTGGTTGTTTCAATGCGTCTGCCCTTGCTTCCACTTCCCTTGCATCCAAATGCGAATTGGAGGGCTGTTTTGACCACTCTGACACCACCACCACCTCCCTCACATCCCAACTTGAGCCAGAGGTGGTTTTTTTCGGTGGTTTCGATGTGCCTGCCCCCTCTTCCACCTCCCTCACATTCAAATGCGAGCGGGTTATTTCGAGGTTTCAGTGCCTCTGCCACCCCCACCACCTTCCTCGCATCCGAACGTGAGCCGGAGGTGGTTTTTCTCAGTAGTTTCGACATGCCTGCCCCCTCTTCCATTCCCCTTGCGTTCAAACACGAGCTGGTGGTGTTTTTGTTCAATGTTTCAATGCCTTTGCTACCACCGCCACCTCCCTCGTGTCCAAATGTGAGACAGAGGTGGATTTTTCTGTGATTTCAATGCTGCTGATACCGCTTCCACCTCCCTCGCATCCAAATGCCAGTCAGAGGTGGATTTTTTTGGCCTTTTGATGCCACTGCCACTGCCACCACCACCACCACCTCCTTCGTTTCGATGTAGGGAGGTATCCTTCCTGCAGCATCAATGATGACAGAGCAGTGTGAAACCCACACACCACTCCATTCGAATGTTTTCCCTGCCTTTCGGGGCTCTTGGGGCAGCATGTAATTTCGCTGCCTTGTTTACCACCCTTCAATAACAATGAGGGGTGGCCTCCTTGTTGCGGCTTTGATGACAGGGCAGTGTGTGGGCGACATGCTGCCCTGTTCATCCTCACTCCCTTTCAGGGGCCCTGTTTTACAGGAAAATCATTTCATTGGTGTTGTTATTAAATTACTAAACATAATAGATACTTTGAAAACACACAAGAATTTTTGGAAGGCCCTGAAGTGCTTTGAGGCCTGGGAAGATATTAAAATAACTGAGGGAGCTGGAGGTTGGCTGGAACCGCAGGGAACCACAGGGACAATAAACGCGGTCACGTGGGTGAGGTTGAAGAAGAGTGATGCCATCAAAGTTACTGAGCACCCGCGTTAGGGCGAACGCGATCAAAGCAGAAGCTGGCGCATATAAGAACGAACGAATCCTCATTCTTCGGACTCGTAACCTGGTCATTTAGTAGTATGTGCTACTCAGCTCCCTCCTGACTGACCAATCAGGCCACTGTGAAAATTTTAACCAAGCCTGGGGCTCAAAAGTCGGGTGGTAATTCAGTAGTATGTCCCACTCCGTCCTGACCAACCAATCGGGCCACTGTTAAATTCTTTAACCAAGCCCGGGGCTCAAAAGCCAGCTGGTAATCCAGTAGTACATTCCACTCCGTCCTGACTCCTGACTGACCGATCGGGCCACTGATACACCATGTAGTACTCACGTTTATTCCGAGGCCAATAATTTTTTATACCCATTATGTTCATTTATGAGTGAATTTGCATTCTGGGGGCTGAGTATGGGTGGGCCGTGCCGTCGTGTGTGCCTATATTGTCAATTAAACAGCCGAAATCAAGCCGAAATGTATCAAAAAATGCAGGAGAAATGATGTAGGACCGTTGCCCGGAGACCGCCTGCAGACGAACTTGAATGTTGTAGGTCATCCGCTCGTCGTCTTCTGGCCCCAACCCCGCTCTCTGCTATCCTCTTCGTTTACGATCACTGAGCGGTATACCACCCAAAGCGCAGTTCAGTTAGCGAACGGACTTTAGATGACATGCATTCGGACTTGCAAATGGAACTTGGAAGCTGCCAAGACCTTTTCACTCGCCACATGAGAGCTTCCTTATTGGGAGATATGGAGGCTTATGGGCGACATTGGAACTCTTGGCAAACAAATACGCATTGCCTGCGTTGCCCACAGCTCTATACCTATTGTGTACGATATAATTACCACCATTGAATGAAGAAAAGGGCCATGAAAAGCAAGACGCTGGATAAATAGACCCCCCCGGCACGCATCTGCATCGTCCCACTCGATGCTGTTTGCACAGGAGACGCATTTGAACTCGAGCTGCCACTTGGTTTGATGGTAATCTGGGATACAACTCCTCCACCTGGAGTCGTTGCAGTGGCGATCGCTGGGCCGTCCGTAATCGTGAAAAGCGGAGTGGTTGCAGCGAGATATCGGGTTGTAGTCGCTATTCCCCCTGCCGGAAGGCCAGTTCCTGAGACGGTCTCGATCTGGATACAATTGGCATCTCCTCCAAATGGATCCGCCGTGCATTGCACGACCACGTTGTCAACTACTATTTCGCCGTCGACTGTTAAGGTTTGTATAGCCAAAGCATTGTAAATGCTATCATTCTCCTCGATGGTAACTACATGGATGTAAAAATATATCAGAAATACGGAATGAAAGACGGTATAACACTTACAGGTCAACGTCACGGGAGTGGTTAGGAGGGTTTGCGTCGAGAAAGAATTCCCGAGCGCCTCAAAGCTTTGCACGGCACTGACGATGTATCTTGTTAACCCATTGTCCACCCCAAAGACCGACGCCCCGATCACAGAAGCCGAGATAATTTGCGTTGTTCCCGGGAGGTCGGGTTGAGGACGGTAGATGGTAATGTCGGGAGCAGGAGAGGCTGCTACTCTCAGTACTAATCGTCATAGTAATTCAGTTGAGGCAGTTCTTTTTACTTTGAAAAAAAGGACCACTCACCGAGGGCAACACTTGCTGCAAGGAACGATGGGAATCCGACCATGTGTGGTGGGCGGGGGATGGGGTTCGGGTATAGTTAGCCTGGTGGACGGTGGACCTGGCCAGTATTTATGATGCCTCCTTCATGACAGTGTGTATCACTGGATCCAGATCGCGCTGAAGAGGTGGACTTGATCGACCTGAAAGGGTATAAATACTTCGAACAGGAGCATTGATAAAAATAGCCCCAGGAAAAGTAGAGCTCCCCTGAAGTTTTCCTATCCTACGAGAGCCTCAGAAAT
>Ga0307513_10013544_pt1 | contig 10002 bp, 8 predicted proteins | sample 15_EM_MG_FD_202174 | JGI IMG/M metagenome (GOLD analysis project Ga0307513, IMG submission 202174) | Populus trichocarpa ectomycorrhiza microbial communities from riparian zone in the Pacific Northwest, United States - 15_EM | ecosystem: Host-associated > Plants > Roots > Unclassified | place...
TCCTAAATTCTTCCCCAAACTCTCTTTAATTCTATAATGATTTTATCGTCCATTAGTGATTCTATCGGTGAAATTATAGTGGTGATGGAATCACCAATGGTTAGTTAATAATTTATTAATTGGGGGGGGGGATTGAAGCAAACAAAATCTTAACTACTAAATAATATGATAAAAATTAGTCATTAATTTAATCTTTAAATCTAAATAGCAATCAGTAGCTCTGTTATTTTGTTTTTTTTCCCTCATTACTAAGTGTTGTCATCCACTAAGGGGGTGTTTAGGAGTATGATTACACTTCAAAATGTTTTTCGCTCGGAAATGCATCAAAATAATATTTTTATTTTTTAAAAAAATATTTTGACATTAGCACATCAAAACAATCTGAAAACAAAAAAAATAATTTTAAACAAAAAAAATCAAATTTTTAGGAACACAGTTTCAACCGCGTTTCCAAACACTGCTTAAATAAAATTCAATCCATTAAGATCCATTGAATAAACTTCCATAAAGAGCTCTTGTAAGAGAGAGAGAGAAAAAAAAAATAACAATAACATCTATAAAAATATATAGGTAAAAAAACACCCAGATAAATTAAATATCTCAAATAAAAAAATCATATCTAAATTTATAAAGCTTAGATATGATATTTCTGAAAGAAAATATTAAAATAAGAAAAAGAATAGAAAAATACAATGATAACCAAGAAAAAAAATCTAGGGGACTCTCAAAATAAGGGAAATGAAAAAAAAAAAGATGACATAATCCTCCGCAAACTAACTTTTTGTTAACAGAAAAAAAAGGGAGGAGGTATATTTAGTCTTTTTGAAAGATTATTTATATTTTATATATTAAAATTAGTTTCTTCAAGAACAAATATAAGAAATAGAGTCCAAAAATACATAGAAATTATTGGATGAGCGAGGTCTACAAGTGCAACTTTAAGATCATAATCCAGCGGTAGGTGTATTTTCTTAATGTTACTTTATCTAGAAAATATTCGTGTATAGATCTCTAGTATTCATAAAGTACCATAATGATTTTGAAAACTCAATCCAAACAAAACTCCAAATAAAAAAATAGGTTAAACATCTTGCTAATCTGGGAGTACTTGATAGTTTGACAGGTTTTAAGACATGTTTGAGAGTGCATTTTGAGATTTGATTTACTATAATTTGTGGAGCCAGTTTTGATAAGATATTTTGAGTTGATCTCAATCTCTTGTAATCCCACTTTTACAGGCACAAAATATTAACCCTTTAATGTACAGTTTCACAGGCATATACATGTATATATAATCGTTGTAACATTGAATAATATATTTATTTAGAAATATATTCTTTTCATATTTTTAGTTTATTTTCTTGGTATCAAAGAGTTAATCCTAACATCTCTACCAAGCATCCGTAAATTTTTTTTTCCATGGAGGATAGTACTGATTCAACAAGTGTTACCCAAAACACTACTCATCAGAACATGTCTTTTTTTTTTTTATCATTGATCAATTTGATTCTTTTTTTATCCATGCCTCAAATCATCCATGTATGATTCTTGTGCCAAAAGTCCTTGATGGAACCAACTATGCTATGTGGAGACGTTCCATGTTGATAAGTCTTAATGCCAAAAACAAACTAGGATTCATTAATGGGACTATACCTACACTAGGTGAATCTAATCCTAAATATTCATTATGGCAACGATGCAATGATATGGTTCTCTCTTGGATTCTTAACTCTTTAAATCAAGAGCTTGCCAATAGTGTCTTTTATATGGAAACTCCCTCTGAAATCTGGTTAGATCTACAAGAACGATTCTCAAAGGGTGATTTTTCTCATCACTATCAGATTCAGCGTTCCATTGTGGAGTTAAAGCAAAATCAGGATTCATCTTCACATATTACACCAAGATAAAAACATTATGGGATGAGTTGAAAATGTGCAGTCCAGCTATTCAGTGCACTTATGGCGGACTCAAGCAAGTGTCGAACAACGAAGAAAGGGTGAGACTTGGGCAGTTTCTTATAGGTTTGAATGAGACCTATTCAGCTGTTAGAGGGCAAATCATGCTTATGCACCCTTTACCAACTGTTAAGAAAGCATATTCGCTTTTACGTGAGGAAGAAAAACAAAGAGGACTAGTTGAGCACAAGATTACTAAACGAGTTTATTCCATGAATGTCAAACGATCAGACTCTGCTTCACAACGACAGGATTTCTCTCGAACTTGGATGTCTGGCTCATCAAAGATACAAGGATCTAAGAAACGACATCAGTATACCTATTGTTATGGAACTACAAATATAGTAGAGAGATGCTTCTATTTGAATAGATTCCCTATTGGCCACAACCTTCATGATAAGGATGTTTAACCTCAAAATCGAACAAGAGTTGAATCATCTCATACAAACACCAAGGCTGCCCAACATTCTGATCAACTTCTTCAATTCACTCATAAAGAGTTCTTTCAAATCAAAGCCTTTTTTTCAAAATGAAAAATCTGTTATCTCGGCCAATTATGCAGGTAACTCTACTCCATTTTGTTCATCATCCACATCTCAAAATTCTGAGTCTCTTTAATGGATCATTGATAGTAGTGCTACAAATCATATAGATAATTCAGTCATTGATAAAGCCATTATTCCTATGTTTTCTCAAGTCATCTTACCAAATGGTTCTTGTGCAAAAATCAAAAGTGTTGGTTTTGTACATATTACTCAAAAACTGCATGTCCATGGTGTTCTTTGAGCACCTTTATTTCATGTGAATTTTCTTTCTGTCAGTCAACTCACATCTAGCCTTAATTGTTCCATTCACTTCTTCCCCACTTTCTGTATATTGCAGGACCTAGCTACAAAGAGGATGATTGGCCTGGGAAAGCAGAGTAAGGGACTATATTATCTTATGCCACAATCAAAGTTACATCCACCTTACCAACCTCCTATCAAGTCTCTTTCACTTCAGAAGCTATTTGGCATAAAAGACTAGGACATCCATCCAAATTGCCTTCCATCTTTTGTTTGTGATTCTCAACATTCATGTGATGTTTGTCATTTGGCAAAACAAACAAGGTTATCTTTTCCTATAAGATCTATTCAAAGTACTTATTTTTTTTTTATCTTATACACTATGATATTTAGGATCCACAAAAAATTGAAACACATTCTGGTACACATTATTTTTTAAGTATTGTGGATGACTACACCCGCTTTACTAGGATTTCTCTAATGAAATTCAAATCTGGAACACAAGGCTTGTTAAAATTGTTCATCACTTTTGTTCACACTTAATTTAATGTTCAAGTTAAAAGTATACAGAGTGATAATGGCTTGGAATTCACCTCTTTAAAGCCATTTCTATCTACTTTTAGCATTCTGTTCCAAAGTTCATGTCCACACATACCTCAACAAAATGGTGTTGTTGAACGAAAACATAGACACATTCTCAATGTTGGTCGTGCCTTGAGATTTCAAGCCAATTTACCATTGAAATTCTGGGGTGAAAGTTTACTCACTACCACTTATCTCATAAATCAACTTCCTACCCCCGTTTTGAACCACAAATCGCCATATAAAATTTTATATGGCAAACCACCCACATATACACTTCTACACGTGTTTGGTCATCTCTATTCTGCCACCAACTTGCAACCTTTGGCTAAATTTTCACCAAGAGCTCGTTAATGTATTTTTGTTGGATATCCTTCTAGCTAAAAAGCATATCGATTTTATAATCTTACCACTCGACAATTCTTCACTAGTCGTGATGTTGTTTTTCATAAAAATACATTTCCTTTTTCAACTCCCACTTCATCCAATTCTTCAACTTCAACCTCTCTACCAACTGTATCTCCTGGCTTCAATGATATTCCAATTCCATCCTCTACCTCTCACTCATCACCTGAGACATCTATCTCTCCTTTATCTCCCTCTTCTCATGATTTCTCACCATCATTATCAAACCTAACACACACACTCTTTTCATTATCTTCTTCTTCTTTAAAACCAAACACATCTGCTCCTATTCTTCTTCACAACGATCGACCTCGACAACCCTTTATTCTTCTCTGTGACTTTCATTGTGGCCAGGTTGATACGTCATCTTCCTCTACAACCATGCAAGTCATCCTCTTCTCGATCAGGTACCAAATATCAGTTATCCAACTTTATCTCCTATCATTCATTATCTCCTTTCCATCAGTTATTTGTTGACACCATTTCTAGAACTCTTGAACCTACAACATATAAATAGGCACTATGTGATCCAAAATGGTGTGAAGCAATGAAAACTGAGCTCACCACTTTTGAAAATCAAAAGACATGGTCTCTGGTTTTGTTTTCACCCAACTATCATCCCATAGGCAGCAAATGGGTTTTTCAAATCAAGTATAAATCAGATGGCTCAGTGAAACGGTATAAAGCATGTTTGGTAACTAAGGGATTCACTCAAAAAGAAGGTTTGGACTATTATGAGACTTTTGCTTTAGTTGGTAAGTTAACCACAATTCATTGTCTTCTTGCCTTGGCAGCTGTTTGAAATTGGCCTTTTTTTCAAATGGATGTTAATAATGCTTTTCTTCATGGTGACTTGCATGAAGAATTATACATGATTCCACCACCAAGACTTTGTCAATAGGAGGAGAAGTTTGTATGTCGACTTAATAAGCCCCTTTATGGACTCAAACAAGCGTATAGAAACTGGTTCTCTAAGTTCTCAGAAGCCATTAAAATGGTTGGTTTCTCTTAATCACACTCAGACCACTCTCTTTTTGTGTAAGAAAAAGGCTCTACTCTAACCATGGTTCTTATTTACATGGATGATATGATCATTATTGGAAACAATGATAAAGTTATTCAAGATATCAAGTTTTTTCTTCAAAAAAAATTTCACATAACATACCTTGGTAATCTTAAGTATTTTCTCAGTTTGGTAGTGGCAAGATCAAAAGATGGGATTGTCATATCTCAGCGAAAAAACTCACCAGAAATTCTTGATGATGTTGGATTTCTTGGAGCTAAACCTATTGACTTTCCCATAGAACAAAATCTAAGGCTTACAAATGTTTAAGGTAAATTATTGAATGATGCTTCACACTACAGAAGATTAATGTGACGATTAATCTATCTTACAATTACTAGACCAGATATCATGTATTATGTGAACATCTTAAGTCATTTTATGCTTGCACCAAGGAAACCTCATTGGGATGTTGCTTTTCATGTTGTGAGATATTTAAAGAACAATCTAGGGCTCGGTTTATTATTTTCTTCCAACAACTCTCTGCAACTATGGCTTATTATGATGCAAATTGGGCAAATTGTCCTATGACAAGAAGAACTACATCAGGTTACTGTGTATTTCTTGGAGACTCTCTAATTTCATGAAAGATAAGAAAATGAAAAACAGTATCCAGGTCATCTGCTGAAGCTGAGTACAGGGTCCATGGCTGCTGCAACATGTGAACTTACCTGGCTTAGATAGTTGTTTAAAGATCTACAGGTTTGTTTGAAATCAATTACATTATTCTGCGATAATCAAGTAACACTTCATATTGCTGCAAATCCTGTATATCATGAACATACAAAGCATATCAAAATTGATTGCCATGTTGTGAGAGAAAAGATCCAAGCAGGTCAAATTGTTACAAAATATTAACCCCTTAATGTACGACTTCTCAGGGATATACATGTATATATAATTGTTGTAACATTGAATGATATATTTATTCAGAAATATATTCTTTTCATCTTTTTAGTTTATTTTCTATGCGTTAGCTTCTGTTTTTTATGTTTTTTAAAAATATTTTTCATTTAAAAATATATTAAAATAATTTTTTTTATTTTTTATATCAACATATTAAACTCATTGAAAATACTAAAAAAAATAATTCAATATATTTCCAGGGCAAATACATTTCTAAAATACACCTAAACACAGTTGCAAAAGCACTGTTAAATAGGCTGTTGGATTCACCTCTAGGCTCTGTTATTGTTTTACTGCTCGATGGATTGGAGGTTGTCATTCTCATGTAATTATGTATTTTGTGGGCTTTTAACCCCCCTTCTTTACGGGGAAAATAAGTAAAATTTCTTTGTCTTTCTTTTAATTTCTCCACAGCACAAGGTGAATATATCATGAAATTACCAAAGATCTTTTAGGTATTTAAATAAAAACAGCCACTTGCACTTCAACTGAGAGGTAGCTCAACTGGTTAGGTCTTGGGTTTGCTTCCCAATAGTCACGAGTTCGAATCTCCTTAGAGCCACTGGAGACTTACATGGTTGTTAACTTTAGAGCCCATGAGATTAGTCGAGGTGCGCGCAAGCTAGCTCAAATAACCACGTTAAAAAAAAAAAGAACTCTTAAAAAAATCGTCTAGAAATCTAAGTCACTCGCTCACGAATAACTATGGTGGATATCTTCCATATTCTCTACGTGGCTACCTTTTCTCCCTTATTATCTCCCATTTAATTATCGAGATCATCGCACTAACAAGATATAAATGTCGAGTGAAATTATTTACAAATAGTAGGATCACTTGATTTTATTTGTAAAAACTAAAAAAAAATGGCAATATGATAAGAAATTTTTTTCCCAGAAAATACATATAAATTATTGGATGAGTGAGGTCTACAAGTGTAACTTTAAGATCATAATCCAATGGTAAGTGTATTTTTTTATCATATTTTTTTTAATGTTATTTTGTCTAGAAAATATATAGATCTCTAATCTTCATAAGGAACAAATATAAGAAATAAACTCAATATAATATTTAAAGTAACTTGGAGTAAAAAAATAAGTTAAACATCTTATTAATCTAGGAGTACTTGATAGTTTGACGGATTTTAAGACCTGTTTGGGAGTGCGGTAACTTTTATTTTATTTTTTTTATAAAAAAAAAAAGTAATATTTACTTAAAAATATATCAAAGTAATTTTTTTTGAATTTTTTTATTCTTTTATATCAACACAATAAACTCATTGAAAATTACTAAAAAAAATTAATTCAATATATTTTCAAAAATAAGTATATTTTTAAAATACACCCAAACAAAATTACAAAAGCAGATCATTGCTAAACAAGCTGCTGGATTCACCTCTAGACTGTGTTATTGCTTTACTGCTCGATGGATTGTAGGCTATCATTCTCATGTAATTATGTATTTGTGGGCTTTTAACCCCTTCTCTATAGGGAAAATATGTAAACTTTCTTTATCTTTCTTTTAATTTCTCCATATCACAAGCTGAATATATCATGAAATTACCAAAGATCTTTTAGATATTTAAATAAAAATAGCCACTTCCACTTCAAACAAGAAACTCTTACAAAAATCGTGTAGAAATCTAAGTCACTTGCTCACGAATAACTATGGATATCTTCCATATTCTCGACGTGGCTCCCTTTTCTCTCTTATTATCTCCCATTTAATTATCGACATCATTGCACTAACAAGATATAAATGTCAAGTGAAATTATTTACAATAGTAGGATCACTTGATTTTATTCGTAAAAACTAAAAAAATAGCGATCTATAAGAAAGAATTTACCCGAGGTTGTTTGTTTTTTGCATTTAAAACTGTATTTGGCTACATTTTAAAACTATATTTGACTTAAAAAAATCAATATGATATTTTTTTTAGTGTTTCTAATGTTTTTAATACGTTGATGTCAAAAACAAAAAAAAATCTAAAAAATATTTATTATAATATATTTTCAAATAAAAAACACTTTTAAAAAAACAACATACAACACAATTCCAAACATACACTAACATAATTTCCTTTTCTTCTAACACTAAAGTTACAAGTACAGTGAAATCTTTAGTTCTTTGAAACAAGTGCTGAATTATTGATTTACTTCTTGTAATACATAGAGAGCCATAATTAAGTTACACGCAATTGATGAATATTTTCTGAGCTGATCGGGCTCCTCTGCAGAAAACGAACCGCACACAGGAATTAGTTTTCTGTATATAGAGAAACAAAAGCAATCCAAGTACCTTGTATCAAGAACGTTATTTCCTTTAAAGATCAAGAAAAGAGAGAGAGAGAGAGCATACCCTTTATTCCTTTGCCCCTTAAAGGAGGATTGGCAACGCCGTCAACTGTCAGTGTCTCTCTCGGCTGGTTGTCACGTCTCCTCCTTTTTGTAAGAGGGACACAATGGAATGAGAATTCGAGCAGACGCGTTTCGAGTTTTGATTGGGAAGCTGCAAATAATATTCTCTCACTCTCTTCCCATGGTGATAAGGATTCCCATGGTGATAATGAACCCATCCTGCATCAAATATCAGGCTTGCCGTCTACTAAAGATGCATCATCTTTCAAGAAAGAATACTCCAAAAGGTTCGTTCTCTTGTGAGTAAATTTTGAACCATTGGAGTTTAGTCTCGTGGCCCTGTTCCCCATCATTCTTGTTGCCCTAATAGCCAATGAGAAGAAATAGTGGCATGTTTACATGATGAATTTAAGGTTATCACCAAGTATGAAAAATGTTCCTGCCTGGATATCGTAGATGCTACAGAATAATATAAATTATATCCTGAGATTTTATTTAAGAGTTTAAGTTTTTGGGTTGTGATAGTTCTATGATATGGTATCACAGTTTTAATGACCAAGCGGTCACGAGTTCGAATCGCATCATCCCTATTTATTTGATAAAAAATAAACACAAAGTAATGTGAGACTCATCTAATAGTCTAATTAAGTTATTAGATTATATTAGTTTTTTGACATGATATCAGAGCCTTGATAATTAAACGGTCATGAATTCGAATCTCACCATCCTTATTTATTTGATAAAAATTAAACATAAGGTAATGTGAGATTGTGCAAGTTTCAAACCCAAAAGGCTTTTACTTGAGGATGTGTGTTAAAAAATAATATAAATCATATATTGAACATCACCTAACAATTTAAGCTATTAGGTTAAATTGATTCTTTACGATAAGCCATTTGGGTCAAATGGGAACATTGTGTTTTAGTTTAAAAGCTTAGAATATTAAGGTTTTATTCAACAAAAATCATAAAGATTAATTTTTTTACTTTTAAATTCTAACTCGTATATATCACCTTTAATTATAAAAAGATACATGTATTATTTTAAGTTTTATCAAGAATAATTTTTAAATCATGACTCAAGGATAAGATTTAATTTTCATTAAGTTGTGTAAAATGTATTTCGAATTATATATTCATTCTTTGTATACAAAGTTCATTGCTATCAAGAAATATGATATTATTATTATTATTATTATTTAGTTTAACATGGGTGTCCGGGCCAGCTTGCGCACACCTCAACTAATCCCACGGACCCTGAAATTAACGACCATGTAAGCTTCCAGTGGCCATCATATGAGCAACCACAGGGCTCGAACCTGAGACCACAGAGGGAGCAAACCTCTTGGTCCCAAGCTCTTACCACTGGGCCATCATATTATTATTATTTTTTCTTGCAACATGCATGTGGACATATTTCAACATATTGGAATATAAAACCGAAAATATATTCTCTTTTCCAACTATCAATAATTGTGGGAAAGTTGAATTCTCCAAAGTTAACTCAAAGGTTGCTGTCTTACAGATATATATTTCCACATAAATTCTTGTCGAAGCATCGATTCTGCCGGTCTCTGCTAGAATATCATTTGTATGGGATTATGCAACCTGCCTGTGCTACTTTTGGTAATAGCAAGCTTCCCCCAGAAACTCTATCATTGAGCTGAATATCATAAGAAAATAAACCTTGAAAACGGAATTGGTGATGGAGATGCACCTTTTACTATATTGAGCTTATCGTAAGTAGTGGCTGATATTTAGCGTATTTTATACTGTGGTACTGGTTGTTTTTTAAAGTATTTTTTACTCGAAAATACATTTAGATAATATTTTTTTATTTATTAAAATTTATTTTTGATATTAAAATATCAAAACAATTCAAAAATATAAATAAAAAATTTTAAAAACACACAACCAACCGCGTTTTCAAACCAGCTCAAAATAATAAAAAA
>Ga0307513_10013545_pt1 | contig 10002 bp, 5 predicted proteins | sample 15_EM_MG_FD_202174 | JGI IMG/M metagenome (GOLD analysis project Ga0307513, IMG submission 202174) | Populus trichocarpa ectomycorrhiza microbial communities from riparian zone in the Pacific Northwest, United States - 15_EM | ecosystem: Host-associated > Plants > Roots > Unclassified | place...
TTTTATTGCCTTTATCTTTTAATTCAAAGTTTTTAAATGAAGTGATTATCAATTCATGTAGATAGTAGTCGGAGACCCGCTCGTTGGATGGATGATCTTGTGTGATCTCTGTTTATTTAGAATGGTTTATAATGTTATGATGGTAGATTTAATATCAATTTTTGCAATTTAATGTGTTTCCATTTCTTTTCGTTTTTCTACATTGCAACCCTATCTTTCACTACCAAATATATATATATATATCATGTTTTGTAACCGAAATTTAGGATTGAATGTAATTTGGTAGCAATTTTTTTTAAATTTTTTACTATTTGTCATAATCCATGTTTAACCTTAGTTTTTAAAGTATTTTAATTTTTTTAAATCTTTATATATGATTTATTTAATTTACAATCATTTTATAATTTTTGATATTTTATTTATTTATCTTATTTTGTATAAGTTTTTATAAAAAAAAATATGAAAGAAAAAATAAAAAAGATTAGAGAGTAAAATTGTGCACAAAGAAGAAAAGAAGTAAGATGACAATGATCAAATAACATGAAGAAAAATAACGCAAATTATAAAAATAAAAATAAATAGAGAATCAAATAAAATTAAAAAAATTATAAGAAGAGAATTTAAACATTCTTTTTAAAAAACTAATTAATCTTTGATCACATAATTTTCCAATTAAAAATCCATATAATAAAATAATAAAAAATCTCACAATATTATTTTCTAATTTTGACTTTTCTTATATAAATAGAGATCAGAAAATCTTGGAGAAGAACAAATTAGCCAACCCTAAAAAAAACCCTAGAAAAAAACCCAAAATAGAACAAATAAAAAAAAACATTTTCTACCTAAACACCAAACCAATCGTAACCCCCTTGTTCCTTTTTTCTTTCCACTAAAATTCAATCACACGGTCTCCACATCCCTCTTTAGCATCTCTCTCCTCTCTATTATTCCTGATGCAGTCGAGCTTATAAAAATTAAAGATTCTGAGCATTTGAGTAAGGATATGATATAACTAAATAGGAATCTAATCTAGATAGAATATGTGAATGGCATAACAAGAGCTTTTATGGACTTCTGAGACAAATTTAGATTTAAAAGAAAGTCTGGTATTGCCAAACTATGTTAGTCACTTAAAATAGTGATAACGCTAAATCCAATGGTTGGGTTGGTCTCAAGTTTTTCCAGGTGATTCTATATGTATTTTTCTTATAAAAAGATACCTCGTCACTTATTAGACCATTAGATCTCCCAGAATTAGACCTAGAAGTTGTTGTCTTGACCAATTATGTTATTTTTTTTTTTGTTTATTTATGGATTTTGTTTTAATTTCCCTTATGCCTTCGAATTCTTGGTTGTTTTCTAGTAGCGCTAAGGCTTTTTTGGCCCATTTAAAGGTTTTGAAAACCTCTAAAAGACAGACTTCATTAGCCTTATTTTTAGAGAAATAAATTGTAAATTTAAGGTTCACATCTACAACCTTGTTTGCTCATTAAATATTTTTGTGTTGTTGCTATCTTTATAGATTCCACCTGCATTAATTCCTCTCCAATCATGGTGACACTGCCTATAACCTCTCTTATTAAAGTCACAATTTCCAATCAACAACAAGAAATAAATAATACCAGTACAACCACCACCTTTATTCATCTCTTTATAGATCATCAACTCTGCCACTATTCATACAATATCCATGATATCAAGCAAACCCACCACCACTTCCACACTAAAAGCAACACTATTAACCCAATCCTGAACTTGTCGAGCAACTCCACGTTTAAACACCACCATAATAGCTTTGATAGCTTAAAATTTTAGTCATGAAATCATCATAAATTTCACTCCTAAATCAACCTAAAATTCCATTCTTCAAGTTCGATTGTTTATGATTTTTTTTACAAATGTAGTGTTAGCACATGGAGTACACGTTGGCTCATGATTTTCATATGTTACCGATACTTGGTTTAGCTCTAGCAACTTCCGGGCCACTCTAGCAAATTTCAAAGGTTGTTTTCATACCCCCAACACATTAAATTGTTTTATTCAACAAATTTTTAACTTGTAATTGGTTTTTGAACTATGATGAATTTATGTTTGGTTTGATCGACATGTGAATTTGTTTTTGTTGTTTTTTATTTACCATATGATTTTCCTTGAATATTGCATTAAGAGCGAGTGGTGACCATATGACCCATTGTGTACATGAGTAACCATAACAGGCCAAAACCCAATTAACCATCACCAATCTTTCAGGTTTAATGCTTGTATCATAAAAGTGAGGATTGAACCTTGTTACATGACCAAGGTCCAGATCACTACCCCAGGTCTTAATAGTTTCTTACCTTTAATAACAAATACACACATAAAAATTTAGACAAACTCCTAACATATAAACATAATAGGTGTATTTTTATCATTGAAAATAAATACAAAGCAATTTTTCTTAGATAGAGAACTTACCTAAAATCTTTGAAGACAAGTTAGAGTTCTTAGTTACCATAAAACTAGGTAGTGACTCCTTGTTCAATTTTACTTTTAAGAATCTTAATCATTTTGTTAAGATGTCCTTTACGATAGAATGACAACTTTACTATGATTCTTTTAAGGGTTAAACTTTGTTTACTTATTTTTCATGATATTATGTATTTTTGTGCTTTTATTGTTGGTACTTGAATGCAAACGATTAGATACAAAAATATGCAAGAGATTTTCCCAAACAAGTGGTTTTATATTAAAAAGGCATAACTTGAGATCACTCCATTAGATCAGACTAAAGCTTGGCTTGAAAATTCTAGATTCTTTGTTTTACATAAGGTTGAAGTTTCATAGTTATTGAAAGTCAGGAAAACCTTCAAACAAGGCTCATAAGTTACTAGATTTAAGATTATTTTTCTTATTTGCTTTAGTTTATCCGGAACAAAACGAACGAAGTAAACCTAGAACATCTTGACTAGAATTTAAATGAGAAATTCATAATGACCTAAAATCCCGAGCAAGATAAAACTTGTTCAATTTTATTCTATTTTTAAAATTATAAGAGGTGTCCAGGAACTTCTCTCTTAGTCGTTCTAGTTGTAATTTTTCTACCTATCATGATAACAATGCAAAGATTCCCTCATACGGGAAGTTCAGCCTAGCATTGACTGGATACCCAAAGCACCACTCCTATAGGGTCTAAGGCCATCGTTTGCTAAAGAGTGAATAGCAATATATATGGCTTATATAAGAAATCAAAATCTTCACTGACTTATAAGAATGCTAATGCCTCAGATGAATTCAAATATTTTGATTTTTTAAATTTTGATGTTGTTATAAATGTAATGACAACTTCCCCTGCAAGCCTTTGGTCTCCATCATCATCACCTATGATGCCTTCCCCAACGTGTTCTATCAAACCAGCAAAATAACAATTTCAATATATTGCTAGAGGACTAATCACGTTACCAAAATTTTCCTAACAGGCTCACGGACAACAATAATCTGTTGGAAAAACTTTCACCGGTAATTTGAGGTCTATCGATAATAATTTTACCGATAGATTTACTAATGGAAAAAACACGCCAAAAAAAAAATTACTCGTTTTAGTCTGTCAGTATTTCTATCGATGAATATAATATATCACCAACAGAAAAACTGTATGTCATTCTATCAGTGATTCTTTTTATCCATCAGTATTTTCCTTTGTAAATTTAACATATAATCGTCAAACAGACCATCTGTAATTCTGTTGGTGAGTAAACAGTGGTTGTGACATTTGCAATAATTTTTTTTCAACTCTCCAAAATATACCAATGGACTAAGTCTGTCGGTAACCCCGTTAGTGATAATTTATATATATATATATATATATATATATATAACCTATTAAACATAAATATAAAATAATTAAAATAATATAAAAATCAATTATTTATTACAATTTTTAAAAAATTATAAGTTCAAATACAATTAATTTAAAATAAAGGCACTAGAGGAGGAAGAGACAAATCTTCATCGGGACCGTGGGGAGAATAAAAGAGAGCACATGCTCCACCCATATGTGATCTCATCTCCATTACCAATCAGCGGAGTTCGATCGTTTCAGCACTGAGTTGTTCATAATCAGTAGTAAGATGGGTTGTCCAAACTTGAACTTGTTGATCTAAAATCACCTTGAAATCCAGAGTTTGAGTATTCGGAACTGATTGTGAGTATCCAACGATTGGAACAATACGGGCCGTCCATAAGTCCTCGGTCGTAGTGTTAGAGAGACAGTGCACATAATTTCTATTGGGTTCGCTGAACGATCCTACCTTCAACCATAAATCCGAATCAAGATCCGGATGGATCGAAGGATCGTCATTGTATCTCTCTTTCAACCAAGTGTTATATGTATCCTGAAAAAAAAGATCAGCAAATTCAAAAAAATAATAACTTCAGAAAAAAATGGTTAAAAAACAACAATAATGCATACTTATGGTAGCTGGGCGGGGAACAAGAATGCAAATGTTTAGTTGGCTCTTAACCCTGTGAAATTCAATTTTCAGGAATGTAGTTGGGCTTGTTTTTGTTAAAAAATTATAATAAAAAAATTAATTAAAAGGTCTACAAAACTAAACTTGATAAGAAATTGATAAAACCTAATTTAATATAAGCCATTTAAAAAAAAACAAAAACAAGCCCATTTGATTTAGGTTTCCTAGTTCTTAATGGTAAAAAACCAACCTTGGTTGAACTAGTTCGGTTTGAACCGGTTTTTGGTTTTGTTCAAATCAAATTATCAAGAAATAACAACTATTGGTTCAGTTGGATTCTTAGGCCTGGTCTGAATCAGACTGTAAACACCCTTACCCGTGATATTCGATTATTGGTTCAATTTCAACCTCAACTATATTTTTTAATTTTTTTTTGTAATTTTTATGACTACTTTTAAGCATAAGAAAATTAATAAAAAAAATGAATAAAATTTACTAAATTTACTAAAAAGATATATTTTTTGAATTTCTCTAACTTTTTAAAATGTACAAAATAGGGGTCAAATTTGGGTTATGACAATATAGAGAGGTGTTCTCTTAGTTTGTAAAACACAGTTTCAATGGCTGTAGAAAATAAAAATAACACTTTATTCTAGGTTTCAAAATGGTCAGAAATTACGCTCTTAGGTTTTAGATTTCTTATTTTTTATGTAGATTTGTAGAAATCTAAGTGTTAAGATTTTAGAGATGAGATCATGAAATGACTTCAGTTGGAAATAGTCCTTATCTAGAGAAAACTTTAGGATTAGGAAAAGGTAAAGAAAAAGAGTTATCAAGGGTTTCTTTATGCCAAAATATTACTGATATGAGAGTCTAGAGACCAGATCCAGAAGGTATTTTTTCAATTAAGAGTTAGACTTCTTTTATTGAGTCATTTTTTTGACATGATAAGGACCTTTTCGATCAAATATATAGTACTTTGGTGCTTACTTGAAGGTAGAGTTTTATCTATAACTTTTTATTTTGGATAAATTACCTACAAAAGACTCTCTATATCGAAGAGGTATGTTACTAGGAAATGATATAAATTGTCCTTTTGTAAAAATAAGATTGAAACTGCAACTCATATTTTACTTTATTGTGAGATGATTTGGAAGTTATGATCTCGAGTTGTAGATTGGCTGGGACAACAATTGATCTTACCTCAATCTTTAGATGATTTTGTCTTAATATGGAATGCAAAAGTGTGGGGATCTATGCAAGAAATAAAATAAAATTGGTTTGGCGTTTGTTTTTCTTTGGTATAATTTGGCATGTTTGGAATGCTTGCAATAATTTATTTTCAATGAGGAAAAAACAGACTAGGATGATGTGTATTATTTCTTTTTTCATCTGGTTGCAATTTTGAAGAAATGTAATGATAAAAATTTCTGTTATACCAGGTCAGATTTATTTTGTTCACTAAATGGTCTTTTTATATGGACTAATATGATAAATATGAAATGTGATTCTTCTTGGATACTTCGTACTATAGGTATACTAAAGTGGAATGTAAATGCTTCTTCAAATAACAAACCAAAATCTTTAGGAATTGGTGGTGTTCTTACAAGGGAGATTTCTTTGTATTTTTTCTTGTTCCATGAAAAATATGGAATCTAATGAAGATGAGATCTTAACAATTTGAAAAGCTATGCTTTTGAGTATTGATTATTGCTATGCTTCTACAAATTAATGGGTTGTAGAGTCAAATTCTTACATTGCCATTACTTAGATTAAAGGAAATAGTGCTACATGACCTTGGCGCCTGAAAACTAAATTCAATGATATTTTCGATGCATGCAATAGGCTTTATTATGTATGTTTTGATTATGCTCATAAAAAGAAGATTTTTGTTGTAGATTATTTGGCCAAGCAAGAAGTTATTAGAAAAAATGACTTGGTTGCCTGGTTTTAACTTATTTATTTAGGGTCTATTTACTTGATTTTGATTGTGGTTCTAGTTTTCTCTATAAATTTTCTAATTTCTATGAGTTTTTTCTATACCCTTCTTTTTGTTAAGTTATGTTCTTAATGGATAAAATAGTTGATTAATAAATTTATTGTATTTCGTAAAAAAAGGATAAAAAATAACTTTTTTCATAAATTTTAAAATCACCACTTATTTTTTTTACTTTTTTCACTTTGGTCATTTTTCTTTTGATTTTGTCATCCTTTAATAATTTTACTTAAATTGGCTCTCAATTCAGTCCTGAAATAGCATAAGGGATGAAAAAAACATTAAACAACTAGTTCATAGTATTTTGAGAGATGATCTACAATGCAATGCAATTTTGCACAATGAGTCTCTCACACTTTTAAAAGCATTGTTAATTAACTGCATGTTCCCCCCCCATAAGTTTAGTTATATATGTGTGTGTGTAAATAAAATATAATATACTTTTCCTCATATAATTAAAATAAATTTATTTAATGATGAGTCTGAGCTTTAACAATACCAAACCTAACGTTCATGATAGGTGAGTACAATTTCTTTTCTCCTTTTGTTTTGTTTTATTTACATTGAATATCAACTTACGAATAAATGTTATTATCAAGAAAACTAAAACTATTGTTGGTTTTACTGTGCAGCCAGAGACAATCCATTATGGATTGTAACAGTGCCAGAAAATAAAGACTGGGGCAACCAAGAAAACTAAACTAAACGGTGTGGAGAAATTACTGTAGATCAAAAGATATTTCACTGTGGATTGTAATAATAGTTTTATTTTCAATTTCTCATCTTATCTTTTCGCGAGATGTTTCTTTGGTTGTTTGTGTTTTTTTTTTCTCTTGACAACTAAAATGTATAATTGTCCTCTGTTTGTTTGGGTTAGGCAAGGGTTGCCAGACCCAAACACCTTGAGTCTGACAAACATGCCAAATCCAATGCTCTTGGGTTTGGTAAGACTGTCAGACCCAAAAACCTATAAAAAATATATTTTTTAACAAAATTAATTAGAATTTCTGTTTAAGATATTTGAAGGATAATTTGAATGTTTTTTTTATATAAAAAATAAGAACAATTATAAGAAAATTAACTTGCATTTTTCTTCATGATATTTCAAGGGTAGTTTAAATGTTTTTTTAATAAAAATAAAAAAAAATTATAAAAAATATTAATTAACATTTTGGTTTAGGATATTTTAAGGGTAGTTTAAATGTTTTTTTATAACAAATCAAAATATTTTTTAAAAAAATTAATTAGGATTTTTATTTAGGATACTTAAAGGATAGTGTAAATGTTTTTTTTTATAAAAATAAATAAAAAATTAATTAATATTTATGTTTAGGATACTTTAAGGATGATTTAATATTTTTGTTGCCAGACCCAACTGGCTTGGGTCTTGGCCACCAGAACCAAGTATTTTGTGTTTGAAATTGCAGTTAGATCCAAATGTCTTAGGCCTAACATGATCGCCAGGTCCAAGTTTCTAGGGTGTAGCATGCTGCCAGATCCAATGCTCATGAGTCTGGCATGACTATCAAACTCAACGCACTTAAAATATTATTTATGCTCTTAATATATTTTTTTTACATTTTAAAAAAATTATTAGAGAAAAATGCGGACCAATAAACTAGTAATTACTAAGCTCACTTGAATAGGTTGACATCAAAACTCAATGCTAGCCCATGTTGAAAAATCATTAATTTTATTAAATTTAATTGATTTTATATAAATTTAAATCAAATAAAATTAAGAAAAAAACTTTTTCTTATAAAGTCTCATCAAATAAAAAATAAGAAAAAAACTTATTTATTTAGATATCTTATGATTGGTTGAGCCAATAATTTGTTTTTGTTATTATTTTAACAAGTATTTGAAGATTATTATTGGCTGCAAAATCTTTTAAAAGTGTCTAAAAGTGTGTAATCATTATTTTTAAAAATATTATTTATATATATATTAAAATAATATTTTTAACAATTAACCCATTAAAACAATTAAAAAATATATAAAAAATTATTTTTAATTAAAAAATTTAAATTTCGATCAATTTCTATTTTAAGCTGCAATCCTAAACCGGCGCTTAAAAAAAAGAAAAAGAAAAGATGGCGGGAAGGATGAGAAAGTGGCACCCATGTAAAATTGTAAATAAATGACCACAGGCTTCTTCGAGACGCTAACACAGAAAATTTATGATAAACAGAAAACGCAACAGCAGAGGCTGTGACAGAGAGACATAAAAATGTATGGGAGCAGCCAATTCGATGGAAGCGCCGCAGCCTTCATGGGCGGCGGATTCATGCCTACTCAAACCGCTCACCCTCCTTCTGATTCCTCCTCCATCTCCAAAGTACCTTTTCATTTCTCTTGTCTTTTTACTCAGTTTTACTTTGATCATCAAATAAATTGAAAATTTCCTAATTTTGTTGTTTAAATGAACGGTAGATCAGGGTTTTGGTTTATGCTTTTCCTGAACCTAGGAAAATTAGCTATACCTTGTAGTTCGTGGGAGCATAAGAAGATTATTAGGGTTTTATTTGTATATTTTTTTTTTTAATTACAGAATCGGGAGGCGCGGTGCTTGTTTCCGCTGACTGTGAAGCAGATAAGCAACCTAGCAAGTAATAATGAATCTAATTTCATCATTGATGGTGCTGAAGTTAACAATGTAACGTTTTGTTTTTATCACACTAGTAGGACTTGGGTTCTCTTTCTTTCTTTCTTTCGTTCTTTTTTTTTTAAAAAAAAATTGGATTATGAGGTTTTTCTTTAAAAAATTTGTTTAGGTTACAATTGTGGGGAGGGTATCCCACAAGGAAGACAAGGCCAGCGAGTACACTTTTTTAGTTGATGATGGAACTGGACAGATTGAATGTACCAAATGGTGAATTTCCTTTCAATTTTGTTGGTTTTTTTTTTTAAAAAAAATTCCGTGTCGGGGAATTGCACTGTGGGGTTATTTAGAGTTCCATTTGATTAAGTAGTGTTTAGTGTTTCAATTAGTAATATTGTGGCTATAATGCAATTTTTTTCATGTTGTACAGGGTTCAAGAAAGCTTAGATACAGAACAAATGGGGGAAATCTTGTATGTTTTGTACCACACTCAGACTATGCCTACTTGCCCTTTCTTAAAATTCTTGTTGCTTATAGCTTAATTGATTAATTAATTTTCTTTTTCAATTATAATTTTCCACCACATCATGTTTTTCACTGAAAAGATTGTGTGCATGTTGGGCTGTTGAGGTTGTGTGAGGAAAATAAATGGAAGCTTGAAATTTTTTTGCATGTTGGCTTGGAATGGAAATTGCTGGTGTAGGATGCCAATTTTCATTTCGATTTCCTTCAACCTCAGCAGACAAGATGAGCATGAAAGATTATTCCTGAACTATTTGTTTAACACCTAAATAGATTTTCAAGTGACCTCATCTTTTTACATTTAAATTAATATGTTTGATACTATTTTAATTACCTTTACTGTAGAGTTGGCATGTATGTTCGTGTTCATGGACACTTGAGAGGGCTGCAAGGCAGAAGGTTCTTGAATGTCTTCTCCATTAGGTATG
>Ga0307513_10013546_pt1 | contig 10001 bp, 9 predicted proteins | sample 15_EM_MG_FD_202174 | JGI IMG/M metagenome (GOLD analysis project Ga0307513, IMG submission 202174) | Populus trichocarpa ectomycorrhiza microbial communities from riparian zone in the Pacific Northwest, United States - 15_EM | ecosystem: Host-associated > Plants > Roots > Unclassified | place...
CAACTCCCATCGATGGAATCACGACAGGTGAAGTGCCTGTCACCACCATTGATAACAGGCAATCTATCACCAGGGCCTCGACTTTTGGTCCTTCCAAAGACTCACAGGCGCTTGAGTCTATGGAAGCGATCAGCTCTGTTACCCAGGCTCCTCCTACGAAGAAGCGTAAGGTTAGGGAATAGATACCATGATGAATTTCTGTACTTAGATGTGCTTCTTATATTTAAAATTATGTATTTGTATATATATCACTGTCATTCATTTTGGTTTGCAATAATTCATTGTCGAAAGCACTGCCCAAAAAGTGGGGTTATTCTTTGCAACTCGGCGCGAAATACTGCTTCACACAGCAAGGCTCGTTCGATGAAGTTGAACTTTTATAATATCATGTAATCCACATCAATAGGCATCTCCCACAGACCTGCACCTCCCTGGCATCGCACTAACTTCTGGCATGCTGCAGAAAGTCGAAAAAGGCGAGCCATTTTGTTTTCAATGGTTGAATGTCAAAAAACTTCACAACTTAGGTGAATCACATCCCCTGGGCCCTTGCTTGTGGCCCCTCCTCTCTTTGAGGGCTGATGATGGCCGAAGACAAGGTGCAGTGATGTCAAGGTAGAAATGGGGTAGCCCAATGCAGGAATAGGACACCCCACGACGAGGAGTATGGCGACTGTGAGATTTATGATCCACCCACCTTTCGTTCCTTACACTTTCTCTTCATATTTATCCAGCACGACACACTGTCTCTCTCGAATCTTAAATTCTTGCCTTTGGAGCCCAAGCCCACTCAGTGTTTCCCAACATTATCAGTGCCAACGATACCGACCAAGATGAAGAGCGGCACCAGTTTGAGTGCAGTGCCCGCTTCACTGTCACCTATTCCTGCGAAGACGATTCCACTCGAAGAAGCAATGGCCACCGCTGTCCATGCGTTGAGAACACAGGAACCAGGGCATTGCTTGCTAGTACCCCACCAGCTGCTGAGTCGACGATGTCAAGTAGTTTGTCAGACAAGTAAAGGGAGAAGTTGTATCCTGGGTGGGTCAACCTTACCAGTGTGTCTTGATCCATTTCTCTTCAACCACATGTGCTCAACACCATTTTCTCGCTTCAGCATACCCTGGCCAACATAGTATCATGCCTTACTCACTCAAATGGGGTGCGCCCACCATCAAAGAGCATGGCCCTGTCATTTGCCCACCTTGTGTCTTCCATCAAGCACCACAATGCCATCGGCGCCCATTCCGGTTTATACTCAATCTATCGGGCCTTGTCCATCACCATGGGTGCTCTGGGGCCCTACCCACAAGCCTGACTACAGCAACACCGAACCACCTGCCTCCATCCCACCCAAACCGGCATCTGGTACATGCCTCTTGTATCCTCGAACAGCACTCTCCTCAACAAAGTCTTCATATCGGAATTAGATCCCTAACAAACTATCAAATAAAATAAAACTTACATGCCAATCCTTTCCACCATGCCAGGTAAATACCACATCAGCTCCACCACTGCCTTGCTGACATTCACCTCTATGCCAGGTTCCTCGGTGCTCATTGACCTATCCGCATTCAACCCCAGATGACTCCTCAGCACCATGATACCATCCACCTCCAAATCGCCTCTCCTTGCTGCATCGTCCAACTCGCTCATCTTTACATATGCTTTGGTGTCTTGTTCGCAATTGCTGTTTCGTGCACCAGGTAGTTAGAACTTAGAAATGGGTACCATACTTGTACTTTATTAGAGTGGCAAATGCATGGATTTGACGAGCAACTTTAAAATTTTAAAATCATCACCAAGCATCTGTCTACCTTTCATATCTAATCTGATTGATGGAATGATGAACTCCCTTCATCTAAGCGAGTATCTGTGTTCCCAGTCCCCCAAAATACCAAAATCTAAGTGAGTATCCAAATCTAACCAACAACAAATCAAGGGGGGCCCAGGATGTTGTTCCATGAACGGTGACCCGAGGTAGGGGGGTCGAACCCAAAGGGCTACCAACCCTGTGCAATTTTTAACATCCTGGGCCCCCTTGCGAAAAAAGGGTTCTCTCCTTATTCATGGGTTCCTCTGTCCTTTTCTTACCATCGCACCTCCACAGAACTCATGGCTTGACTCATTGTCCACTCATGTAGAATGCATCATGTTGACTCGTCACTCGTTGATACTACACATATTGAGCCTCTCACTTTCTCTCTCTCTTTTATTTTATACTTATTTATAATCATGCCATACAGTATTTAACCAGTACCCTGTACACAATGGTTGCTTTGTACACTTTTGGTGCCTCAGTTTTATCTGCAGTGATTGTGGGCTCCCATAAAAAAATACATAGCTGTGTACTGCTACTTCGAAATATAAAATCTATCAAAAATTCAGAGCAATTGAAACTGTGTTGAGCTGGTAAAAGAAAGAGAGGAAACATTATTTTAGCAGAGTTTGAATCAGGATTTATCATTACTTTGTACACCAGTAATTGTATTCTCAACACTTCACTTTTTGTTTGAATGCTTTGATACTTTAACAGGATTATGTGGACATTTATATCCACCATGTATAAAAATTCTGGAATGTAAAACAAGGTTTTGGCTGAGTTCTCACAGATTACTGTTTTTGTTGTACAAAGTACTGGTTAAATACTGTAGACACTGCTATTGGGCTCCTCTTTCTAATGCGTGGATATTGCTTGGATATTGCAGTCATGTTTGAACTTTGCATGTCGTATACGTCCACCAAAATTAGTCATGTGTTGACGCATACCTCCCAGCAGTTGTGTGCCGGTCGTTGACTAGGTCATGACTCTCAGGTGACTGGTCATCATAGTCATGACTGCTCTCACAGCCGTAGGCCTGTGATCGTGCTGATTTGATGGGTGAGGTAACTGATAAGGCTGCACAGGATGCCGCTACTCTAATCAAATAAGACTGATGAGCCCCGGGTTATGCTTAGCCGGTTGCCATCAGCCATGACTACGGTTATGACTATGACCGGTCATGATTATGAGTCTGACCGGTCATCAAAAACTGGCTGGTCACAGTGATTGCACAACACTTGCCTCCCAGTGCTGTCGCTGCCCCTTCCTCTGAGAGAGCCCACATGCAGGAGGGACCGCCAGTTACATCAGCACCCGTTAACTCGCTTTTATTTTAGGGTTAACAACATAGACAGGAGACCTAAGGCCAGAGTTGGGCTAGCAGCTGACGATGGGGGTTGTTTTCAAGATGATGGGAGTACTACATTCGGCATGGGATGACCGGGCATTGGCAAATGTACATCGCTTTCATTTTATGTTCGTTTGCTGATTGACCTTTTCTTGCAGGTATTTGCGACCGACGGGGCCACTGATTGACCATAATATGGACAACGAGGCATTTTTAAGGCAGTCTCATGGGTCAGCGCCAAGCTACTGAACTAATCCATGGGGGAGTTAGAATACCAGGGTATCATAAATACCAAGGCTACAATGACGGTTTTCCCTAATGTAGTTAGCCATTTCCGTTGCCATTCGCAACCACAATCGCTCCTTGCCTCTGCCCACCTCGTCGTGCCCAGCAGTTCTGCCGTCTCCATCGTTCCCCTGCGCCATTGATAACCACTCCTAGGGAAATGTCCATTGGGCCCTCGCGATTAATTTACGTCGATGACACCAGTGCTCTAATATCCTACCAGGGACCATGGGCTGAGGGAGATATGTATTCTGTTAACACACAGTTTGGGAGATCGTTCAATAATACCCTCCATGTGTTACCTGGATCTGGGAACTTTACCTTCAATTTCACAGGTAAGTAGGGATTTCATGTTATGACCGTTTATGTGGCTTTATCCTTTCCCTAGGTTATAGTGTGGCTGTTATGGGTAGCTTTCAGGCCTTCAAACTGCCTTCCTGGACCTGTTATCTCGACGGATACGTGATCCCCTCAAACAATATTTCTTCCCACTCAAACATGAACGCCGTTGAGATTTGCTCGCAGAAGGGCATCATACGCGTACTCCAAGCTACGTTCAGTACTTTGACTGTGGCGGCCTCAGGTACGGCCGACAACCCTTTCCTGTTCGATCGCATCCAATACGAACCGGATGCTACTGCAGTCCTGGATAATGCGACTGTAGTGGTGGACGCATTCTGTGATCAGATACAATACGGCCCTGGGTGGAACAAGCTAGGAACGACAGGCATGATGACGTTGGATCAAGGTGCTTCGATGACCTTTGATTTCGTCGGTGCGTTCCACTTGTAGCTTCAAATATTTCCTCTAACAATTTTAATACTATGCAGGCATCCAAATAACATGGATATCAACAGTCGCTTTTAATTCGAACATCAGTCAGGCTCTAAATGCCTCGGCCCAGTATAGCATCGATAACGGAACGCTCTTCCAATTTCCGGTGGCTGCCCAGATCTCTACGATTCAAGAATACAATCTGGTCTCCTTCCAGACTCCGCAATTGTCCCCCGGCTCACATCGTCTGTTTGTCGAATACGGAGCCGACAACTCGAACGATTCCGCGCCATTGGTTCTTGACTACTTTATCATTCAGAATCTTACCATTCCGTCTTTCACTCCAAGCGCCCCAAACACTACAAGCACCACAAGCCAAATTGTTCACCATGCAGGATTGTCAGAACAGGCGATCGTCGGTATCGTCATTGGTTCCTTGGTCGGTCTTGTACTCGTTATACTCGGTCTCGCTCGGTTCATCAAAGCGCACCCGAACACTTTTTTGGCCGAACTAGCACGGCGGTTCATACTTTGAATTCCTCGCCATCTCCCGGCCGTCCACGAGCGCCACACAGAGGCTGATGTAACACGCTTTGAAATCCATCCCCGTAAATTTTAAGTTGTTTTTTAGGGCCATTATTTTGTCAGTGCTTCTCGCGTATACTCTATTCTTACTTGACCTTAACTTACTTTACGAGACCCACATACCTACCAAATGCGCATGTCGCACACGAGCCACCTCTGGAGGCCAACATAGTCAGGGTTAGCTACAAAACGGACAATATATAGCCATAGATACTTAGATATGTAGCCATTGATACTTAGATAGCCATAGATACTTATAATTAGATAGTTGACGCTCGACATAGGCCTTAAGGCCCAACGAGCATAATTGTATAATAATAATAATAAAGCACCCAGTTTTTATTCAAAGCATGGTTTATATATGTAATATATTCTGAATCTCAACTACTAAGAATGAGTTGGAACTTGGAGGGAGGAGAGAAGTCAACAGGGTTTAAGGCAGTCCCGTTGGGAACTTGGATATGTTAGTTACATGTAGAAGAGGAGATAGTCCAGGACTTGTCCCACAAATAACGAGTGAATAGAATGCTCTTTGATATCACGCCCGTCTTACAATAATCCAAGGGAAACTTGTGAAAAATAGAAAGGCCGCCTCGAGATCTTGAGAAGTAGTTTTGTTCCAGCGATCATGCTTATCGGCGAACCTCAAAAGTGCGGTTTGGAAAGTGATTAGTACTTATGTAAATACAGACGAGCGTTTCGTGAACATTTGATAGATCTTGGAAAGAAGACACTCGAGTCAGGTTTTATGTTATTACTCCCGGATCAATAACATATCCTAGAAACCCAGAAATAATTGCGTGAATTCATTCAACGCGTCATCGCGCTGAGTCACAAAGCAGTGCCAGAATCGCGCCCATTTACATACCTGCTTCAAGTTTCCGACTTTGCTGGAGCTGACTTGTCGAATTCTCGTAGTTCCTTTTTCCATTTTGTTACTGGGATTTGGCCTAGTTGCTGTCAACTAGAAGGGTGACTCGCAACGTAATTGTGCTCATTATGCACTAAAGGATCGTTCTTTAAGTGAAATATGGCTCCGGAGGCTCTGGCACTTACCATCGTCATGAAAGATATGGGACGATTAAACGCCGTATTTTTCCTTCTCAAGGACCCTGACCGCAATAAAGTCTCTGACCATCCCGACATGTACACCTTTTCGGAAGAGGGATCCCAGGGCTTCATAGGTCGATCACCTCTCCTACGAGATAGAAAGTTGCCCGGGAGTGGTTCAGGGATAGTATGGACGTGAATCTAGTTGTCTGGTGGAGTAGTAGGCGTAACAGGAGTTAGGATTTCAAGAACGCCCAAGCGTAGTACGCACCCCTCCATGTCAGAATTCTGGGGGTAAATCTCAAAACGTGCTCTAATCTGCCCTGAAAACGCCAGTTCAGTGATTAACCATCGGAAAATAGATTGCCTTGCCCGAAAGGGGGGAGTAAACGCGCCCCAGTGTGCGTATTGAAAAGGGACGGAGCTCGACTGCCCGCACGCAACTTCGCGTGTTCAGATGTACATAGAGATGGCGGAGGCTTAAATTGACGGAAAAGGTTGGTCAATGTCGTACAAGGCTATGGCTCTCCCTTTCCCCCTTGAACCACTGACAGACTTCATGTTCTCCGTGTCAGCCACGAGCTCATGGTCGACGAAACCTTCGTCAAGCAGAAGATCCCGGATTACTTTGTAATTTCCAACCTTCACAATGTTGATAAGAGGAATATTCCAAGGTCTCCCCGATTCAACTTCGAGATCTCTCCTGTAGGCGAACTGCGACGTGTCGCCACATATCCTGAACCGCATTTCCCCAGCCATTGGCGGAAGGGCAGGGGGTTGATGATAGTAGAAAAATCCCTTGGCACCAGGTGGAAATGGGAATCTAGAAGTGTAATCAATGCTGCAATTGAGGTCACCATGGCATATGTTAGCCTTAACGTAGCGTGATATGTCGAATACCTCTTGACCCATATGTACCAGCCGTTCAGAATTCAAGGTATTTAAAGGACGCATGTCATGTGCTCCTGTGGAAGGCCTGACCTGGGTAGTAAGGAAGGCGCCTCAGAATTAAGCGGTTTTGAAAAAGGGGGAATGCTGACTTGCTCGCACAAAACCAGCATCGAAGTATCTTTGGCGCGACCATAGCTCTGACTCCCCTTCCAGGCAGTCCATTTCCCTTCCGCTGGTTGGGAGATATGCGAAAGGCGCGAGTAAGTATAAAATGAATAGAACAATGACATGGAGGGGAACAAAATCCTAGTCTTATGTAATTAGTAAACTGATAAGTAAATAAAATATAACTAAACATACAGTAACGCTGACCACTCAAGCGATTCTGCTATGGGTACTGTTTCACAACAACGCGTCCTGTTTGAGCATTGCCTCTCGCCCAATTACTTATATTCACGCATTGATAGTCGTTCCTCCACCACCATCATCTTACCATCCCATTGACATCGCTCTAACGTTTCTTGGCCTCCTCCAATTTGAACAGACCATTTCCATATATTTTCGTTGAATAACAAGATAAAAAATAACCTGAATACCCTCCACTTTCAGTGTAAGCCCGAACCCCATATATTGCCTCCTTTACATATTCGTCAATTTGCAGGCTTCTCCGCAGGAACTGAGCACGGTTCAATGTTCCAATAGCTCTCAGCATACTCGTTTATTGCGCGGTCGGAGCTGAATTTGCCCATCTACAAAAAAAAAAACTTGTCAGCACAAAGAAACCAATACGCCGGATCATAACGTACCTTGGCGGTAGTTCTGATAGATTTCTTGATCCACTCCTCCTTATCAAGGTAAGCCTCGTCGACCATCTCCAGGGCGGCGATGTCTAAATTCAAAATTCAACGTTATTATAGCGTGAAATTTCAAGCTCGCGACGACGTACAAGAATCGAAATCATCTGTGATCAGATAATAATCCGATTGCCTAATCGTGTTCAGGAGTCTGATAAAATAAGGTTGTTAGAGAAATTCTAATGAACGAAACTCGAAGCGTACGGCTCATAGACTCCGCCATCACCAAAGGCACCAGTAGAAATATGTTTAAGGACAGCAGCAAGAGCAGGGCATTTCTGCTCGATCGGGATGCCATGGTAGAGATGTTGGTATCTCAAGTCCTCGACGGCACTGTAAATGACGGAGGATCAGAGAAGATTGAATTTGTAATTCGAAACGTAAACCATACGGCGTCAAATGTCCGAAGAAAACTTTATCAGATTATATCAGTCACTCCGCCGGGTTCATGACGAAACCAGCCAACTCACAGACATTATCCTCCCCAACCTCCTCAGCAATCTCGATATTGGCGCCATCTATGATAGCAAATCAGCCATTTCGCACACCAACATGAAATTTCAATTGGAATCTTACCAACAGTCCCCAAGAGCAACCCTCCATTTAAACAGAACTTCATATTCGACGTTCCTGAGGCTTCAGTTCCAGCAGTCGAGATATGCTGGCTGATATCCGAAGCAGGTATCAAAACCTCCGCTAAAGAAACAGAGTAATCAGGGAGGAAGTAGAGCTGCAGGTAATTCCTGGTGTCCGGATCGGCGTTGATGACACGGGCAACGTTGACGATGAGGCGAATGGTCTAGCGTGTGGATAATGCGTAAATATTTTGTGACTTTTGGTAATAAAAATCAACGTCATACCAGCTTGGCAATGTAATCTAGAAGCAGAAAATGTTAAGACGTGTTTTATAGAAAGCGAGCCAGGTTAAAACTTACAAGCAGGAGCGGCCTTTCCGGCGAAGAAGACAACACGGCGGTTGACCTTCGCCTTTTCAGCAGGCGTCATCTTCTTCAAGGCATAATATCTCTAAAAAATATATATCAATTTCTCGTTCAACAGAGAAGAATCTACCAACATGAATGACTCCCAGAATGTTGAGAGTTTGTCGCTACATCAAAAGAATGAGAACCTGCATAAAAGTGAAAACCTGTTCATATAACAGACCTTATATTCATGGATACGCTAAAGATCTGGAGTCAGTCAACCGTCTCCTCGAATGCATCTGAGATTAATCACCTTAATCTGCACGTCAAACATCGCATCCGTGCGAATGATCAATCCAAGGGAAACCTGCACATAATGGGCCAGGCGTTCCTTGTTGCGCTGTTTAATTGCTGCCCATTCGGCGCGGAAAGCCTTGTTCTCGGCGAAAGGTAACAGGCCCTCCAACTTCGTCAGGTCTTTCAGCCAGACAGCTTTTTCAAGTTTAAGCGTCTTCGTAATAAGAGCACTCAGTTCTGGGTTGCATTGATCAAGCCAACGACGGGGAGTAACTGAAGGGTGGTAAGTATCAATGCAATCAAACATGCTCTTCACTTCTTAAACTCACTTCCGTTAGTGACGTTGCCGAACCTAACATTATTCATCAGCTTTTGCGCGTCGTCATTCTAAATAATTTGTACGCACTTGCTAATTCCTTCAAAGTCAACAAAGTCCTTCAGAATGGTCGTACGAACAAGTTCACTGTGAAGTTCTGCGACGCCGTTGACCTTGCGACTTCCAATACATGCCAGATGGGCCATTCTGACTTGTTTCGGGAAACCCTCTAGAAACACGGCGGTTGGTTCAGAAGCAAAGAGATCTTATTTCACGACTTGCCTTCGATCAAGGACATTCTCGCGAGCCTCTCACGATCACCAGGGAATTTTCTCTCAACAGCTAAAGAAACCGACATCTATAAGGACTTGAATCTTCAATCAACGGAATGGAGAGGACTTACCCTGTAGGAAAAACCTAACAAGCAAAATATGAGTCAGTCAAACAATCAACCACATCACGAGATCGACAGACAGATTCTGTCAGAGTTAAATATCAGCATCTGTTCCTTGAACGATTCAAGGTAAACCACATACGATATCATAGATGATTTGCATGTGTCTATTCATGAACGGTCAACCGGATTCACCACCAATGAAACCCGAAACGAACCTTGGAAGAACAGACTCCATCAAAGGAACGGCCCATTTTTCAAGAGCCTCCTAGAAGAAACAGTTGGCGTCTTATTCCAGTAAAATAAACATGAAACATACGGGAAGCACAGTGTGATTGGTGTAGAAGAAAACATTGGTCACAATTCCCCAGGCTTTGTCCCATCGGAGGTCCTCGTCGTCAATTAGGATACGCATCAATTCGGGGATAGCGAGGGTTGGATGGGTCTAATAAGGATTAGATA
>Ga0307513_10013547_pt1 | contig 10001 bp, 15 predicted proteins | sample 15_EM_MG_FD_202174 | JGI IMG/M metagenome (GOLD analysis project Ga0307513, IMG submission 202174) | Populus trichocarpa ectomycorrhiza microbial communities from riparian zone in the Pacific Northwest, United States - 15_EM | ecosystem: Host-associated > Plants > Roots > Unclassified | place...
TGAGGGTGTGGAATGCATTGACAGGTGCACAGCTGAATGAGTTGTATGGCCATGTCAGCTGGGTCAGATCAGTCACTTTTTCAAGTGATGGAACACAGATTGTGTCTGGGTCAGATGACCAGTCTGTACAGGTGTGGGATGCATTGACAGGTGCACAGCTAAATGTGTTGTGTGGTCACACTGGCCCAGTCTGGTCAGTTGCTTGTTCTGGTGACAGTACACAAATTGTGTCTGGCTCAAGTGACCAGTCTGTGCGAGTGTGGGATGCATTCACAGGTGAACAGCTAAAAAAGCTAAATGGCCATACTGGCCCAGTTTGGTCAGTTGCCTTTTCTAGTGACAGCACACAGATTGTGTCTGGCTCAGGTGACCAGTCTGTGTGGGTATGGGATGTATTGACAGGTGCAAAACTAAATGAGCTAAAGGGCCATCTGGACCATGTCAGATCAGTTGCTTTTTCAAGTGATGGCACACGGATTGTGTCTGGCTCAGATGACCAGTCTGTGCGAGTGTGGACTGCATTGACAGGTGCACAACTGAATGATCTGAAAGGCCACACCAGCTGGGTCAGATCAGTTGCATTTTCAGGTGATGGCACACAGATTGTGTCTGGCTCAGATGACCAGTCTGTGAGAGTGTGGAATGCATTGACAGGTGTACAACTGAAAGAGCTAAAGGGCCACACTAGCTGGGTCTGGTCAGTTGCCTTTTCTAGTGATAGTACACAAATTGTGTCTGGCTCAGGTGACCACTCTGTGTGTGTGTGGGATGCATTAACAGGTGCACAGCTGAATAAGCTATATGGCCACACTGGCCCAGTCTGGTCAGTTACCTTTTCAAGTGATGGGACACAAATTGTGTCTGGCTCATCTGATCACTCTGTGCAGGTGTGGGATGTGTCAACAGGTGCACAGCTTAACAAGCTAAAGGGCCACACTGGCCGGGTCAGGTCAGTTGCCTTTTTAGGCAATGGCACACAGATTGTGTCTGGGTCAGATGACTGGTCTGTGCGTGTGTGGGATGTGTCAACAGGTGCTCAACTGAACAAGCTAAAGGGGCATACTAGCTGGGTCTGGTCAGTTGCCTTTTCAAGTGATGGCAAAAAGATTGTGTCTGGCTCAGATGACCAGTCTGTAAGAATATGGGATACATTGACAGGTGCACAGCTAAACAAGCTGAGTGGCCATAGTGGCCCAGTCTGGTCAGTTGCTTTTTCAAGTGATGGGACACAAATTGTGTCTGGCTCAGATGACTTATCTGTGTGGGTGTGGGATGTATTGACAGGTGCACATCTGAGTGAGCTGAAGGGCCACACTGGTCAGGTCTGTTCAGTTGCCTTTTCAAGTGATGGCACACAGATTGTGTCTGGCTCAAATGACCACTCTGTGCGGGTGTGGGATCTTTCAACTGATGCACAGCTGAATAAGCTAAACAGCCACACCTACTGGGTCTCATCAGTTGCCTTTTCAATTGAAGGCACACAGATTGTGTCTGGCTTGCATGATCACTTTCTTTGGAAACTAGCAGACACAAATTGGATTATTTCTTCACAAGGGAAAAATCATCTTATGTGGGTACCACCAGCAGCACAAGTCACTGAACCATCCAATATTCTGGTTATCTCTCGTCATGGTTTTGGTTTTGTTGACTTTCAACAATCTATGATAGGTGTTCACTGGAATAGCTGTTATACACCATTATTTAAAGTATAATGAATTAGTATCAATTTCCATCATTAAACATTAGCTGTAATTATGGTCATATGATTACATATTGTTGTGTCATATTTACAAGGACTTCCTATACAAGAACTTTTTAAGGGTTGTTTATTTCTTCTATTTTCCCTCTACTGTTCTTTTATATTTTTATATTGTCTCAACAATACACTTGGGTTATATTTATCTGTGTGAGTCAGTGTTTCTCAATGTGTTTTTGTCTGCTTTTTTTTTTGTTTTTTTTTTTTTGAATATTCATTTGATAAGTATTGCTTTGAGAATGTTGGATCGACTGGGAACAGAGTCTGCAGACCTGGTGCATGGACCAGATCTCGCACCTAATTTAGAAAACTTATCACAGGCCACTCTTGCACACCTTCCCCTTGCACCTCCCACATACCCTGCACCACACTGATTCTTCAACACATAGCTCCAGTCACTATAGTGGTGACCATGGTAACATGGCACCATTTTAAAGAAATAGCCAACTGGCTGGAAACAACAAACTGAGTGGCATCAACAATAATCACTGGAACCATCTATTCCTTAGTGTTCTTGCAGTGTTCCCCTTCTAATGTAGGAATTAATAATTACAATCTCCATTGTGAGAAGTCTGCAACAAGTGGCTTTAGCTTAACAGTACTAAGGAAAACTGACTATATCAGCCAATTTTAAGTAATTTGACCTCTGGGTGGAAGTTAAACATCAGGCTACAGTAAGTGTGATATATCTGATGTGTAATCTCCAATATTCTTCACTTGGATGAGTCTCTGATCCTGCCCTTGATTTGTTCAGCTCTCTATGCTACTGATGGTCTTGCTGCTTATGAACTGGCGAAAAACCTCTGCTACAGAGTCCCAGGGCTGGAGCCCGTCCACATCAATATAGAGAATTGTGACAAGAATGGGAACTACATTCCCAAACACTTGTTCATCACATCCCCCAACATGACAATGATCCCAGACATCACCAAGGATTCCTTTGTCATGCGCGTCCACAAGGACGGTCATTTCGCAACCGCTGATTTCACCCTTTTCCCCCAATGGTACACGGAGGGGACATACTACCTCCCTTATGTGCAGAAAAAACCTGAAGAGGCCAGCGATCCCTATGCCAGTATATGGCACACTGTTACAAGAGACGACTTTGTCAGGGAGGCTGGATCGACTGTCGGGGGCATGGGTCGGTTGTCCAAGTCATTGGCTTTGCTTTGGGCATGGTTGAGGAGGGAGTTGTCGATGAAGGTCAAGACCGAGGTGGCTTCTGGGAACCACACAAAGCAGCAGCTCCAAGAACTCCTTTTTTGCGAATGCGGGATGCACTTTGCATTAGTCTGCCTGCTTGCACCCCCCAGACCTACAAGGGAATCCTCCTCACAGTGACTTCTTTTCAACATTTTTTTTTGGAGACCCTGGCCTGCTACGATTATATCACATATTGGAGGGATTTGCAGCTGAATCCCATCAATGAACCCCAAGGTGTCACACTTGTTGTTGGAACCTTGACGGTTGAGGTTGAGCTGGCCATCCAATTTTATGACAAAGGTATCCCAGTGTGGCTCGTGAGGCGCCCTTGCGACTTTCCGCTCTCGACCACCATTGCCAACGTGATTTATCCTACCCTAGAGCCAATGGAGTTCGAGTTTTTGCCTGGCTCGGTGGCCCTGTGGTCAGGCCCCGCTAGGGCTTTCCGGAATCGTGTTTGCCAATCTCTGCGCAGTGCGAACATTCGGCTCAGCCATTCTGCATACCAAGCTCCGGCGGGACCATTTCTTCCTGTCAATAATCAAAGTTGGTATTTCATTGTTAGAGGTTTATATCAAACTCATGTTTCCTCCTTGGCAGATGTCGTTCTGGGTCCAGAAACTTTGCCAGGGGCCCAAGTTCCTTCTCGTCTTTTGCCAGAGCCAATGGACACAGCACCCATACAAACTGCGCCATCAGGTCCATCTTCACTCCACGTCACCTCGACGAGATCTGCAGCCTCTTCTCATTCCCATTCCTATCAATGCTGCCTCCCAACACCTTCCTCATCAGGATCTTCAAGGCCCTTCCCCTTGGCAGCTCCATCGTCATCTTCGCGTTCCCCTTCCAATGAACGCCGTCTCCCAACACCCTCCTTGCCAGGATCTTTAAGGCCTTTCCCCTCAAACTTTGTCATTGGCCCCTCGGCTGCTCCATCGTCAATGTTGCAGATATCGAAGGACAAGTTTGAGACACCTAGGGGTCAATTCGTGCCAATGGTAAACCGAGTCTGGATGGTTGCCTTGGAGAAGGTTATGCTTGATCGCACCAGAGTATGTGATCACCCTGACATGATGCTTTTTCGAGAATATGCACTGCCCGACCTGCATCTCTTCCTGAGATCTGGCAGGTCAGCTTTGTATATGATCTGCTGGCTTATGATCAAGCCTTTGTGGTTGAATATGGCCACGAGTCACAATGGCGAGGATGAAAAGTGTTCTCCATATCCAGAACCCCAGGACTGGAGGGCTTTCTTGACAGACTTGTGGGGGAAAATGGGCCTTGAAGTAGGAGCTTCGAGCTTGCAGCCACAGAAGAATGCTTCCGAATCCAAGGAAGCTGAGGAATCACGCTGCAAGTGAGAGAAACAGCGTAAGACCAAGGACGACACTCATCGTGTTGACAAGTTCAAACTTGACACCTCACTCTACACATCGCCCTTGGATATCTTTTGGTGAGGGAGGCTCTTGTTCACCAAGGATGATCTGAGGAACAACCGCTTCTCTATGAGGAGTTCGGTTGCCAAGGAAGTTATCTGGGAGCTGTTCAACCAGAATTTCGCCCTGGAGCTCCTTGCCTTGGATCGGGTTATTTTTCCACATGTCAAGATGATGGATGAGGAGGGCATGGAGTGAGATGCCAAGGTCTCTGAGTGTTTCCCAGATGCAATCCTGGTGGGCATAGGTTATCCCAGCGTCGATGCAGGTCTTGGTGCTCTCCGCTGGCAAAATAGGCTTGAGTATGTGGAAGCTTTCCATTCGCTCTTGTCGACATGGAGAGGGGACATGGTGTCAGAAGATGTGGCATGGCGGCTTGGGGGATCACCACTGGTTCTGGCCACTGCAATGGAGCGGCATGTGGAGGTGTTGGAGATGGTCACATATCCCTTCTATTGCCAGACCTTTTTCGACCACTTCGGCCGTGCTCCTTGTGTCCCCTGCTGGCTTCCTCGGGATTGATCCTTGGTGTTGGGCTGTTTCAGTAAGTGATTATGATCTGGTTCATATTTTGAGGCGTTCTCATTTGTTACTTGAACAGTTTTTTTTATTGTATCATTTGTACCTGCGTGCGTGATCTGCTCCCCCCCTTTTGGGGGGGCAGATCAAATACATCTATTTTGAGCTTTGTGGAGTGCCATTGATAAGCGATAAGCAGTAACCAGTGGGTTTGTTTTGTCCCTTTCTTTCTCTCCCCCTCTTGGTCTATTCTGCTGTCCCCCATCCACAATGCCCTCCACATTCATCCGTTCTAAGAAAAAGCCTGAGGAAGTTAATGCTTCAACTGAGTCTGGTTTGATTCCACAAGCAGAGGTCATTCCTCCTCGCTGCCCTTTTGCTTCAAAATCACTGCATTTGAGCTTGGAGGGTCGCGTTTCGACTAGAAGGGGTCCCAACTGTGACGGTTGCAGATGAGGGTTTGGTTGATGAGGTGGATAGGTTGGATGATGATGCTGCAGATGTGTTGGCAAGGGAGGCTAGGGCTGAAAAAAAACAATGGCAATGGAGAAAATGGAGCAAGGATGTTATCTCTGCCCTCCTGCAGCCTTATATGGCTCTGCTACATGAGACACAGGGGCTTCAGGATGTTGACTCAAAACAGCATGTTAACAGTTGCACTGGGTGTTCGAGGGGCCGTTTGTTCAATGTGACCTGTGTTTATTTTGAGAGTACGCAGAACTTTCGGTGCATTTTTATTTTCTTTGCTGATAATTATTGTAGAATTGGATAAAATTACTCTTTGCACCTGTACAGAACTGGCATTGCAGCTTCTGCAGTGTGGATTTTTCCCATGTGCTCCACAGGAGCCCTCTTTGGCTGTTGACCTTGGTGTGTTAGACTTTGCTCGTGACTTGTTTATTAATGCTGCACCAAATACCACTGCCTGGTGTGAGACTTTGGAGGGCTTTTTAAGTGCCAGAAACTTCAAGTTGACAACACGTGTATGTATCACATATCAAGATGCTGGATATATTGATATAGCTTTGAAACAGGATAGCCTTTGTGGCCGATTTGGAAATGCTTTAAAGTGGTATGCTACTTTAACAAACACCAAGAACTTGAGGCTACATGATTACCTAAACACTGTATGTGGTGTGGAGTTATCAATAGAGGATGAACATGAAGAGTATGAGTCTGAAGGTAAATTTCTATCATTTTAATGCTTTTGATATATATCTGATGGCATTGATACCAGAGATTGTATATCAACCTGAGCATATTCCAGGATTAAGTGAAGAATCTGAAGCCCTACCACCTAGGCGTGAGTGACAAAATTCAATGCAGTTTCTTGGTTTTGACTAGCAATAGAATTCATGGATTATCCTGATGAGTACTTACGTGAGAAATGTCCTTTGTGTTTTGGGGGTGAAAATTGGTCAAAACCTTCAGAAAAGTGAGTTTATTATGCTTTATTGCTATTTGTTATTCTAACTAAGGATTAGAGTTGATGCTATTGTTTGTCTTGATGCATGCTTTACACAGAAACACCGCAAACCACAGGGTAAAGCATGGCATGAGCCTCATGCTCACCCTGAAACTGTTTTTATTCCACCTGCTGAGGTGAAAGCAGTGGAGGATATGGTAGAGAGTATACGCCCAACACCTAAGAAGGTGGAGAAAAAGAAGGGAAATTTACAACAAATGCCTACTAATGTGGAGTCCCAGGAACCAGATTTTGAGCCAGGGATGCGAGTTCCAGCTGCTGTCCTTGATGGCTGCAATGATTCTTTTGTTGCTGCAGATGAAAGGCACACCAAAGCTAGTACTTTGTTTTTTGCAGACACAGGACTCATGGCATTAATTTGTCGACATGATCATGTTTTGTGGCTTGTGAATATGACTTCAGCAGGGGAAAAACAACATTATGCTTTATGCTTGTTGCAGAAGCTATTCAATTATATTCCAGATACTATGCACATTGGTATTCTTTATGATATTGGATGTCAGCTTGATCGAAGCTGCAGAAAATATGGCTTTTTGTCTTCTGTTTTAGATCACATCATTTTTGGAATATCAGTCTTCCATGCTTATGGTCATCAGTGGCCATATCAAATCATATATCATCCTTGAAAGTGTGAGGGATTTGGCTTGAGTGATGGTGAAGGGTGTGAAAGATTTTGGAGTTCTATCCAGTCTTTGATTCCTTCATGCCGTGTTTCCACATATTTCAATCATATTTATGCCATTGACACACAAATCAAAGCTCTAGACCAAAAGTCATTATTGGGCATGGATACTTGGATACAATGCAAATGGATAGCTGTAGATTCCAAAATGACAGAAGCTGAAGAAGTGTTGTCAGAGGTGTATGAAAAGGGTTATACAGAAGACTTGTTATGAGAGAAATGGAAGCTACAAGTGTCTGAACAAACTAAGCCACTAAAGAAACAGTCCAAGGGACTTGCTGATCAGCAAATAAGAGAAATCTTGGCTTTAGGAAAAACTTGTGATGAATATAAAGAGCAGATAGATGAACTTGAAACAATGATTTTAGGTGGAAATTATTCAGAGGGGGTTAACTTTGATGAAGTTCAAGATGATTTACAAGAGTGCCAGACTAAAGTGGCAAAATTGCAATCATCTATTGCCAACAAAAAAAGTAAACTGTCTGTGGATGGAAGGCTGAATCTTACCAAATTGATGGGAAATGTGTTTCTGAGAGAACGAATGAATGCATTAGCACTCAAACAAAGAATTCGTGATCGATTGCGTTACAGAAAGTTTGAATTAGAAAACATTGAATGTGACTATCGCAATACTGTCAATCATGCAAAGTTGGAGGCTCATACCAACCAGCAAATAAAGTGCAAAGAGCCTGGAATCCAAACATTGGCCGAAAGTACAACACACTTTGTCAAAGTCTGGAGGAAAAAATCAAATTGAAAAAGGGCCCTCTTAGTGCAATTGCTCCTTTGCCAATTGAAATGGATAAATTGTTCAAGCTGGATGTAGATGATGATATTTGGCAGGATATTGGTTTGACAGACAATAATGATGAAAACTTGGATATTCCTGCATAGCTAGGAGATGAATGTGTGCGAGCAGATATAAAATCCTTGTTGGAGTTAGATCGTTGTAAAGAAGAAAGAAATTGATTGATATCAGAATGCATATCAATGCGACAATGGTTGCGTGAGGAGTGGGTGATTGTGATCAGTGCTATTGATTACTCAGTTGATGATCCTGATGTTATATACCAGCTTAATGAAAGACGCAAAGTTTTGTTAAGACTGTGTAATACATGGGATACAGCTATAAAAATTGTACCTATTGATGATGATCTTCCTTGGGGTCCAGATTTGGCTGAACTGGCAAATGCACGTTATTTTGAATTTAATGAAACTACAAGCATTCAAAATGTACCAGCAGAAAGGCTGAATTTGGGAGACTTTGGTGGAGAAGATATTGATGAGATTCAAAGTGACAATGACAGTGAGATGATGGATGAGACAGAGGTTGCATTGATGGATGAATATGATATTGATGTGGATTTATTGGCAGATGAATTCTCTACTCACTTACACTATGAAATTTAGTTGTATAAATACTGTTATGGCTGCTGAAAATATGTTAAGGAAATTTGAAAATATTCTTTGGAAAAATATTTTATAAGGTCTGAAAATATATTAAGAAAGTCTGAAAATATTTACATGATGTAGGAAAATATGTTATGAGATCTAAAAATATGTTATGAGTTTGAAAAATATGTTATGAAGGTTTGAAAATATTTTATAACAAGTGAAAATATGTTATATACAGTAAAAAATATGTTGTAAATGCAGAAAATATGTTAAGCAGGCCCAGAAATATTTTATGTGGAGTTGAAAATATGTTGGTTGCAGCTCAAAATATTATATAACTTGAAATGTTTTCAGATTTACATAACAATAGGCCTTCGCAACCTCTTACACTTTTCAGATTTACATAACAATAGGCCTTCGCAACCTCTTACACTGATGTATTTCTAAGTGCATCAGTGTTCATCAGCACCCTGAAAGCTTTTGCAACAGATGGCAAACCTCAATGTAAGAGCCAGGCAGTATTTAGCTTTCTTTAGATTCACCGATAGTGCCAAACTCACCATAAACACAGAAAAGTTGAAGGGGCCTATCATTATGATAACAGCTGTAAAATAGCATCTCCAGATGGCCAATAAATAGTATTAGCCCAGGTCTTGTACAATTATTTTGACCTATTGCACATCACTAGTAGACTTAGGGAAGATTTTTACTTGCAACATGACTTATCCAGAACATCACATAATACAGGTTCAAGTATCCTAAATGTTTTATTATGTTCAACTAGGTTAAGTCTGCTTTACATGTGTTTAATTGTACTATCAATTGCTCAACTGTCTGTTTGTTAATTATTGGCTTGTGGACTCACATTGATGATAGCTCCTTTGAACTTTGAATTTGCTCAGAAACATTGTTGCTTGTGTTGGGCCAAACTTAGAGAACTGATTTCATAAGTAATATTCACCAACAAGGCTAACCACCTATGCTGAGAAAATAGTTCCTAAGTCTTTATTACATATATTGAGTTTAAGCAAGCTATGAGAATGTGGTATGTCATTGTGAGTCCACTAAGGATCAATGCTGAGTGTTTTGTTTAAATACTAGTCTGGCATCTATGTGAAAGGTATTAAATAATACACTGCACCATCAATTTTGGAGTTGCAAGGAAGCCTGCACAAACAGAAAAATCAATGAGAAGCTGGTTTATTTGTATAACCAAGATGTTATATCAAATATCAACTCCAGGATTGCAAGCTTGCACAGGGGCTGGATCATTTTTAAGTTTCAATTTGGGTAATTCAATTGAAGAAAGAGAGAAAGAAGACCACTATCTTTTGGAATTGTGAATACAAGATATTAGTTGAATGGCAATATGTATGTTGAGCCAGTTTTAAATAATTTCTCACTTCAGTGACCCCCTATGGCCCTTCTCTTAGAAAGGTTTAATTTGATGTGTTTTACCTTTCTAAGAGAAGCCATAAAATCATTTTTACCAGTTGAAAATCATTTTATTAATCCATTTTATAA
>Ga0307513_10013548_pt1 | contig 10001 bp, 6 predicted proteins | sample 15_EM_MG_FD_202174 | JGI IMG/M metagenome (GOLD analysis project Ga0307513, IMG submission 202174) | Populus trichocarpa ectomycorrhiza microbial communities from riparian zone in the Pacific Northwest, United States - 15_EM | ecosystem: Host-associated > Plants > Roots > Unclassified | place...
GTTCAATATATTCTTAAATAATTGGATAAGTCCCTAGTATATCCTTAGATTTTTAATTGTGTTCATCCAATTCTTCAATATATTCTTTAGAAAAAACATTTACATTGAGATTAAAGAGATAATATTTTTCATTTCAACATTGTCTTGAGTTATGTAGGTATATAATAGAAAAATCTCTTAAATTTAATAATTTTTTATAAGAAAAAGGAATTTTCAAAATCATAAATGTGATCAAAGCCAAACTCCCAGCATAAGTCGGCTAATTACTTCTCATCTCAACTTGGTTAACTTAATATTACTCAACTATCAAAAACTTTTAAAAATAAATATTTGAAGTTTTTATATAACATTAAAATTATTACTCAAAGGTATTTTCAAAGTGAAAATTTTAATTGTATCAAATTTGGATAGGATAGAATAACTTGAAAAAAAAATGACATGTTCGAGAATTAGATAATATACTAGTTATGTGATCCGCGCGCTTTGTTGCGAGTCGAATAAATGTTTTGGAAAAAATTAAAAAATAAATATGCAAGCTTTTCAAATTTATTAAAATTTTAATTATATCAAATTTGGATAGGATAGAATAACTTGGAAAAAAAATGACATGTTGGAGAATTAGATAATATACTAGTTATGTGATCCGTGCTTTGTAGCGGATCGAATAAATGTTTTGGCAAAAAACAAAAAATAAATATGCAAGCTTTTCAAATTTATTTTTTTCAAAAAAAATCTAATTATAAATCAAAAAGCCGATGAGAAATATTTGTGTCAATAAATACAAAACAATTAAGTGTTAACGCATTTATTCAACTTGTCTAACTGCAGGTCGAATATTTTTTTTTTCAACGCAAAAAAGTTAATGTGTTGGTGTTATTAATATGTTTTTTTATATCAAGTAAAAATATAATCGTGAATCACAAAGTCAAAACTTACATATAAGAAAACATAATAAAGATCATATACATTAATAAAAATATGTATAATCTCAAGCTAATTTTTTAACATAGCTGAAAAATGAAACAATGTTACAATTGCTACATTGAAACATCATTTTCTTAGTCTGTGTAGAGTAAATTTCCAAAAACAAAAAATGTAAAGAAAAAAAAATATTAAAAACAAATTACAAAAGAATAAAAAAATGAACAAAAAGAATGATATAAATAGACATAGTGTAAAGAATAAAGAAATATTTTTTTCCAAAAAAAGTGTAAATAAAAAAGAGAAAAACTAAAAAAAATAAATTAAAATCATGAATTTGGCATGCATGTTATAATTTTTTAAAAAAACAATATGAGGAAGCTCCAATGTGTTTTTTTACATGAAAAATTAAAAAGTAGTATTTGAAAAGCCTATGCTATTATCTAACTAAATAAATTGATAACTATTTATGTAAATAAAAAAATTTATTAACAATAACCAAGAAAGAAACTATAAAGATGAGATATTTACCCTATTATATTTACTAAACTTCTTTATTTAAATAAATAAAAGATAAATCCATCCTAAAAAACTCATGACTTAAACAATAATTACAAACAAAAATGATTGAATAAATCCACACCATAAAATATATTATGAAAGGCTGAACACATCAGAAAAATATAAAAAATGGACACTTGCCGATATGATGGAAACATATAAAAAAATCCTTGAGTGAACTTGACAGCCAACCTGGGTGAATAAATCAAACATATGACCTAGAACATGAAATTGGGATGACCCCATAAATAGAATAGCAAAAAAAAAAATACAAATAAAAAAAATATTTTTAAAAAATGCTTTAGAAAATGACCAAAGTCAACCTGAGCTAATCTTTTAGATTTATGATTGGATCATGAGACCGAGGTGACCTCGCTGAAAGAAAACCTGAAAAAACAAAAAAAAAATTCTTAACCAAACAAATATTGAGAGATGAAATTGAGGACAAAAAATCAATAAAAAATTGAAAAAAAAAAAACAAATTAATTAAGAAAATGATTTAAAAAATAATAATTAAAAGAATTGAAACCAAACATGACAAAAAAATTCAATGAAAAACAAATGCTCAAGGATGGAATTGAAGAAAAACAAATAAATCAATAAAATGATTGGAAACAAAAACAAATAGCAATTAAAAGAATAATGATCAAATTTGATTAAGAACAAAACTAATAAAATCAAACAACTAGAGATGAAATTGAAAATAACATCTAATTAGAAATAATCAATGTGAATAAAAAAATTGCAATTAAAAGAAGAAGGACAAAATCAAAAGAAAAAAAAAATTGAAGGGCTAGTATAACTTTATGCATGGCCAGCACACAATCCGAGAAAGAAAAAGAAGGAAAAGAAAAACAAAAGAAAAGCTAATTGCGCCAAACTAGACCTCATTACTATACATGTGTTATCCAAGGAAGAAGAGGGCGCCAAGATGTATCAAATGATGTGGCAAAAATTTGATTTCAACCACCTTCATTAGCCGCACATGTTGACCGAAGGCGTCCGAGCGCCTGATGATTGCTAGGCATGTATCAACAACCTTTTTTATATGCACAAAACAAAAAATACCCCTATGACTAAACAATAATAACAAAAAAAACCCATATGAAATTACAATCATGGCCTTAAAGTCGAGGCTAAAAAAATTGAATGGCAAAGGTAATGGTGTAATTCAACTGTTTATAGAATTATATATATAAAAAATGCTCTTAGGACTAAATAACAATAACAAAAAACCACTAGGAAATGACAATCAAGCTCTTGAAGCCAATGTTAACAAATTTGCATAGTAAGGGTACATGCATAATTCAATAGTTCATGACAAAATTAAAATTATCATATGGCCCCTGGACTAAAGGTTCTAATTATTTACTTTCTAAGGGTAATATGGTAATTACATTGTTATGGAAAAATGAAAAAACAGTGCTACCCCCAAACAATTCAAAAATGACAAATTGGTCATGTGCAAAGACCATCTCACCCCTCAAGTGAAGCTTTTAAAATTAAAAGTCAATAAAAAATATTTGTGTCATTGAATCTTAAGATGTCTTATTACTATTTTGATGTTTGTTTGGGAAGGACTCATTTTGAATAAGTAAGAATCTTGTACTATGTGATTGAGTTCTAAACTGTCTTGTACCACTTGTTATTATGAGAATGGTTTACTCCCCTGTTGTGGACTAAAAATGGAACCAATTGGTCTTAATGTTCACTTATTGTGAACAACTTTAGAACGATTGAAACATGTTGTCTTTTAAAATTGAAGCCTGAAAGCAACCTACATTTTCTCCTTGTTTGCAAATGTTATTGTATTATGCCTCTTCCATGTGGATATCTTGTCTTAGCTTGTCCTAAACTACATTAAACCTTTAATGAGCTTGTGTAGATTTATGATGTTTCTTTATGTTTTGTTCATTGTAGGTTCAGTCTAGCTGTTCTTTTTGAGTCATTACAGTCAAACCCACAACCAAGGTATGTCTTTCAAAAGACATATGCATTCTCCAATTTAAGTGTTATTTTCTATCAAATTTAAATGTTTTTGAAAAAAAATTTCTATCTAATTTAAATGTTCCCTTTTTATGCATATGGTTGAGACCCACATTAAACTTCATCTTGTGTTCTTACTCATTCTTGCATGATAGTCTATACTAGTTTTAAGCCTGAAGTTTCAAAACATTGGTGTTGGTAGCTATCTCTTGGTTTTCCAACAAAAAAAATAATATAACATCATAGATGCATTTTTAGGCTTTAAAATAAGTTTGCAAGGCCTAATGGGTTTTGACCCATATTAAAGGCCATTTATAGGCTGACATCTCAAACATTTAATTTTTTAAAAAATATAATATGCCAAAATAAAATGTTTTGTTATTTATTTATAGTGTTTAGGGTAAATAGACTCAACATGGCTATTATCTTGAATATTGATGTGGAGTAAAATTTTAGTCCTTTTTGTTTCCAAACTAAAAAATAAATCTTTCAAGGTTTCAAAATTTAAGTCAAATATTCATCAATGACACCTAAGTGTCAATTGAGAGTATTATTTTCCTTGGAAAAGTCACACTTCATATTATATATGCCAACAATAGAAACTTTGATAATTAAATAAAGTTGTCCACACGAGTCTTACCAACCAATGTGTACAAACACTTATTTGAGGCAACATCCTATAATTAATGATATCAATGTAATTGCTAGACTTAGGTCAAATGAATCCATAGAAATCGTTTTTCAAACCATTAAAAAAAAGATATTAATGCCACTAGAACCAACTTCTAATAGATGAACCTTTAATAGATCACTGCTTTGATATCTAGGACTGGGGTATAAAATCTCATTTGATAAAATTGTGAGTGAACGTTGGTAATATAGGGCAAATGATATTTAATCAGTCATTACCCATAGGTCATTGTTACATGAACAACAAGTTTAACGTTAACTCCTCCTAGGATTTTTGTTAGGTTTAATGGGTCCAATAAAGACTCATCCAGTTAATCATTGGCATGGTTTGATAGACCAATATGGTTCATAGGTTATTATCCAGATATATTAATTCACTAAGCAATCAAAAGTGGAAAAAATAGTTTGGACCATAGGATGGATAGGCTTAAAACCATAAATACACCCAAGTTTTAACTCATTGCGGTAGACTTACTACCATCCATATAGGTAGACCACTGAAAAAATAAGTATAATAGACCATTAGGAATTAGGAATAAAAGACAAGTAACAATAGAGCTTACCTTAGGTAGGATGCTTTAGGGTGATAATATCTTTCTTCTAACATAATCAATCTCTTATCTTAAAGCTTTGAAGATTAATTAGGGTTTTTAGTAATCATAATATTAGATGACAATTGTTTTATACTTTTCATAAGTTTCAAACCCCCACTTACAATTAAAAAATATATATTCATTTATAAGAAAGAGGGCAAGTCACCGTGATATTGGTGTGACAACAAACATTTATGAACAACTTGAAATTTGATTTTTAAAGCTTGACATGATGTTTTTTTATTAAGAGTAAACATATCAAAACTAAATTTATTACTTTGTAATAATAGAACTAACACTACTATTTTATGAGAGCTACTAAATTATTTTGATTTCAAAACATCCAGTATGTTAATTCACAAATAAAATCAAAAGAAAAATTTTGATGGACTATGTGTTGATTTTAATATGTTAAAATTTATAAATAATTTTAGTGACTCTCTAACCTGTTTATAAAGGTCTATGGTAGATTGGAAACTTTAGACTTTATCACATAGAAATAAAAAATTTCTCATAGCTAAAATAACAAGAAAAACACAATTCAATTTATCAAGCATGATGGTTGAGCAATCCATCGAGCTATCGCACCAGTCCATCCCGATGAGCATTTTCGGCTGGCTGAGAAGGAAGATGTCTCTTCTTCTGAATAAGCGAAATAATACATGCACACGACATGGCCTTCCTTTATGAGGGTCATCGCATACTAGGTCACCTGATACCAAGTTCTTGGCAGGAAACATCTTTAAAACCAAGTTATGGCATACCCTGGTCCGCGTTGCTTTCATGCCCGAACTCTGAGAGTCTCGCCAGCACGGGCCTCACCACCCATTGCCTTCTTCGGAACTCCCATTCCTTGCGCACCGCTTTATAGTCATCACTATTTATTGACAACATACTATTAGTCATTCACTACCAATAATATTTAACCCTATAAAATTTTCCCACTTCTTATTCTTATAAGGTTTGACTCCTGTTTACACCTATAATAAACATACATATATAAACTAAAGAAAACAATGATTGTTCATGACTGAACAGGGGAAGAGGGCAAAAATCGATCATAAAGTAAAAGAATCGACTAAGTTGAAAGAGTCCTTTATCAACTAAAAACGTTAAAGGAGTAGTTGACCAAGTGACTAGAAGTTGGGATTGACCTATAATCCCTTTATATGGTGTGTGTGTGTGTGTGTGTGTAAGATTAGGATACTTATGTAGATAAGATTCAAACTTTGTACCAATATAATAAAGTTATACACATACTATGAATGATGGGTAGCCGCACACATTCGATTTTAACTATTCATTTTTCATTATTGTTTTTGCTAAAGAGTTTTTATTGATTTATTTACATCTTTGCTTTATTTTCCTATCATATTTAAATTCCTACAAATGTTTTCCTTAAACCCATGTTCTTTTATACACAGTGGTGCTTCATTGAATAAACATCTCTTTTTTAGGAATCAAGATCTAAAATCCTACTTCTTACTTGATAAAGATAGTCATCACCTCATCATAGACTAAGTTATAAGTGAAATTTATTAACATAATATAAATTGACTTGCTCGGTGGAACCAAATTCAATATCTTTTTAAAAGCCATTAAATATGCCTAAAAAAAACACTAGTAAACTCATCACTATTGCACTACATGAATAGTCAATATAAATAATTGAGAGAGCCAAGTTTTTAGCTATAAAGAGCTTGATAGTCCACCATCTCTTCAGATTTAGATGGATTAACTACTATTAGAATTGTCTAGAGATAGGTCTTCATCATCTAATTCACCACTAATGTCCCTATATAGTTCTTTACTTTTCCATCAGTTCTAATATGATATATTGGTGTATTAGTGCCTCATACACAATCATACACATATCATTTCCATTGATTTTATAGCACTGAACAATGGTAACAACCAACTATGACAACTTCTAGCTAACTGGGCATGGTTGCTCCTGAAATAGCATCTTATTATTAGCCTTTACATTTTTTCAACACTGATATAAGAGCTCTCCAGATAGATTTAGAGAACACAACAAACATGACCTACCAAAACAACATTATGATGGTTAATTGAACCTTGCTAACTATATCTAATCAATTAAATTAGATACATAACAAACTGTATTAGAATAAGTTTGATAATCCATATGCTTATACATGTGAAATGCATATCCCAAGGAGTTTTGAAACCACAAACATTCTAATAGAAATGTTTGGAATTACACCTCACCCTAGATATCTTATGCTATTATAGGAGTTACCACAATAAGCTAAAGATAATTTATGCATAATAGCTCATGAGGTACCACTTATTGCACAAGAATATAGGTAGTCTTAGACCAATTACATGGATTGACTACCTTATTTATGACCAGCTTAATTTGTAATTGCGAATATCAACATCCCATAAGCTACCTTTCAACAAGGTGATCTCAATTTTCCTATAACCTAATGACAAGTTGTCGACCAATAAGGGAAACATACATAGTTGGTAATTTAAATGAGATTGCAATGGCCTATTTAATGGTCAATTTAGAATTTGATAATGATTTTAAAAATGATCAATAATAACTAATATTTGCCATGGAATCAAAAGTCGTTGATGAGAATAAAAAACATTCACTCCCTTATATAATAACTATCATGACTACTTTTTATATAGAAAGACTTCTTGGTATAGAAGAAATACAATAGACAAGGTATGATTGACCATAATAAAAGGTATAGTTGGTCACTATTGCTTTTATAGATAAGAGGTGTATCAACCATAATAAGGCCAAAGTATTGACACAGGAAAATCATGATAACTTTCTCTATAAAGTATACAACTTTCCTGCTTGTTATACAATTTCCCCTGTTAGAGAGGACTTGGGGGGCAAATCTGAACAAAATGGTTATATAGAAAGACTCTAGCATTATATTATTTGTATATCAAGCCTAATAGTTAGGGTATCATTTATTTGTAACTTCAATTTTTTAATGTTCATTGTCAATAAAAAAAACTATTCAAGAAAATCCAAAACACATAACTTTAAAAATTAAATATTGTCTATAACAAGTGACATGTCAAACATGTTTTATAACATGATCGAGTAGTTTTTGATGAATAATGATTCTTGCCACATCATATTTGATCGACCTAATCCCTTCATTTGAAAAATAAAGAACTATGAGGTATTTTTTACATCATATTTGATTAGTTGATACTTCAATGGTCTTGAATGATTGGGGAGTTTCCAGAAACCATGATAGTACTTGATGTTTATATGCAAAATGTTTTTACTGTTATGAAAATTGTTGCTAGAATTTAGTTTTGAATGTCCAGATCAGAGTTGGAGTCTTTGTCTAAGCATCTTGTATGAAATTATAATCACAAGCACATATACGTGGATTACTAAAATTATAGCAAAAATGAAGAAGTCTTGAAAAAGATTATTCTTTTAGAATTGATTGGAATTTGTTAGAAAAGGTATGATAACCTTCATAAATTTGTATTAGAAGAATTTCTAGAGTAGCTCCAAACTAGGACCACCATTGATGTCAACCCGGAGGGTAAGAATCTTTGAACCCACTTGCAAGAAGGACACAAGTACATTAAAGCATGTTTTTTTGTTTTTACAAAGACTTTTTATTTATTATCATTATGTTTTTTAAGAAAAAACTATATATCATTAAAATAAATAATCATAAAAATCTCAATTATTCCAATGAAGGATGGAAAATATCTCTTTAATTAAAACTATTTTTTCTTGTTCATGAATATATATATATATATTATCATAATCATTGTTTTTCAAAACATTATCATGATTGCAAAAACAATGTTCAATAATAATAATAATAATAATAAAATTATGATTCAATAACTTGGAAGCAATAAAAGAGAAGGTTAAAAGAATAATTGATCTAAGAAAATCATGTAAAAATTTTATATTAAAAATTAATAAAGTAGATATTTTATTTTCAATTAAAATTCATGAGCATATTTTTTCTATATAAATTCTTTATATTAGGTGATATATAATAATTCACAAAGTACTTGTTAATATTATTATAAAAAATATAATTTTATTTGAAAATTATAAAAAAATTGGATAATATTTAAATATTTTTTTAATCATAGTTAATTTGATTAAAAAAATAAAAGACAATATAGAAAAAGTTCAAGTGCTAAGCTCATGAAAATCATTTTTTAGGGCAATTGCCTAGCTAGAAAAATAAAAGACATTGGTCTTTTAATTTGTTTTTTACAAGGGAGAACATCTTAATCCCCTTCAACACAAATACATCATGTTTTTTAATTTTTTTCAACTATGATTATTCAACATCACACAACAACTACCTACCAGGAATCATTGAGCTCTAATATATGTTTTCTATGACCTCCAACCAAAACCACCAATAATCGATAGACTCTAATATTAACTAAAGCACTTGAAAGCAAATAATAACGAGTTTTATTATAAATTAAAATCTTTAAAGATAAAGAACGTCGTAACTATGAGAAGACTGTCAAAATACTTAATTTTATTCATTTATATTTTCACTTGACAAAAAGCTAGCTATTATAATCACTTTCATAGAAAAAATTAGAAAACTCTAATAATACTAAATATAAAAAATAAAAAATAAAAAAACCATTATCTTCCAATAGAAAAATAAAAACTACAAAAACATAATAATACAAGATAAAAATAGAAAAAAATATTAAAAAAATATAATAAATATTTATTTTTCAAAAACAAAACCCATGCATCATCAGAAGAGATAAACCTTCCAGAAACCAACAATTTTAATTAACACATTTTCCTCACGAAGAGATTTGAATTTGTAAAAATTCATCGGAAAAGTGAATCATTATTTTGATGGGCCATGCATGTCTGTGAGAATATTAGCTTTATTTTACATTATTATTAGCTTTTCCTTTGTCCTTTTTCTTTTCTTTTTTATTTATTTATTTTGTGCACCTTTTCACACAATATATATATCACGTTCCCTTGGAAGTTTGAAACCCAGCCCTCAGCAACTACAAAAACTCCCTGCCCTACCTATATATATTTCACACAATAACACAGATCATTCGTTTCAAAATCTTTGTAGAAAATTCACAAGCCATTGCCACCAAATCGGATCACCATGGTTTCTCCGCTGAGCCTATCAAAAAAAGTGTGCGTTATTGGTGCCGGACCATCGGGGCTAGTGGCCGCGAGGGAGTTGAGAAAAGAAGGTCACAATGTTGTGGTTTTAG
>Ga0307513_10013550_pt1 | contig 10000 bp, 6 predicted proteins | sample 15_EM_MG_FD_202174 | JGI IMG/M metagenome (GOLD analysis project Ga0307513, IMG submission 202174) | Populus trichocarpa ectomycorrhiza microbial communities from riparian zone in the Pacific Northwest, United States - 15_EM | ecosystem: Host-associated > Plants > Roots > Unclassified | place...
AACATGCGGCCAGTCACATTCCCAAACAAACTCTACATCCATTTAAAAATATTTAGCAAGGGCACTCATTCTCAAAATAAATAATATTATAATACTAGAAATCATTCTTGTCAAAATCGAGAGTTGACTCATAAAATCATGCAATTTTATGAGTCAATTATATCTAACATGCAAAATCGAACTAAAAACTCGAAAAACAATAAAATCAGACTTCATTCGTGCAAAATCAGTAAAATCAAACCGAGTTTACGAGTTTATAAAAAGTATAAGATAAGTGATTTTTTTAGTTTTATATGAATAACTGATCGACTGGTTCTGGCTTTTCCATAAACTGGTTGACTGGTTACCCTATAATTTTTAACTTTTTATGTGTTTTAAGTTGCTTGAATTATTTATTTTATTTTTATTTTAATTGTGTTATATCATTATTCACTACTTGACTGAAATTATTGATATATATTTAACTTTAAAAAATTATATATTGTAAAAGAAAAAAATTATATAACAATGATTTTGGTTCCTCTTTCATGGGGGAAATAAACAATAAAAAAAAAAGGAAATTTTCTATGTCAAGTTGAAAGTTTTGAAGCAAAAATAAATAAAATAAAAAAAATTGCCAGACAAGAATTCCCTTAAGCATTTGAAAAATGACTGGGTCAGATTACGGAACCCAGCAAACCTTATCATCAAGAATAAAAACTTCCAAACTATCAACACCTCTAATTTTTCCCACCAAAAAATACAAGAAACAAAAAAAATAATAATAAATCAAGAAAAATGGCGACAACATTTCTCTCGACTGCAAAACCCTTCCTCTCCTCTTCAACACCATCTTCTTTATCATCCCTAACAAATAGACCTCTCCTGTTTTCTTGTCCACAACAAAAATGTAATCCCAGGAGACCATTGCCTTCATGCAAAGCTCTCAGTGATGAGTCACTTCCTGTACCAGCTGCCTCTCCAATTATTATAACAAAAAGAAGCCTGTCCATTTGCTTCTTAACCAGCTTTGTATTCTCATTGGCAAGTAGAGGTAGTTCTAGTTCCAATGCAGCTATACTAGAAGCTGATGATGACGAAGAATTATTGGAGAAAGTTAAGAGGGACAGAAAGAAAAGGTTAGAAAGACAAGGAGTTATTAGCTCAGCTAACAAGGAAAAAGGTTATATCCTTTTGGATTCTTTCATAGCCATGCATCAAGAATGTGTATAATTTTGATTGGACCCGTGTTTTGTTTTTTCTTGATTCTGTTTATTATTGATGAATTTTTGGTGCCTTCATTCTAATTTGATTGTCATCTTCTCCTCTCTATATATAAATATATATGGAGCAATGATTGAAAATGAAGCTCGACTATAATGTACTGTTTCAGCTACTGTTCTTTGTGGCTGTGTGAGAGACTTGCCTTCTTGCAAGTCTCGACTGCATGGATCTTTCAAATTGGGGTGTTATGCATCTCATTTCTCATGAAGAACGTGGTTAAGATTATCTTATTGCAGTCACCACAATTGAACCCTTTTTTTTATTGTTTGTTTTGAGCATATACTTGTTGATATCATAATCTGGAGGAAGCATTTATGCACTTGAGTTATTTTCTCTCTCTCTCTCTCTGCAGTAAGCACATTAACTCAGTCTAGTGATTCACCGCGGACCATGCATTTATGCACTTGAGTTATTTTTTCTATCTCTCTGCAGTAAGCACATTAACTCAGTTTAGTAATTCACCGAGGACCATTTTTTAAGATCTTACTCAGCGCATTGTCAATTTCTGATTGAATGATGTTTTCTGTGACATATATGGTATTAATTTATGGAATAAAATGATCTGTTGCAGGATATTTGCAAGATCTTGTGTACAAGCTAAGTAAAGTAGGGCAAGCCATAGACAACAATGATCTATCTACTGCTAGTTCGGTTCTTGGGGGTAGCACTGATACTGATTGGGTTAAGAAGGCTAACATTGCCTTCACCAAGGTAAAGGCAATTATTTATGTTCTTGATGTTGTTTGTATATTAGTTGCCTGCATTGTTCTTCTTCTTGAAGAAATCCCTTGCTGCCATTGATGCCTTTGCCTTCACCAAGGTAATCATTGGAGGGGTAGAGTCCAACCATTGGATTCTATAAAAAATGCTGTTCTGTAGATCTAAAGATTAATGTTTCAGCATTCCTGAGATTCCCCTTTTGTATTAAAGTCTTGATTTCGTAATGATGAAATTTTTGTGAATCCATATGTGTATAGCATGATTCTTTTCTGATAGATTCTGATTACTTCGGTACCGTTTCTCTGCAGCTGAGCTCTAGCCCTGAAGAAAAGATAGAGGTGGACACCTTTAATTCCTCTCTATCTTCTTTAATTTCATCAGGTTTGTTATTTTCCCACTGTCTTCACTCGGGATCTATGACTTTGATTTCTGCCACACATTTCAACATGGTCATTACAATCTGGGTCTCTGGCAGTAGTCCAGCAGACATCAATGGTTGTATAACTTGATTTTGTTTTCACTTTGCAGTTACTAGCAATGACATTGAATCCTCCAAAACTGCTTTTGTATCATCAGCCAGTGCTTTTGAGAAATGGACAACCTTGACAGGGCTGTTTGGACAGCTCAAAGGGCTTTGAAAGGAATCTGGGTTACGATCCTCTTTGTTCATTTCCTTTTTGTTGCGAGGAACATTTGAAGCTCACTGGTTTCTCACCCTGGCTCATATCATTCAATTCTTCTCTTCTCTTTTCTTCTTAGTCCGAGTAGTTCCTACAATTCAAGATCAACATGCTATTTTGCTTGCACGCGAGTTGTAATTCCATGCCCAATGTTTCTGAGCTTCGGTTACGAGAAAATATTTTTCACCAAGCATTGCAAATATTCACCTATTGGTGACACGAGGCTACTTTCATGCGAAGCAATTTCAAGTCAAAGTGAACTAAATTAAGGAACATGTATTAGAACGCGAACCAAAACAAAGTATGTGAATCCTAATGTTGTACAGCTTCGACATGTACTAGAGAGGCCGAAGCAGGTTCATCAGTCATGATTCACCTGTCTTCATCCCAATCCTTGCTCCTCCATTCTTCTGCTACTATCCAAGAAACAGGGAATCAGTTACTTGAACCTTACCAGCACCACCCCTCATATATAGTCATATTATTACTCTAAATTGATCTACTATAATTTTTTCCACGGCCTGAGTCTTGAGCAGGCAAAGGTCGATTTAGAAGGGAAAAAACAGTAAACTCCAAACCAAATCATGAAACAAACTATGAAGAATACTACCACGTAGAATCTCGAACGGCAACTTATTACATAACTGCATGATAATATTACACAACCAGTATTTGATGCCATGACGATACAATGACTACTACTGCAGGCTACTAGTTTAGCAAAGAGCTGCTACATTATACGCCTAACCTGTGCCTGTATTAAAGCATGTCTGAATCAACAATCAGATAGCTATTCATTACAACATTAAAGCTACAGTGATTTAAAGAACTTCACAGACTAAAAGGTCAGAAAGATGTGATAGAGACGAAACAGGGAATTAAATAACTCTAAATGTAGTAACTCAAGGTTTAACCTCGCCAGCGTTGCTGCCATTCTCAATTGCCTTTGCATCTACCTTTTCTTTGATCCCATCGACACCTGTATGATCAGGTTTCTCACTAGTGCAATTCTCTGCTTCTTTACCCTTTATCTCTCCTTCAGACTCAGGAGCAGTTCTGTTGAGTTTCTCTTTGTCATCTACAGCTTCATCCTTTTTCTCATCATCAATGGCTGCACCTGTTTTCTCTTGTTCGCCTGATCCCTGCTTTGTAGTTGCCTCACCCTGTTGTTGCCCATCCTTTTCTTGCACCTTTTCCTCATCTATTTTAGCAGAAGTTTTAACTTCTTCTCCAGCTTCTTCAACAGGAGCTGCCTCTGTTTGAGTCTCTGCACATGGTCCTTTATTTTCATCTTGATTTTCTTTCATGATGTCCTTTCCCTCTTCTACCTCCATGTCATTCATCTCAGTTTTTTCAGCTTCCTCTTTAGCCTCCTCAGTTCCTTCAAAAGTAGTTTCTGTTTCTTTGCTCTCCTTTGAAGCTGCTGATTTCCTGCTTCTTTTCTTTGGAGGCTCACTTTCTTTCACAGGAGTCACCTTTGCCTTCTCGCTAATCCTTGCTGATCTCCTTGGAGTCTCACCAGTGCCCCAGTCAAACTCAGATACTGCTGGACCACCAGCGTGTGCTCTGAGGTACTGTTCCAACTGTCTTTTGCTTGCAATTTCTTCCCCTGTTGGAGCAGTGAAAATGATCTCACCTTTCTTAGGGGTCCCGCCTTTCTTGGGTACAAACTAAACAACAACATGGACTGGCAGGTTAGTTGACTACTCACCAGCACAGACAACCAACAATGCACTAGAAATACATGCTACGTTAAGATAATGACAAGTTCAATGTTAAGCATGTGCCAAAACATTCAAGTAACAGCAGCTATAATAAAAGTGCAACATTATGAAAGTCAAGATGATAGATGCATTTCCCACTATGAATATGGTCTAGATAAGTCAAATGGCATTGCATGATTTCTGCAACTTGAATAAATTCAGATTCAATGCAATTGCTGTGCTGTTTCTGTTGTCATACGGAGAACCACACACATAGTCCCAATGTTTTACTGTAATGCTATACATTGATTCTAGGAAATAATCCTCATTAATAACCTTATGCTAAAGGAAACTTAACATTCAGGTGAGTTCTTTAAATAATATTGTCCACAGTATATTTCAAGTCAATGTAATCTTAACCTCTAGTGAAAGGATTTCTTGGTCATTACCGTGAACAAGAGGAGGGGATTGCTCGGTGGTGGTATTATGAGGACTTCAAAGGGCAGTTATGAGGTCAAAGTACAATTAAGTTACCCATTGCACAACCCCAGGAATGCATCTCCACTTTATTTCTATGCTGCCAATCAAAGTTAGGAGAAAAAAGCAGTAATATTTTACAAGCAAACCACCTAAAAAAATTCAGCTACCATGGTTTCCCCGTGAATTCAGCAATGTATATTGGTTGCTGACATTACTTGCATACCATATGTTACAAGGGAGGAAAAGAATGGAGGATGGGCATCCAGATGCCGAAGCATTTGTCCCTTTGTTTCTTAGCCAAGAAATGAAAGGCTAATAATTAGATAAAGAAAACCTATCATGATGGACCTTTCCCTCCTCATTTGCACCCATCTCCAAAGATCAATCATATGGTGGATCAGCATAAGCATTTAAGTTCTCCACTTTTCTTGCCATTTATTTAAACCAAATAATCAAATATGTTCTCTTCTTTAGTTTCCATCCCAGTTCTTCTGCCTGCAAAATTGCTCTCCCACTAAACAGTCTTATTAATTTCAAATAGTGACAGTGAATAAAATTCAATAGACTTACGCACCAAAGGGAGTACCACCCTTTCAAAAGTACAGAATATATCATGAACTAAAAATCTAGGTTCATGGACTTTATATTATATCTGCACACAAAATATATAATCTATTATTTAAGATCCTCCTGCTATTAAAAGGTTTTCCAGGATGCCAAAAAATGCATAATCCTGACCAAAAAATCCTTTACAGTATTGAGAATAGACTCTCCCCTCAAATGCTCTTTTATTACTCCACAAAAACACACCCTCAAGCATTTAACTGCTTGTAAATTGATCCTGCCACGACTCAATAAACCTCAAAGCCACACACCAACCATCATTAACTTCTAGTCCCTGCACAATGTAAAAGCAAATCATTAATAGCTTCAGCTGCTTTTCTGCAAAAAAACATTGGTTCACCAGAATTTTTCCTCTCTTCCGGGTATCATTCATGGTTAAAATTCTTCTTCAAATTGCTTCCCACAGAAAATAACATTTTGGATGGAGCTCTAGTCTTCCATATAGCCTTCAAAGGCTGTCAAGTCTTCCATGAAATTCAAAACACTTAATTTTTCCACAAATCTCACTAGGAGGATTCTGACTCTGAATTTGCAACCTTTACAGAAATTCCAAGGTGTATCCTTCCAACAATATAAGCAAACCTTATTACATCTCTAAAAGGTTATACCAACACAGGGCCCAAAATAACAAGGTTGTCAACTTCCTTATAATTATTTGATTTACTACAAGATCAAGCCTTATTATATCCTTCCAACCATATTAACAAACCATAAAAGTACACCTACACAGCTTCCAGAATAATAATGTGGTCAACTTCCCTGTAATTATTTGATTTGATACTAGCTCTTTTTCCTTAGCTTTTATTATAGCCATGACTTTCTAGTTCCTGCAACATGAAAGAGCAGAAACTCATTTGAACATTCCATCCAAAAGCATTATCCTTGCTTAGATTGACATGTGATCCGAGAGAGTATTGCAGGAAATACCAGCTAAACTCAATGACTGTGTGTCCAGCATAATACAAACAAGCTCTCTTTAAAGTTCAAGTGACTCCACCATAACAGCAAAAAACAATCCAATATGCCACTAACTGTAAGATTTAACCCAATGCTCTTCAAAGAGCCTGGAAGTACATTAATTCCTCACTTAAAGCTCTTTTGTTTTGCTCCTTCCAATGAAGAAAAAATCTAAGGCATGCAACCTCATGTATCATTTTCATCTTTTTTCTCTGGGAAATGTAGAATATCGCACAGCAAAGCTCATGTTTTAACATGTTATTTCAGCAGTTCAAAAGAATACAGCATTCCCCGATAAAAAAGGCAATTCACAGACTAGAGTTCCATCACTTGAACTTTTAGAATAGCAGATTGATAGTGCAACAAGCTCACTACATCTCAATGCAAAACCCATTTATCTATCCATAAATATTCCTCAAAATATTCCATAAAACGAGGTCACGGACAAGAGACCAAAATCTTCAATTCCACCTACAGTATTGCATTTTATGGCCACACCAAAGAGTTCTAAGAGGGAGAATTTGGTAGAAATCCAACCCTAAAACATTTTATATTACATTTTAAGCTCCACTGAAGAAGTGGGTTTGGAAGACAAATTTATAGACAATCCTACAGAGCAATCTTTTCACAAGAAGAGGTTGCTCTCAAAACTCAAACCAGCCAATTTAAGAACTTTACCCGTTCAAGTAATGGTCCTTAGTATCATAGAACTGCAATCCTATAAATTATTATAGTAAGTAAATAACGTGAATCCATCCATATCTTTGAACCATAAATGCAGCATTCAAAACTGACACAAAAAGGGCTTTATTCATTTAGCACTAAAAACTTTATTAGCTGGTTTGTCTCTAACAGTCTTATCAATAAAATAGAGAAAACAATGGGAATCTTCCTAAATGCATCCAATATTATTATAGCAAAAGAACAAAGATAACATGTCCATAAAATAATTAAAAAATACAATTAAAATTAAACAAACATGCCAACAATAAAAATTAATAAAACTACAAACCCACATAATTCCAACACAAAAAAACCCAAAAAATCCCACAATTTGTAATAAATTATAACCCATCACAAAAATCCCTAGTTACCAAATTCTACACCAAAACCCCAAAATTTAACAAAATCTAAAGAAACCCAGTTCGCAATTAAATCAAGATTAGCCAAATTAAAGACCAAAACACACAAATAACCCAAAAAGAATCAAACTTTAAACAAACAAAAAAAAACCAAAAAGAGAAAACAGAGAGAGAGAATTCAAAAAGGAACCTTCTTTTTCCAGCCAGAAGGAGCAGGAAGCTCTAAAGAGAAACCCTCTTCCTCAACTGTTACAGTCTCCTTATCTTTCTCCATGGAGCTCGAGATTTCACCTTCACAACTGCAAACACAAAAAAATAATAATAAATGAAACGACAAGTATTTCTATAGATAACTAAACATAGAGAGTAAGCTAGAGAGAAAAACAGAACAAGAGAGATATGTTATACGTTATCCTGTTCTGTAGTTGGTGAACAAAAATACAGACAAAAAGCAAACAATATATAAAATTTTTAGCTGCTAAGAACACTTCCACGTTTTGATACTAGTTTATGAGAGATTTTGTTTTCTTTTTTATTTTTCTTTGTAAAGGGGTTGACGATGAGGTTTAGTTTTGGGCAAACTACAATCTAGTTTTTCAATTATTGAGTATGTTTCAATTCGGTCCTTTTTCTATCAATTGCTCTGGCATTACCCTTATACTATCAAAATTGTTTCCACTTTGTTCATCATAAGCTGTTATTTCGCCAATAATTTTGATGGGAGGAGAGTGTGTTACTTGTAAAGATATTTATAGTTCATCTATTTTCTATATGAAATATAAATATCATGTGATTTTTTTTTAATTCAAAATCAATAACTAATCAATATATAACCTTTATATGTTAAGTATTTTAAATGACGAGTTTAACAATATCCAAGTAATTTTTTAATTTAAAGATATATCATACATTTATTTTAATCTAAAAACTATAGTTTTATGGGATAGATTTAATTTTTTACAAAAATTCAAGACTATAATAATATTAGTTATGTATAGATATGTATTAAATAGCACAATAAAAAAAATATTTAGCGATTTTACATCAATATTTTTAAGAAGATTTTATTTTAGTATATGTGAGCTTGCTCTTATAGTATCATCCTCTGAAAATATTTGTTAGAGTGTGAATAATTAATTTTATCTGTATATTAAAAAAAAAACCTTAAACATGACACATAATAGTAGTAGTAACGTGAAATAAATGGGTAAAAATCATATGTAATTCGAGGTACGATGTTAATGGTTTACAGGTTAAGGGTGACAATGGAGCAATTATTATAATGAGGACGAGATTGAGACATACTCTATATTTCGAGGACATATCTGTAGCTTTCTTTCTCTTTACCTTTTTCCATTTTTGGTTTGACTTCTTGTGTTGGGTATTTTAAGGTGACGGTGCGAGGTGAGCTTGACACCTGTCCTGATCTGTTATAGAGAACAGTGTGAATCATGCGGGTTAGCGGGCTTATCCTGTCGGTGATGTTAGTGTTTTCGTTTTATTTATTTTTCCTTTTTCCTTTTTGTTTTTAAATAATGGAAATTAACCCGATGGGCTTTTCAAAAATTTGTCCTCTTATGATTGATTTCGAAGTTCAAGAAACCTAAAAAAAAAGAAGATATTGAAACCCAATAAAATGGGAAAAGATTAATTAATTAAAAACCAATTTTTATGGATTTAATTTCCTTTCCTTTCCTTTTCTTTCCTTTCCTTTTCCTTTGTCAGGAAAGAGATACGGAGTATTTTTTTTTTTTCAAGTTATATGACTTCAATTTATCACCATTTGTAAAAATGAATTTAATTTTTTTAATTGGTTAAATGAATAAAATTACCTTGTTTTGTTAAGTTATCCAATCACCCAGGACCTAATATTTGTTTTTTTTATTTGATAAATAAGATATTCTGAAACCAATTTATTCATAAATTGAAAACGAAAACGAAGTCTTATCTTAAAAATATATTTTCATAAACAAATAATTTAAAACTATGGTAAGAATCACTAAAGCATATGAATTATAATTGTTCAACAACGATTAATATGGAAAAGATTTAGATCATTGGAGTCATTGAATCAATTATTTTTTATTATTGAAACAAGAAGTTTTTTTTTTAATGTTAATATGATAGCATTTGGGTTGGGTTTAGTTGGATTAATTAAATTACTAAAAATCCAATTGAGTCAACTGGTATTCATCAAATCAATATCTTATTTAGTATAATTAAAAACTCAATCTAAATCAGATTTAAATCTTAATTTTTATAGATTAACTTCACATGTGCAATCGAGTTAATAACTATAATATAATAACTATAATATTAACTAACTTCATCTATGTATTGTTTTTTTTTTAACATGGGTGTTCGGGTCAGCTTGCTTGTACCTCAACTAATTTTACGGGCCATGAAGTTAACGACCATGTAAGCTTCCAGTAACCCTAAGATTTGTAAGACTCAAACTGGTGATCTCTAACAAATAAACCTGAAACCTAAC
>Ga0307513_10013551_pt1 | contig 10000 bp, 10 predicted proteins | sample 15_EM_MG_FD_202174 | JGI IMG/M metagenome (GOLD analysis project Ga0307513, IMG submission 202174) | Populus trichocarpa ectomycorrhiza microbial communities from riparian zone in the Pacific Northwest, United States - 15_EM | ecosystem: Host-associated > Plants > Roots > Unclassified | place...
AATACCCAAATTTTCAAAACCACTCTAGTCGTTGAATTGGAGATTTAAATGGGGCTGAATTAAGCTATGAAGAATTAATATTTTTTTCTAAATATTCTGTGTACAATATGGGAGACTTGAGAATGTTTGATATTGGATTAATTTTCCAATTACGAGCCGGGCACATAACTGAAACTGTGAGCATAAAAGTCAATATTTAAATTGTCAACCGTGGACTGGTGGATGGGTTGGCTGTCAAACCACCTAGATAGATCAGGTTTGACCATTTTCTTTACTTTGATGAACTTGGTTAGTCCTATGTCCCAACTGATCTGGCTGGTGCGATTTGGTTCATAAAGTACTGTCTAATACTTTCCTTTAGCCATCTCACTCTAATTCAATGACAAAGTTCAAGGTAAAGTAAAAATGTGAGAAGTCTTTACCAATGATTTCTTATTTGAATCTAAGTATACCTTTTATTTAACGTTTCAAGAATATTCATGCTTCAAGCCTATGATATTCCAGTGGCTTTGCATGTTGCTCAAGTAATTTGAATCTAATGATATTTTCTATATCATTCTTTATTATTTCTAAGGCCTTGCATTTGCTAATTTCATTTATTGTTTCTATTTTTTAAAGCTTACGAGCATCTTTGGAAGGATATCTTGATGCCTATAATCCCATAGCCTCTGGTACTCCAGCTGGAATTTTCATTGATCGGGTTGAGGTCGAGGACTTCTCTCTAACTTGATGTTTTACTCTGTTATAAATTGGAATTTTATTGTGGTGTTCATAATTTTGAGAAGACTAACAGACTTTAGGAAACCCTTCAATCAACTCAACTAAGCCTCAATCCAATGAAATTGGGGCTGGCGATCCACGTTTTCCACTCTGATATGCAAGTATACTAAATTCTATACAAGTTGTGACACTAGATCTCTCTAGGAAGCACTTGAAAACTGATTGGACAGCAATCAGACTCTCTGCTTTGCTTTGATGGCAATATGAGAATTATATACAAATTGATTCATATCTTTCCTGAAAGTTTCCCAAACTAATTAAGGAAGCGTGGCACAAATGTTATAACTCTTTAATTAATATGACATTTGAAATCTTCTGTACCTGTTATGCTTGTGGTTAGTCTTGAAAGGATTGAAGTACCCAATGCACAAAAAGTTACCCTTGCCTCCTCAAATTTGCCATAATGAATTATAATTGAAGAAGGCCTTGCATCAGGTGTAACAAAATCACTTCAAATGAATTCCTGTTAGTTTATAAGTTCTTAATGACCTGTCATTTGATATTTTTTATCAAATGATTTAATTGTCCATTTGTCTACTCAAATGACATTTGTTCATTGAACGATCTATTTTTGGGATGCCATGTGTATAACTATTGGAGTTGACATTCCGATATTACTTTGAATGTTTTCTCATGCTAATTCCTTACTGTATCTAATTTTGCTTTATCATCAAAAATAGTTTGAAGATGGAAAATTTTCTTCTGAACATAACTGTCATGTCTTTAAATGAACAAACATGTATTTCAATCCAGGTGAATGCTGTTTTCAGCTTCTGAATTACTTCTTTCTTTTCTTGTTCTAATGAAGGAACTTGGGTTTGAATGTGTTCCAACATCCCTCATGGAGGAAGTGCTCAACTTTCTAAATGTAAGCACATGACCATTTGTTAGTGCTTTCTCTTGTGTTAGTGGTATCTTAGCTTTTAAGGTTGCAGGATGTCAGGGAAGACCTCAGATGTTCAATGGCAAAGGATGTTGTGACTATCAAGAATGAGAGCTTAAAAACTGATGAAGATAGTAACTGCAGGCGAACAGTAATTGATTCCCAGCTGCCTAAAGAAACATCATTTGATTTCCAGAAAAAGCTTACTCTCTCTAAACATGAGAAACAAGACACTGATTCCAGCTCTGTTTTGGGGAACAATGAAGCATGCAAACAACTTTTAGGTATCCTACAATGAATTACATGAAAAGAAAACTCATATTTGCTGCTATAGCTAATACACTAGTTGTTAGACCATGTTAGTATCGGCCACTTATTCATCCTCTTAACTCTGATGCGGTTTCTCATTTGCACAATTTTTTTTTCATTTTCCTTCTGCCTCATTTTCCTTCCTCAGCCTCTATTTCTTGGTTCAACAATGCCCTGCACTTGGGTAGCGTAATCTCAAATTGACATCTCTTTCTCATCAAAGTCCAAACTACTATAATCTATCCCCATCAATGCTAATTCCACTGGAAATATTATTAGATTCCATTTGGCCCTTTTTCTGGTATCATGCATTTTTCACCTTTATCAGTCGGTTCTTTCTGTCTTTTTCTTTTGTTTTGCGCTTTAGAGAACTGCTTAAACAATATTGTCATTTTGTATTCTGATAAATGTTAGAACCAATAGCAAACCTTTTGTCGTAGAAATGGATTCAGTGTTTGCTTTTCTTGAAATAACACAGCCCCCAAATTCCTTTCTCTAACCCAGTAGAGCACAGGCATTGTTTTTTATACAATGGAATTTTAGGATTCAACATGTTAAATGAGCTCTAGGTTCTGCACATACGGCCTATCATTTTTCCCAGAAGTTTAGTTAAGCATGATTTTTTTTCCTGTTTCTTCTTTGTTGGTTTTATTTATTTATTTTGGAAGATTTCCTATGCTTGATCTAGTTCCTCATATCTTTAGTAGATGCAGATGTGTTAGATTTTTGCTTGTTAGACTTCAATATAAGTCTTAACGCTTCTCTCATCATGTGATTATTGTGGCTGCTTAATCTTCATGTTGACTGTGTGGAATGCAGAGATGGAAAAGGAAGATGAGCTTCTTGATCAGTCACTTCAATCCAGAAGATTGACCATGGAAAAAATAAGAGCAAGTCGACAACAATTTATCCTTGTTGCATCATTGCTTGATCGGATACCCAATCTTGCTGGGTTGGCACGGACATGTGAGGTATGTTGTAGTTGCTCATAATATATTTCGATTGCCCTTAAAACTGGTGCCTTTTGTATTATTTTAAGAACTTCATTATTTACCTTTTGTTCATGCCAATTATGTTCTTTGCAGGTATTTAAGGTGTCAGGACTAGCCATTGCAGATGCAAGCATATTACGTGATAAACAATTCCAGCTCATCAGGTTTTGACTATAACACACTACCATTTGCTGGGGGGGGGGGTAATTTCTAATTTTTAGTTACTTGAGACTCAAGTATCATGTATCAAAGTTAGGTTCCTATCACAATTGCATTCATAAAGATTGCAACAAGATGTTTGGATTGTGCTTTGCACTTCTGAAATAGGAATGTGAAATAACACCAGAAATTCATGTGATTATGGTGTGTTGTATTCACCATGTTTGTGTCAGAGTCAGACAGGTTATGGAGGTTACCTGACTTTGTTTAAGAGTTAAGACCCACCAGCCGTCATATGATAGCATTTTTTTGTGACCTTTGTTCACATCGATGCCATTGGCTGCTGTAGTCAATAAATTAACTGTTCTTTCTGTTCATTGGTTATCTGCATTTTCCAGCGTGACAGCAGAGAAGTGGGTTCCTATAATAGAAGTCCCAGTAAACAGCGTGAAGCATTTCTTAGAAAAAAAGAAACGAGATGGCTTCTCAATATTGGGACTAGAACAGACAGCAAATAGTGTACCGCTCGATCACCATGCCTTTCCCAAAAAGACAGTAAGTATTCTCAATCACAGCTCACAGTTTCTTCAATACTCAGTTTGGGCATGAAAGGAGATCTTTATATGCAATCAACTATCATTAGAAGAAAAAAAAATAGAATGGCGTATCATGTATGAGCTAAAAAGTACTAGCAAGAAGAAAATTCTCATTGCATGGTTCTTAGGAGGAAAAAGATGACCCATCACTCCATTTACTCGTGGCAAACATTCTGTCAATTGATTGTTGAAAATTTTCAGAGACGTTTGCTTATTTCATCAATTTGCTAGGTACTGGTCCTTGGACGTGAAAAGGAGGGCATACCGGTGGACATTATCCATATGCTCGATGCTTGCATTGAGATTCCGCAATTGGGAGTAGTTAGGTCGCTTAATGTTCATGTTAGTGGGGCAATTGCCCTCTGGGAGTATACTCGACAGCAAAGATCTCAATAATTATTCGCCCTCAAAGGATATCTAAAAGGAAACATACACCAATCAGCATACTCTAAATGATGCCTTCAGTGCTTATGAACTATCAGGCTGACTTTGTTCCTTGTAGTCGATTCTTTTCTGTAGTATTGTTTAGGTAAAATTTTGTGATTTCTGGTCAGGTTGTCCTGTTGCTATCCCTGTTTAAATGAAAGGAATGTAGCCCGAAGAAAAATAAGATACCCAATATTCGTTATTTTCCTGTTTGTTTACCAGTGGCACTATTTAACATACAACAGTTGTCTTACCAACAACTGTAAAGGATCCATTGTTGGCTCAATCAATATGCATGATCAACGGGCTTTACACATTATTATTCCATATACTAAAGAAGCACCAGCATGTATGCAACTCAAACGGAGACAGAAGTTAGGTTTGGGATCCCGACGGTGCTGTCTACCTTTTACATCAGCGCATCTTCTTCCCTGTCTGTTGGACTTGGACTTGTTTTACTTGCATCGTTATAGTACAATCATCAGTTTGTATATTTTTGGAAAGGCCTTGCAAGCACCTGCGATTCCAGTTACGGTGAGGTAAGGGTAGATCACCTGCATGAACTGAAGGAGGTTAGGAAATAAGAATGACATGAATGTGAAAATGGGAAAGGCGTTGATAGCTGAAATAAGCTTTCACGGTTCAGACCCATCACCTAATACACTTCGATGCCTCATGAAATTAACATGTTCTGCTCTCGGTGCTCTGAAGAAGAGCAGGATTGATTTTAAGGTTTATCTCACTTAGCGTGGCAATGAAAAGAAAAGGGTCATTACGTAACCCGCCTCTCATCAGCAGGACATCAGTGCCACTGACAATGGCTTCCATTTTCTCCTCCATTCTTTTCATTTCCTTTGTCATAATCGTTGATCCTCTAATAGCTGAAGCAAAAGTTCTCATTGTTTTGATGGATGATGAACCTGTCTTCTCTTTCAAATCAAAGCAAGCCCATTCTAGGTGTCGTCCCTTTTTATATATATATAAAAAAAACATATCCTCTTATGCTTGTTTTTTGTTTCTTTTTATTTGTTTTTCCTGGATACTGATTCACCTGTCTGCAATTTCTGTCTTTTATACTCTAGAAAATCAAATTTGACTCCGCATAGGATTGAGGAGGCTTCTTTGGCATACAAAGAGAGATTAAGGACAAGCCATGACGTATTCTTAGAATCCCTGCTCCTGAAAGATACCTACAACAAGCTCTACAGCTACACTCATTTGCTTAATGGGTTTGCAGTCAATGTTCAGTCCAAGGAGGTATTCCTACGTACAAGAACTTGCTTCATCCATCACATATAAAAGCTTACAAAGTTATTAATGGGAACAAAACATAGTCGTGTACTTGTATTGTAGTCGAAGCTATATAATCGTGCCATCTATCTTTGATTCTTCACAAGGTTTAACTGGACCAAATAGTGAAAGAAATGAGACATTTTACAGGTCCTCAGAACTCTGAAGAACGCAACAGGAGTTAGAGCTATCCATGAAGATGTCAAAATGGAGAAGTTTACAACACATACACCTCGCTTTCTTGGGATTCCTACTGGTGTTTGGCCAATTTTAGGGGGAGCAGAGAGTTCGGGTGAGGGGGTAATAATAGGTTTTATTGACACGGGGATAAACCCTCTCCATCCAAGTTTTACGGGTGGTTCCTCTGCACGATTTACAAACAGCTCCAAATTCAAAGGAAAATGTGTCACCGGAGAGAAGTTCCCTTCAACAGCATGTAATGGCAAGATAGTAGGGGCACAATATTTTGCTCGTGCAGCAATAGCTGCTGGTGACTTCAATGCAACACGCGATTATGCATCCCCCTATGATGCTGATGGTCATGGAAGGCAAGTTATTCCCAGCGCGGTTGCCTTCTTGTTGCATGATAGCTTTTTATCTTTTGCCGTCATTGAGATTCTTTTAATTGATAGTTTGTTTTATACTGAGCTGAATTAAGTTTGTATTCAAATCTGATGTTTAACAGCCATACAGCCTCCACAGCTGCTGGAAACCACCAAATACCAGTGATTGCCAACGACTTCAATTACGGTTATGCAAGTGGCATGGCTCCTGGAGCAAGGTAAGCAATGGTAATCTAAATTTGGTTCTTTTTGCGAGCATACTATGTTATTATTATAGCCAGTTTCAGTTATTCAGGTTTTTGCTATACATTTTCTCCTTTTCATAAGCTAGTACTTGTTTAATAGTTTTTTTTTTTTTTTTGCTCTAAACAGGATTGCTGTGTACAAAGCTCTTTACACATTTGGAGGTTACATGTCAGATGTCGTGGCTGCTGTGGATCAGGTTTGATGATTATGCAACTTGAACTTGTAAAAATGGATTAACTTAGAGAGCTTTACTTGTCTAATATCTACATCGCAAAAATTTAGCATACAAGCATGGATCCTTATCTTTTAATTTAATTTAGTAGCTTGGATGTTCAAATTTACTGAAGCAATTATCAACAACTTACACTAGGCAGTGGAGGATGGAGTTGATATATTAAGCCTCTCCATAGGGCCATCTAGTGTCCCATCTGGTCCTTCTGCCTTCCTCAATGTGCTAGAAATGGAGCTTTTATTTGCTACAAAAGCTGGAGTTTTTGTTGTTCAAGCTGCTGGAAATGGTGGCCCTTCTCCCAGTTCGATCCTTTCTTTTAGCCCCTGGATCACTAGTGTTGCTGCCTCCATCATCGATCGCAAGTACAGCAACTCAATCATTCTTGGGAATGGGCGAAGCTTCTCTGGCACTGGTCTTGCCCGTAATATTCCAACTCTTGCCCTTGTTTATTAATCATGCATGTATGAACAAATAAGATGGTGTGACTTGGTTTGCAGTTTAGATTTCCATTCATCCATTCTTGGAATTAATCAATAGTATATACCACTCAAATTGGTGCAATTCTTTGGTTATGAATAATTGTGCAGCTCCAACAGCAGGAGAAATGCCTTACCGAATAGTGGCAGCAGCTGATGTCTCTCATAGGAACACCACTAGTGTTCTAGAAGTTGAAAGCTGTCAGCATCCAGAACACTTCATCTTATCATCAGTTCGAAACAAGCTGGTTATCTGCACTTATACCTTTGACTTTGAATATGAGGCTGCAAGCATCGCAGCTGTTGCAAACACTATACAGAAGATAGGGGCTGCAGGTTTTATCATCACAATGGATCCTGACATTGGTTCTGAGCAAGTCAAGGGTACCACAATGACTATGCAAGTACCTGCCATTATACTGAACAACATACAATCTTCCAGAGTATGGCACATTACCATTCAATAAGATTTCATTACCAAACATGCTCATTTTGATTCTGTAGCTCTCTGTCTATCCTTTTATTTTTCACACCAAATGAGTTAGTATTCCCACAGGATAAGTTAGTATTTCTCATTAATGCCATTCATTCCTAATTCCTAAAATCTCCTAGATTAATGGATGACTAATGAAATGGTTTATCCATTCGTTTACAGGCATTATGGGAGTATTATAACTCAAATACCATCAGGAGTACCAGTGGACAAGCTGTGGGTTTTGCTGCCAGGGCAAGAATATTGGATGGAAGGCGAGCATTCTTTACTCGGCAGGCACCAATTGTTGCATCCTATTCGTCTAGAGGTCCCGATGTGAACAATGCACTTTTGCAAACTGCTGATGTCCTCAAACCAAATGTCATGGCCCCAGGATCCTCCATTTGGGCTGCGTGGAGCCCCAACAGTGAAGGAGATCCTTCTATCAAGGGTAAGAACACTGTTTTTATGTTTTTTTAATGGGTAACTAGCATCGCTTATGCCCCTCCAAATATCGGATGACAAGTATTACTTATCCACATAGTTGTGACCGATATTAAAAAACAAGACTTGATATCTTTATCTTGCCGGAATTATTTACGGAAGCAATGTCATTTTAAGTCCCTTAAGTTCGCAAACAGACACTCGATCTACTTTCATGTGCATCATCTGCTTCAATATCGAAATGATGATGATGATGTTGGTATATCTCGGGGAAGGGAAACAGATAATTCCATACCATCATTCTAGTTTGTTTTTCCTTTTAATTAATTCGTGCTGTCATTCTTGCAGGGCAAAACTTTGCGCTTGTATCTGGTACTAGCATGGCCACTCCTCACATAGCTGGTGTTGCGGCTTTAATCAAGCAAAAGCACCCTAGGTGGAGTCCTGCAGCAATCACATCAGCAATGATGACCACTGCCAGTACATTTGACCATTCTGGCTCTCCCATTTTAGCACAATTAACTAACCAAATAGCCCCTGCTACACCGTTCGATTTTGGTGCTGGATTCATAAACCCAGTTCATGCCATCGACCCAGGACTCGTATTCGATTCTCATTTTGAACAATATGTCCAGTTTCTTTGTGCTGTTCCAGGTGTTGATGAAGGTTCTGTAAGACGAGCAGTAGGAACTAGTTGTCCAACAAAGAGAAGAGCATGGTGTTCAGATTTGAACACCGCAAGTGTGACAATTTCGAATCTAGTTGGGTCAAGAAAGGTGATTCGTAGTGTTACAAACGTGAGCAGCAGGAATGAGATTTATAGAGTGACTGTGAGACAACCATCAGGTGTAAACGTAACTGTTTCCCCACGAGTAGTTGTGATAAACGGTAATGCTTCGAAGCATCTTAGGATTGTGTTGACGGCAATTAAGGCAACGAGAACTTACACATTCGGAGAGATGGTGTTGCATGGAAGCAGAAAGCATGTTGTTAGAGTTCCTATAGCTGTTTACGTTAGCACATCATTGAAAAGCTGATTTCCTTTAAGATTCGGGAGATAATTCTTCATTTTGCTTTATGATGCAATAATTCAAAAAGAAATCACGAGTCAAGCAGGTTTCGAATGAAAAACAATTTATGAACAAGTGAATAAAAAGAATTTGCACTTAGTTGCATACCATATGTAATATAGCACATGAAAGCATATATGTTGTTTTTTTGTCTTCATTTCCTGAAGTTACATAATTTATTGCCCTTTAATGGATGTGGGTTTCACAGAAACCATGCGAAACAATTCATCTATGCCTTTGCAGTTTTGAGAGCAGTTTCAGAATAAATCCCTTCATCTTTTGTACCTAAAAGAATCAAGATTTTAGAACGCAATTCATCTATATTATGTCAAGAAGGGCCACCACTACTTGTCTCACCTCTAGGCTTTTCATTACAGTTATCATGGCATTGCTTGTGGATCCACTATGTTTCTTTTTCTTCTTTTGCTTAGCTTGGATACTTGTCAAAGATCTGCAAATATTCGGGATCAAGATCTTCCAATTGCCTAGACAAGTAGGACTAGTGCTCCTGGAGAATCTTGGCTTGCTTGGAGCAGCAACAATCTAGCAAAGGTAAAGATTGACATTATTGCAGCTTTCAGCTGGGAAGATAAATAATAGGAATAGCATATGATAAGGAAAAAAAAAAGAGTAAGAAAGCCTTTGTTTGACAAGACAACAAAGAGCAAAGGTAGTCTAAAACAATACATTAAAGATGGTCTCTGGTCTGTAGGATATATAATTATACAGACAAAATTCAGGGTAGTGGTTGATATATTACACCAAAAAAAAATGAAAATCTTCATATGCTAGTTAAGTTGGTCCTCTTGCTTTGAAAGGTGGCATTAGCAGAATCTTATATATTATTGATATACCAAAAGTTATTAAGTAATCCAATCCAGGAATTAAATGCTACCAGACTCAACAAAATCAATATCATAAAAATGCAGATCATGTTACCAAAATTGTGATAAGGATCAAAGTTGAGCTTCTCAATTCTCCTAGATCAGTGAAAGAACTTGAGAAAAGAAGAAAATTACGATGTCTGAATCAATTCTCTGGCAAATTCTTTAAGTCTAGCTG
>Ga0307513_10013552_pt1 | contig 9999 bp, 9 predicted proteins | sample 15_EM_MG_FD_202174 | JGI IMG/M metagenome (GOLD analysis project Ga0307513, IMG submission 202174) | Populus trichocarpa ectomycorrhiza microbial communities from riparian zone in the Pacific Northwest, United States - 15_EM | ecosystem: Host-associated > Plants > Roots > Unclassified | place...
TAACAGATCCAAGCGTGACGAGCGACCTCTTCCCCCCCGGCGCACGTGCGATTCTCGGTTATGGAGTCATCATTCCAAACAGTGGTTTGATTCACAAATTTTTACCGTGAGTCCATGTTCAGCGTCCCTGCATCGTAAATGTATCACGATTGTCGACCCTTTCTTTCAATCAGAGCCAAATTTACTAGCGCAGTCTTCGGCATCGAGTTGAATCACTTTGGCGATCCCGTTCCGGATGGAATCTTGACGATGGGTGCCGTTGATCAGGCGGCGTGAGCACCGCTCAAGATCCACTGTATCGGTCATCTGAGTCCATATTTCACAGATTCACTGGAGACTTCACCAACGTGATGGTCCCCGCATCCAGCAACACCTCATGGTCCATACCAATCGACACGATCACGTACTTGGCCGATGGAACGAATCAAGGCGTGGCGGGTGCCCTCGCCAGTATCGACATTTATCGTTCGTGCACATTCCTCTTTGTTATAATTTGATTATCCATTACTTGCTTCACAGATACTGGCATCCAGGTAACCAACGATGTTGCCCGTCAAATCTACTCAGGCACCCCCGGAGCCCAGGCCATCTCGGACACGCAGTGGTCGATTCCGTGCAATTCGACGTTCCCGATCTCATTGACCTTCGGCGGCAAACTGTTCACGATTACCGAGCGCGATACTATCCTTCAGGCATCCCGTGGAGTTTGCACTGGCGTGGTAACTGGAGGTGCCACACAGGCGATCGGAAAGGTTGGAGCGCCATTCCTGCGAAATTTTTACACGTTCGTGACGGTTTTTCCCACTTTGGATGGCGTCTGATGCTTTGTTTTTTCCTTCTTTTTTCTTTCAGACAACTCGCTGCGGCCATGTCTGCGGATGGGACGGTTCAGTATAGCGTCGGGTTCGCGGAGAAAAACCAGCGCCAGGCTCCTTCTCCAACCCCAACTGGAACCATTCCGCGAACAACTATCGGGCCATCGTCGACCTCCACGAGTACGGCGAATAATAGTGGTACAAAAACTATCCCTATCCACTCTTTACCAACACTGGGGTTGATGCTCGTTTGCATTGCTGCGATGATCTTCTTGTGATGGTGGTGGTAGTAGTGATTTGGTAGGAGTTACCTACGGATGATTCGACCTATCTGATTCAAGGCTATGAAATTTACGAATTTAGGCCATGAGACAATGCATTAATGCGTTTAGCGCTCGGCGGAACATCCGCCATTTTCTTAAGCGGTCAGACATTTGCAACACATTGACAATTGTACGAACTTAAAGTAAGATTCTGATCTAGCGACAACACTTGGTCTGTAAATAAAATGACCTTGGTGGTTTTCGAAGTTACAGAACAAGGGATGGGAACAACTAGGCATAAAGGGAAGGTAGAGGTAGAGAGGCTCACTGGAGCTGTACACTCTGTCTCGACAGCATTCGCGAAGAGCTGTTGACACGAATAAATGGGGAATATTTCAAATAAATCCTTCCGACGACAGTAAATCGCTGCACTGCTATTCAGTCTGAACAAACCCAAGGTCTCACAGAGGAAGAACATAACAAGAGCCTCTGAGAAACCGCTCACATTCGAGACCTGCCACACCGGACATGAAAAACGGGCCCAACATACGAAGAAACCTTGTAACCTTCATTGTGGGTGCGCACAACAAACCCTAAAATACGAGAACCACAGCAATGTCTGTGAGCATTAGTATAGCATTAGGAATAGCGACGGTGGGGACATGTTAGGGTTACAGTGACAGCACAGGGTCAACTCAGAGAGTATCCCGTACGACGCCCTTCACAGAATCCCGTGTCTGTTTTATGGATGAGTTCGTGAGATGTGATATTTGAGTCACCCTCGCGCATAGAGAACCCAAGTATATGTATATTTTGATAGCGCCAGGGGATCTGAAGGGTAGGAAAGTCGGTAACGATAATGGCCAAGGCCGTTCCAAATAATTCTCCTGACATCGCCTTTCGAGACGTAAACACATAACGCAAAAAAGCATTGGGAAGAGAACAGGATAAGTGCTGGAGATTATTATGGACAATGAAAGCAGGGTGATATTTGGAGAGTGTGGGGTGGATTGTCAAGCTTTCAAGTCCGAAAGTCATGATGCCGCTTGGATGCCGCACTTACTCGGAGTTTGAAATTGCTACACGAAGTTTGTTGATGGTCAGGTGACTTTCTTCCTTGCTCGCTCTTGCTACCAGAGCGTCTTCCCTTGGTCTTCTATCTGGATATGTGCAGTCCTATCCACTCCGAATATTCTGGGTAACTCATGATGGGATTTAAGCACTTAGGGAGATAGATTCAGGTACCAGCCTTGGATACACCCCGACAACAGAAAACGAACGTGCAACAAACAAACGACGTGCTGAAAGAGAGATGGACGATAAGTCGCTGCGAAGTGCAATGCTTATTTCTCCTTGCCATCAAGGGACACCATCACCACCACATCGCCGCCGCCACCGCCCTTTTCCGTCAATGATTCGTTCTAATCCCCCACCCACACCCGACTTCCACTCTTCACTTCCACGACGCATTTCTCCCCTTTCGAGTGGCACGACATTTGGTCTCTCCACTCCCTATCAGTCTTTGGATGCTTTAATCGACGAATCTCACCGAGCGCCTCTAAGGGTTGGTGTATCTTCCCTACCCATTACTGGATCAATCCGCACAACCGACGTTCTCACAGCGAGGAGTTTGCCAACTTGGCTATCCCTTTGTCAACAACGCTTTACATGAATCTTATTTGCTACCTACGGCGCATTTCTACAAGCTTGGATGTAGCGTTCTTGGCGGGAGTGGATTGAGGGGCTTTTTGTTTAAGAACGAACATGTTGTATGTACGTTCCCGCTCGATTGCTGTCCTGCACTGTCGCTGATGCTCTCCATTTCTGGGTGGTTGTCATCCTAGCATCTTCGAACGACAAGATATCCAAATCACGCTGTCCTTCAAGGAACTCTGGTATCAGGTGCGTAAGCCGTCGTGAATCCATCACTTCATGAAAATTTGTACATTCTTCCGGGAGGTCCCTCGTCTGGAATACCGGGTCCCATTCCCAACTAGCCCGAGTTCCAAACCTAATGAGGATGGGGCTGTGAGATTTCTCGTTTGCGCCGCTTTTCACGTACCGTCTTTGTGCTTTTCTTGACGTTATGGACTCTGTAATCGGTCTTCATCGTGACACCTTTTATGGATTGGATACTCTGACATCTCTCGGGAGTCGGGAATGTGTCCATGCAGCTGCCTAACCATATGACGTAGCAGCTTTCATGGACGTGGGGAGGTTGCTGCATTGCCGATGCACTTTTTTCTATGTGTATGATGGTGTTCTGCATAGTTTGTGCAGGTCAGGGCACTCTGTCGTGGACTTCACAGCTTCAGTGGTTGCCTTCAAACGTAGGTCTCTGGTTCGTTCGTTCATTCGTTCACAGTGGTAGAGTGAGGTCGGAGGTTTCAGATTTTGTTGGTTTCACTGCGGGACATTGACTTGTCCTTGCTTCCGGCCATCCATCCATGCCTTCCTTTGGTCCCCCTGCGATTATGAACCAGCGACTTAGCAATCGCAGATATCATGTTCCCTTCCTGCATCTCCTAAGTCCCGCTGGTGCTCGATGGACCCATGCAAGACTCGCAAACTTTACGAATTTTGAATAGGCGCCTGTTCTTTGTTTTCATATTTAGTCGATCATCGTTGGACGTTGTTGAATTGCGGAGGAGAGTAGGTGCAATGGCCAGTTCTTCATCTGGTCATGCTGGCACTACCGGCGCTGAACTCCCCTTTCCACCGTTGTCTTGTTGGACGGGTTTCGACATTGCCGACTCTTCTTCGATCCCTATTCCTTTTTCTTCTTTCAATGCCCACCAGGGCAAGCGTCTGCAATTATTCGAGCCAAGAATGGCTAGTCAACTATTTATACTCAACATCAACCCATATACCGCTGATCAGGAACGCCTCTTTCTTTTGTCTTATCTTCGGCCGGTTGAAACTTAAAAGTTGCGAATTTCTCGGACTTGAGCAATTTACGGTTACGCAAGACTTCCTCGTGGCTGTCTCCTGCCGTTAGCGATACTTAGCGGACATGCTTCTGCCGGTCGCAAGATGACGGCCTCGTTAACATTCTTCGGTCGAGTGTTGTCCCTTGAATATTGAATACCGTTAATTCGCCAGACTTCGGAGTTTTCCAAATATCTCCCTTTGCGTTCGTGTCCCTTTCCCTAGTGTTCATGTTTTTGCCTTCAGGTCCGTTAACAACTTTGGAGAGAGATTAGGAACACATCACCGCGAATAAATATAGAAGCTATCAGGCCCCGCCTGTCGTCCCTCTGCCAAAATTTTGATCGTCCTGTCACACCTGATAAGTTGTAGGTAGGGGTCTAATCTGCTACTGTGTCAAAACGAGATTTTGTGGGCCTACTATCTAGCGCCCCACTAGAGCTTATGATTCGAAGCTTCAAGTTCATCGATGTCTATGACACCATTCGTGCATAAAGATATCTGGTGACCCTTTCAGTGCCCATCCAGGCTTCAGGCTTGAATCAGACTGATCATCAGGGATTTGTGCGGTTCAAATCCAAACGATATCGTGCTTTATCTGGTCACACCTTATTATCATTGAAAGCTCAACGTTCCGCCGTTCTTACTCAAATGCGAAAACTTCATTTTTTTCATCGCACATTATGTAAGCTGAAGTTGGCTCGGCAGCATCGGCAGGTATGAGGCCCCTGATCGATCAATCGATCAACGGCGATACTGCATTCCATTAATTATGTCAGTCGCCCCAAACGCAATCCTCAGCGGAAGCCCAAATTTCCAGACGGGTACTCAAGTCACAAGGCATTCGGACCCTGAGGGTTGTCCTGCATAAGTATGTAAATCCCTCACTTCACCGCAGACGCCTTCAGCCCTGTTCTCCTCCACCATGTTCTCCACCTTCTCCCAGTGCGCGCTGACCTTTGCTCTAGCCATAAACATCGAACATGTCAAAGGAACCATGGTGCGGTCGGTCGACGGTTCATTCGTACCAATGAGCTTCGTGGCGCGCGCGCCAGGGGATGGCCCCCTTGCTGTGCGGATGATCAACAATCATAACGAGGCGTACCTCGTGAGTTCTTATCGTTCTACTGGTGCACATTCCGTTGAAGAGGTTATAGGCGACTGTGCAAATGGGTTGGTCTTCCTCGCTGTTTCCCTGCTCGGTCTCGCTCAATCACAATAGGCACTCCCGCTCAGGAGATCCAAATGGCTGTTGCCCTTTCCCAGAACCATATCTCGGTGGCAACTGCTCCGGGAGGTGTCACCGACCAATCATTGTGCGTATGATTGCCAATCGTGATATCTAACGACTGCCGCTGACGTATTCGGATGTAGCTACAATCCAGCCGCCTCCTCAAGTTATTTCCCCCGCACTGCATCCGCTAGTATCTCGACTATCTCAGGACAATCCACCACAGGTCACTTTGCGGGAGAGACATGCACGATTCAATCCGCAACGAACGCCCAGTCCTTTACGTATAATGCCTCAGGTACGTGGACGTGTCATTCCCTATCCCAATCGATCGACCCACCTTTTTGCACCCAGTTGTCTTGACAGATTCAAGCGTGACGAACGACCTCTTCCCTCCCGGCGCACGCGCGATTCTCGGTTATGGAGTCAAAACCCCGCCTGGTTCACCCCCGAATACCTCCCTGATTCCCACATTTTTACCGTGAGTCCATGTTTAATTTGCGTCCCTGCATCGTGAATGGATCACGATTGACAACGTTTCCTCCTAATCAGAGAAAACTTTACTGAAGCAGTCTGCGGAATCGAGTTGAATCACTTCGACGACCCCTTTCCGGATGGAATCTTGACGATGGGTGCTGTTGATCCGACTGCGTGAGTACCGCTCAATATCCACTGTATCCATCATCCGAGTCCGCACTTCATAGATTTTCCGGAGACTTCACCAACGTGATGGTCCCTGCTTCCAGCGACACCTCATGGTCCATACCTGTCGACACGATCACATACATGGCCAACGGAACGAATCAAGGCGTGGCGGGCAACCTCGCCAGTATCGACATGTATCGTTCGTACACCATTCCTTTGTCGTATTTTGATTATTCGTATCTGAACCTGCTTTTTACTTCACAGACACTGGCATCCAGGTAACAAACGACGTCGCCCGTCAAATCTACTCGGGCACCCCAGGCGCCAAGCCCATCTCGGACACAGAGTGGTCGATTCCGTGCAACTCGGCGTTCCCGATTTCACTAACATTTGCCGGTAAACCGTTCACGATTACCGAGCGCGATACTATCATTCAGAAATCTTCTGGAATTTGCACCGGTGTGATAACCGGGGGTGCTACACAGGCGATCGGCAAGGTCGGTGCGCCGTTCATGCGAAATGTTTATACGTTTGTGTCCAGTTTTCCTGTTATGCTGACTCGTGCGTGATGTCTGATGCTTTCTTTTTTCTTTCAGGCAATTCGGTGCGGTCAATTCTGGGGGTACGACTCAGTTTAGCGTCGGGTTCGCGGAGAAAAACCAGCGCCAGGCCCCTTCCCCTTCCCTAACCGCGACCATTCCGCGAACAACTATCAAGCCGTCTTCGTCCCCCACGAGTACGCCGAATGCGAGTACCAGTGGTGCTCATTCCATTCCTATCCACTCTTTACCAACATTGGGGTTGATACTCGTTTCAATTGCTGTCGTGGTCTTCTTGTGATGGTGATGATAGTGAAGATTTGGTAGGAGTGACCTGCCGTCATGGACATTTTGGATGATTTGATCTATCTGATTCAATTCTATGAAATTTTACGAATTTAGGCCATGGACAATACGTGTTTAGCGCTCGGCGGAACATCTGCCATTTTCTTAAGCGGTTAGACATGTTGAAAATGCAGTAAGTTTCTGATCTTCTAGCAGCAATCTGTCAATAAACGACCTCGTGAGTTTTCGAAGTTTCGAAGCCTGGACCCTTTCTGTCACGCCAAACTTTTAAACTTTGATTCGTTTGCGCTACGCCAACTCGAATCCTCAATAATATCGCTCGAAAGTCCGAAAGTCCTTGTTACTTTTTCCGACGTAACAGGAAATGGAACGCAAAGAAATCGATGTATGTATCTTAAAAGTTCACAATTGGTACAAAAACGGGGAATCATGGAAGAAGATCCAAAACGTAAAGAAGCGTCTGAGATATCGTAAAGGCATGTCAAGTCCTACGTCCGATCTGTGAAGTATGGATGGCAAAAGCGTGGCAAGTTCCCTTGTGGAAGGACTCATGAGATCTAAAAATGTACGAAAGTGTCTGAAATGTCGTAAAATGATAGAAGGCGACCCAAGAGGGGGTGAAGTCCGAAATGTCCTAAATTCGTAACAGAAGAATGTCAAGTACAAGCTGTTAGATGGGGGGTGCGCTTGCAGCAAATTGGTTAGCTGATTGTCCAGTTGCAGGGCCATTATAGCTGCGAAATACATCAGGGGATGAATGGACCAAATAGTTGGGGAACGCTTACTGTCCGGATCCATCCTGGGGTGATTGAGTCAAATCTCTCTTGTGCGTTGTTCCGTGACTGGTTAGGCCTTTTTGAACCCACTAGTGATAGCGTCAGAAATATGCCTAGGTGCTGCAGATATTGCTTGCTCACCTGATATTCCAGTACTCCACCAACGTTCCCATTAATAGAAGCTGCAGAGTGATTGAATCAGAATGAATTGAGGATTATGAACTTTTGAAACGAGACACACTTGATGCCCAAGCTGTGAACGCGTAATCCTGCTGGAAATCTTCCACTCCGCCTGAATTCAGAAATGTTAACGGCCGATCACATAAAAATAAAAGTGCTTCCTTACCAAGAGGTGAGCCGTCATGGATGCAACTAGTCTTATCGAAAGGAATGAACGACTTCCAGTGTTCCTTGGTCACGATTGCGGCGGCTGTGAGTGCCTCCGGTTTACACAACCTAGGAAGAAAACGAGGGATGACACATAGGGTGTGAATGATGTTATCCCACTTACAGCGTTGCCGTATTTGAATGTACGGCCACCCATTTACCACCATCCCCAATAAATTCGGTAGCGCATGAGTCGCTCGTCTTCGGGAAATACTGTGTTTGGTCCGGGAAGAGTTGGCTTTTGACAATGTCAATAATGCATGGGGTCGGAATGAGCGGGAAAGCTTACAAGGAACCGAAGTCAATGGAAGGAATGGCTAAGATGTCTTCCGTATCCACCCCATATGAGCCATCGAAGGCGCTTCCAGGAAGTGAAGCCCTCGGTTGGGTGAACTTCTTGGCGTACAACTTAGGGCAACCGAGGCAGTAAAAGCCACCATCACTGAGGCGAGATTATCTATCTGATCATACAAGCGAAAGGGAACGTACCCCGCAGTTATAATGTGATGGGAATCAAGCGTTTTGATGTACGCCGCTGCGGTAGATTCCGATTAGCCTTGATCACAAAAATCGTCTGGTAGATTGCTCACAAATGTCGGCGACCCATTTAGTAATGGTGTGTGTGTTGCAGGTCGAAGACGCCGAGAAGGTTGATGAACAGCGCAAGTCATTCCCTAATTCCCAGCCAAGAACCGCTGGGTTATTAGCATACCGGGGGATCACATGCGCCAGGTAATTTTTGAAGGCCTTGATAATTGTAGGGTCGGTGTAGAACAAATCGTGAGTTCCACCTGAGTGGAAGGCTTGAACGTAGAGATCCATCCCGCCTAGATATAATGTAAATAATGTGTTGGGTGGAGGGTTAGCGTTATTGGATCACGAACCATAGTCGTTCGAGAGATATCCTCGAGGAAGTTCATTATTCGTCCGACGGTTCCAGGAACTGCTGGCTGCTGGCCTCACGGGGTTCCAATTGTTCGTAAGCGTAAGCAGAACCTTGACCCCATACTTGTTAGCAGTCGCCACTAGTTTGTCGAGCCGCTGCAGACCATCGGGACCTTCGTTGATAGTGGCTTGTCCCGCATTCAGGATCTATTACCTGGGTCAACAAAAATGAAAAAGGAAGAGCAGACGACTGAACGATACCTGGAAGTAGGGACCAGACGACGGTTTACTTGAGACATCATTGAAAGCCCAAGTGCGAACAACCCTGAAGTTAGCGGTAGCAATGTCGTGAAAGGTCAAATCCATGTCGGCGTCTGTGGTCATCTGTAACCAATACGCGTTCGTTCCATAGAAGCGGAAAAAGCTATGGACCAGATCAGAGGTTACACGTTGGAACAAAGAAAGTAGTTTACCTTCCATCCAATTGGAAACGGCCATCGTTAACAGAAACGAAACCAGACGTATTATTTCGCCCCACTAGATTCGTAGCTGTACACAACCAGAATTGGAGGAGGACGACTAGATAATGGGCCAAAGACATCTTGGGCACGACAAGGGCGATTACCTTACCCAAACGGGAGAAGGTGGATGTCAACTTATATGCATGCGTGGGCTGCCGGTAGACCCTAGAATCATGCCAGTACGTTAGATCCCTGGATTGGGCGCGAGAAAGCGGGGTTGTACATCCTTGGCCGAGGCGGGAAAACAGAACAACCCTTCTGCCGAGTAGCGTACACTAGTATTTGTTGTCAGAGTTTTGATTAATATCAGTTACCGTAAATAATTTCATTTGCGACGCGGAGAAGCTAGGAACATCTCGAGAAATCATTGAGGGGAACAGCTCGAGAAGCCATTGCTGAAGGCCCGTCATTTTCCCTGTTCGCTATCAAACGTATGTAAGCCTTCCGCCCCACTCTTACGCACACGGACCTGTAGATCTGCTATCACATGCATATCGATAGGCCACACTATGCAAACAGGCTGCCGCTTGACAAGACTTTCTGACTGTCCTCAGGAAACAGGTACAATGACGGATATAAGCGATCGGCTCTTAACAGTTTAGAAAACGTCCCTGGCGTGCGGCCCTACAAATGGGGTTCCTCAGCTCCACTAGACTCAGCTAGACTTGCTAGACTCCTCCAAACGGATTATTCTATTGAGAAA
>Ga0307513_10013553_pt1 | contig 9998 bp, 7 predicted proteins | sample 15_EM_MG_FD_202174 | JGI IMG/M metagenome (GOLD analysis project Ga0307513, IMG submission 202174) | Populus trichocarpa ectomycorrhiza microbial communities from riparian zone in the Pacific Northwest, United States - 15_EM | ecosystem: Host-associated > Plants > Roots > Unclassified | place...
TGGGCGGCGGGGTCAAACCCATGGTCATACATATGGAAGAAAGGTTATGTCGACTCCGACAACGGAAGGACTCGCCTCGACTGGATCAGCACCACCAACGAAATAACCAATCCAGATCATTAGCTCATGAGTCATTCTGTCGAATTTCATATTATCGCTATGTGTGGCTATGTGTGGTTACGAGTGTAGGACGCTCGTAGCTTCGGTCAAAGCCTGGCTTGTCTCCCCAATTAACTGAGGCATTGATGCCAGCTTTGTTCATATCTTGAGCTTTACTATCTCAAGTCGAGATGGGGTAGGCGCCAGATATATTTTTCATTGTCAAGGAATCTTCAAGTCGGTTAACATTTTCTCAAGTGCCATAAATATCAGGCCGGAAGCTCGAGCTAGTCCACGTTTTGGGCCGACGCAGCTCCATCTAGCTTTGAATGTAAAGTATTGTACTTTCCATTAACCTCATACTCCTCATGTCACTTATGCCTAGGAGGGTGGATGATGTCCTAGCGTTCCGCTCGACACATCAATGGCCTCGTATCACATGACAGTAGAGATTAACGAATTTGAAGTCAGTTTGCCATATCCCCTGTTATTTCAGCTACTCACTGATAACACACTTCAAGAGGTTCAAGCAAATAAGAAACCACCCGTACTGGGATACGATTATTTGCCGATCACACTCTAGTTGTCTACTTTAGGATACTTACTGTCGGCAGAAAATTGGCCACAAATCTATTTACCACGGAGAGTTTTGGCGATCGGAATCATGTACGTCCACTCCTTATCTCCCGCTTGTGTCCAAACAGTCTACGCCTTCAATTTTCAGCTTGACTCCGTCACCTCCATACGACGGGAAATACATGTTTAGCGGCTAGAGTAAGGCCTTGGTTTGACAGCAGGTCGCGCAATAAGGGCCACCCGTTGAAGGTGTTCTACATATATCTGCTTTGCAAAGGCATCTTGTTTTGCTACACGTACACATGATGTCCACGTCATACTGGGTCGTTATTGCGGTACGAGCACCTTCAATGATTTAGGATTGAAAATGCCACCCCCTATTCGGCCCCTTATGCGTCTTGTGTTACGGCTTGAAAAATCAGGAACACCATATCACCTGAACTGACAGACGATCAAGCCAAGAGTCAAATAAACAAACTATCCTAACAGTACTGTTATCATGGCATCGAACTACGTTCTCCTCGGACCTCGCCCAACTAACTTCTCCTTCGAACTCAACTTCCCACCGATTTTCTTTCCTTTCCCTTCCTTCCCACTTTTCAAATCAAAGGAGATTTTCTTCTTCTCCTTAATACCCTCAGGTAGCGAGGACTTTATCGCTGACTTGAGCGGCTTTGGTTCGTTCTCTCGGGCCTGAAGGGCAGGACTCGTTAACTTTGGGGTAGATATCGGTTTAGCCTCCTTCTCCATTTTTGCGTCCTTCTTCTTCTCCAGTTTGGGCTCTTCGGGTTTTGTTGGTTCGGGTGCTTCCGCGACGGGGGCAGTTTTGCTTTTTCTCTTCTTCCCCAGTTTATCGGCCGTAGTGCGGGCTGATTTTGCCTCCGTCGACGGCCTAGTAATCGCCGAAGGAGGTGAGACCTCCGCTTTCCTGAAGGTCTTTTCTTCATTGGTTACTTGCTTCCCGACTGACTCGGCTGCGGGAGGAGTTGGTTTTGAGGGCTCTGAGGTTGAGGAAGGACCCTCGGTTTTGATGGACGCCGACGTCGGTCCATTCGTTGCTGTCTTCCCTTCGGTCTTCGTTTTCTCGCCCTTGGCTAGCGTAGTCTTTTCGATTGCGAGTCCCTTTATCTTACTGGTCACCTCATCGGTCCCAACTGATTTCTTCTTCCTCTTCTTCTTTGGCTCATCCTCGTTCTCCTCCGCAGCTCGTTTCTTCCCTTTTCCTTTCGATATACGAGACGGCTCAAAAAGCGACGCCTTCACTTGCTTGCTGCTGGAAGAGATCCTGGGTAGTTCATCGTCCTCTTCCTTGTCGGCCTCCATTTCTACCTGTTCAGCTACTAGGCCGTCCCACCGCCCACCCTCGCCTGATCCGAGCTGGCAACCCCAGATCGGCAGACTAGCACTCTCGCTGGTCTTGGTCATGAGACTTTGGATATTACTCCACGGGTCGTCCTCACCGTCGTCCTCTGTACGTCTTCGTTTGGTCGGTGCGAGACGTTTGATAATTTCGGGTAGGGCGGTTTGAAGATTCTGGAGGAGCTTCACGGCGGGCATACCTGTTGTTCCGATTTTGACAGAGGTACAGGTCCCGGCGTTGAGGTGGAGGTATGTCGAGGAGATGGCGGATTCGAGGTGGGCTTTCAGGTCCGTGTGTTCAAGATTGACAGGGATAGGTTGCCTATATAATTATGTACGTTAGGCACCGTGTCAATAGTACAGTCCGGTAAGCCTCGACTTACTTCTTCGCCTTGAAGAATATCTTGCCCAGCAGACCTGGGAGAAGAGGGACAACACCCTTATCCGCTAAGAATACACCATGTTCGCTCATAAGTTGCCTTCGCGGCTCGAATGGCTTAAATTTGCCCTTCAACTTGGTAATTCCAACCACACGGGAAATGAACCTGATGTTCTTCTCTTGGAGAAGATCCTTGTACTTTCTTTGAGGGTCTTTTGTGATGAGGCATATGGGTGTTATGCGTGGATCGACGGTCGGATGGGCGAGGGGACTGAGAAGAATAGACTAATTGTAAGCTAGGGCGTGCATAGAAAATACAAAAATCCGCCAATGCATACATTCGATGAGGTTTGAGCTTATGGCCGGTTGGCTGCATCTGCTTCAAAGCAATAACTAGCCATATAGCCTGCTCTTCATCTCGGAATAGGGTCGATTCGTCCTCCTCCGCTCGTCGCTTTTGAGTATACTTAAGGAGAGCTTCAATGGCTTTCTCGCATTGCTTCGTCGAGACATGCTTGTCGATTAGAGTGTCCTTAGCCATCTCGACAAAAAGGGTGGCCCAGGAAAAAGGCGGATAAGCCGAAGGTATCACCGAAAGTAGTTGAAAGATATCGCAGAGGCTCTTCTAAATACGCCCGATTGTCCTTCTTAGCGTTCTAGTTGCTCGCAGCAAGTGAAGGGCGGTTCAGAAAAAACTTTGGCCAAACATTACCGAAGATGATTTCAACCCCTTCCACGGCGCCTCGAGCGGCGCTTAGAATTGTCTCAAAGCGTGTCGCTATTTCTCAGCAGCAGCGATATGCCGCGCGAGGACCAACTTATGAGCCTCCGACGGAAATTCGTCTCGGCCCGACGCATTCCTCGCGTTATCAAGAACATTATTATAATACCCTAGCGGAGGACTTGATGTACATGCAGTATAAACATCTTCCAGCTGGGTACGTCCCTCCGAAGCCACCTCGGTTGCCGCAGCACGACCTCTCAGACCCATACGCTGTAAACCGGCCAACGCCGCGTTTAAGAGGCAACAAGCGCCTCATACCTCTTGCGAAGCCTATTAACGACCAGAATATCATCAAGCTCTCCGCAATCCACCTTCACATTACCTCAAAAGCTGCTCTGTCTTCCCGCATTCAACTACTCAACGCTCTTGCTCAGCTGCGCGCTCTCAGCGCACAGACAAAAGGAGGAGGAGGCTACGAGGCAGCTAAGGGCGTAGAGGTCATTCGTGCCCGATCAAATACCCCAACCTGGCACATCCGACGCGGGGTGGCCATGGGTGCGAAAGTCACCCTGAAGGGTCAGCAAATGTACGACTTCCTCAACTCATTCGTCGAATTTGTTCTCCCCCGAGTACGCGAATTTCCCGGGTTGGTCATGCCCGTCCCTAGCGCGAGCGAAAAAAGTACGAGCATGACGAGTGGTGTCGTCAGTTGCGGCTTCGGATCGGCCGTGTTGGAGTTGTTCCCCCAGGTGGAAGTCAACCAGGATTTATATGCGAAGATGCATGGGTTTTACGTGCATTTTGTCACAACAGCGAGGGGAAAGGATGCTCAAAATCGCGCTCGAGCCCTGATGTCTGGGTTCCAGATACCGTTCATTCGAAAATAACGGGAGGACACAGTAGCCCCAAGTGTTATCACGCCAGTGCTCACCGGAATTTTATGGTATTGATATCCATACTCGTTGCATTTATCATTGTTCAAGGATCGCCCTTGATTCAATCCCAAATATTGTACAATTTATCTTCCATTGTTCCACTATATTATTGCAGCGACCTGGGATCACTTATTTGGAAAACACCACGGTTGTGGAAAATGAAGCACACATCGTTTACAGTGTGCTCCCTTGAGGTGTTTCGGCACATGAAAGCCACCAACGACTACAAGGCACTGTTCCCATAACAGAACCGTCTAGTAAATTGGTGAAAAACTCGTCGTTGTCCACACAACCCCTGGTGCCTCGAATATTGCAGAGAAGTCCGGGAGGGTATTCTAGAGATGCCCTCCTCATACCAGAGGTATGCTCCGCTATGAGAAGCTCATCGACTCTCGTAGGCACGAACAGGAAACGCTTCACAGGCCCAAAGGATCTGGACGAAAGACATTGCCCAAGGTTGAGAACCCGAATCATTTGGTCGAGGTGGTGGTGACGCTCCATCTCATCCACGAAAGAGACGGGGCACTTCGTTCCCTATCTAAGGGCCCATACACGCTGAAATAACAGTGAATGGACAATGGCGAAAAGAAGGAACATATGAGAGTAAGCATTGAAAGCAATTATATATAGGGATATCCGGGAATATGTCGAGGAGGGTTTCTGCCTCTCGATTTTGGACATGCTTGGGGGTTAGCGTTATCGGATAGGGACATGAGGAGTCTAGTTTCAAGGGTCGATCAAGCGATACTTCACCACCCTTCAGGCTAGAAGCTTGCGTAGGTGGAGATTCAATTCCATGTTCGCACGGTGAATATACGGTACGGTATGGCACTCGGTTGGAATTGACAATATGGAAAGCCTAACGGAGGATAGGCCGGAATGGTGTGGATGAGCATGGATGGCTTCGCTTCCGTGCTGCGTGACAACCAGAAGCAGCCGTGTGCGACATTCGAATTTTGGTATATGTTGTAGTCGTATTATTCAGCATCGCCCCCCGACTAGCATGTGCTTTAGTGCGTACCGAGCGGGTCGCGTGTCGTTTGGTGCGGCCAAAGGTCGCTATCAGGCTCAGGCTGGCCTGACGTTGGTGTCTTGCTAGCCACCGATCGCATGTTCCAATTATTTATAGCTTCATTTATTATACTTCTCGCTGCTTGATTGTCATTTTGCTATGTCACAGGAAGAATCCCGCATGTATTTAAAAGGGAACCCCTGTATGCTCAAACATTAGCTTGCCTTTTCATGGCATTTTTGCTTCTTGTTCGTCCTTTTCGCGCTTTACAGCTCGTATATGTTCTTCGTTGGTCCGGTCTCGCCGACTTTCGCGGTCTTCCTGGAGCCTATTCGCGTTGGCTTCGGCTTTTTTTTTAAGCAGCTCGGTATTTCCACAAACGGCACATTCACCGACGCTCTCGCGATCTTGTATATTAACGGCCGACCACTTACCTCGTCATTTCCACCTCTCCTTCGAACCATACATTCTCCTGACTCAAGATCGTACCTACGGGACATCACCCATTGTCCAAGACTCCTACTTACATCGTGTATACCCATTTAGGCCTTGTATTTCTAATTGTCGCACAGCCGTAATCAAAGGGGACTGCCTAAGTGGATTGCCGACTATCGCCGGTGCTTCACGAAGTCTGGTTTGACGGGGTCTTCTCGTTCCTGGTGCTCGTTCGGATCACCGTTCAATAACACAAGTCCGCGAAACCGATCAGACCAACGTGACCCCGGTGGTACTCATAAAACAACGTTTTCGGTGGACGTATTGCAACACATATATGAACCAAAGGATGAACTCATTCGCGAATCCCATAAGATAGGATAGACCTGTTAGGTAAACAATGGGAGCCTTGCTCTCTGTCAGAGCATGTTCGTGAACCCAACAAAGCCGGAATACCGTTTTACAAAGGGTTATTCAGGACCACCAATCTTTCAAATAGCGACACATTGGTTGTATGATAGCGCAATAGTGGAACCAAATTGCAGTGACACTCTTGAGGACTAATTTGAGGACTATCTGTAATTATTTCTCAGAGGGGAGATATCCATCGTAGTTTGGTGAGGACCAAGCTTATGAACATGTCCATTCTGCAAGGGGAGCAAATATACAGTGGATAGACTCATTATGGGCGTAAGTTTCGAATTCTAGGGTTAGCACGGGCATTCATTTCCCTCCCCTGGTGCCAAGTTGGAGCCTTTAAGCTGAGAGAGCCATCCTATTGTCAGCACCCATGGTACAGTAAGAACCGCAAATAGACTCACTCAGCACTGCGGTGAAACCCAACTTGACTTACCATGGATCCATAAGTTCGGGTACAGCCCAATTATGGTTTTCTATTCTCCAGGTCAACATATCACTTTTTTGCCTGGTATACTTCCGAAACCAATGATTCCCTCTAGGGCTCAGCCATGTCCAAATGCGTTCTAACCGCAAACCATGTTCCTGGACAAAATCCTGCAGGTCTGAGATGAACCGGCAAAGAGACTCGTCTCGGTTATCTGGGAAGGAACCAACGGCAAATGCGACGAGTCGCAAATCCCGGAGTTGCTGTAAGCACGCAACCAAAGGCTCATTGACGGGGTCTAGAAATCCACCCCATGACTGAAGGCGACCATTAGCAAATAATTCGACATGTTTAGTAGAGATAACGTACCGCAGATCCTAGTTGGACGTTGAACCACGCAACAGACTGAAGATTTGGAAACAGAAATGGAAGAGGTGAGGGAGGAATATGGAGGTCTTCGATAGAAGTCCGGCGACACCACTCAACCTTGACATGCAGACTTAAAAGACGTTTATTTGCTATACCGCGGAGCGTTCCTTCAGAGAGCGGGTTTTCGGAGCAAAAATGCAGTAAATTTGCGTCTTCGCTGAGCCCTTCAATAAGATAAGGGGTTCCCGTATACCTCACTAACTTATTGATCCATCCCGAGGAGCTAGGCTCAAGTAGGGAAGCAAATGTGGCCTTGGTTACGAGGCGGTCCGGGCGGCCCAAGAGATAGAGATCGGTGATGGAAGAATAAGGTAAGAGAGTATGGAATATGTCAATTCTGAGGCCCGTTACGGGCCATTTCAGGAGACGAAGTTGAGGGAGTTGGTGGGGCCGAAATGGAATGGAAGCGCGGAAATTGGGTGAATTGCACAAAAGCTCTCTAAGGTCATGGACCAACTCCAGAAGCTGGACAAGTGGTCGGTAGTGAAGACCTTCGTCAAGCGTAGCGCCGATGTCGAGTCGCTTGATCCAACCTCCGATATGTGGCCACTTAATTATCATATTGACAAAGCCGAGGAAGTTCTCAGAACATATTAGGTTCCCATACATCAGGATTCGGACGCTCTTGAAGAGAGCTTGTTGAGCTAGAGGCCCAGATCTTCTCGAAACAAGACTAAGATGCTTGAGATCCTTTCTAGGCAGAAAGGAAATGATGTGTAGGATTGTTTCGATAGGAAGATTATCCATCTTGAGATACCTTGTGAGGTGGCCGTATCAGGATTAGGCGCCAATTGATTCCAGGTCACGATTCAAAGTAATACCGGGACAGGGGACGAATTTTAAACCCTTGTATATTACGCCGTAACTGGGATGGCCTATATAGTAGTCGACAAGTGAACGCATACGAAACGGATGTGAAAACGGAGGGAAAAACAAAAACTACAAATCTGTAATATAAAACCGAGGCTCGTGCGGATACTGCAGATATGTGATCTGAGACTCGGTGCAGGTACCACAGGGGTGAAAGGTGAAACGAGCCCTCCAAAGTCCAATCCTCAACAGAAATAGCACGGCAAATTGACTGAGCATGTGGGGCGCTGTATAAATCATCAGGGTTGGTATGTAGTAGGATAGTGGTACGAGGTCAAGATGGGACATGAGGTCCAGTACCAGCACTAATCGTTTTCCTGTTCGTCATAGTCAATATCGTCGGCCGTTTCGTTTTCCCATCAGAGAGGCTTCTTCTTCGCTTTCCTTAGGACAGTCGCTCAGGATACCAACATTGTTGGAGCTTTTAAGCCGAGTGCTACTAGTCCCCAGAAAGCAAGTTCATGTATGAAAACACCGTGGAACATCTGAATCTTCCACCTCATTCGCCAGCGCCTTTCTCCCGCCCAAATGATTCGAAAGTACTCAAGATAAATGCAAGCAAGGTCTATATAGTCCAAACCACACATGATGCCGAGAGTAGAAGCGAGAGGAAATGAAGCTACCCCAGAGCATCGGGTGCACCAACGCTGGGCGGCGCCATACGAGTAACCTATATGCTACCAATCAAGTCCTATAGATAATATGAGAAATAATGACAACCATAGGAGTGATTGAACCAAGCACGCAATCCCGCTAAACCCGATTCATTTGTTGTGGCTCAACGATCAAGCTTGATATATTCAACGCATTTCGAGTGGTCGGACTTACTCCTTCCTGAGAGTGTGATGTGAATTCATAATCCTAGGTTGTAGCATTGGGCTCGTACAGATTATTACGTGCCTACAGATGAACTGGTAATTGAAAGCTTAATTAGCTGCACCAATGGAATGCGCGCTTCATTGTAAATTAGTTTGTCCTAATTCAATATGAATGAATTCAGTTTATTTAATCTCCCTCGATGTTTTTGATACCTTCCGGGGACTGGAAGCCCACCACCCCACAGTCCAGTCCTCTTCCTCTCGCGCTACACGGAGGACGGTTGGGTATACAACCAACTTGTGTTAACATATTTTTAGAGTCTAGGTGGGTACCATCGCTGCTGTCGTTGCAGGCAGTCGAGACACTCCTTGATTGCTAATCCTTCTGATGCCTCAATGAAGTAATCGATGACCACAATTACCACGTGACAGCCGCAACCATGCAACAAAGGGGGTGCACGTCACTCCGCTGTCTCAGTGCAATCCCCGCAGGCGGTCTAGTATCAGGTTACAGAGAGACGTACCCTCCACCCTCAAAAGCTTCCCCCCAAGTGGGAGAGGCGCTCACTTGGAAATCACCTCGTCAAACAGTCGCTGCGCGGGTCCTCAATTCACAATCTACGACTACAAAACACGATTCAATGCCACACCTGGCAGCATACAGCAATTAGCCAGCGATCCCAACGCGAAAACTAGCTACACGGGAGCAAATCCCCCAGAATGACAAGCGGATAATGATACAAGGTCCGTAAGTGTCTGTAAAGAAACATCCAGAGTAGAAAGCAGCGTCATCAAGCTCGAATCGAAAACTCGTTTTGCACTTCCAGCCAGTCGAGCATCCAGTCTCGCGGCAGTTGCGCCACGCTACGGGGAAGGAATACCTGCATCTGCTGCCTATTTCCAAGTGTCAGGCTCACTATATAGTCTGCTGAGATGTCTTGAGACGAGGTTCTCGCCTGCGCGACCTCTATGACACCAAAGGTGCCGCTCATTCGGGTCAGACCGGGAAAGTGGTGATGCGAGTCGCGAAGGCTGGTGACGAATGATACGAAGCCACCATATAGCTCCGACGAATACGAGCGGGCAAGTGGTTGGCCGTTCTTGTTGAGATGCAGCCGAACGAGGGTGTGCTTTGGGCCGACACATGCCAGCCATCCGATAATTTCTTCTATCAACGCGTAGAAGATCATATCGGCTTGGTAGATGCCGGTCCCCGTGCATGCATTCGGTACGAGAACGGGGATCGACTTGACGCCGTTCGCTCGGCACGCAGGAGGAAGATGGAAGTGCAGACGAATGCACGGGATGCCTTGCTCCAATGTCTGATCGTATGTGATGGTCATGCCAGGCGTAGGGTCCAAGGAACCGTGACGGAGGAACCCGTCGAGAAATTGAGAGTTGGCAGCATTTCTTGCCCCATCACTGACCGCCGAATGAGCCCATGAATGGAGACGCATGACGTCCTAAAGGCAACGCGAGTGTCAGTGCTAGCTTCCAATCGGGCGAGGGTGTTCAAGG
>Ga0307513_10013554_pt1 | contig 9998 bp, 5 predicted proteins | sample 15_EM_MG_FD_202174 | JGI IMG/M metagenome (GOLD analysis project Ga0307513, IMG submission 202174) | Populus trichocarpa ectomycorrhiza microbial communities from riparian zone in the Pacific Northwest, United States - 15_EM | ecosystem: Host-associated > Plants > Roots > Unclassified | place...
GTGGTGTCGTCATCGGCGACGTGCCCTCCTACCGTGCCGACCAGATGCCGTACGGCGGTGCCAAGCAGTCCGGTGTCGGCCGAGAGGGCGTCAAGTTCGCGATGGACGACTACACGTACGAGCGTGTCCTCGTACTGACCGGCCTTGCCCTCTAGCTAATGGGAACCGTTTTCACATACACTCGCCGATGACGCGAACGCGCCGTCACGAAGGGGTCCGGCACCGATGCCTTCCGGTGCCGGGCCCCTTCCATGCGCCGATCTCTCCGGACCCTCAGCCGGAGAAGCCGACATGCGCCAGCCGCACCGGGCCGCGCAGCCTTACACGTACGTCATGCACGCCGTCCACGGCCAGCGCCGCCCGCCCCGTCGTGTAGTCGTACAGCCCCCCGGTCGGCGTCGGTGCCAGTACGGCCACCACCGTGCGGTCGTCGAGCACGACCTCCACCTCCACGGCTCCCTCGCCCGCCGTCGTCACCGTGACCGCCGTGACCCCCGCCCCGAAGTCGCAGTCCCGGTAGAGGAGTTCGGCCTCTCCGCCGCCCGTCGGCGTCACCGCGTCGCCCGACACCTTCGTACGGTCGACGATCTCGGCGCCGCTCTGCTCGTCGAAGTCGGCCGCCGCCAGGCCGAGTTGGCGTACCGGGCGGGGCGTCGACGGCGTGCCGGTCACCTGGACCGTCGTACGAGCGCGGATGTCCTCGCTCGACGCGCCCGCCAGGAGTTCGTACGGGCCGGGCGCGAGCCGCCAGCGGCCGACCGCCACGTCCCAGAACTCCAGGCAGCTGAGCGGGAGTTCGACGGAGATCGTGGTCGATTCTCCCGGGGACAGGGTCACGCGCCGGTGGGCCGCCAGCTCCCTGCGCGGGCGGGTCACCGGGGACTCCGGCGCCCTCGTGTACAGCTGCGCGACCTCGTCCGCCGTGACCTCCCCGGTGTTGGTGACCGTGAACGACACCCGCAGGGTCGTCTCGTCGTCCGCCGTCTCGGCCGTCAGGTCGGTGTACGCGAACGTCGCGTACGACAGGCCGTGGCCGAAGGGGAACAGGGGGGTGCCCTCGAAGTAGAGGTACGTCTGGCGGGCGCCGATCACGTCGTAGTCGAGCAGGTCGGGGAGGTCGGCGTCGTCCGCGTACCAGGTCTGGGGGAGGCGGCCCGCCGGTGAGACATCGCCCGCCAGGATGCGGGCCAGCGCCGTGCCCGCCGCCTGGCCGCCGTGCGCGGTCCACAGGGCCGCCGGGAGGTCCGTGACGTCCACCGCGTACGGGTATGCCGAGGTCAGGGCCAGGATCGTTCGCGGGTTCGCCTCGCGGGCCGCCGTCAGCAGGCGCTGCTGGTGGGCGGGAAGGCGGAGCGTCGTACGGTCCTCCGTCTCGCGGCCGTTGATGTGCGGGTCGTTGCCCGCGACCACCACGACCACGTCCGCCCGCGCGGCCACTCTCTTCACCGACTCCTCACCCTGCTCGGTGACGATCAGGTTGAAGATCTCGGGAGACCTCTCCTTCTCGTCGGCCTCGTCGGCCTCGTCGGCAACCTTTACGCCGTCGGCGGCGACGGAGACGTAGCGACCCGTACCGACATGCCTGAGGAGGTGGTGGTTTTGAGACGAATTGGGGGAGGTGTGGGGCTCCAGGCGGAATGTTTCCTGGACCACCCAGCCGCCGGGCTGGTCCGCCGACGCCCGTACGTAGCCGTCGTCCGCCACCGAGAGGTAGCGGCCGTCGGGGGCCCGCAGCGTCAGGACCCCCTCGCCCCAGTCGATCAGCGCGAACTCGGTGCCCTCGGCCTCGGCGGTGAGCGGGGGCAGGTCGGTGCGGCCCGCGAGGAGGGCCGGGTCCAGCGCGCCCTCGGCGCCCCGGGCGACGTCCGGCGCGTCCTCGGCGGGCGGGACGTGCAGGAACGTACCGGCCGACGTCCGCAGCCGTACGCGGTCCACGCCCTCGGCGAACTCGACGCGCTCGGCGCCGAAGCGCTCGTACAGGGCCTCCAGCGGTGTCGAGCGGTGGATGAGGGTGCCGCTGTACCAGTCGGCCTTGCACTCGTCGGCGAGCAGCCCGACGACCGCGATCCGGGTGTCGGCGGCCAGGGGGAGCGTGCCGTCGTTCTTGAGCAGGACGATCGCCTGCTCCGCCGCCTCCTGGGCGAGGGCGCGGTGGGCCGGGGTGTCGAAGTCCTTGGTGTCGGCGTACGGGTCGTACTGCGGGTCGAACTCGCCCAGGCGGAAGCGGACCGACAGCTGGCGGCGGACCGCCCTGTCGATGTCCTCCTCCGTCAACAGGCCCTGGGACAGGGCCCCTTGGACGCGGGCGATGATTTTCGTGGAGTCCGTGCCGTGGTCGGTGAAGCTGTCCACGCCGGCGATCAGCGCGGCGGCCGTCGCCTCCTCGTGGGTGTCGAAGTAGTGCTCCGAGTCGACCAGGTTGGAGGGCGCGGCGGCGTCCGAGCAGACCAGCAGATCGGCGTCCGTCCAGGCGCGCAGATGCTCGCCCAGGAGCGGCGAGACGTGGTTGGGGCGGCCGTTGACCAGGTTGTACGCGGGCATCACCCCGGCCACCGCACCCGCCTCGACCGTCTCGCGGAAGGCGCGCAGGTCGTACTCGTGCAGGACGCGTGGGCGGACCGAGGAGGAGGTCGTGTCCCGGTTCGTCTCGTTGTTGTGGGCCAGCCAGTGCTTGAGGACCGGGGCCGTACGCCAGTACGCGGGATGGTCGCCGCGCAGGCCGCGCGTGTACGCGGTGGCGATCGCCGAGGTCAGCTTCGGGTCCTCCGAGTAGCCCTCCTCGTTGCGGCCCCACAGCGGGTGGCGCAGCAGATTGACCGTGGGCGCCCAGACGTTGAGGCCGACGCGGTCGTCGCGGGCGCGCATCGCGCGGACCTCCCTGGACACCGCCTCGCCGACGCGGTGCACGAGTTCCTCGTTCCATGTCGCGCCGAGACCGACCGCCTGCGGGAAGACGGTCGCCGGGCCCATCCACGCCACGCCGTGCAGCGCCTCCTGGCCGGTGCGGAAGGCGGCGATGCCGAGGCGCTCGACGGCGGGCGCGAACTGGTGCAGGAAAGCGACCCGTTCGTCGAGGGTCAGGCGCGACAGCAGATCGTCGATGCGCTTCGCGGTCGGCAGCTGCGGATCGCGGAATGGCGGCGAAGACGGCGTTTGTGCGGTCACGTGGGATTCCCTTTGCGATGGAGCGGCGCGGCACTTTCGAAGCGCTTCGATGCTCATTCGACGTGGGGGTGGGTGTCAAGAGACCCAGGCGCAACAACTCCGTTTCCCTCCCGTGATGTCAAGTGGCATACGGGGGCGGTTCGGACCGCCGGGCAGGGCCCCACACCTCGGAGGAATCTTGGGGCCGACCCTTGTGCACCCTCAGGTGTTCACTTAACCTCGCAGCAACATCGAAGCGCTTCGACTAACTGGGAGCCACCGGGAGCACCTCCTGGAACGCCATCCGGGAAGAGCAGTCCTCCGCAGTCATCCGAGGACTCCTTCGTCTCGGCCAGTCACGCCAGTAACACACAAGACACCGCAGCCGACGGCTCCACCGCCGGGTGTCCTGGTGCGCCATGAAGGGTTGACGCAATGACGCCGAATGCCTCCTCCGCCTCCTCCGCACCGAGCCGGAGAAGCTTCCTCGCCTCCACGGCGGTCGCCGCCGCCGCGGTGGCGGGCGGGATGCCGCTGCTCGCCGCCTGCGGTGGCTCCGGCGGCGGTTCCAAGGACGGCACCACCTCGGGCAAGGACGCGAAGAAGATCCTCCCGACCTTCGTGGCGCAGAACGTGGTGACGCCCGACATCCCGTCGAAGAACGGCTCGTCGATCGGCTTCACCGGCAAGCTGGACATGGCCGCGCTGAAGACCTCGGTGGCCCAGAAGCTCGGCAAGGGCAGCAGCGTCAAGATCATGTCGCCGTTCTGGGGCACCCCGCCGAAGGGCGACAACCCGTACTACACGGCGATGAACGCCCTGACCGGCGTCGACGTCTCCTGGCAGAACCAGGACGGCAACACCTACGACGAGAAGCTCGGCGCGGTCCTCGCCTCCAGCGACATCCCGGATGTCGTCGTCATCCCCGGCTGGAACATGGGCGGCAAGATACCCAGCGCCATCAACAGCAAGTTCGCCGACCTCGGCCCGTATCTCTCCGGGGACGCGGTCAAGGAGTTCCCGAACCTCGCGGCCATCCCGACGGAGGCCTGGCAGCGCTCGATCTTCGGCGGCGCCCTGCGTGGACTGCCCATGCCGGCCTCGTACGTCGTGAACATCGTGCCGTACTACCGCCAGGACATCTTCGAGGCGAAGGGCTACGAACTCCCCACGTCCGCCGACGAGTTCCTCGCGCTGGCCAAGGAGATCACCAACGCCAAGGCCAAGGTCTGGGCGTGCGACGACATGAAGTGGACGGCGTTCAACGTCTTCGGGGTGCTCTCCGGCGGTGAGAAGTCCCTCGGCTGGAACCTCGTCGACGGCAAGCTGGTCTACCGCGTCGAGACCCCCGAGTACCTCGAAGCCCTGGAGTGGACGCGGAAGTTGTACGCCGCCGACGTCGTCCACCCCGACGCCAAGGCGCAGAACCAGGGCGACTCCGGCCTGCGCTTCACCTCGGGCGAGGTGCTCATGTTCAACAACGACATCTCGACGTGGTGGGGCAAGACGGCCGAACAGGCCACCCAGAACAAGGAGTTCCGCATCGGGGGCATGGACATCTTCGGCCACGACGGCGGGGACCCGACCCTGTACGCCGTCCAGCCCGCCGGCATCTTCGCCTTCGTCAGCAAGAAGGCCTCCGAGAAGACGATCCGTGACGTCCTCGCCGTCGCCAACGTGACCGCGGCCCCGTACGGCACCAAGGAGTACATGCTCACGAACTTCGGGGTGGAGGGCACGCACTACACGGTGAAGGACGGGGTGCCCACGAAGAACGACAAGGGCAACCAGGAGGTCCTGAACGCCTTCGTCATGGTCGCCAGCCCTGCCTCGACCCTCGCCCACCCCGACTTCCCGGACATCGCCAAGGCGCAGGTCGAGTGGCAGCAGCGGATGGGCGCGTTCACGAAGAAGACGCCGTTCTTCGGCATGCAGGTCGTCGAGCCGACCCGCTGGACCAACCTCTCCAACGACTTCGAGCAGCTGGAGGACGACATCGTCCGCGGCCGCAAGAAGATCAGTGACATGCAGCAGGCGGTGTCCGACTGGAAGAGCCAGGGCGGCGACCAGCTGCGCGACTGGTACCAGAAGCTGCTGGACACCAACGGCGCGGCGAAGTGACCCGGAGCTGAGGCAAGGAGACGGCCGTGTCCCACAGCACGGTGCCTCGCGGCGGTTCCGAGGCAGAGAACCAGAAGAAGCAGAGGACGGCCCGGTCGGCGGCCCGGACGACGGCCGGGAAGGTGATCGGGATCGGGAAGCAGGCCGGGACTTCGGAGACGTCCGGTGACGCTTCCGCCGGGTCCGGGGCAACCGGCGCACCCGGGCCGGCCCGCCCCTCGGGCAAGCTGCGCCTGCGGCTACGGCTCAGACGCGACCGTACGCTCCTGCTGATGACCGTGCCCGCGCTCGCGCTGGTCCTGGTCTTCAACTACATCCCGATCCTGGGCAACGTCGTCGCCTTCCAGGAGTACGACCCCTACGTCAGCGACAACGGCTTCGTCGCGATCTTCCACAGCCCCTGGGTCGGCCTCGAACAGTTCCAGCGGATCTTCGAGGACTCCGCGTTCTGGGACGCCGTACAGAACACGCTCGTCCTCTTCTCCCTCCAGCTGCTCCTCTTCTTCCCGATCCCGATCCTGCTCGCGCTGCTCATCAACAGCGTGATCAGGCCCCGGATCCGGGCCGTCTCCCAGGCGATCCTCTACCTCCCGCACTTCTTCTCCTGGGTGCTGGTCATCACCGTCTTCCAGCAGATCTTCGGCGGCGCCGGCATCATCGCGCAGACCCTGCGACAGCACGGGTACGAGGGCTTCGACCTCATGACCGACCCCGGGATCTTCAAGTTCCTGGTCACGGCGGAGGGCGTCTGGAAGGACGCCGGCTGGGGCATCATCGTCTTCCTCGCCGCGCTGGCCTCCGTGAGCCCCGACCTGTACGAGGCCGCCGCGATGGACGGCGCCGGCCGCTGGCGCCGCATGTGGCACGTCACGCTGCCCGCGCTGCGCCCCGTGATCGCCCTGCTGCTGGTGCTCCGCGTCGGCGACGCCCTCACGGTCGGCTTCGAACAGATCCTGCTCCAGCGCGACGCGGTCGGACCGGGCGCGGCGGAGGTCCTCGACACCTTCGTGTGGTGGAACGGCGTACGCAACCAGGACTTCAGCTACGCCGCCGCGGCGGGCCTGGTCAAGGGCGTGGTGAGTCTCGGTCTGGTCCTCGCGGCGAACAAGGTGGCCCATCTCATGGGCGAGCAGGGGGTGTACAAGAAGTGAGCGCCACGACCGATGAACGGCCCCGTGCCGCAACCGGGCGGAGTATGGCGGCCCCGAGCCGCTGGGCCGCCCCGCCCCGTCCCGCCTGGGAGGACGAACCCAGCAAGGCCGGGCTCGCCGGCAAGGGCATCGTCCTGGTGGGCGCCTGCCTCGGGGTCCTCTTCCCGCTGTGGATCGTCGTCGTCACCAGCCTGTCCACGAAACAGACCATCACCGAGGCCGGCGGGCTGGTGATGATCCCCAAGGGCATCACCTTCATCGCCTACCAGGAACTGCTGAGCGGCGGCCAGGTCACCCGGGCCAGCATCGTCAGCCTGGGCGTCACCCTTGTCGGCACGCTGTTCTCCATGACGGTGTCGATCCTCGCGGCGTACGGCCTCTCCCGCGTCGGCTCGGTCGGCCACCGCTGGATCCTGATGACGTTCCTCGCGACGATGTTCTTCGGCGCCGGACTCATCCCGACGTATCTGCTCGTGCAGTCCCTGGGCCTGACCGACACGTACCTCGCACTGATCCTGCCCAGCGCGATCAGCGTCTTCAACATCCTGGTCCTGCGCGGGTTCTTCATGGGGATATCGCCGGAACTCATCGACAGCGCGCGTATCGACGGGGCCGGTGACTGGCGGATCCTGTGGACGATCGTGATGCCGCTGTCCCGGGCCGTCATCGCCGTCATCACGCTGTTCTACGCGGTCGGTTACTGGAGTGCCTGGTTCAACGCGTCGATCTATCTGAGCGACCAGGACATGATGCCGCTCCAGAACGTGATGATCCAGCTGGTGCAGAAGCAGGAACCTCCGGTGGGGATGGGGCAGGCGATCAAGACGGGGCAGCTTTCTGCGCTTGCCGTGCAGATGGCTGTCATGACGTTGGCGTTGGTGCCGGTGGCTGTGTTGTCGCCGTTTGTGCAGCGGCACTTCAAGAAGGGCATGTTGACCGGGGCGATCAAGGGCTGACGGTCGGTTTTCTTCACGGACCGGGGTGTCTCTTGCGGTTCGTTGGTGGCTGCGGGTGCGTTGTGGCTTGTCGCGCAGTTCCCCGCGCCCCTAAAAGGGCGCGTTCTCCTCCCCCCTTTCTTTCAGATCGAGGTACGTCATGTCTTCGTTGTCCCGTCCGAGTAGACGTGTTGTTCTTGCTGGGGCCGCTGCCGTTGCTGCGGTCTCCGCTGTACCTCTCTCCGGTACGGCGGCCCAGGCAGCAGCTGCTCCCGCCTATCGGTGGCGTACCGCCGTCATCGGCGGCACCGGATTCGTCACCGGCGTGCTCTTCCACCCCTCCGTCCGCGGTCTCGCCTATGCCCGTACCGACATCGGCGGTGCCTATCGGTGGGACGAGCGGGCCGCTCGGTGGATCGCGCTCACCGATCATCTCGGGTGGGACGACTGGAATCTGCTCGGAGTGGAGGCCATTGCCGTCGATCCCGCGCACCCCGATCGCGTCTACCTCTCCCTCGGTGCCTACGCCCAGTCGTGGGCCGGGAACGGTGCCGTTCTGCGGTCCGAGGACCGGGGGGCGACCTGGGCGCGTACCGACCTGGGCGTGAAGCTCGGGGCCAATGAGGACGGGCGCGGTGCTGGTGAGCGGCTGCTCGTCGACCCGCGTGACAGTGACACCCTGTGGCTGGGCACCCGGCACGACGGGCTGCTCAAGTCGACGGATCGTGGTGCTACTTGGGCAGCCGACAGCGCCTTCCCGGCCGTCCCTGGCGCGACCGGGCAGGGCATCACCTTCCTGGTCGCCGTCGGCCGTGCCGTCTACGCCGGGTGGGGCGACGGTGACGGCAGCGGGACCGCCGGTACGGCCGGCCTGTACCGCACCTCCGACGGCACGACCTGGGAAGCGGTGCCCGGGCAGCCCGTCGGTGCCACCTCCGCCAAGGTCCCGATCCGCGCCGCCTACGACCGGCACACCCGCGACCTGTACGTGACGTACGGCAACGCGCCCGGGCCCAATGGCCAGTCCGACGGCAGCGTGCACAAGCTGCGCACCACGACCGGCCGTTGGACGGACGTGACCCCGGTCGAGCCGGGCGGGACCACCGCCGACGGCTCCGCCGACACCTTCGCTTATGGCGGAGTCGCCGTCGACGCCTGCCGGGCCGGCACCGTCGTCGTCTCCACCAACAACCGCTGGGCCGACATCGACACCCTGTTCCGCTCCACGGACGGCGGCCGTACCTGGACGTCCCTCAAGGACGCTGCTGTGTTCGACGTGTCCGAGACTCCTTTCCTCAAGTGGGGTGGTGACAAGCCGAAGTTCGGCTGGTGGATCCAGGCTCTCGCCATCGATCCGTACGACTCCAAGCACGTGGTGTACGGGACCGGCGCGACCCTCTACGGCACCCGTGACCTCAAGCACTGGGCCCCGCAGATCCGCGGCCTGGAGGAGACGTCCGTGCGCCAGCTGATCTCGCCCCCGGTCGGGGAGGCGCACCTGCTCAGCGGACTCGGGGACATCGGCGTGATGTACCACGAGCGGCTCACGGCGTCTCCGTCGCGCGGCATGGCGTCGAACCCCGTGTTCGGGTCGGCGACGGGACTCGCCCAGGCCGCGGCCAAGCCGTCGTACGTCGTCCGGACAGGGTGGGGCGACAACGGCAACGGCGCCTTCTCGAACGACGGCGGGCGGAGCTGGGCGCCCTTCGCTGCCCAGCCCGACATCGCCAAGAACGCACCGGGGCCGATCGCCACCAACGCCGACGGCAGCGTGCTGCTGTGGACCTTCGTGCACTGGGACGGCACGAAGTACCCAGCCCACCGCTCCACGGACAACGGCACGACCTGGTCCGAGATCTCCTCCGTTCCGAAGGGCGCCACGCCGGTCGCCGACCCGGCCGACCCGACGCTCTTCTACGCATACGACACCGACACAGGAACGCTGTACGCCAGCACTGACAGTGGCCTCTCGTTCACTGCCCGTGCGGGCGGGCTCCCCTCCGGCGACACCCAGTTCGAGCTGGTCGCGGCCCCCGGCAGGTCCGGTGACCTGTGGCTGAGCGTCAAGTGGAACGGGCTCCACCGGTCCACCGACGGCGGCGTCACCTTCACCAAGGTCGCCAGCTGCTGGGCCTCGTACACCCTCGGGTTCGGACGCGCCGCCGAGGGCGCCGCCTACCCGGCGATCTACCTGGTCGGCTCCACCGAGACCGTCACCGCCGTCTACCGCTCCGACGACGAGGCGAAGACCTGGACGCGGATCAACGACGACGCCCATCAGTGGGGGTGGACCGGCGAGGTGATCACCGGCGACCCGCGCATCCACGGCCGCGTCTACCTCGCCACCAACGGGCGGGGCATCCAGTACGGGGAGCCCGTCTGATGCCGAACCTCAGCGACGCCACCCGGGGGCACATCCTCTTCGGCGGCGACTACAACCCCGAACAGTGGCCCGAGGAGACCTGGCCCGAGGACGTCCGGCTGATGAAGGACGCCGGCGTCAACTCCGTCACCCTCGGCGTCTTCTCCTGGGCGAAGCTCGAACCCCGGCCCGGGGCACGGGAGTTCGGCTGGCTGGACCGGCTGATGGACCTGATGCACGACAACGGCATCGGCGTCGTCCTCGCCACGCCCACCTCCTCGCCCC
>Ga0307513_10013555_pt1 | contig 9997 bp, 13 predicted proteins | sample 15_EM_MG_FD_202174 | JGI IMG/M metagenome (GOLD analysis project Ga0307513, IMG submission 202174) | Populus trichocarpa ectomycorrhiza microbial communities from riparian zone in the Pacific Northwest, United States - 15_EM | ecosystem: Host-associated > Plants > Roots > Unclassified | place...
GACTCGAGATGGTCGACGCGGGCTTTGAGCTGGTCGTATTCCGCCCTTGTGACATATTTGTCGCTGCGAAACGCCCTCGATGAGAACATGAAGCGGAAACGCGGGGAAAAACGTCAGAAACGCTCACTTGGTCTCTACCTGATGCCATTGACATTTATCTGACTCGCCACGACGTGCACACGGTCCGCAAGGCTGGGTTCTGGGGATCGACCGAAAAAAATTAGCCAAGATCAGCGATCCGCGCGAAAGAACTTCTCAGAAACGAAGCGCATCTCACCTGTCACATTTTATCTTGCGCCGCTTACATTCTGAATGCCCAGGAACACGTAAATAAGCGTGTAGGAAAGGTGGGGAGATTGAAATGCGGGTGGGCCGGAAGGAATCAGTTGATGCAGAATTTGACGCGTGGCACGGGATGTATTAAGGCGGATAACGAGAATGCATAGCACAAACAACGTGGTTGATGGCAGTCAGCCGCCGGTTTCATAGTGGGGACTGAGAAAATTTACTGACCAGTGCAGCTGAGTGCCTGCCGTTTGCGCCTCTTCTTTGGCGGAGGAGAGGAGTGCTTGTCCGAGTCCGACTCCTCGATCGCCAACAACTCCTTGGACGGATCCTGGTGGGCGGGTTGGGTCTGATATCGGGCGGGGCCTGGCTGTGGCGGGTGCTCGAATGAAGGTTGGTAAGCCGAGGGATCAGAAGGTCCGAAGTATTGATTCGGGGGCGGGAGATGGGGATGCAAATGTCGGATCGAGGGCAGGGAGGTGCTTGTCGATCCGGACACAGGAGCAGGCTGGGACGGATGGGGGGTCTCGGAGATGGAAGGAGTTGTTCCGCGACGCCGTGACTGTCCTGGTGAATCAAGTGTCTTGGAAGGCAGTCGGTCCATGAGCCCGAAGGGGGGGAGGAGGGGGAGGAGGAAAGTAGAGGCACTGGAAAGGACGAGGTTGTGGAGTCCGCGTTTTTGAGATACCGTCGGATCCGTGATGGGGTCTGGGTCGCAAGTACGGGCACGCGAAGGGCGAGGGGGATACTTCTTATATAAACGCGGCGTGGGTGCTGCCAACCAAAGGGAGGGATATAACGGCCGTAGGGGAGACGGTGATAAGACGACTTTGGGACACACACACTCCGGCCGTCATAAATATGCTAAAGCGAGCCGACGCCGAGAGCTGAAGGGGGCGGTACACCTCCTTGATCAAAACGATGAGCTTGTGCGGTGAATTGCAAAGAGGCCTGAGATCGCATTGACTCTGCGGATGCGGCACCCCTATAAACCCGACAGGGCTGGGGAATCAGACGATCTGGGAGGGAATCCGAGAGTCGACCGGGGTGGACCCTTGGCCTGCGTTGGCGATGTGTCGCAGCTTTATAATCGCCAGTCGGGGGCTGCGGGAGAGACAGATCGGCTCGTCGGGAGTAGCCGAGCCGGAGGGAGCAGTGGTGGTGAGGAGGGGCTGCTATAGTAGTCCGTCGCGTTCAATGTTCATCATTACAGACAAGCTAACGGCTGCGCGTGGGATGCGGCACCTCGTGGTAGGGGACGTCTGGCTCTATCCACGCTTATCTCCGTTGTCTCAATGCCAACGCAAGCGTTTCAATCGATGACGAGAAGAACGGCGGGCTGTCCTCCGCGGACACTTGTCTCTTTCCGTCGAGGGCACGAATCGCTGGTGAGCGCACACGCGATCCGTGGTCCGAGTTAGGGGGTTCAGGAGCCGAAGAGACTAATCGCAATCACAGCTGATGAGCGGGTCGTGGGCCAACTCGCGCGCCGTCGCTTGCTCGCGTCTTATGCCAAACAGGTGCAACCACGCCGTCCCGTCAAGTCCAAGACAGAGGTAAATCGCCAGCGCAATCGACACACGCTGCGACTCCAGCTTCCTCTTCGTTCCCCTCGGCGCATTGTCGTCGTTGCACCGCGGTCCGAACTCGTCATTACGGCACTTGGATGTGCCTCCAATTGAATATCCATCCACCGTTAGGCACAGGAAACCGCGCACAGATTCTCCATCGAGCAGCGGCAGATATCGATAGCCACCCCCCTCCACCTGCCGTCGGGAATGCCGAATGACGTGCAGCGCCTTCTTTTTCCTCTGTGAGCAAATATTCCAGGAATATTTTTATTGTTACCCCTACACACACGCTACATATGCTTGGCCGTTGGGTCGCGTCAGTCGGACGCGACCCAAGGACATCTGTATCCGCTTTACGGGTCGCTTTCGATACCTTACGAACCGGCACGATCTTGGGAAGCAGAACGTCCATCTCCCTTCGCCAAAGCGTTCAAGGTCCCTCCGTCGAGGCATGAAGCGGACGAGACCCCAAATATCAACGCGCGAGGTGAAACTTTCGATGAGAAAACCGATCCTTTCCCTTTCCATTCTCTTATATGCCCACCTTCGGATCATTTTCTCACGCACCGGCATCGACCGTCGACGCGCCGACATCCATTTGGTCCGACGTGTCCGCTGCCACAGCTAAGGGACTTTTGACATTAGTGCCGAAGCCTGGACAGTGGCTAAAGCAGCGTGGCGTAGCGGCCGGATCTGGGGTCTTGTACAAATATGGGGCAGGTGTTATGAATACACGGAGGTCATATAAATATAGTGTTCTGTACAGAGCCCCTAGTTCTGTTCGCTGACGAAAAGGGCAGCCATACCCATGCCAGTTCCAATGCACATCGAAGTGACGAAAATCTTTTGGTTCGCGTCCTTGGCAATGCTAAGGCCGGTCACAATCTGACGAGCGCCCGCTAGAAGCCAGATCCATTGAGAACTTTGCCTAAACCACGATAAGAACGAACATCGGGCACGTACTGCAGCCGAGGGGGTGTCCAATGGCAATCGCTCCACCCCACGGGTTAACCTTTTCGTGTGGGATTCCAATCTTGTCGATGGAATAGAGGGCCTGAGAAGCGAACGCCTCGTTGATCTAACGAAAACGGGTGAGACCAAAGTCCGTCAGTTCCGCGACTAATACGCGCCTCGAAGAAGTCGACATCATCCTTGGTGATTCCGTGCTTCTCCAACAACTTGGGAATAGCGTAGGCGGGACCGACACCCATTATTCTCGGTGGAACACCGACGACAGCTGCGCCAACGAACTTGCCAAGAATGGGGAGACCCAGCTTCTTTGCAACCGAACGCCTGGCGAGAAGGACGGCAGCAGCACCATCGGAAACTTGGGAAGAGTTTCCTGCGTGAGAGCAACCGTTCTCGGCAAACGACGGCTTTAGCTTGGACAGCGACTGGGCAGTGACACCATCCCGGATGCCATCATCCTGGTCAACAACAATCTCGGACTCGTTCTTCGTCTTGGGATCGACGAACTTGACGGTGATGGGGACGATCTCGTTCTTGAACTTGCCCTGTTTCTGAGCAGCAGCGGCCTTGTGGAAAGACTTGGCAGCGAACTCGTCCTGTATAGGACGAGCAATACCAAAGTCCTTGGAGACGTTCTCGGAAGTAGTCCCCATTGGAAGGAGACACTCCTGGGCCTTGGGCACGGCGAGGACCTTCTCCGAAATGGCGTCTGGCTGGGAAGATCGGCTGAAGAACCCAAGGGTCATTGATTCAACACCGGCGCCTGACCGTGACGCTCAGCTTAGAGGGAGATGGGAGCAATTACGCGACAAACTCACCGATTCCGATGTCAATCTGTCCAGAGGTAATCTCAGCAGCAATCGTGTTCACGGCTTGGAGACCAGAGCTACACTGTCTGTTGAGGGTGCTAATTGGGACGGTCTCGGGGATGCCAGCAGCGAGGGCAGCCATACGAGCGGTGAGAGCACCTCCACCGGGAGGGAGGACGTTTCCAACAGCAATGTCTTCAATGAGAGCAGGGTCGATACCAGCCTTCTTCCATACGGCACCAAGGATACCAGAGAGGTACTCCTCAGGCATCGTGTCCTTGAAACCTCCTTTCATGCCCTTGGTGATCGCTGAACGAACGGCGGCGACGATGACGACGTCATTGTCGTTCTGGCTCAAAATCTGAGCTTTTCCACCTTTCGAGAAGAGATTTGAGGCGATGTTTGAAAACGACATGGTGACGGTGGAAAAGTGGTGGTGAATAACAAGCCTGAGCCAGTTACGCCGATGAGTTTATTGGTGGACCCGATTTCACGTGATACTCTCCCCGGCTATGACCAAGAACCTGGCCTTGCCTTTTTTGGTACGGGCAGGATGCAAAGCAAAGCAGCTGATTTTAGCAAACTTCCGGTGCATTCACCGTGCCACCTAAGTACAACAAGCAGGCTGTAAGTAATACGGAACATCCACGCCTCCTACGGATCAAAACCTCTCTTCCTCCGGACAACAGGCGTTGAAGGCACAATCATTCTCATTCGGATATTTCGTTGTACAGATCCAGGGGCGGTTTCGTCCGTCTCAGCGGACATGAAATAAAAACGTGATCCATTTCAATACAACCCGCGGATACGCGGGCATTGGGAGGAATCTGCATGAGCGGCTCCAGTAGACTACCGAGAGAATACAGTTGTACCCTGTAAACGCGCGATTGGTCCCACACTACGCGAATCCAAACAAAGGTGAACGCCAAAATGGCCACCTATTCCCATACGGTGAGGTAAAACAACGGTTCGAGTTTCAATGATCGTACTATATTTCCTAGAAGTGTTACACCTTGTGGTGGGTCTGGGTCCGCGGGCACCGCACTAACTTGGATAGAGGACTGTAATACTTGGTCGAGTTCTGAGGTGTGAAGGGGTTGTCGGTGATCCAAGATCAGTTACCGAGCGATACAACGTGGACAATAAGTTCCACTGTGTTCGGTAGGGATTGAAGATACCGTCAAAGGCAAAAGTGCGTCCGGGTTAAGATAATGCACATCAACAGTTGATGTAAACATTATCCCATGTTGCGCCGCGATATTGGGGTAAGGTCCCCCACGACGCATACAAGTCCTGGAGGACCCGCGAAGGCGGTCGTTGTCGAGGGACGTAGGGTATCCTGGAATCTGGTGGCACACATACGCGCACATACGATAGCCTCTCAGGATCGTAGTGGGAACAAGAAAGAGACGGTCACCCGCCCGCATCTATATCGGTTATCAGGGATATGTGTTATACAGCGCCAGGTGGAATTACGTGCCTAAAGATAGGTCAGAAACACCCCCACCCTGACAAATGCGCGCGTTGACATAACAGTGGGCTGTGGGACCAGTCCATGGGTGGCTGGGCCACCTGGGCGGTACACCCTACATGAACTCAGAGCAGCAAGAGATGTCGATAGCGTAACGCCCTGGTATTGAAAGAACGTCCCATGACAGATCAACAATCTGATGAGCACGAAGATAGGTGGTGAGTCTGACATATTGACACCACACATGACCTTAAACCCTATCCTTCAGGGCCTGACAGCCAGAAGAACAGGATGCAGCACATCCCGTTCGACAAGATCAACGATCGAACGGACCAATAATTAAATCACCGATGGAAAATCTGAGATCCGCGTACGTAAATTAAGTCGAGAACCTGGGGAAGACCGCAGAGCTTAAGCACAGGAAAGTCAGGGGACGGACATCTGACACTTGATGCAAGATGTCTGATGGGAGCGGGCCATTATAAGGGAAAGGATTCAAAGATCTCCAATCTTACTTACTCGCTTTCATACACGTCGCAGAGCACGGGAGGGGGAGTGATTGGGTTAACTCTACCATTCAGTTGCAGTACACCGTCGGCACTGTCCATAATATGCAACCTTGGGATCATGATGTTTCAGCATCCCGAAATGTCGCGCGACATGGAGATGTGCGGCAACCCACCGTGGACCCAAAACTCGTGCCTCTGCGAGAGGGTTAGGCGAGACCGGGCTTGCCCCTTGCGAGATATCGGCGCCCGGAAGCTAACGAGGAACCCCGCCGAAGCGAGTAACCATCCTCATAACCACCGGGTGAAATATTAAAATATACATAACTTGGAACCTTCTACGCAGACGCTCTGCGGTCATGGCGGTTACAGCACGGTGGCTGACAGAAAGATAGGGGTCTGTGGGGTGCTCATACAATGCAGAAGATAAGTCAACGAGACTCACCTGCGTAAGTCTCGGCTATGACCTCACAGCCTCCCACAAATATATCCCGGAACAAGACTTGGGGATTGGAAGCACCGATAACGCACATGGGAGCAGGGGCTCCACCCTGTGCCATCATTCCCATGCATGTAAAAGGTCACCGCCGGGACTGTGTTCGTCTCTCCCTGAATCTATCGCGCGCCGGTGCTGCATCGGAGAACCAGGGACTCGTGCACCTTTACGTGAATACCAGGTCACAAAGAAGGGCGGGGCTGTCTCTTATCCGGTTCTGGTCCCGAAAGACAACAGGGCGGCCGCAGCCCAATATTCATTGCGCAGAAACCCGCGTTGAGGACGGGTTTGAAACGTTCGAGGGTGTGAATCCTTCAAAAACTAAATGATCGCGATCAGTTTCCAGGGAGGTGCGTGAGATGCGGGTGGCGTAGATGGCAACAGCGAGTACATGGAAAACCCCGTCAAGTCCGTCGATGTTGCCTGGTAGCGCACCGAAACTCTCGAAGCTTCTCGCTGACGTCCCACTCGGAAGGGCGGTGCGGTGCAGTCCCTGAGGGCCCTTCTCCATGTGACCATCACGGATCATATACTCGCGGGCTGATAACCGGGAAGCGTATCTGGAGGGGGATCCGTATGGATCAGTGGCGCGCAGGTGTTTCCTCTTGGTCGCGTAGACTCACGTTGGATGGGTGATCCGAGGTTATCAGCACACGACGCACGACCACGAGGGTGTAGCCGACCGCTTAGGGTTGACTTGGGAATCTCCCATGTGCCAAGACGCAACGGTTGCCACGCGAATATGCAAATGGGGAAGGTGGATTCAGCAAATTAGGGAACCGGGAACATCACGAGGGGTCCCGGTTACACAAAATGAACCGCAGCAAGGAGAGAAAAAAAAGGAAAGCTGACGTGTGTGAGAAGGACAGGGGTGGGCCCGATATCATGTGCCCCACAACCGCCAGGCGCCAGGTGAACATTCATCCGGGTTTTGAGTCTGGAGGGGTCCAAACGGGGTTTTCAGAACCGGGAGCTGCAAAGAAACATCAGACAATGGACGTCAGGGTGTACGTACGACGTCGCGTCAGTATTTTCTGACTGACCACATCGGCCGGATCGGATGAAAATGAAAAACGCGATGGTCGATTGTTCGATTGCACCAGAACGCTGATCGGGCCATAACGGATGGTGATCAAATGAAGAAATTATTCCTTGGTCTCTCTCGAGAGAACGGATGACGGACCAGAGCAGCGACCCTCTTTCATCGGGCAAGAGAAAGTCCGTCCTCGCTAGGACCCTGACGCAGGGTTGGCGCACACAATAGGCTCAAGCTCGGGCGCGTTCCATGTGCTAAAGCACAATATATTCGGTTGGATAGGCAGCGAGGGAGAAACAAAGAAACCGGCGTAGAATGAAGACATTTGAGTGGCAGAAAGGGGGAGAAAAAAAAACATCTATGTAGTAACCGGAAACCGAACAAACGAAACCCAAACTGGAAATTTGAATAAAGCCCCCCCCCCTCGAGGAACAATGGCAAGCCAAGCCTACGACCTGCACATCCTCTTGTTAGTCTGAATGGGCGAACATCCGAGGGAAAGAAATGTGTGAATTGAGAGATAGCAATCGATAGCACAAAAAAGGGACGAAGGTGGCCTTCTTGGTAGAAACACAATTTAGTTTCAAGGAAGAGTAAACAGAGGGGGGGCAAGTGGTATCTGTAAATAAATATCTCCGAAATTTTTCACACACACCACTCGATGGCGTAAGAGACGGGGGAGGAGGGGGCAGAGGAAGCTAATGACACAGAAGTCGACTGGGGGAAGAGCGAGCACTATACAAAAGAAATAAATACATCGCAGGCGAACGAGCGCCGTCACAATCTATCCCTCGAGTAGGGCAGCTCTCCGGATTGCACCTGTGAGACGGGTGGACTGGAAGACCTGGAGAGGGATGGGAGGGTCAATTGCGGGCTCTGTTGTTGTTGTGGTCCAGAGCCAGAAGGGCCATCTCTCGAAGATGTGGTGTTGGAGGCCAAGTGGGGCGAACCGTGAATAGAACCTCCGCCATTCCCGTACTGAGATGGCTGTTGCTGATGGAGGTGATGAGGCTGAGTATGCGGTGAAGGGTAGTCCCTCTGATGCATCTGCCTCTGGTTCGAGCCATCAAAATCTGGGGGAGGACCGTTGAGCCCTTGGCTAGGCGCCGGTGGGGTGCCGGTGATAGACGAATGATGGTAAGGGGGAGAAGCCGAAGGACCACCATTTGATGATGGGTGAGAATGTGGGTGATGGACGCCCGATGGGGGCAGCGGAGTCAGTATGGGAGACATTTTGGCACTCGGAGGGGAATTTGTCCGGGAAGATTTCGTGATTCCTGCAGACATAGGACCCCGCTTATGCGGGAACTGCTCCGGGCGGGGACGGAGGTGGGTGCGCTCAAAAAGGCCGCACTTGTTGCAAAGCTGGTGACCGGCAGATCAGCAAGGTTTGAATATGCGCGCGGGATGGGGAGATACGTACAACTTTGCCCGGCGTGAGGTTGGAACGCCTCCAAGTGGAGGTGTCAGTGGTGCGACAGTTGTAGCACTTCCTCCTTACGCGGTCTGTGAGCTTGGTCGCGGCATCATCGGTGTAGCCGACCAAATTGTTGGCTGGAGGCGGGTAGTTCTGGGACTGGTAAGGAGGCCTGAAATCCTGCATTGGGCTGGGGGGGACTGGGTAGGAAGTAGGGGGGTAGGAATAGGAAGACGGGTACGGCTGGGGGTATCGAGAGCCGTAGTAGTGTGGCGGGGGAGGCTGGTGGTGGAAGCCGTAAGCTTCCGTGGTAGCGTATCCTGCCTGCATTATGACCTGATCTGGATGGGGAGGAGGGGGGTAAAAGTGCCTCGGCTGCTGCGGAGGGAGCTGGGGAGGCGGGGGTGAGAAAGAAGGAGAAAAGACGCGACAGACGGGGACTTACATGGGGCGAAGGGGGGGACCTAGAAGAGCGATCCGTCGCCAACGTCGGGGGCGGCTTCTGGAACTGAATCTGGGGAGGCGGGTATTGGACGCGTTCGTCCGGCTTGTCCTGCCTTTGGGTGGGGGGAGTGAGGAGGAGAAAGGAGAGATAGGAGAGAAAGACAGTACCTGTGAAAAGAGTCTGAGCGTTGTCTGTTGGCGTCGAGAGAGACGGAGACGTTTATGCTGATGCGCTGCTGCTGCTGGTGATCAGCCTGGGCTGATGGTGATGATGGGGAATGTTTTGGAGAGGGGGGGGGCGAGGAGTCGCTGCTGGGAAAGAAGGGTGAGGGTGATTTATATATACGGGAGATTTAGATCAGAAGAGGACGAGGACGAACAGCTTCATCTTTTTTTTATACGGCAAAAAAGGCGGTGAAGAAGTGGACGAGCTGGTCAACGAACAAAACAGACAAAATGTGAACACAAGATCCCCACTCACGCCCAGCACCCCGGATCACCCGGCCAGCTGACATAAATACAGCCGACGCGAAAATATTTATTTATTTATCTAAATATTCCTTTTTTTCTCCCGTGTCTCCTCGTCCCTGCTTGGTCCTGTGCCCTGCCCGAGCCTCTGGCTGGCTGGGCGCACCTGCCGGCTCTTTGTGCACCCCCCCGCACCCCCCGCTGTTGCTGGTGAGCCGCAGCCCTCGTCCCGGTCATCAGACTGGACCCCGCCACTGATCTCTCACGCCCTCCTCGTCCGTCCCTCTCTCAGCCGAACAGTGTATTGTATCTCCTCATTGTATGTATTTACTGCGTCCGTGTGCAACCTGGCTTCCGGCATTTCTTCCCTCATCAGCAACTCGTCATGCCTCCTTCTCTCCTGCCCCTCTGGCGTAAATCCACCCAGCCAGTCGGGGGGTGCACCCACCCCGGGGCTCCCGGTTCTCTCCCCGCGGGGGTTTCCCACCACAGGGGCCAGTGTTTCGCCTCGTCGCCATCACAAAC